>OODQ01000129.1_pt1 | contig 78288 bp, 64 predicted proteins | sample 1671321 | NCBI WGS metagenome assembly OODQ01 (sample SAMN06348144, study PRJEB24527) | human gut metagenome | biome: human gut; feature: ankylosing spondylitis patient; material: feces | host: Homo sapiens | place: China | collected 2015-10
TGAGTAGGCTTATAACGGAATATAAAGCTTTTCATGCGTGTTCCTTGACCTGTCCCCACGATGAAGCCCATCGACCAGTAAAACGTAAAAATTGGCTTTGCTTCGTTTGAAATTGTGGCGTTCGATACTGGAACAACGTGGATTTACCACCAACTTACCACTAAATTTCATCATTTGCATTCATAACGCAAGAAAGCAGCCTACAATAAAACACAGGCACCCCTGTCCATTCGATGTTGTGCGACAGCACAGCGCGATGGGCAGAGGTGCTTTTTGTATCTTGGGAGGGCATCCACTACAAGCGAGAAATTATTGATGATTGAATGTGTCCGCCTACTATGTTCTGAACGCACTGGAGAAATAGAAACTGTGCAAAGACATCCAGACTGAAGATGTTGATTTCGGTATTCCATCTGACCAGAGAAATTGTTCCAACTACGGAACACAGATGAAATTGCTTGACAAAAACATGGCTCGCGAAATTCCGAAATTCATCCTCCAAAAACTCAAATTTATACGTTATTTATGACAAAACTTATAGAAAAAACTTTTGGTTTTTAAATTTCTTCAATGAGTCAAACGAATAATTCTTCCAAAGAACAGGGCATCCGCCACGGCATACATCAAAGTGCTCGCATGTGGTGCACTCGTCAGATGGCAACTTGCGGATTTCGTCCATCGTTTTACGGTAGATAGCATTTTCGGTCAATGACTGGAATTCTTGGTAGGACGAAAAGTCCCTGCCGAATTTTCCCAACGGCTGGTAGAGATACATATCACATGGAAGCAATTCCATCTTCGTATTGAATGTTACGGCGTTTTTCAGATGAATCTGGCAGGGTGTAGCAAGCCTGCCTTTTAGAAGCTTTAGCTGCTCTTCCGTATATACACACAGTGGAAAGCTGTATTCGATCCACCATTCATCTGTAATATCGCTCAATTTATCAATTTGAGAAATGAAATCACGGACTAATTTTATGGGGTCGTGCTTTTGCAGGTAAATCAGATCTTTGTCCCCGGCATTATTGTTGTCGATGATGAATGTGAACGAGAACTGCTTTGCACCATTATCATGAGCGATTTGGACAGCTTCGCAAAAGGAGTGAACATTCTCGGGGGTTATCACCATGGAACAAGTAAACTCTATTGGCAACGAAGCCAGATTACGAATTGCCTGATGCTGTTTCTCAGTGCCATCATATCCCGTCATTTCACACCATTCCTTCCGATTTCTTCCTTTCATAGATACATCAACATATCCGAGGCCACTATCAATCAGCATCCGGCATAATTCCATGTTGCTAAGCAAGACACCATTTGTTGCAACTGCAGTTGTTATGGGATGACGTCTTGTTTTGATATACTGCAAAATTTCCGGAAGATGTGGGTATGTAAGAGGTTCTCCTCCGGTAAAGAATATATACTTGACTTTTGCTTCACAGCAAAAATTAACGATACTTTTAAGATCATCGTATTCGATTCGATTATCTGCTACATATCCAGCACTTTTTACATAGCAAAAAGTGCAACGCAAATTACAGTCGCGTGTAAGCACGATTGAGCATTGCTTAATCTTTCCTTCAGCAGTCATTGAAGCTCTCCTTCCATAATTGACAGGTGCATTAATGTGTCAGTTTATCCAGACGGTATAGCGAAGAGACTTTGTTGGCAAATACTGCTTCCGGAAATCCTTGCGCGACGATTTTTCCACCGGATTCACCGCCGGATATACCAAAGTCAATGATATGATCTGCAACCGTTTTAATGAATTCAACATTATGCTCGATTATTATGGCTGTCTCACCGTTCTTTTGCAAAGAAAACAGAACTTGAATGAATTTGTCGATATCTACATCATTCAAGCCGGACGTCGGTTCATCAAGAATATACAAATTTTTGCCATAGGACGAAGAGCTCAAGGCTTTCGCCAGCTTTACGCGCTGAGCCTCTCCTCCGGATAAATTCATGGACATCTGACCTAATTTTAAATATCCTAGACCCAATTCGATCATGCTGCTCAAAGTTTGGTAGACTTTTTTGGATTCTTTAAACACATTCACAATATCAATGATTGGTGTTTCCAGAATATCCAGGATTGTTTTTCCGCAGTATTTCACAGATAACACTTGATCGTTGAATCGCTTTCCTCCGCATTCAGGGCAGGTGATATAGGAGTTGGGAAGATAGTTGAGTTCGATTTTCTGGAGGCCTGTGCCTTGGCAGCATTCACAACGCCCACCTTTAACGTTCATGCTAAATGACGAGGCACTAAGCTTCATCTGTTTTGCAGCGTCTGTCTTTGAAAACAATGCACGAATCTCATCAAAGATTTCCAGATAAGAAACAATCGTCGATCTTTGTGTTTTTCCTATGGGAGCCTGATTAACCTGTATGACCCGCCGGATATTCTTTCCGCCATAAACAGTGCCATGAACATTATCGGATTTTCTGGAAAAACATCTTGCAATGACCGATGCTAAGGTCGATTTTCCAGAACCAGAAACACCGGTTATACAGGTGATTCCGCCAATAGGAAAACGAGCATTCTGTCTGCGAATATTTCTGAAATTGATGTTACGAACTTCAAAATAGTCTTTCGCATTTAACGGCTGCTTAAAAGCAAGAGAATGACCAGTGGTAGGGGTGGTGCCTGACTGGCGGATTAAGTATCCTCCATCGGGTCCACCAACCGGCCCGAGCTCTATGATACAGTCGGCAGATGAGATGTACTGTTTGTTGTGCTCTATTGCGATAACGGTGTTTCCACGGCAGACTAAATTCCGAGTAGCGGTTACAACCTTGGTTATATCTCTATAATGCAGCCCTTTACACGGTTCATCCAAAATATAGATTAATCCCTTCAGGGAACATGTAAGCTGAGTGGCAATCCGAACTCGTTGCCTTTCACCGCCTGAAAGGGTAGGAATGGGTCTGTTAAGGCACAGATAGCCCACGTCAAGTTGCATCAATGCGTTCAATTTGCAAAGAATGCTGTTTACAAGTTGCTCAACAAACTCTTTTTTGGACGGAGAAATTCGCTTGTCACTAAACTGCTGTATCCAAGAAAGCAAAGCAGTCAGTTCCATGCTTTCGATGTCAGCGTAGTTCAGTCCGCCAATTTTGTATTCCAGAACTTCTTTGCGTAGCTTGGTCCCACCACATACATGACAAGGAATCTCCTCCAGATATTTTGCATAGACAGTTGAGGGGGCGGATGGATCACTGTCGGATATTCGTTCCAATATAGCAGGTATAGCTCCGCGAAGTGTTACATAGTGCTGCTTTTTTCGTTTGCCCTCTTTATAGGCCAATTTGCATCGGATTTGGTCATCAGCATAAAGCAACTGGCGAAGCTCGTAATCGCTGAGTTGGGAGACTTTTTTGTCAATGTCGATTCCATAATGTTCGCATAGGGCTTCCAGATACTTTTGCTCTTTGCTTTCCGGTGAACCTTTAAAATATAAAATTGCACCGTCTCTCAATGTGATATCACGGTCTGGAATCAGGAGAGATTCGGACACGACAGTTTCAACGCCGAGGCCAAAGCAATGAGGACAAAAAGATTTTGGGTTATTGGACGAGAACAATTTTTCTGAAACGCTGGATGTTTGGCTGCTATTAACAATGGAAAATAATGATCTGAGATAATAGGAGATTTCTGTAGTGGTGCCGATAGTGGAACGGGGATTTACGTTGTAGTAGTTTTGAGAAATATTCAGAGCTGGGCGAAGATTTTCGATAGAACCCACCTTCGGCTTATTCATCAGTTTCTGACCATAAATATTACCGGTCATCCCCTCAAGAAATGCTCTCTGACTCTCTGCGTAGATCGTATCAAATACCAAGGAGGATTTACCGCATCCGGAGCAACCAGTTACGCAGGTGAATTTGTCCAAAGGAATTTCTAGATCTAGGTGCTTTAAATTGTTTTCAGAGGCATCCTTAATTATAATCTTTTCCATGATTGGCACGACTCCCATATAAAATCTTTAGAGATATGTATCAAAGTCAGCGGGATGTTATTTTCGCAGAAGATATTCTCTGTAAAGCTTTGTCGACTTTACGGTGGGTCATAGCTGCAACATTGCAACGGTACTGGTTGATTCTGAACGGAGCTCCATCAGGATTCTCGTTTGAATTCCACATCATGCAGACTGTGCAGTAGCCTCTGTCCTTACAGTCAACACACTGTAAGAACCGCGACCGTTTTACTTGTCTTAGTTCCTTTATTTTTGCTGAGGTTTCCCATATTTCCTGAACGGTTTGATGATTCAGGTCTCCAATAACATTGTTCTGCCAGCCAGCGCAGGGAAATACAGTCCCACTTGCTGTAACGCAGAAGCTATATCGGCAAACAGAGCATATTGGATCATTTCCGGTCAGACTTTCTCTGTCCATGGCGATCTTGTGGAGCGATTCAGCAGACCCCTCCTGCATTTGTACAGTTAAGACATCGTCTACTTCTTCGATGGACAAGCGGTTTGCAAGGTTGCAGCCGGAATGATCGTAAGCGGCAAAGATTACCGGCTCTGTTGCAACAGCAATATTATGGTCCCATCCCCAGTGAAGGACATCAACATAGGTGTCTTTATTTTGTTTTATGATAGGACACGATATCTGTACCGGGATATTTTCATCACACAACCGAAGGACTCCCGCTTTTGTTTTTTCAAAGCTTCCGCTTAACTTTGTGATAGAATCGTGCACTGTGGCATCCATAGAATAAAGGGAAACTTGTACAGAGAGAAGAGGATTTTTCTTCATTTCCGATAGGATATCATCCGTCAACAAAGTCAGATTCGACAGAACGTTTACAGACAAATCCAGTTCTCTACATCTTTTCAAAAAGCCTAAAATATCTTTGTGAAGAAGAGGTTCTCCTCCGGACAGCGTAACATGGATGATGTTCATCTTCCGCCCTTCCTCGATGAGTCGATAAAACAAGGCGGGATCAATCGCGTTGTTTTTGCGTTCATTTGGAATATAGCAATGTACGCAACGCTCATTGCATGCATCAGCAATCTCGATATGGATGCTTCTAAGAAAATCATTTGGACTGATTTCTCCACCAGTGCAGTCACTTCTTGCCATACCATCTTGAGCCGGATTGCGATTGTCCGGTCTCAGGATATCTGCAACAAATCGATCTGTGCAAGTGTCGACCGTTTTACCACAACTAAGAAATCCCTCATCTACAAACCAGTCGAAAAACTCTATAGTATCTTGTTTCAACGTTTCATACTCGACACCAGTGAAGATTTGCGACAAATCTCCAACAATATCATCAATGGCGCGAGGAGATTTGCTCAGCATACTCAACATGACAGCTCCACTGGCAGAGACATATTTTTCACCCGGATATATACGGGCATCATTGAGCATACGATAGCCGTATTCTGAATTGTCTGTTATATAGCCATGTCCCTGATATTTTCGGAACAACACATCATTCCTGATTTTGTAGTACATACTGTCTACCTCCGTGGCTCTGAATTCAGATGGAAATCTCAAGACGTTTCATAGATATAAAAAGAGGGCACAGCACGATTGCTCTGCACCCTCTGATAGACTTTATGGCTTTATTTTAGGCTCTGTTCACACTGCAGGGTCTGCCACACGGGCCATCGCCGCACTTTGCCGAATTTACGGTCGCGGGATTAATAACAGCGGGCTTAACGTATTCCATGCTTTTATCTCCTTCCTAATGAATTAACATAATCGTACATGAAAATGTCTTTATCTGCAAAAATACTATCATGAATGGCAAAAAAAGTCAATGGTATTTCTAAAGACAGAGCGTATGTCTTTGTAGAATTACAATAGATGTGTTACAAAGTTGAATAAAAAGAAAGATGAACACGTCGACCTGTTGTACAGTTAAGTTGCTACACAAAAACAGCACAGAAAGGGCGGCGCATTCGCCATGAATACCGTAACACAAACCATGCAGTTCCGTCAATCACTTTTGAACTACGCAGAGAAGGGCGGCGTGAACCGGGCAGCAATCAAGTATAATATGAACCGCAACGACATTCATTCTCTTGCCAATAGATTGTACCGGCCCATCATCCGAACTAGCGCACAGAAGCGGAGCTTTAACGGATCACAAACTTTTGTAGGAGAAACTCAAACACAGAGCTGGTCGTTCTTTAGATGAAGTTGTATCGGAGCGGCTACAAGCATTTCATTACTGGCCTGTATCACGTTTTACGCTGTCAGGGATAAAATGTCTGTTAAGCTGCCCAGCTCCAAATACATCCCAAAACCTTAAGAAAAGATGCACTTTCCCGGAGAGCGAGTTCTAATTGTTTGAAACGCGCAGGTATCCGTACAACTGATGATCTTGCTTCAAAATCATACCAAGATCTTATGCGTGTGCGTAACCTTGGAAAAAAGAACTGCGAAGAAGTTATCTGAAAGCTGAAAGAAGTTGGCTTTTCAATAAAGGATGAGCAATAAGACAAGTCTGCATCCAGTGGATGCGGATAAACTTGTTTTTTCCAATCTTCTCATAAGGAAAATTATTGGAAAAGCCCAAGACAGTAATTTATGCGTATCGCGTTATCGACACAAAACGGTAAAGTGGATTTTGGTTCGCTTTGCCGTTTTTCTTTTTTCTTAAATTGAAAAATTTTCAAAACTGTATTCCAAAACAGCCCTGCGGATTCCTATTAGTGTAGGGGTTTTCAAAATCTTTTGTAAAACAGCTTTCCTCTGGTTCTATAAGTGGGAATCGAACAAAATCTATATTCTAAAATTAGGCAGTTCAACAAAATTTGAAAAACTGGTTGCCAAACATCCATTTTAGATTGTTATAGGTAGAGGGGAATGTTGGGAAAATGAATTTTCTTTGAATTTTCAAAAGACCCGGTTTAAAAACACCCCTTAAAGTTTGTATAAGGTATAGGAAGTGTTTTCAAAAGTAAGCCAATTCGCTACGGCATCACTTCTGAAAATCCCTAATTCCTTACAAAGTCACATCGCACCTTGAAAATTTCATGAGCCACCCCAGCAGGATACCTCTGGTACTGAATGTGCATTCTGCGCGTCTTACCGGAAAATACGCCGGAGAAAATCGGGCAGGAACGGGCTGGGACAGAGTGGACAGTAGTTAAGAGCAAGATTCGCCTTTGTATACGAAACCGCTCCTGCGGACGATTTCTCCATGGCGGCATCTTGATGGGGATTGCGCTCCCCATACCCTCACATCGTGCAAAATCACATGATTTTGCCTGTTGGTGGCCTGCCGCAGCAGGTCACAGCCGGAGTGCAGATGCACTGCCGGGAAAATCAAATTCTTGATTTTGGAAAGGAGACCCCATGCCAAGAACGAAGAAAAAAGTGAAATCTATCGTAAAGACAAAAGTAATCTCCGCGCGAGTTACCGAAGTAGTACATGAACTTTTACACCAGCAGGCCGAAGATGCCGGAATGACGCTCTCTGAATTTGCAGCGCAGATGCTGATGAAAGGTCGCGTGAATACCTCGTATGTATTCTATGTCCACCCGGACGAGATCGAAGCCATCACACGGGAGTTTTCCGCCATCGGGAACAACCTGAACCAGATCGCGGCGTTCTTCAACAGCGGCGGTATCCAGTCGCGCGCTATGCTCGAAAACATCAACCATGCGATTTCCTGCGTTTTTGAAATGCGGGAGCAGGTCGCAGAAATGGCAGGAAAGAACTATGGCAATATTAAAGCACATCGCAAGTAAGAGTTCCGATTATGGTGCTGCACTGGAGTATCTGATTTTCAAGCATGACGAGCTTCGGAAAACTCCGATCCTTGACCAGAACGGAAATCGCATCATGCGGGATGAGTTTTATCTGGACGGCCTGAACTGTGAACCCTATTCCTTCGATGCGGCCTGCCAGCAACTGAACCGCGAATATCAGAAGAACAAAAACAAGGATGAAATTAAATCGCACCATTACATCATCAGCTTTGATCCACGGGACAGCACAGAAAATTGCTTGACGGGGAAACGGGCGCAGGAGCTTGGACTGGAATATGCAAAAGCTAATTTTCCGGGGCATCAGGCTTTGGTCTGTACGCACATGGACGGTCATAATGGCAGCGGCAACATTCATGTGCATATCGTAATCAACAGTTTGCGAAAGCTGGATGTACCTAAGCAGCCCTTTATGGAGCAATCCATTGACTGCAAGGCAGGGTACAAGCACCACGTGACGAACGAGTATCTAAAGCACTTGCAGAAATCCCTCATGGATTTGTGCAACCGTGAATTTCTGCATCAAGTCGATTTGCTGTCACCATCCAGAACGGGTGTGACCGAAGCAGAGTATTGGGCACAGCGGTGGCTGGATGAGAAAAAACAGGAAATCGAAAAGGAAGGGTTTACGCCCAACCCGACAAAATTTCAAACACAGAAACAACTTATCCGGGATGCTGTTGCCGCTGCTCGTGAGAAAGCAATCTCGTATGAAGATTTTCAAAGCATCCTGCAGAATGAATATAATATTTTTGTCAAAACACAACGTGGTCGTTATAGCTATCTGCCGCCGGAACGGAACAAGTTCATATCGGAGCGTTCTCTGGGAGAAAGCAGCAAAAGAGAATGTCTGGAAGGATTCTTTGTTCAGAACGCCGAGAAGAATCTGCGGTACAAGGAAGATCCCATACTGATCTTTACGACCAGAACAAGGCTGCGGCTTGTTGTGGACCTGCAGGAGAATGTCAAGGCACAGGAAAATCTGGCCTATGCGCTAAAGGTCAAAATCAGCAATTTGCAGAAGATGGCCGAAACGCTGGTATGGGTACAGGAGAACAACATCAACGACCTGACGGAATTGAACGATCTGTGTAAGACAGCACAGGCCAATGCGCAGGCTGCGTATGATCGGCTGTCACAGACAGAGGATGAACTGTACAAAACCAATGAGCAGATTCATTATGCGGGACAGTACCTTTCTACAAAAGAGGTCCAGCAGCAATTTGCGAAGGCATTTTTTAAGAAAAAATTCCGTGCAGAGCATTCCAAGGAATTGGACGCCTATGCAGAATCCGTGAAATATTTCTGGGAAGAAAACGATGGAAAGCTGCCATCGCTGAAATCCTTGAAAAAACGGAAAGAAGAACTGACCAAAGAAATCGCGGAGAGGAAAAAGGCATACGCTCCCCTGAGAGAAGAATCCCGGCGTCTGGAAATTGCATCGGATAACGTGTACAGCATCTTCCGAAAAACCGATGAAATGAAATCCGACCTTGCATGGAAACGCGAGTGGGCGGCAAAAGTCCGCGAAAAGGCAAGGCAGGAGCAGGTTCGACAGGAACAGCGCGTACGTCAACCGAAACGTAAGAAGCGTAGCTACGATATGAGCCTGTAATCAGCAGGGTCTTCCACCCCGCACCCCGGAACCCTGCCGGATGCGTAAGCCCGTGCAGGGCTTTCCCATCCGGCAGGGACTTTTGAAAATAAGAAGGAGGTCAATTTTCAAGAACAATAATTTATTTGAAATTGTAAAACTGAATATCACTACTCGGCAGGCCGCAGAAACCTACGGCTTTCAGCCCAACCGCAGCAGCATGATTTGCTGTCCATTCCATACAGACCGTAACCCCAGCATGAAAGTAGATTCCCGGTTTCACTGTTTTGGCTGTGGAGCGGATGGTGATGTTATTGACTTTACCGCAAAGTTGTTTCAACTGTCCCTGCGACGGGCGGCAGAAAAGCTGGTCGCAGATTTTGGACTTTCGGGGAATCCTGTTTTTCCACTACAGTATCCGAAAATTGTGGAATATAAAAGTCAAAACCCAATCCAAACATTGTACGAGTGCAGCGCGATTCTGGATGACTGGCGCAAACGATTTGCGCCGAAGTCAGCAGAGGAAGAACTGCATCCCTGTTTTGTTGCCAGCCTGCATTATACTGATTACATCCAATATCTGATAGAGAATCGACATTTTCTCACCGAACACCGGAAGGAGGTTCAACAGATTGCCCAACGAATCCGAAAATACGAGATCGACCATTTCCAACATCCGCAAAATGCTCTCGCAGGCTGAAAAAGGTGGTGTTCAGAACACGATTCAAAACTGTGTGACCGTTTTGCAGAACGACCCGATTCTTGCAGATTCCATCCGGCTGAATCTGCTGAGTGAACGCATTGATATTGTAAAGCCGATGGGCTGGCAGCGTTCTGGCCCTACACTGACCGACACCGATATGATGTACATTCTGCGCCGAATGGAAAAATACGGCCTGTACAGCGAAAAACGGGTGTCTGCAGCAATTCGCATTGTTGCCAACGAAAATCATTATCACCCTATCCGGGACTACTTGAATGACTTGAAGTGGGATGGCGCAGAGCGGATAAGCCACGCGTTGCATCGCTTTCTCGGTGCGGCAGAAGATGAGCTTACCGCAGAAGCCTTGAAGATTTTTCTACTTGGAGCGATCAAACGGGTGTTTCATCCCGGCTGCAAGTTTGAAATGATGCTTTGCTTGGTCGGTGGGCAGGGTGCAGGAAAATCCTCTTTTTTCAGGCTGCTTGCTATCAAAGATGAATGGTTCTCGGATGATTTGCGGCGACTGGACGATGATAACGTGTTCCGCAAGCTGTAAGGCCACTGGATCATGGAAATGTCGGAAATGATTGCGACTGCCAATGCCAAAAGCATCGAGGAAATCAAGAGCTTTCTCAGCAAGCAAAAAGAAACCTACAAAATCCCGTATGAAACACACCCGGCAGACCGTTTGCGGCAATGTGTCTTTGCAGGTACGACCAACCGACAGGATTTTCTCCCCCGTGACCGTACAGGAAACCGACGCTTTATCCCCATCCCAGTGGATGCAGCACAGGCTGAAGTACATATTCTGGATAACGAAGCGGAATCCCGTGCCTATATCGACCAGCTTTGGGCAGAAGCCATGACGATTTACAACAGCGGTGATTATAAGCTGACATTCAGCCCTGCCATGCAGGAGGCCTTGCAGATTTGCCAGAAAGATTTTATGCAAGAAGATACGCAGGCGGGCATGATCTATGCGTTTCTGGAAGATTACACGGGCGACCGGGTATGTTCCAAACAGCTTTACGCTGAGGCACTGGGCAATCTGAATCTTCCTGCGGAGTGGGAAACCCGTGCCATCTGTGAGATCATGACTGCAGGAATTGCAAACGACGAAATCAAAGGGTGGACAGCTCATAAAGCAGCCAAACGCTACCCGAAGTATGGCGTGCAGAAAGGATGGGAACGTGTAACCGCTGCAAAAACGGATGCGGACGGTTTTGTAAAACTTACAGACGAAGAAGCTCAGCAGATGGGAGTTCCGTTTTGAAGGGCTGCTTTACATCGTTGGTTACAGGTGTGATTACATCCTTCATCTGTCAAAAAACTGCATCATTCCAAATGTTTTTTTCTATTTGTAACCATGTAACCTGTAACTGATAAGAAAAAACAAATACGGAAAGTTGCCAGCACATCGCCGCACAAAAAGTTTTCTACCGTGGTTACAGGCTACTGGTTATAAACAAAAATACGGAGGTTTTGCCTATGAAAGAAGTTCGCGTTTGCACAGCGAAGCGGAGCAATGAAAGCCCCAGTGGGGCTTTTAAGCGACGGAACGGTCTTGCGCAGCAAGATGGAGGAACCAAGTCCCAACAAGTTCCGATCTGGGAGAAAGGCAATCTGACGCTGGAAGAAGCCGCAGTCTATTCCGGCATTGGCATCAATAAGCTGCGCGAAATGAGCGATTCCAAAGACTGCACCTTTGTTCTCTGGAATGGTACGAAGCGGCTGCTGAAACGCCGTAGGCTGGATGAACACCTTGACCGATTATTTTCGATTTGACAATAAAAATGAAGTCGGCAGTTGAAAGCACCTCGGCGGTATGGTATGATTAAGCTGTAGGTTGCTTTCTGCCAACAATGGAGGACTAACGATGGCAGAAAGAAGAAAAGACTCAAAGAAGCGTGTTCTAAAGGAAGGTGAATATCAGCGCAGTAACGGAACGTATGAGTACCGCTGGCGCAGTGAAAACGGCAAGCGCAACAATGTGTACGCCAAAAGTCTGGAAGAACTTCGTGAGAAAGAAGCAGAGATTCAGCGTGACCGCAGTGATGGCATTCGTTCGGAAGCGCGGAACGCGACCATCAATGACATTCACGAGCAGTGGCTGCAACTGAAAAAGGGGCTGAAAGCCAATACGTTGGTCAATTACGAGTATATGTACAAGATGTATGTATTTCCGGAGTTTGGAAAGCGGAAGGTCGGAAGCCTGAAAAAGTCGGATGTGCGGCGGTTTTACAATGGCCTTGTGGATTCGCAGCGTTTGAAAGTGGCAACGGTGGAGAACATCCATACCGTGATGCATCAGGTGCTGGATTTTGCGGTTGAGGACGAGTATCTCCGCACCAATCCATCCGATAATGCGTTGAAAGAGTTGAAGCAGACGCATAACCTGGACAGTGAACGCTGCAAGGCTCTGACCGCAGGCCAGCAGAAGCTGTTGATGAACTTCTTGAAAAACAGCGAGAAGTACAATCACTGGCTTCCTATCATTACCGTGATGGTGGAATGTGGTCTCCGTGCTGGTGAGGCAACGGGTTTGCGCTGGGAGGACATCAACCTTGATACGGGTGAAATCAGTGTAAATCACACGTTGATTTATTACAGCCACCGGGAGAAAGGTTGTCTGTACGGAATTAATACACCCAAAACGGAAGCTGGAAATCGAATTGTGCCTATGACTCCGGCAGTCAAGGCTGCTTTTGTACAAGAGCGAGAGTATCAGAAGAAAACTGGAATTTCCTGCAAGGTGACGATTGATGGCTATACGGATTTTATTTTTGTAAACCGTTTTGGAGAGTGCCAGCATCACAGCACCATCAATAAAGGCATTGACCGTATCATCCGCGACTGCAATGAGGAACAGCTGGCAAAATGCGAAAGCGGTACAATCAAGCCGAAAAACCTTGTTCTGCTTCCAAAGTTTAGTTGCCATTCCTTGCGGCACACCTGCGCTACCCGGCTTTGCGAGGCAGGAATCAACATGAAGGTCATTCAAGACGTACTGGGCCACGCCGATATTACCACCACCATGAACATCTACACCGAGGCCACAAAAAATCTCAAGAAAAAGGAAATCGACAAGTTTGCAGAGTTCTTGTCTGCAACCACGACATTTGATGGAAAGGAGGAAAATGACTGATGGAAAATAAATCTGCAGCCCCAGTAGCACAGGTTCTTGTTCCGGCAGTGAGCGAGATTCGTTCTCTGCTGGAAGCTTCCCGCAAAAATGTAGCACAGCAGGTCAATCAGGAACTGCTGTCAACTTATTGGAAGATTGGTGAGGTCGTTGTTCGTTGTGAACAAAATGACAGCATCCGTGCTGCATATGGTGAAAAGACCTTATCGCAGCTTTCCAGGGCGTTGACAAAGGAGCTTGGCAAGGGCTTTTCGCGCTCGAATGTTTACAATATGCGGCAGTTCTATCTCAGCTATCCAATTTTCCAGACAGTGTCTGGAAAATTGAGCTGGTCGCACTACTGTGAGCTGTTATCCATTTCCGATAAGGAGAAGCGCAGCTTCTACGAAAAGGAAGCGGTCAATTCTGGCTGGTCTGTCCGTGAAATGAAACGTCAGGTTGAAAGTTCCCTGTTTGAACGGCTGCTCTTGTCTCGTGGGGATGCCAATAAGGAACAAGTTTTAGCATTGGCTGAAAAAGGTGTGGACTACACTAAGCCGGAGGACATTATCAAGGACCCGTATGTATTCGAGTTTTTGGGGCTGCCGGAAGAAAAGCCGTTCCTTGAAAGTGATTTGGAAGCAGCACTGGTGCGACAAATCGAAGATTTCTTGCTGGAACTTGGCCGGGGCTTTATGTTTGTCGGCACACAGCAGCGTGTCACAGTGAACAACACCCACTACTATGTGGATATGGTGTTCTACAATAAGATTTTGCATGCCTATGTGCTGATCGAGTTGAAAACCACCAAGCTTACGCCCGAAGCTGCCGGACAAATCAATATGTATTTGAACTACTACGCCGCAGAGGTCAACGACCCGGAAGATAATCCTCCTATCGGCATCATCCTCTGCACCGACAAGGACAGCGTAGCAGCCGAGTATGCGCTGGGCGGTTTGTCGAATCAGATTTTTGCATCCCGGTATGTCTTGTATATGCCGAACAAGGAGCAGCTTATTGGACAGGTGGAAGAAGTCTTGAAGCGTTGGCATTCTCACGAGGACGAATGATTTTACCACCAGCTTTACCACTGACTTACCACCAATTTGAGAACAGCTGTAAACAGTTGCGTAGAATTACGAAAAACAAGACTTTTTTATCTTGCACAAATAAAGGCTTATGAACACTTGTAAACAGCTATAAATCACCACCAGTCAAGCTCCCCACGATGAAGCCCATCGACCAGTAAAAGAAGGCTGCCGGGGCTCCGCAGGCGCAAAGCTGTACGAAGCTGCCGGAAGTGTCCCCGGAGCGTCCGGAACCTAGAATCAATATAAAAGAGCCGCTGCACCTGTGTGAACTGCACCCCATTTGTTAGACAGTATGGTATACTGTTTAGGAAATGGGGTGTTTTTGTATGCCAAAGGGACAACGAAAGTACAACGGAACGCAGGCGAGAGGATGTGCTGGTGGAAGTACATGCAGCAGAACACCACAAAAAAGAGGATGAACAGGCCGATCAGCAGCATTTGCAGGTTGCCGGAGAAGATCAGCCTGCGGTAGTCCGTCATGGGGATGCAGACGGCCAGCCGGTAGGACTGGTTCTCGCTCAGGCGGCAGAGCTCCGAGATGCCTGCATAGGCGCTGTCGGAACCGATCAATTGGGTCAGGCTGCCGCCCATGCTGCGCAGCACCAGCATGTCCCGGGGGGCGTGGAAGTAGCCGCCGGTTGTGCCGCTGCTGAGGGCGGCGCTGGCGTTCAGCCCGCTGTCTGCCGGGGCAAGCAGGCAGATCAGGTGGTCAAAGCCGGTGGGCTGGGCAAAGTTCTGCTTGAAAAAGCTCTGGCTGATTTCAAAGCCGCACAGCCCGTACATGGTGCCGTCGCGGCCCCGCAGGGGCAGCAAAAACAGCTGTACCTCCTCCGAGGTGCCGGGGAGGCTGAACCGTTCCGTCAGCGTATAAGCCTGGTACAGCGGGGTGCTGCTGGGGGTCATCCAGCGGTCGTAGTCCGGGAACTGGTCGGTCTGGAATTCCATGCGCCATTTGCGGTGGGACATCACGCTGTGGGTCTTGCCCACATCCGCGCTGCCGCGGTAGAGCAGCAGGGGCACGGTGGGGGTGTCGGCACCGCCTTTCTGCACATAGAGCCCGGCGCGGGAGTACCCGGCCCCCTCCATGCGGGTGTTGACTGTGGCATCCAGCAGCACAAAAGCACCGGAGCAACTGGTCCGGCGCAGGCTGCGGATGGTGTCCTTTTTGGTGTTGTGCAGGCTGGCAAACAGGAACAGCGCCGCGCCAAAGGTCAGCAAACAAAAGATCCGAACCCTTCTCCTATTGAGAAAAGGTTCGGATTTTCATTGTTTGGTGCGGATAAGAGGACTTGAACCTCCACCGAGTTGCCCCGATTAGAACCTGAATCTAACGCGTCTGCCAATTCCGCCATATCCGCATATTCTGTTTTGTTCGTGGGCCGTTCGGCTCGGAACGTTATTTATTATACCATGGAATCCGGAATTGTCAAGCACAATTTCAAAAAAAGTTGTACTTTTCGGCAGAAAGCGGAAAAGCAACGAAAATACGTGTTAAAATGGGCCAGAAAAGCAAAAAATCAGACCGGAAACCTTTCGGCTTCCGGTCTGATTCCTAGCAGGGTGCCTTGTGGGACTCGAACCCACGGTCTCCAGATCCACAATCTGGCGCGTTAACCGACTACGCTATGGGCACCACATAGATGCGCCCGAAGGGACTCGAACCCCCGGCCCACTGCTTAGAAGGCAGTTGCTCTATCCACCTGAGCTACGGGCGCACGTTGTTATCCCATGGGGTACTTATCTGGCGGCAGTGTGCGTTCGGCACACGCTGCGAGAAGTATAATACCATACGCATAGGCTTCTGTCAAGCGGAATTTCAAATTTTTTTGGATTTTACGGCGCAGGGGGCATTCTGGGGTCACAGCAGCCACATTCCGGCGGCCCCAAGGGCAAAGCCGAGCAGGGCACCGGCGGCCACATCCCGGACATAGTGCACCCCGGCAAGCACCCGCAGGGCGCAGATGAGCAGGGCCACCACCACCATGCAGGCCCCGGCGGCGGGGTAGAAGTAGCACCACACAGCGGCCAGCACGGCGGCGCTCAGGGCGTGGCGGGAGGGGAAGGACTTGCCGTGGGTCTCCTTGGGCACCAGCGGCGTGAAGCCGGGCTGCTCATACGGGCGGGGAAAGTTCAGCCTGGCCCGCAGGAGCGTGCCGCCCAGAAAGACGAAGGCCGGCACAAAGACTGCCCGGGCGATGAGCTGCATAAAATCCAGAGCGGCGGCGCGGTTTGCGGAGAGCAGCCGGAACCACCGCACATTCAGCAGCACCAGCAGCAAAGGGTAGCAGGCAAAGGGCACGGCAGGCAGCCAGCGGTTCAGGGCGATCACCAGCTTTTTCAGGGCGGGGCGGGCCTCCAGCCAGCGCAGCAGGGCCTGGTAGCGTTCCGGGGTCATGGTATCCCTCCCTCAAAAACAGGTGTCCAGATAGTTTTCAACATCAAACGGCTCGGGTGTGGAATCTTTGCGCAGGTAGAGCGGGTGATGGGGGTGGCCCTTTTTGCTCCGCTTGCCAAAGGTGACCCACGGGATGTCCCGCTCTCTTGTCAGGGCCACCATCTCCCGCATCAGGCCGGGCAGGTAGTCTCGCTTTTCGATCAGGGTGCCCCATGCGGCCCACATGGTGGGCTCGGTCTCGGCCAGAACGGCCCGCAGCCAGCGCAGGTTCTCGTCGCAGAGGGCGCGGTCCGGCACCCGGTCCATGTCGTTGGGGTCGGTGGCGCGCTGGGGGTATACGTTGAACATGATCCAGCTGTCAAAGCCGTTGGCGTTGGCCAGCCGCTCCACACTCTTTAAGGTGGGGTCCAGCGCGCCGGGCTGGGCGGTGCTGGGGTTGATGCCGATGCACACCAGCGGGTGCCTGCCCACCCGGCCCAACACATAGCGGTAGGGCAGGTAGGTGTGGGGCTCGTAGTACCAGATGCCGCCGGGGTATTCCCCCGCTTCCAGGCGGGGCAGCTGTTCAGTCTGCATGAAAATGTACCTCACAAATATGGTTTCCTATTTATCGTACCTGAAAAATTTCTGTAAATCAACACCTTTGCCGGAGAAAGTCTCCCATAAATCCGAATTTCATGTTATACTGTCCTTAGACCTGTGCCGCATACACGGCGGCACGGGCCGGGAAAGGAAAACAGGAGCCATTGAAGAAGGGAGTTCTGCTATGGCCATGATAGAAGATTATAGAAGCGCCCTGCGCGCGGGCCAGCGTGCTTACCGTGCCTGCGTGGCACGCGGTCAGTCACCGTACCTTGCGGTGCTGGATGATATCCTGAACGGGGTGAACATCGTTGCCCAGGAACCGCTGGGGCTGGTGGATATCCCCGCCGAGAGCATTGTGGGCACCAAGACCAGCGGGCGGCACACGGCCTTTGCGGCCAACTTTATGCCCCTGCTGGAAGAGGACACTGAGTTTGCCATCAAGTGGTCGAATCTCTGCGAGGCCCATCTGGAGGAGGGCATCCACACCCCCATCATTGCCTACGAATACCTGAACAAGTTCTATGTGCAGGAGGGCAACAAGCGGGTGTCTGTCCTCAAATACTACGAGGCGGTCACCATTCCGGGCACGGTCACCCGGCTTGTTCCGGCCCGGAACGACACGCTGGAAAACAAGATCTACTACGAGTTTCTTGATTTTTATAAGCTGAGCAAGATCAACAATGTCCAGTTCTCCCGGCTGGGCGGCTATGCAAAGCTGCAGACACTGGTCTGCAAGGCCGCCAGCGAGGTATGGTCGGATGACGACCGGCTGAACTTCTCGGCCCTGTATACCATGTTCAGCCAGCAGTTCTATGCGCTGGGCGGCTCCGCCCTGGGGCTGACCCCGGGCGACGCGCTGCTGGTGTACCTCTCGGTCTACCGGTATTCGGATGCCTGCCAGTCCACCCCCAGCCAGGTGCGGGAAAACCTGGCCAAGCTGTGGGATGAGATCAAGATCCTGACGGAGCCCCACGCCGTGGAGCTTTCGCTGGAGCCAAAGCCCGGCAGTGAGCCGCTGCTGAACAAGCTGAACATCTTCAGCAAGCCCAGCCAGCTCAAGGTGGTGTTCCTGCACGAGTACAATGCTAAAAATAGCGCCTGGGTGCGGGGCCACGAAAAGGGGATCGAGGCCCTGAAAAAGGAATTCCCGGACCGGCTCATCATCACCAACCGGGAAAATGTCTCCCCCGAGGTGGACGCGGAGCAGATCATGGAAGAGGTGGCCCACGACAACGCGGACGTGGTGTTCACCACCAGCATCCGGATGCGGCCCGCCTGCCTCAAGGTAGCGGCTCAGCACCCCAAGACCCGGTTCCTGAACTGCTGCCTGAACGCGCCCCATCCGCTGGTGCGCACCTATTACCCCCGCACCTATGAGGCCAACTACCTGCTGGGAATGCTGGCGGGCATCCTGAATCTGACCGACCGGGTGGGCTATGTGGCGGCCAACCCCGTTTACGGTGTGCCTGCGGCCGTCAATGCCTTTGCCCGGGGCCTGCGCACCGTGCGGCCCAACAGCCATATCCTGCTGCGCTGGGCCTGCCTGCAGGAGCCGGGAAAGCCGCTGGATTTCTCCGACTGCCCGGATATCGAGCTGTTCTACGCCTGCAGCCCCTTTGAGCCCACCGGCAGCGCCAGGGAATACGGCCTGTGCCGCCGGATGCCGGATGGCAGCATCCAGCCGGTGGCGCTGCCGGTCTGGAAGTGGGAAGTGTTCTATATCGGCATCATCCGCTCCATCTTCGAGGGCACCTGGGACAGCGGTTCCAGCGGCAAGGCCATCAACTACTGGTGGGGCTTCCGCAGTGATGCGGAGCGGCTGGATTACTACGAGACCCTGCCCAAGGGCACGCAGCAGCTGCTCGATCTGCTGGAAAAGAACCTTGCGGCCAACGAGTTCCCCATCTTCCCGGCGGGCATCTTTGCGCAGGGGCATATCCCCAAGGCACCCACCGCAGACACCTACACCCCCAAGGAACTGATGGAGATGGACTGGCTGGGCGAGTGTGTGGAGGGCAGCCTGCCCCGGTACGATCAGCTGGATGTCAGAACGCTGGGCCTGCTGGAGATCAACGGCCTGAGTAGCCTGAAAGAGACGACGCTGTAAAAAGCTCAACAGAACGGAGTGTTGCGGACGTGAAGATACTTGCAATTTCCGATACCCCCTCCAAGGCGCTGTGGGACTACTGCTCCCGGGAACGCCTGGCCGGGGTCGATCTGATCCTCTCCTGCGGGGATCTGCCAAAAAAATACCTCGAATATCTGACAAATTTTACAGCGGCCCCCATTTTGTATGTCCACGGCAACCACGATGGCCGCTACCGCACGGAGGGCGAGCCGGGCGGCTGCATCTGCGTGGACGATCAGGTGTATGTCTGGAAAGGGCTGCGCATCATGGGGCTGGGCGGAAGCATCCGCTACAACCGCGAGGAGACCTTCCAGTACACGGAGCAGGAAATGCGCCGCCGGGTGCGGCGGCTCTGGTTCAAGGCCCACCGGGCGGGCGGCATCGACCTGCTGCTGACCCATTCCCCGGCGGCCGGCCTGAACGATGGCGACGACCGGGCCCACAAGGGCTTTGCCTGCTTCAACGACCTGCTGGAGGAGTACCAGCCCAAGTGGTTCGTGCACGGGCATGTCCACCTGAGCTATAATGCCAATCTGCCCCGGGTGTGCACCCACGGCCAGACCACGGTCATCAATGCAACGGAGCGCTATACCTTTGAGATCCCGGACCCGGACCCGGTGGCCCGGAAGCGCTTTTTTTGGAATGACCCGGCATTTCCCACCAAAAACTGAAAAAGGAGAAACACCCAATGGAACAAAATGAGAAGCTGCGGGCGCTGGAGACCCTGCAGAAGAAGCTGTACGCCTACAACTGCGCCTCCAACAGCCTGTATCTGGACGCTGTGACCGTGGCCCCCAAGAACACGGCCGAGGGCCGGGGTGTGGCCCTGAGCATTCTGGCCGGTGAACTGCAGAAGCTGATGACCGCCCCCGAGACCCTTGCACTGGTGGAGGAGCTCTATGCCCGGCGGGAGACGCTGGACACCCTCCACCGCCGCGAGGTGGAGGAGCTGCGCCGCAGCTGCCGGCAGCTCACCCGCATCCCCGCCGAGGAGTATATGGCATACAGCGAGCTGACCAACCGCGCCAGTGATGTCTGGCACAAGGCAAAGGAAGAAAACGACTTTGCCTCCTTCTGCCCCATCCTGCAGGAGCTGGTGGAGTATAACCGGAAGTTCGCGGGCTATTATGATGCGGAAAAAGCGCCCTATGATGCCCTGCTGAACGAGTATGAGCGGGGCGTGGACACTCAACAGCTGGACGTGTTCTTTGACACCCTGCGCAAGGGGCTGGTGCCTCTCATCCGGGCCATCGGCGAGAAGCCCCAGATCGATGACAGCTTCCTGCATCTGGAATATCCGGTCGAGCAGCAGAAGGCGTTTGCGGACTATCTCATGGAGGTCATGGGCCTTGACCGCGGCCACTGCGGCCTGGGTGAGACCGAACACCCCTTTACGCTGGAGTTCAACAACAAGGATGTCCGCATCACCACCAACTACGACCTGCACAATGTGGCCTCCTCGATGTATTCTATTCTCCACGAGGGCGGCCATGCCCTGTACGAGCTGGGCATCCGGGATGACCTGCAGTACACCTGCCTGACTGGCGGTGTGTCCATGGGCGTGCACGAGAGCCAGTCCCGCTTCTACGAGAACCTCATCGGCCGTTCCCGCGCCTTTATCGGGGCCATCTATCCCAAGGTGCAGGAATTCTTCCCCGCACAGCTGGGGAATGTGACTGCGGAGCAGTTCTACCGCGCCGTGAACAAGGTGGAGCCCAGCCTCATCCGCACCGAGTCCGATGAGCTGACTTACTGCCTGCACGTCATGGTGCGGTACGAGATCGAGAAGCAGCTCATTGCGGGCACCCTGACGGCAAAGGAGGTCCCTGCCGCGTGGGCAGAGCTGTACAAGGAGTATCTGGGCGTGGAGGTTCCCAATGACCGCGAGGGCTGCCTGCAGGACAGCCACTGGTCGGGCGGTTCCTTCGGCTACTTCCCGTCTTACGCTCTGGGCAATGCCTACGGTGCCCAGATGCTCCACAATATGGAGCAGGAATTCGATGTGTACGGCGGCGTGGCCCACGGGAATCTCTCCGCCGTCACCGGCTGGCTGCGGGAAAAGGTGCACCAGTACGGCCACCTGCTGGAGCCTGCTGAAGTCGTCAGAAACGCCTGCGGCACCTTTGATGCACACTACTATCTGGATTATCTGACCAAAAAGTATACGGAACTGTACAGCTTGTAATTTGATTGTACAAAACAAAGCCCTCTCAGCCGATCGGCTGAGAGGGCTTTGTTATATATGCTGTTGCAAAGGGCGGCGGGAAGCTTTCCCGCCGCCCGCCCATTACTGCTGTGCGAAGATCTTTACTTCATCCTTGTCCATAAAGGCGGCACCGGCGAAACCGGAAGCCTCCAGCTGGCCCAGCTGCTTGCCCAGCTTCTTGGCCTGAGGCAGAACGGTGACGTTGTAGGTGGCGCGCAGCTGTGCGGCTTTGGCCAGCACGGCGGGGAAGTCCACATCGCTGTTGTAGAGCAGGGCGATCTTCTGCTTGGCACCGGGGATCTGATAACCCTGCTCCAGCAGGATGCCGCAGACGCGCTCGAAGCCGATGGAGAAGCCCACGGCGGGCACCTTGGTGCCCAGGAACTTGCCGATCATGTTGTCGTAGCGGCCGCCGCCAGCCACTGCACCGCTGAACTGCGGGCAGGTGATCTCAAACACCATGCCGGTGTAGTAGCCCTGGCCGCGCACCAGGCTGGGGCAGTAGGCCACATCGAAGCGGCCGTTGGCCATGGCCTTTGCGGTGGCCAGCACATACTTCAGGTCATCGGCAATGGCGGGATCGGCACAGCGGGAAGCTACGGACTCCAGTGTCACATCACCGGCGGCAATGAAATCGGCCAGCGCGTTGATGGCAGCATCGGGCAGCTGCTTCTCGGTCAGCTCGGCCTTCACGCCCTCGGCACCGATCTTATCCATCTTGTCAAAGGTGATGCAGACAGAGTCCAGTGTGTCGGCGGCAAAGCCCATGCTCTCCAGCATTCCGCGCAGGATGCGGCGGTCATTGATGTTCACGGTGAAGCCGGTAAAGCCGATGCCCAGCAGAGCGCGGGCGGTCACGTCGATCAGCTCCACCTCTGCGTTGGGGCTCTCGTCGCCCAGAATGTCGATGTCGCACTGGACGAACTCGCGCAGGCGGCCCTTCTGGGGGCGCTCGGCGCGGAACACGCGGTCGGTCTGGATGACCTTGAAGGGGTGGGGGAGCTTGTCCTTGTTGGCAGCGTAGAACCGGCTCAGGGGCAGGGTCAGATCATAGCGCAGGCCCATGTCGGAGAGCTGCTTGGGGTCGCCGGATCCCAGCGCGCTGGTCAGCTTGTCTCCACGCTTCATCACCTTGAAGATGAGGTTCAGGTTATCGCCGCCATCGGATTTGTCCAGGTTCTCCATATCCTCCAGCATGGGGGTGGAGATGCGCTCAAAGCCGGAAGCACGGTAGGTCTCCAGGATCTTGCCCTGGATGTAGTCGCGCAGGGTCTGCTCAGCGGGCAGCAGGTCGCGCATACCCTTCAATGCCTGTGATTTCATAGTTGGTTCCTCTTTCTCAGCATCCTCACCCTCTCAGTCTCGCATTCGCTCGACAGCTCTCCCAAAGGGAGAGCCAAGGGCAATCCCAGATGAGGCCTTTCAAAGAACCGCCAGAGCCTCCCCCTTTGGGGGAGGTGGCAGTGCGTCAGCACTGACGGAGAGGGTGAAGTTATTTTAATTTGAACATCTTTAATTATAAAGAATCATGCCGTTTTGTCAATGAAAAAGGGCACACTGACAGAACGAGGTGATAAAACAGATGAAGCAGTTTACAGCGCGCCACCCCTGGGCGATCCTGGCGGCGGGGGCGGCCATTCAGATCCTGACGGGCCTGCCTGCGGCGTGGGGTGTGTTCCAGCAGCCGGTGATGGACGAGTTCAGCCTGACCGAGGACGGCGCGGGCTATGCGTTCGGCATCCTGATCGCAGCGTTCGGGGTGGGATGCGTCATCGGCGGTTTTTTGCAGGATAAAAAAGGCCCGCGCTGCGCGGCGCTGTGGGGCACCGGCCTGCTCTGCGGCGGGTTCTTTGCGGCGGCCCTCCTGCCTGGGGAGAAGGGGGTATGGTTCTGGGCAGTGTTCAGCATTCCGGCGGGGCTGGGCACGGCGTTTCTCTACCCGTCCATCCAGTCCTGCGCCCAGAAATGGTACGTCGGGCGCAAGGGCCTTGCCACGGGGGTCATTGGCGGCGCGGTGGGCCTGAGCGGAGCGTTCCTGACCGGATTCGTCCGCACGGCGCTGAAGGGCTTTGGCCCGGTGCAGGGGATCCGGGGGGCGTTCTGGGCGCTGGGGGCACTCACGCTGCCGGTCTGCCTTATGGGCAGTGCCCTGCTCACCGACCCGCCCCCGGCAAAGCAGAAGCCCGAAGAGCAGGGCAGGGGAAAGGGCACCCCGGCCCTCGACCTTGCCCCGCTGCAGATGCTCAGAACAAAACAGTACTGGCTCTGCGCCGGAGCGGTCTGCTGTTCCACCCCGGCGGTGCTGCTGTTCAGCCCCATCATCTTAAAGCTGGGCATGGAGCGGGGCCTGGACGAGGGTGCTGCCCTGTGGAGTGTGGTGCTGGGCAGCGTGGGCAGCGCGGCGGGCCGCTTGCTGATGCCCCTGCTCAGCGACCGGATCGGCCGCCGCCCCACTGACTTGATCCTGTTCGGCGTGTCGCTGGGGCTTTCGGCGGCCTTCCTGTTCGCACAGGGCTGGCTCGTTGTGGCTGTGTACGCAGGGCTCACCTTCTGTTATTCGGCGCTGGCGGCGGTGCTGCCCTCCCTCTCCACCGACCTGTTCGGCCTGCCCCATGCCGGGGTGAACTACGGCTTTCTGGCGCTGGGACAGAGCGTGGGCAGCCTTGCCTTCCCCTTTGCGGCGAACCTGTGGGGTCTTGCCACCGGGCGGCACTGGCTGGCCATGGCAGGAGCGGCGGCGGGCTTTGTGTGCATCTGGGCGCTCCGGCCTGTCAGGGCCCAACAGCCGCCCAGAAAAAACTGAACCGGACAGCGCAAGATATTCCTTTTGACAAATATGATAGAAATGTGACGAACTGGGCAGTGAAAGCGGTGAAAGTGCTAGTTAGTGACATATAACCGTTAAAAATGCTTGTGAAAAAAATCCGCAAAACGTCTTGCAAATTCCGCCAAGGTTCTCTATAATAAAATCATGCGTGGTAGTACCGGCGTGGCGCAGAAGAGAGCGGCGCAGCCGGTCAATGCAAACGGCAGGACACCCCCTGCCAATGGCATCAATTTGTCAAAAGGAGAGTATGATTATGACCTATTCGCAGCAAGTACAGAATATGTGCCCGATCACCAAAGGTCCTAAGCATGGTCCGGCTCCCATCCCCGAAGAGGGCGCATGGGTCAAGGCCTATGAGATCAAGGACATCAGCGGCTACACCCATGGTGTGGGCTGGTGTGCACCCCAGCAGGGCACCTGCAAGCTGTCTCTGAACATCAAGAACGGTGTCATCGAGGAGGCTCTGGTGGAGACCATCGGCTGCTCCGGTATGACCCACTCTGCTGCTATGGCAGGCGAGATCCTGCCCGGCAAGACCATTCTGGAAGCTCTGAACACCGACCTGGTGTGCGATGCCATCAACGTGGCAATGCGCGAGCTGTTCCTGCAGATCGTCTACGGCCGCAGCCAGACCGCTTTCTCTGAGGACGGTCTGCCCATCGGCGCAGGTCTGGACGACCTGGGCAAGGGCCTGCGCTCCATGACCGGTACCATCTTCTCCACCAAGGAGAAGGGTGTCCGTTATCTGGAGCTGACCGAGGGCTATATCAACAAGCTGGCTGTGGATGCCAACGATGAGGTCATCGGCTATCAGTTCGTCAAGCTGGGCAAGATGATGGAGGATATCCGTCACGGCAAGACCCCCAACGAGGCTTACGAGAAGAACGTGGGTACTTACGGCCGCTTCAGCAAGGAGCAGGGCGCTGTCAAGTACATTGACCCGCGTGAGGAATAAGAGAGGAGGAACAACTCATGGCAACTTTTGAATCTATGGATCGCCGTATGCCGAAAATCGAGGCATGCCTGAAGGCCAACGGCCTGGAGTCTCTGGACGCTTGCAACGAGATGCTCCTCGCTAAGGGCATCGACTGCGACAAGATCGTGCGCGGCGTGCAGCCCATCTGCTTTGATAACGCTGTCTGGGCATACACCCTGGGCACCGCCATCGCCGTCAAGCGCGGCCTGACCGACGCTGCCGAGTGCGCTGCTGCCATCGGCGAAGGTCTGGAAGCATTCACCATCCCCGGCTCTGTTGCTGAGCAGCGTCAGGTCGGTCTGGGCCACGGCAACCTGGGCGCTCGTCTGCTGAGCGAGGACACCACCTGCTTCGCTTTCCTGGCAGGCCACGAGTCCTTTGCTGCTGCTGAGGGTGCCATTGGCATTGCCCGCACTGCAAACAAGGTCCGCAAGACCCCCCTGCGTGTTATCCTGAACGGCCTGGGCAAGGATGCAGCTTACATCATTTCCCGTATCAACGGCTTCACCTATGTGCAGACCGAGTACGATATCCCCACCCAGACCCTGACCGTCGTCAAGGAAATCCCCTTCTCCGAGGGTGAGCGCGCTGCTGTCAAGTGCTATGGTGCAAACGACGTTATGGAAGGCGTTGCCATTATGAAGAAGGAGGACGTTCAGTGCTCCATCACCGGCAACTCCACCAACCCCGTCCGCTTCCAGCATCTGGTTGCCGGCACCTACAAGAAGTGGGCTATCGAGAACGGCAAGAAGTACTTCTCCGTTGCTTCCGGCGGCGGCACGGGCCGTACCCTGCACCCCGATAACGTGGCTGCAGGCCCCGCAAGCTATGGCCTGACCGACTCTCTGGGCCGCGTCCATGGTGATGCTCAGTTCGCAGGTTCCTCCTCCGTGCCCGCACACGTTGAGATGATGGGCCTGATCGGCATGGGCAACAACCCCATGGTCGGCGCTACCGTTGCCTGCGCTGTTGCTGCTGCACAGGCCAACGCCTGATCTTTTCCTGGTTCGGCAAAGGGGGCTGCCTTCCGAATGGGCAGCCCCCTTTTTATGCTGAAATATGTTCGCGCAGGCTAACTGCCTGCAACATTGGTTCAACTGAGAAGGAAAAAGAAGAAACCATGAAAAACACGAAGATGAAACAGAGCATTGCAGCGCTGGCCATGGCCGCTGTCGTTGCAGTGAGCCTGCTGGGCTACGGCTGCGGCAGCAAGCCCGCCTCCACCACCGGCGCGGGTGCTACCGGCGATTTTACCGGCACTGCCAAGGGCTTTGGCGGCGATGTTACCGTTACCCTGACCCTGACCGACGGCAAGATCACCGGCTGCACCGCTGAGGGTGCCGATGAGACCAAGGGCGTTGGCTCCAAGGCAATCGAGCAGCTGCCCGGCGAGATCGCCGAGAGCGGCAGCATTGCCGTGGACGGCGTGTCTACCGCAACCATCACCTCCAATGCCATCAAGGAGGCAGCCGCTGCTGCCATTACCGCTGCTGGTCTGAAGCCTGAGGATTTCCAGACCGCTGTGGAGAACAACGCTGAGCCTGCTGAGGACTCTACCGTTGATACCGACATTGTCATCGTGGGCGCAGGCGGCGCAGGCATGACCGCTGCCCTGACTGCCACCAGCGAGGGCAAGAGCGTTGTCATCGTGGAGAGCCAGCCCGTGGTGGGCGGCAACTCCGTGCGCGCTACCGGCGGCATGAACGCCGGTAAGACCGTGTATCAGGATGAGAACGAGTTCGCCGAGGGCGCAGGTGTCGAAAAGACCCTGAAGACCGCTGCTGAAAAGTATGCTGACAACGAGACCATCACCGCTCTGGCCAAGACTGTGTCTGAGCAGTGGGCTGCTTATCAGGCTGACCCCAAGGGCTACTTCGACACTGTGGAGCTGATGGAGCTGGATACCATGATCGGCGGCAAGGGTGTCAATGACCCTGCTCTGGTGGAGACCCTGTGCTCCAACAGCGCTGATGCCATCGACTGGCTGGGTGAGCAGGGCATCACCCTGCACAGCGTTTCCAGCTTCGGCGGCGCATCCGTCAAGCGCATCCATCGCCCTGTGAACGCAGAGGGCAAGACCGTTTCCGTCGGTTCCTACATGATCCCCCTGCTGGAGGAAAACTGTGAGAAGGCTGGTGTCCAGATGATGCTGAACACCACCGCCACCGAGATCCTGACCGATGACAACGGCGCTGCTGTTGGCATCAAGGCCACCGGTGCTTCCGGTGAGACCATCACCATCAATGCCAAGGCTGTAGTGCTGACCACCGGCGGTTTCGGCGCAAATCTCGATATGGTCGTTGAGTACAAACCCGAGCTGAAGGGCTTTATGACCACCAACGCCCCCGGCATCCTGGGCCAGGGCATCAAGATGGCACAGGCCATCGGTGCTGACACCGTGGATATGGATCAGATCCAGATCCACCCCACCGTGGAGGCCAACACCGCTGCCCTGATCACCGAGGGTCTGCGCGGCGACGGCGCTGTGCTGATCAATGCCGAGGGCAAGCGCTTCATTGATGAAGTCGGTACCCGTGATGTGGTTTCCGCCGCTGAGATCGCTCAGACCGGCAGCTACAGCTGGCTGGTGGTGGATCAGGCTATGGCCGATGCTTCCAGTGTCATTCAGGGCTACATCAAGAAGGGCTACACCGTGACCGGTGAGACCTATGAGGAACTGGGCAAGGCAATGGGCGTTGATGAGGCTGCTTTTGCCGAGACCATGAACACCTGGAACGGCTATGTTGAGGCCAAGAACGACCCCGACTTTGGCCGCACCAGCTTTGCAAACAAGCTGGATACCGCTCCCTACTATGCCATCAAGGTCACCGCAGGTGTGCATCACACCATGGGCGGCCTGAAGATCAACACCAACACTGAAGTTCTGAACGAGAACGGCGAGGTCATCCCCGGCCTGTTCGCAGCAGGTGAGGTGACCGGTGGTGTCCACGGTGCAAACCGTCTGGGCGGCAATGCCGTGGCTGACTTCACTGTCTTTGGCCGCATTGCAGGCGCAGCTGCAAGCAAGTACGCTGCATGAAACGCCTGAAAAACTGGCAGAAAAACCTGATCTTTGCGGCCGTGGTGCTGGCCGCGGCAGCACTCCTGTTCGTGCTGTACCGCGCCAACGCCCCCAAAGCGGAGCCGCTGGTGGCCGTGGTCGATTTCGGCGACGGCATCACCGAGTCGATCCCGCTGGACGAGGACCACGATTATCTGTATGATGTGGGCGATTACATCGTGCATCTGCAGGTAAAGGATGGGGCCGTTGCCTTCCTCGACAGTCAGTGCCCGGACCATGTGTGCGAGCAATTCGGCTGGCTGAGCGAGCAGGATGCCTGGGCCGCCTGTGTCCCCGCCGGGGTCTATGTAACGGTGCAGGCCGCAGAAACAGAATAAAACAAACAGGCCGCCGTGCAGGAGATGATCCTGCACGGCGGCCTGTTATATAGGGAAAAATGTTATTTTACATATTTCCCTTCGCAGATATTCTTGCAGCAGGCGCTGATGGGGAACCAGCAGCAGTCCCGGCAGATATCGGCCAGCATCTCGGGGGTGGCTTTGGCATCGATCTCCCGGATGAGGGCCTGGTAGTCGTATTCCTTTTCCTCCAGCCCGAAATACTCCACAGTCTTGCGGTCGTACCGCTTGACCTTTTCCTGTGTGTCGCACAGGTCGGTGCCCAGCTTGTTGGGGCAGCAGGAACAGAGGGTGTCGGTGGAGAAGGTGAGCTGGACCTTCGTCCCGGGCACCTCCCGCAACTGGTGGACGATATCGTTCATGTGCTCCACAAAGGCTTCGCTGTAGCCATGGCCGGAGTAGCCTTGGGTGCAGAGCAGGTGATGCGGGCGCAGTACGATGCTCATGCCTTTTTTACCCCCGGGATCCGCTTCCGGATGTTCAGGCCCAGCACGCAGGCCAGCACAGCCTTGATGATGGCGGTGGGGATGAAGGGAAGAACGCAGGCAGAAACAGCCACGGACACGGTGCTGTGGGCGACGATCACGAACAGGATAACACCCACGATATAGTTGACCACGGTGCCCACGACAACCGCCACGGGGAAAGCACCCTTGAAAGCATCCCTGTGCTCCACGCCCAGGCCGATGATGTAGGCCATGATGGGGAAGGAGATCAGGAAGCCGCCGGTGGGGCCGACAAACTTGTCGATGCCGCCGGAGAAGTTGGCCAGCACGGGCACGCCCACAGCGCCCAGCAGCAGGTAAACGAGCGTGGCAATGGCGGACAGCTTGGAGCCCAGCACCACAGCAGCCAGCGTGATGGCGAAGGTCTGCATGGTCATGGGAACGCCCAGCGGCATGGGGATGGAGATCTGTGCCATCACGGCGATGACGGCGGCAAACAGGCCCGCGTAGCAGATATCGCGCACCGAGAACTTACTGGTCTGATTCATGGTAAAAAATCCTCCTCTGATTTGGTACAAACAACGTCCCGATTAAACCAGAAAGCGGCAGACAGGTCAACTTGCGATTTGCGCAAAGGTTTACAATCTGTGAAAATTTGCTGAAAAGCGTTCAAACGAAATTTGGACGCTTGTGTATCCGGGCAAAATGCGATACACTACACCTATACATAGGAAAGGAATCTGGCAGGCCGCCCTCCGGCGGGCCTGAATCTGATAGGAGGAACATGATGATCTGGAACAAGAAGAAGGACGGCGCGGAGAACCCGGGTGCGGAAACGCCTGCGGCACAGACTGCCAAGGCCCCGGTGCTGTTTTTGCAGAAGAACTGGAAATGGCTCGTGCCGGTGGTCTGTGTGGTGATCGCGGGCGGTGTGTTTTTGCTCAAGCCCAAGAGCGCCAGCACCACAGCCGTGGACCCCAGCTATCTGGAGACCAGCCCTGAAGTGCGGGATGTCTCCAACACCCTGAGCGGCACCGGTACCCTGAACCCTGCCAACACCTACACCGTGAAATCTCTGGTGGAGGGCAAGGTGCTCACCGGCGAGTTTGAGGAGGGCGACGTGCTGGATGAGGGGAGCATCCTCTACACGCTGGACAGCTCGGACGCTTCCACCAATTTTGAAAAGGCTGAGATCGCCATGCAGCAGGCACAGCGCAGCTATGACAAGGTGGTGGACCGCCAGTATGTGCGTGCCGAGGTGGATGGCACCGTGAGCACCCTGAAGGTCGCCAAGGGCGACGAGGTGACCAGCGGGCAGGAGGTCGCCATCATCCGCGACAGCTCCAGAATGCTGCTGACGCTGGAATTCCCCGCTGCCGATGCCGCCAATTTCAGCGTGGGCCAGACCGCCCAGGTGACGCTGGACGGCACCTTTGAGCAGCTGGACGGCACCGTGACCAGCGTGACCGGAACGGATGCACTGAGTACCGGCAACCTGCTCACCCGCACCGTGACCATTGCCGTGCGGAATGCAGGCGGCCTGACCACCGCGCAGGCGGCCACCGCCTCCATCAACGGGATCAGCTCCATCGGTTCTGCTACCTTTGGCTATCAGGCAGAGCGTACCCTGACCGCACAGGCCGCAGGCACCGTGACCTCCATCCATGTGCAGGAGGGCCAGACCGTTGCCAAGGACGATATCCTGATCGAGCTGAGCGGCGATGACCTGACCGAGAGCATCCAGTCTGCCTCTGAGACCCTGCGCAGCGCTGAGATCTCCCTGCAGAACCTGCAGGATACCATGGCCAACTATACCGTAACTTCTCCCATCAGCGGCACCATCATTGAAAAGGATGCCAAGGTGGGCGATGCGGTCAAATCCGGCGATACCCTCTGCGTCATCTATGACCTGAGCTATCTGGAAATGGTCATCAATGTGGACGAGCTGCAGATCAGCTCCCTGACTGTGGGCCAGAAGGTGCAGATCACAGCCGATGCCGTGCAGGATAAGAACTATGTGGGCACTGTGACCCGCGTCTCCATGAAGGGCACTTCCAACGGCGGCACCACCACCTACCCGGTGACCATCCGCATTGACGAGACCGACGGCCTGCGCCCCGGCATGAACGCCAACGCCGAGATCGTGGTGGCCGAGGCCGCCAATGCCCTGACCGTGCCCAATGCGGCCATCGTCCGGGGCGGATATGTGCTGGTGACCCAGGATTCCCCCAGCGCCTCCAAGGCGGATACCACCATGGAGGCCCCCGAGGGCTTTGTCTATGTGGCCGTCAAGACCGGTGTCAGCGATGATGATTACACCCAGATCGTCAGCGGCATCCAGGAGGGGGACACCATTGGTTACGACCCCAACTCGGTCAGCAGCGACAGCTACTATGACGATGGCAGCGGCATGATGATCTTCTGATGGGAGGATGGAATGAGTGCTCTGATCGAATTTGATGCGGTCTGCAAGTATTACCAGATGGGCGACACCACGGTAAAAGCTGCCGACCACATCACCATGAAAATAGAAAAAGGCGAGTTTGTTGCCATTGTGGGCCAGTCCGGCTCCGGCAAGTCCACCTGCATGAACATCATCGGCTGTCTGGATGTGCCCACGGCGGGCACCTACCGGCTGAACGGCCGGGATGTGGGCAAGATGAGCCGGAACGAGTTGGCCTCCATCCGCAACGAGATGCTGGGGTTCATCTTCCAGCAGTATAATCTTCTGCCCAAATTAAACCTGCTGGAAAACGTGGAGGTGCCGCTGGTCTATGCGGGCATCCCCCGCGCCGAGCGCCACCGCCGGGCCCGCGAGGTGCTGGAGCAGGTGGGGCTGGGCGATAAGCTGAAAAACAAGCCCAACCAGCTTTCGGGCGGCCAGCAGCAGCGCGTATCCATCGCGCGGGCGCTGGTGCGCAACCCGGCGATCATTCTGGCCGACGAGCCCACCGGCGCGCTGGACAGCCACACCGGCCGTGAGGTGCTGGGAATGCTGCAGGACCTGCATGGGCAGGGCCATACGGTGGTGCTTATCACCCATGACAACTCCATTGCCGTGCAGGCCGACCGCATCATCCGGCTGGAGGATGGTCAGGTGGTCTACGATGGCGACTCCCGCGCGCCGGAAGCCATCGTCCAGCCGACGCTGAACTTTGAACCGGCAGAACAGGAGGGGAACAAATGATCATTGAGACCTTCCGTCAGGCCCTCCAGAATGTGTGGAGCAACAAGCTCCGCACCTTTTTGACCATGCTGGGCATCATCATCGGTGTCATGGCGGTCATCGTCATCGTGGGTCTGGGCAACGGCATGACCCAGAGCATGCGGGACAGCTTTTCGGCGCTGGGCACGAATGCCCTGTCCATTCAGGTCTGGGGCTACGGCTCCCGCACCGCCTCGGTGGAGGATGTGTATAAGATCGCGGATAAGAACAAGGAGCTCATCTCCGCAGTCTCGCCCCAGATCGATTTCAGCAACAACACCCCCAAGGTGGGCACCACGACCTACCGCTACGGCACCAGCGTTTACGGTGTGGACGAGCACTACGCCGAGATGAAAAACTATACCCTCGCCCAGGGGCGCGGCCTGCAGTACATGGACATCAAGGACAACAAGCAGGTCTGCATCATTGGTGATTACCTCAACCGGGCGGCCTACGGCGGCAACGCGGTGGGCCAGACCATCAAGCTGGGGGCCTATAAGTTCCGGATCGTGGGCGTGCTGAACGCCAAGGTGACGGACAAGAACATGCAGCCGGGCTCCGACGATGACTGCATCTATCTGCCCTACACCACGGCCATGCGGCTCTCCAACCAGTCCAGCGCCAAGAACTTTGTTGCAATTATGAAGGACGAGAGCCGGGCCAACGAGGCCAAGGCGGTGGTGGAAAGCGGCCTGTACGACCTGCTCAAGAGCGACAACGCTTATTACATCTACAGCGCCAGCGAGTGGCTGGAGGAGATGAACGAGATGATCAACATGGTCATCATTATCCTTACCGGCATTGCCAGCATCTCGCTGCTGGTGGGCGGCATCGGCATTATGAACATCATGTTGGTGTCGGTGACCGAGCGCACCCGGGAGATCGGCATCCGCAAGGCACTGGGTGCCAAGGAGCGGGTGATCCTGTCGCAGTTCGTGGTGGAAGCTGCCACCACCTCTGCACTGGGCGGCGTGCTGGGCATCGTCCTTGGCTATATCGTGTCCATGGCGGCAAACCGCATCCTGCCCATGATCTCCAGCGACATTGATGTGACCGTCAGCCCCTCGTTCAACTCCATCGTGGTGGCCTTTGGCATCTCGGTGGGCATCGGTGTGCTGTTCGGCTACCTGCCCGCCAAGCGCGCCGCAAGGCTGAACCCCATTGAAGCGCTGAGATATGATTAAACCTCTTACCGTTTCGGTCTGGCTTTGCCAGCGCCTAGATGAAACCCTTATTTAAGGAGGATTTTCCATGAAAAAGCGAATCCTTGCATTTCTGCTGGCGGTAAGCATTGCCGTGTCGATGCTGGTGCTGCCGGCAGCGGCAGCGGGCAACGCCAACACGGCGGTCCAGCTGTCCATCACGCTGAACGCGATGGACAGCAGCCAGCAGGCTGCTCTGAACGCTGTGGTCACCCGCGGTGCACTGGCCCGGATGCTGGTGTCCTACTCCACCTACCGCGAGAGCGTGGGCTCTCAGGGCACGGTGGGCACCCTGTTCACTGACCTGCCCGGCACTTCGCCCTATGCACCCTATGTCCGCATTGCGGTGCAGAACGGCTGGATGAACGGCTATACCGACGGCTCTTTCCGGCCCGACAATGCCGTGACGCTGGAAGAAGCGGTCACGGCCATCCTCAAGCTGATGGGCTATAAGATGACCGACCTGAGCGGCTCCTTCCCCAACGCACAGCTGAACAAGGCCAGTGAGCTGGGCCTGCGCAATCAGGTGGACCGCAGCCAGGGCGAGGTGCTCAACTACGAGGAGTGCGCCCTGCTGTTCTACAACGCCCTGACAGCCAACGCCGCCAGCGGCAGTGCCTACGGCAGCAGCCTGGGCTTCACGGTCTCCAACGGTCAGGTGGATACCTCCAGCGTCATGCTCAAGAGCCTGAAGGGCCCCTTTGTGGCGGGCGATACGGTTCAGCTGCCCTTTGTTCCCAAGATGGTCTACCGCAACGATAAAGCGTCGGAATCTGCGGAACTGAACAAATACGACGTGTATTATTACAGTGAGAGTTTACAGACATTGTGGGTCTACACCCGCCGGGCCGCTGGCCGCATCACGGCAGTTTCGCCCAGTGCCAGTGCCCCCACCAGTGTAACGGTGGCAGGCACCAGCTATACGCTGGGTTCCTCTGCGGTGGCCTCCCAGGTGTCCTCCCTCAACGGCGGCGGCGTGGGCGAGGTCGTCACCCTGCTGCTGGGCATGAACAATGAGGCTGCCGGGATCGTGACCGGCGAGGAAGCCGACAGCGTGTTTTACGGTGTCGTGCAGACCGCCACCCGCAGTCTGGTGGAAGAGAACGGCGCGGATGTTTTGCAGAAAGTCTCCGTCATGTGCACCGACGGCATTGCCCGCACCGTGAACGTGGACAAGAGCCTGAACTTTCCGCAGGGGTGGCTGGTAGAGATCAAGGTCACCCCGGAGGGCGAGAGCGTGGAACACATCGATGACCGCCGTGTCAACGGCACCATCAATACCAATGCCACTGCGCTGGGCGCAGCCGCCCTGGCCGACGATGTAGAGATTCTGGATACGACTTCGGAGGGTGTGGCTGGGACGGTTCGTCCCAGCCGCCTATCGGGAGTAACACTGAGTGACCTCGATGTCCGCTACTATACCGTCAACGATGCCGGACAGATCGACCGGCTCATCCTGAACGATGTGACCGGCGACCTGTGGAGCTACGGCGTGCTGGACGATGTGAAAAATCTGGCCATGAATTATTCTGACCTGAAGAGCCTCGTCACCGGCATTGTGGCGGGAGATTCCGCTTCCGGCACCACGACCACGACAGGCACCACCACCGGAGCGGCCAAAGGCGGCACCGACGGCTCCGGCTCTGCCTCGGGTACCACCACCACTGTGACCGGTGCCACGGCGGCAGACCGCCTGTCCAACCTGCTGGTGCCCACCACCAGCGAGATCCTGTGGGGCATCGTCTCGGGCGATATCCTGAGCACGGCCTGGCAGAAGCTGACCAGCAACACCGGCTCCCTGATGAGCATTGGCTTCCAGCAGATCGCGGAGATCACGGGCACCCCCTTCAAGCAGATCTTCAACTACATCGGCGGCGGTGCAACCTATATCTGCTACGTCAACGGCGCGGCGGCCAGCTACACCACGGCCATCAAGTATCCGGTGCTGGCGGGCGGCATTGCCGTGCGGCGGGAGACCACCGGCTCTGTCAAGGCCATGATGCAGCTGATGCCCCTGAAGATCGACAAGGTCGGCGCGGCCTCGGTGCTCTCGGGCAATGAACGCTACGAGATGGCAGACAATGTGCAGGCCTACCTGTGGTACAAGGGCCAGTATTACCCCACAAAGCTGGCTCAGGTGGATGCGGACGGCTACCATCTGACCGGCTGGTACGATAATTTCGGCTGCGCTGCCGGAAAAAAGGTCCGCGTCATCATTGCGGTCAAGAACGACTGATGCTTTATTACAGCGGCCTGAGCCGCACACTGCGGCAGCTGCGCTGGGTGCTTTACCCGCGCCGCTGCCCTTTTTGTGACCGGGTGCTGGGCAGCCGGCCTGCCTGCCCGGACTGTGCCGATGGGCTGGCAGAGCTGCGCCGTGCACCCTCCATGCGGCTGCGCGGCTCCGAGCACTACCTGGGACGGCTGGATGGGGCAGCCGCACCCTACCGATACACCGGCCTTGTCCGCCGCGCAGTGCTGCGGGCGAAATATCAGGGCGCGCCCTGGGCAGCTGTGGAGCTGGGCGTGGAGATGGCCCGCCTGCTCTTTGGCAGCGAGATCAAAATGTGCGGCTCTGAGCCCCTGCCCGAACCGGTACCGGGCCTTGACCGGGGTTACGACTGCATCCTTCCGGTACCGGCCTCCAGCAAAAAGCGCGGCTACAATGTGCCAGAGCGGATGGCACAGCCCCTTGCCCGGGCAGTGGGCGTGCCGGTGGTCACGGACGCGCTGACCCGTGCCCGCTCCACCCGGCGGCAGGAGGGACTTTCCCTTGACGAGCGGCTGGCCAATGTGGCAGGTGCCTTCCGGGTGGCCCGGCCGGAGGCTGTGGAGGGAAAACGCATCCTTCTGGTGGACGATGTCCTGACCACCGGAGCCACGGCCTCGGCCTGCGCGCAGGCTCTGCTGGATGCCGGTGCGCAGAGCGTGTTCGCTGTGGCGCTGGCCACGGTGGAGTTTCCGCAGCCGGTGGGCAGCACAACGGCCATTGCCGAAAATGAAGAAGAAATTTGAAAATAGTGCTTGACAAAACACCATTCTTCGGGTATACTGATTGAGCTGTGAGCGACAAGCTCGATCAGATGTCCGGGTGTAGCGCAGTTTTGGTAGCGCGCTTGAATGGGGTTCAAGAGGCCGTGAGTTCGATTCTCGCCACTCGGATTGGAACAAGACCGACGATTTCAAAAGAGATCGTCGGTCTTGATTTTTTATTCAGCTGTTTTCGGTGCACTGTCCCGGAGGGGCGGGCACCGCTGCAAGGAGGGCGAGTCTATGAATGCTGCACTGCGCCGGGATGCGGATGTGATCCTTCGTTCCAGCCTGAACGCTGTTCTGCCGGATGAGGCGGTGCGCCGCGCGCTGCGGGATCTCCGGCCCGGGAAGGGCCGGGTGCTTCTGGTGGCGGCGGGCAAGGCGGCCTGGCAGATGGCACACGCGGCGGTTGAAACGCTGGGCCGGGTGGATGGCGGTGTGGTCGTGACCAAGTACGGCCATGTGAAAGGTGAGATCCCCGGGGTGGCCTGCTATGAGGCGGGCCACCCGGTGCCGGATGAAAACGGTTTTGCGGCTACCCAAAAGGCGCTGGAGCTGGTGCAGGGGCTGACCGCCGGGGATACGGTGCTGTTCCTGCTTTCCGGCGGCGGCAGTGCGCTGTTCGAGCAGCCGCTCGTTCCCGGGGCAGAGCTGCAGGACATCACGAGCCAGCTGCTGGCCAGCGGGGCCGACATTGTGGAGATGAATACCATCCGCAAGCGGTTTTCCGGTGTGAAGGGCGGGCGGTTCGCGCAGCGCTGTGCCCCTGCGCAGGTGTTCAGCATCGTGCTGAGCGACATTCTGGGGGACCCGCTGGATATGATCGCCAGCGGCCCGGCGGTGCCGGATACCTCCACCTGCGCCCAGGCGCTTGCCGTTGCCGAAAAGTATCATCTGGCACTCTCGGCACAGGCCCGGGCCCTGCTGGCGCAGGAAACGCCCAAAACGCTGGACAATGTGACCACCCGGATCACCGGCAGCGTGCGGGAGCTTTGCCGTGCCGCGGCCAGCGCCTGCCGGAATCTGGGATATGAACCGGTTCTCCTGACCGACCAACTCTGCTGCGAAGCGCGGGAGGCAGGCAGCTTTCTTGGCTCCATTGTCCGCACCCAGGCAGGGCAGGGGAAAAAGCTGGCCTACATCGCGGGCGGCGAGACCATCGTTCACCTGACCGGAAAAGGGCTTGGCGGAAGAAATCAGGAGCTGGCCCTTGCGGCTGCGCCTGCCGTTGCCGGGCTGAACGCGGCGGTGTTCTCTGTGGGCAGCGATGGAACAGACGGCCCCACCGATGCCGCCGGCGGCTATGTGGATGGGGATACCCTTGCCGCGCTGGAGGCCGGGGGCTGGAGCGGATATGCCTCTTTGCAGAACAACGATTCCTACCACGCCCTGAAAGCAGTGGATGGCCTGATCATCACCGGGGCAACGGGCACCAATGTCAACGATGTGGCGGTGGCCCTGATCGGGGAAGAAACACCGCCTGTGAGCCCGGAAGTTTCCCCGGAGTTGTGATTGCATTCCTCCGTTGAGTATGTTATACTGAACAGCGAACTGAATAGAAAACAGCAGGTGCGTACCGCCCGCGGCTCTGGCCGGGGGCAGGCACGTTAAAAGGGAAGCGGGTGCAAATCCCGCACGATCTCGTCACTGTGATAAGGGAGTTTACCGCCAGGGTGCAGCTGCACCGGTCACTGGAGCCCATGTTCCGGGAAGGCGGCGGTGGATGTTGAGCTTTCAGCCAGGAAACCTGCCCGCTGTTGGTACGGGGGCGCAAGCCCCAGATCACGAGGAATTGGTTGTACCCAAAAAGCCTGAAAAAACTGAAAAGGGCCTTTTTGCTTTGCCGTCCCGCAAGCAGAAAGGCCCCTTTTGTTTTGCCGGGCACTCTTTCCTGTACCTTCTGTTCAGCAAAAATCATATTCAAAAACAGGAAAGGAACGAACAAAAATGAGAAAACGCACCATCCACAAAGCAGCGGCCGCTCTGACCGCTCTGGCCCTCTGCGCCGGTGTACTGACCGGCTGCGGCGGTGCCGCAAGCAGCACCACTGCTTCCAGCACGGCAGGATCTGCTGCCAGCAGCGAGGTTTCCGGCGAGGAGGCTGACGAATTGGCCGCAAAGAACGTTGCAGACCTGATCGATGCCATCTATGTGCAGGAGCGCACCGATGATACCGATGCCCAGTGTGAGGCCGCCAAGGCCGCATGGGATGCCCTGACCGATGCCCAGAAGGAGCTGGTCGAGGGCGAAGAGGCTGACCCTGACTACTTTGGCCGCGACACCGGCGATGCTTCCAAGGACGACAGCCGCAATCAGGACGACATCGGCGAGAATGAGCTGCTGGTGGTCTCCTTCGGCACCTCCTTCAACGACAGCCGAGTGAAGGACATCAAGGGCATCGAGGATGCGCTGCAGGCCGCTTATCCCGATTGGTCTGTCCGCCGCGCCTTCACCGCACAGATCATCATCAACCATGTTCAGGCCCGCGACGGCGAGAAGATCGACAACATGCAGCAGGCTCTGGACCGCGCTGTGGCCAACGGCGTGAAGAATCTGGTCGTCCAGCCCACCCACCTGATGCACGGTGCAGAGTACGACGAGATGATGGAGATGATCGACGAGTACAAGGACAAGTTCGAGCACGTCGCCGTTGCCGAGCCCCTGCTGGGCGAGGTTGGTGCCGACGCTGCCGTCATCAACGCCGACAAGGAGGCTGTTGCCAAGGCCGTTACCGCTGCCGCTGTGAAGGATGCGGGTTTCGACAGCCTGGATGCCGCTGCTGAGGAGAAGGTCGCCTTCGTCTTTATGGGCCACGGCACCTCCCACACTGCAAAGGTGAGCTACAGCCAGATGCAGACCGCCATGCAGACCCTGGGCTACAGCAACGTGTTCATCGGCACGGTGGAGGGTGAGCCCGAGGAGACTGCCTGCGAGAACGTCATCGAGGCTGTCAAGGCCGCCGGTTACACCAAGGTCATCCTGCGCCCCCTGATGGTCGTTGCCGGTGACCACGCCAACAACGATATGGCCGGTGCGGATGACGATTCCTGGCTGAGCCAGTTCCAGGCCTCCGGTGACTTCGCGTCCGTGGAGTGCCAGATCGCCGGTCTGGGTGAGATCGAGGACATCCAGCAGCGCTACATTGAGCACACCAAAGCCGCCATTGATTCCCTGAACGGCTAATATTCCGCATTCCAATGCCCGAAGGGAGAAATCTTTTCGGGCATTTTTTATGGAGAGCTTCCCCGCATGAGGAGAAACACTCCCATTTCAAATTCTGAATTTTGAGGTATTTTGTTTATGCACTGCAAACAGTTTGTTTCCCTGTCCGTTGCTTCTCTGATGCTGGCCGCCGCTCTCACCGGCTGCGGCGGGGCTTCTTCCACTGCTTCCTCTGCTGTCAGCTCGGAAGCTGCTTCTGCCGTGAGCGCTGCCGCCGCATCCGAGCCTGCCGAAGCTGCCCTGCCGGACGGCGTGTACACGGCTGAGTTCGACACCGACAGCGGCATGTTCCACGCCAACGAAGCCTGCAATGGCATGGGCACCCTGACCGTGGAGAACGGGCAGATGACCTTCCACGTCAGTCTGGCCTCCAAGAAGATCGTCAACCTGTACGTTGGCATGGCCGCCGATGCCGAGGCCAACAAGGCAGACTGGCTGCTGCCTACCACCGACACCGTCACCTACTCTGATGGCACCTCGGAGGAGGTCTACGGCTATGATATCCCCGTGGCCGCTGTGGACCAGGACTTCCAGCTGGCACTCCTCGGGACCAAGGGCAAGTGGTATGACCACACCGTGAGCATCCGCAATGCACAGCCCAAGGCTGAGGAGGCCGCCGAGACCCCTGCGGACGGTGAATACAGCGTCAATGTGACCCTGGAGGGCGGCTCTGGCCGTGCCACCGTGGAAAGCCCTGCCGCTCTGACCGTGGCGGACGGAAAAATGACCGCTGTCATCCTGTGGAGCAGCCCCAATTATGATTACATGATCGTGGATGGTGAGAAGTATCTGCCCACCAACACCGAGGGCAACTCCACCTTTGAGATCCCTGTTTCTGCACTGGACACCCCGCTGGCTGTCACTGCCGATACCGTAGCCATGAGCACCCCCCATGAGATCGAGTATACGCTGACCTTTGCGCTGAACTGATGAAACTGACGAGACAACAATTCCTGCGCGTTCTGCCTGCTACAGTACTGGCCCTGTCGGGTTGCGCTGCCTCCGAGACAGCGCCCGCCAGCACAGAAGAACTGGTCTTTGACCACGCCTGCCCGCTGGATTACGCCACACAGTTTACTGCCGACTGCTATGAGGGCGGCTATACCATGCTGACCCTGACCGAATCGGGGGAGCAGTTCCTTGTGACCCCGGAGGATGCCGCTGCGGTGGAAGGCCTGCCCGAGAGCGTGACGGTGCTGCGTCAGCCCGTCCGGAACATCTACCTTGTCTCCACCTCGGTGATGGACCTGTTCCTCGCGCTGGATGGGCTGGATAGTGTGACCCTTTCCGGCACCCAGGCGGAGGGCTGGTATCTGGATGAGGCCAGAGCCGCCATGGAGGACGGGCGCATTGCCTATGCGGGCAAGTACAGCGCCCCGGACTACGAAAAGATCCTTGCGGCCAACTGCGGCCTTGCCATCGAGAACACCATGATCTACCACACCCCGGAGGTCAAGGAGCAGCTGGAACGGTTCGGCATCCCGGTGCTGGTGGAGCGCTCCAGCTATGAGAGCGGCCCGCTGGCCCGGCTGGAATGGCTCAAGTTCTGGGGCATCCTGCTGGGGAAAGAGGAACTGGCAGAACAGGAGTTCGCCCGGCAGGTGGAGCGCCTTGCACCGCTGACCGGGCAGGCTTCCACCGGCAAGCGCTGTGCCTTTTTCTCCATCACAGCCAACAACCTTGCCAATGTGCGCAAGGGCGGCGACTATGTGGCCCAGATGATCGAGATGGCGGGCGGTGATTATGTTTTTGCGGACCTGACCGACAACGGCAACAACCTTTCCACCATGAACCTGCCGCTGGAGGATTTTTACGCCGGTGCAAAGGATGCGGATGTGCTCCTTTACAACAGCACCATTGAGGGCGTGGTGCATACCACGGAGGAACTGGTGGCAAAATGCCCCCTGCTGGCTGAGTTCAAGGCCGTGCAGAGCGGCAGTGTCTGGTGCACCACCCAGAGCTTTTTCCAGCAGAGTACGGCGCTGGTCGATTTTGTGCTCGACCTGCACCGTGTCTTTACGGAGAACGACCCCGCCGACCTGCAATTTCTGAGGAAAGTAGAGTAACCTATGACCAGCAAAAAGCGCCTGATCTTCTCTTACGGTATCCTTGCCCTGCTGCTGGCGGTGCTGTTTGCCGCCAATCTGTTCTGGGGCAGTGTGTCCCTGACACCGGGGGCAGTGCTGGCGGCCCTGACCGGCCGCGGACAAGACGCTCTGAGCGTGGGCATCATCACCCAGCTGCGCCTGCCCCGGGCCGTGATGGTGGTGCTGCTGGGGGCGGCGCTCTCGGCGGCGGGCTACCTGCTGCAGACCTTTTTTGCCAACCCCATTGCAGGGCCCTTTGTCATGGGCATTTCCAGCGGGGCCAAGCTGGCCGTGGCACTGGTCATGGTGGCTTTTCTGAACCATGGCCTGCTCACCAGCTCCCTTACCCTGATCACAGCCGCCTTTGCGGGGGCCATGGCCTCCATGGCCTTTGTGCTGGCGGTCTCCCGGCGGGTGCAGCGGATGAGCATCCTTGTTATCTGTGGTGTGATGATCGGCTACATCTGCTCGGCCGTCACGGAGTTTGTGGTGGCCTTCGCCCAGGACAGCAACATCGTCAACCTCCATAACTGGTCTCAGGGCAGCTTTTCCGGCATGACCTGGGGCAATGTGCGGGCGGCGGCGCTGGTGGTGCTGCCCGCTCTGGCGGCGGCGTTCTGCCTTTCCAAGCCCATGGCCGCCTACCAGATGGGGGAGGCCTACGCCCGGAGCGTGGGCATCAATGTCAGGGCCTTTTCCCGGCTGCTGGTGCTGCTTTCCAGTCTGCTGGCCGCCTGTGTCACGGCCTTTGCGGGGCCCATCTCCTTTGTGGGCATTGCGGTGCCCCATCTGGTCAAGCAGCTGTTCGGCAGTGCAAGGCCGCTGGTGGTGCTGCCCGGATGCTGCCTGGGCGGGGCGGCTTTCTGCCTGCTGTGCGACCTCATCGCCCGCAGCATGTTTGCCCCCACCGAGCTTTCGATCAGCGCCGTAACGGCAGTATTTGGTGCACCGGTGGTCATCTGGCTGCTGGTGCGCCGGGGTCAGGAGGGTGTGCGATGAAATACCGCTGTGAAACGAAAGAACTGGCCATCGGCTATGGCAGCGCGCCCCTTGCTTCCAGCATCACGCTGGGGGCGGTGCCGGGGCAGATCCTGGCCCTCATCGGGCCAAACGGCGCGGGAAAATCCACCCTGCTCAAAACGCTGGCGGGCCAGCTGGCCCCCCTGGGCGGGGCTGTCCTGCTGGATGGCCGCAGCCTGACCGATTACACCGGCCCGGCCCGGGCCCGGAAGCTGGCCCTGATGCTGCCCCATACCCGCCGCACCGAGCTGACTTCCTGCTTTGAGTTTGCCGCCGCCGGGCGCATCCCCTATACCGGGCGGCTGGGCATCCTGTCCGATACCGACCGACAGGCCGTGCGAGACGCGCTGGAACTGGTGGGGGCTGCCCCTCTGGCGGGCCGGGATTTCAACTGCATCAGCGACGGCCAGCGCCAGCGCGTTCTGCTGGCCCGTGCTATCTGCCAGCAGCCCGGAGTTCTGCTGCTGGACGAGCCGACCTCTTTTCTGGATGTCAAGGGCAAGATCGAGCTGCTGACCATCCTGCAGAAACTGGCCCATGAGCAGGGGCTGGCCGTGATCGTCAGCCTGCACGAGCTGGACATGGCGCAGAAGATCGCGGATGCGGTGGTCTGCGTGTTCCCGCACAGCGTTTCGGGGGTGCTGACCCCGAAGGAGGCCTTTGCCCCGGAGAACATCCGGGCGCTGTACAGCCTGACCAAGGAGCAGTACGAGGCCGTGTTCGGCCCGGAAAAGCCTGCCGGGCCGAAATTTGAACATTACGTCCGCAGTGGGCAGAAGCTGCTCCGCTGCGGGTACACCACCGGCACCTGCGCGGCGCTGGGTGCGGCGGGGGCCGCGCGGCTCCTGCTCACCGGCCATGCTCCGGAGAGCGTTGCCCTGCGCACGCCGAAGGGCATCGTGGTGGAGGTGGCCCCGCTGTACTGCCGCCCCGCCGGAGCCGGTGCCGAATGCGCCATTGAGAAGGACGGCGGGGATGATGTGGATGTGACCACCGGCCTGCCCGTGATCGCTGCCGTAGAATTGCTGCCCGATACCACCGAGATCCGTATCTCCGGCGGCAAGGGCGTGGGCCGGGTGACCAAGGCCGGGCTGGATCAGCCGGTGGGGGAAGCTGCCATCAACCATGTGCCCCGGCAGATGATCGCCGAGGCCCTGCAAAGGGAAGCCGAGAGCGCCTGCTACACCGGCGGCTTTGCCGTGACCATCTCCATCAAGGGCGGGGAAGAGGTGGCAAAGCGCACCTTCAACCCCCACATCGGGGTCGAGGGCGGGCTTTCGGTGCTGGGAACCAGCGGCATTGTGGAGCCTATGAGCCAGCAGGCGATCCTGGATACCATCCAGCTGGAAATGAATCAGGCCGCTCTCCGGGGGGGCAGCCCCAGGCGGCTCATCCTGGCCCCCGGCAATTACGGGCTGGACTATCTGCACGAAAGATACCCGGAGTTTCACGCTGTTCCGGTGGTGAAAACCTCGAACTTTATTGGAGACACGCTGGATATGGCTGCTGCGGCCCGCTTTGAAGAGGTGCTTCTGGTGGGCCATGTGGGCAAGCTGGTCAAGGTGGCGGGCGGTATTATGAACACCCATTCCCACACTGCTGACTGCCGCACCGAGCTGTTCTGCACCCATGCGGCGCTCTGCGGCGCTTCCCGGAAAGTTTGCGCCGCCCTGATGAACGCTGCCACCACCGATGCCTGTCTGGAACTCCTGGACAGCGCCGGCCTGCGGGCTCCGGTGCTGGAAAGCCTGCTGCGGGCAGTCCAGCTCCACCTTGACCGGCGGGCCTGCGGGGCGTTCCGGGTGGGGGCGGTGCTGTTTTCCAACCAGCACGGCCCGCTGGGAGCCACCGATACTGCCGCACAACTGCTGAACGAATGGAAGGAGCATTGAGATGGTACATTTTGTGGGCGCAGGCCCCGGCGCACCTGACCTTATCACCCAGCGGGGCGCGGCCCTGCTGCAGGAAGCCGACTGCATCATTTATGCGGGCAGTCTGGTCAACCCGGCTCTGCTGGGGCTGGCGAAGCCGGAGTGCGCCGTTTACAACAGCGCCGAGATGACGCTGGAACAGGTGCTGGACGTGATGCGCCGGGTGGAAGCCGCAGGCGGGACCACTGTGCGGCTCCACACCGGCGACCCCTGCCTGTATGGGGCCATCCGGGAGCAGATGGACGCACTGGATGCGGACGGCATCCCCTACGATGATACCCCCGGCGTGTCCAGTTTTTGCGGGGCGGCGGCGGCGCTGAACGCCGAGTACACCCTGCCCACCATCAGCCAGACCGTGATCATCACCCGGATGGAGGGGCGCACCCCGGTGCCGGAAAAGGAGAAGCTGGCCAGCCTTGCCGCCCATGGGGCGACCATGGTGATCTTCCTCTCCATCGGCCTCATCGACAAGGTGCAGCAGGCCCTGCTGGCGGGCGGAGCCTACACGTCGGAGACCCCTGCCGCCGTGGTCTACAAGGCCAGCTGGCCGGAGCAGAAGGTGGTGCGCTGCACCGTGGGCACGCTGGCCGGGAGCACCCGCGCCAACGGCATCACCAAAACAGCGCTCATCGTGGTGGGGGAGTTTCTGGGCACCCGGTATGAGCGGAGCAAGCTCTACGACCCAACCTTTACGACGGAGTTCCGCAAGGGGGCAGACCAGTGACCCGCGCCTATCTCGCCTTTACGGAAAAAGGGCTGGCGCTGGCCCAAAAGCTGGCCAGTGCCCTGCCCGGCACTGTGGCCCGCTGCGGCCATGGTGGGCCTAGCCTTGCCGATTGGGCTGCGGAGCAGTTCGCCCATGCGGATGCCCTGATCTTTGTGGGGGCTGTGGGCATTGCGGTGCGGGCCATTGCGCCCCACTGCCGGAGCAAGGCGGTGGACCCTGCCGTGGTGGTGCTGGACGAGTGCGGCCATTTTGCGGTGCCGATCCTTTCGGGCCATCTGGGCGGGGCCAACGATCTGGCCCGGGCGCTGGCGGCGGTCTGCGGTGCGGTGCCGGTCATTACCACGGCCACCGATGCCAACGGGGTGTTTGCCGTGGATGCGTGGGCCAGGCACCAGAATTGCGCCGTGCTGGAGCCGGGGCGCATCAAGCGCGTCAGCAGCAGACTGCTGGCGGGCGGGCCGGTGCGGTACCGCTCGGAATTCCCCATTGCCGGGCAGGCCCCTGCCGGGGTGGTCCCGGCGGGGGAGGCAGAGCGCGCCGACTTTGCCCTGACCCTTTTCCCGGCGGGCGATGCGCTGCACCTGATCCCGAAGATCGGTGTGCTGGGCATCGGGTGCAGGCGGGGGACCAGCGCCGCACAGCTGGAAGCGGCCTTTGCACAGTTCTGCGCGGCCCACGGCCTTGCAGCGGCGTGCATCACAGCGGCGGCCAGCATCGACCTGAAAGCCCATGAGCCGGGCCTGCTGGAATTTTGCAGAGCCCACGGCTGGCCGGTGCAGTTCTATTCTGCCGCACAGCTGCAGAACGCCCCCGGGCAGTTCACACCTTCGGCCTTTGTCCGGAGCGTGACCGGTGTGGACAATGTCTGCGAGCGGGCGGCGGTGCTGGCGGCAGGCGGCACGATCATTCTTCCCAAACAGGCGGGCAACGGCGTGACCTTTGCGCTGGCGCTCCGTCCCTTTGCCCCGGATTGGAGGTGGCAGGATGCCTAATGTTGTTTTTGTTGTCGGGCTTGGGCCCGGGGATCCCCGGTTTCTGACCGCACAGGCGCAGAGCGCCTTAACGCAAGCCGAGGTGCTGTGCGGCTATACGGTCTATCTGGATCTGGTGCGCCCCTACTTCCCGGACAAGCTCTATTATTCCACCGGCATGACCAGGGAGATCGACCGCTGCCGCTGGGCGCTGGAAACGGCCCGGAGCGGCAGGGCGGTGGCGCTGGTCTGCTCGGGAGATGCCGGGGTCTACGGCATGGCAAGCCCTCTGCTGGAGCTGGCAGAGGGCTTCCCGGACGTGACGGTGGAGGTGGTGCCCGGCCTGACCGCCGCCCTGAGCGGCGGTGCAGTGCTGGGTGCCCCGCTGGCCCACGATTTCTGTGTGCTCTCCCTCTCTGACCGGCTTACGCCGTGGGAGGTCATCGAGCGGCGGCTGGCGGCAGCAGCCATGGGGGATTTCTGCATCGCGCTGTACAACCCCTCTTCCAAGGGGCGGCCGGACTATCTGGCGCGGGCGGTGCGCATCCTGCTGGCAAACGGCAAAGCCCCCGGAACGGTCTGCGGCATTGTGCGGAACATTGGCCGGGAGGGGCAGGAAAGCCGCGTTCTGACGCTGGCTGCGCTGGAAACCACCCCGGTGGATATGTTCACCACCGTGTTTGTCGGCAACGCCCAGACCCGCCAGTTGAGCGGGCAGATGGTCACGCCGCGGGGGTACCGCGCATGAGGGTCGTAATATTCAGCGGCACCACAGAGGGCCGTGTGTTTTCAAAGCAGCTGGCCGCACTGGGGGCCGAGGTACTGGTCAGCGTGGCCACCCCGCTGGGGGCCGAGGAACAGGGCGAAAGGTCCGGCATCACCGTCCACTGCGGGCGGCTGACCCCGGAGGAGATGACTGCCCTGCTGCAGGGGGCTGACCTCTGTGTGGACGCGACCCATCCGTATGCGGTGGAGGCCACCCGGAACATCCGGGCAGCCTGCAAAACAGCAGGCACGGAGTACCGCCGCCTGCTCCGGCCCGAAAGCCCGCTGCCCGCCGGGAGCATGGTGTTTGCCTCTGCAGCCCACGCGGCGGGATTTCTGGCCCGGACGCAGGGAAATGTCCTGCTTGCCACCGGGGCCAAGGAGCTTTCTGCCTTTGCTGTGCTGGAACCGGCACGGCTTTTTCCCCGTGTCCTGCCCACCCGGGAGGGTATTGCCGCCTGCGAGGGGGCAGATATCCCCCATAAGAACATCATCGCCATGCAGGGGCCGTTCTCCTATGCGCTGAACCGGGCACTGATGGAGCAGTTTGCCATCCGCTTTCTCGTTACCAAAGATGGCGGCGCGGCGGGCGGCTTTGAAGAAAAAGCCCGGGCAGCGCAGGACACCGGGGCACAGCTCATCGTCATCCGCCGCCCGGCCGAGCAGGGCGAAACGGCGGAACAGATCCTGACACATTGTAAGGAGATGCTGCAATGATCACACTCATCGGGATGGGGTCAGGCACGCCGGAAAGCCTGACCGCGCAGGGCCTTGCCGCCCTGCAGAACGCCGGACTGATCCTGGGGGCAAAGCGCCTGCTGGAACAGCTGCCGCAGGGCTGCACGGAACACCGGAAGGCCCTGTATCAGCCTGAGGATGTCCTTGCCGCGCTGGCGGCTGACCCGGAGGTGGATGCTGCCCTTGTGTACAGCGGCGACACCGGGTTTTACTCCGGTGCGGCCCAGCTGCTGCCGATGCTGCGGGCCTTTGGCATCTCCTGCCGGGTGCTGCCAGGGCTTTCCAGCGTTCAGCTGCTGGCCGCTGCGGTGGGCCGCTCCTGGCAGGAGTGGAAGCTGGTCTCGGCCCACGGCTGTGCCTGCGACCCGGTGGCCGAGTGCCTGACAGCCGGGGGAAAGCCTGTGTTTTTCCTGACTGGCGGGGCAGAAACGCCTGCCTCCCTCTGCGGCCGATTGGCTGCTGCCGGGCTGGGCGATGCCCATGTGCTGGTGGGGGAAGAGCTGGGCCGGGCAGAGGAAAAGATCCTGTTCGGCACGGCGCAGGAGTTTGCGCAAAAGCAGTTTGCAAGCCTGAGCGTTCTGCTTGTGGAGCAGCTTCCTCAGCCGCCCCGGCGGGTGCCCGGCTTCCCGGATGAAGCCTTCCACAGGGGAGAGGTGCCCATGACCAAGCAGGAGGTGCGGGCGGCGGCGCTGGCCAAGCTGGCCGTGCAGCCCGGCGATACCCTGTGGGATGTGGGCGCGGGCACAGGCAGCGTGAGCGTGGAGCTGGCGCTGGCCGCACCCCGGGGGCATGTGTATGCCGTGGAGTGTGACCCGGAGGCCTGCGGGCTCATCCGGCAGAACCGGGAAAGGTTCCACGCCTGCAACCTGACACTGGTGGAGGGCCGCGCCCCCGCCGCGCTGGCTGACCTGCCCGCCCCGGATGCCGTGTTCATCGGCGGGACCAAGGGGGGCATGGAGGCTGTGGTGGACACGGTGCTTGCCCGGAATCCGAACGCCCGCATCTGCATCTCTGCCATTGCGCTGGAAACGCTGAGTGCCGCCGTGGCCGCACTGACTGCCCACGGCCTTGCTGCGGAGGTAACACAGATCGCGGTCAGCCGCACCCGGCCTGCGGGCAGGCTCCACCTGCTGATGGCCAATAACCCCATCTTCCTTATCACAGGAGAACGCAAATGATCCAATTTCTTGTGGCCGCGCCCTGTTCCGGCAGCGGCAAAACCACACTGACCTGCGCCCTGCTGGCGGCGCTCAAGCGGCGGGGGCAGGACCCCTGCTCCTTCAAGAGCGGGCCGGATTATATCGACCCCATGTTTCACCGGGCCGTGCTGGGGGTGGAGAGCCACAACCTCGACCTGTTTTTCTCCGCGCCGGAGACGGTGCGCGCGCTCTATGCGCAGGCCGCCGCCGGGCACGGGGCAGCCGTGTGTGAGGGTGCCATGGGCTTTTACGATGGACTGGGCGGCGTGAGTGATACCGCCAGTGCCTGGCATCTGGCCGATACGCTGGGCCTGCCGGTGCTGCTGGTGGTCCAGCCCAGAGGGGCCAGCCTGACGCTGGCGGCCCAGATCAACGGGCTGAAGCAGTTCCGCGCCCCCAGCCATCTGGCGGGCATCCTGCTCAATGACTGCGCCCCCCATTTGTATGCTATGCTGGCTCCCATGCTGGAACGGGAGACCGGCCTGCCGGTGCTGGGCTATCTGCCCCACCTGCCGGATGCCGCCCTTGAAAGCCGCCACTTAGGCCTGAAAACTGCCGGGGAGATCGCGGACTTACAGCAGAAGATCAGCCGGATGGCCGAGGCGCTGGTGGTGGATTGGGAGAAGCTTTTTGCCCTGACCGAAGGCGCAGCGCCTTTGGTGCACACAGATCGGCTCCCCCCTGCGGGAGAGCTGCCGCCCCAGGGAGGAGAGGAACAGCGCCCCCGCGTTCCCATTGCCGTTGCAAGGGATGCGGCGTTTTGCTTCACCTACGCCGAAACGCTGGAAGCACTGGAGCGGGCGGGGGCGGAGCTCTGCTGGTTCAGCCCCCTGCAGGACTCCGCCCTGCCGGAGCAGATCAGCGGGCTCTACCTGCCCGGCGGCTACCCGGAGCTGTATGCCGGGCAGTTGAGCGCGAATCGCTCCATGCTGGTCTCTGTGCGCCGGGCTGTGGAGCGCGGCCTGCCCACGGTGGCCGAGTGCGGGGGCTTTCTCTATCTGGGCCAGAGCCTGGAGGATGCCAGCGGGGAGCGCTGGCCCATGGCAGGCGTTCTGCCGGGGCAGGGCTTCCGGGTGGGGCGGCTGGTGCGGTTTGGATACGCGGCATTGACTGCCCACGCCGACAGTATGCTGTTCCGCGCCGGGGAGCGTCTGCCGGTGCACGAGTTCCACCACTGGGATTCCACAGACAACGGCACCGGCTTTACCGCCGCAAAGCCCAGCGGGAAGCAATGGGACTGCGGCTTTGCAAATGAGCATTTCTATGCGGGCTTCCCGCATTTGTATTGGGCGGGCACGGCCCTGCCCCGGCGGTTCGTGGATGCCGCCGCACACTATCATCAAGAGGAACAGGATCAATGACAGAGCTTGAACTGAAACAGCTTCTTTCCAGGATCACCCGGCCGGACGAGACCGCACGCACCGCCGCCCACGCTCACTGGGCCAGCCTGGCCAAGCCGCTGGGCGGGCTGGGCAGGCTGGAGACCATGCTGGAGGATGCCGCCGCCCTGACCGGCACGGCAGAGCTGGTGTTTTCCCGCCGGGCCGTGCTGGTGCTCTGCGCCGACAACGGCGTGGTGGCGCAGGGCGTGAGCCAGACGGACCAGAGCGTGACCCGGGCCGTGGCCGAGAACCTTGCCGCCCGGCGCACCAGTGTCTGCCAGATGGCAAAAACGGCCCGCTGTGAAGTGGTGCCTGTGGACCTTGGCATGGCCGGGGAGCCGGTGCCCGGGGTGCAGAACTGCCGCATTGCCGCAGGGACGGCGGATTTCACCGCCGGCCCTGCCATGACCCGCCAGCAGGCGGTGGATGCCATTGCGGCGGGCATGGGGCTTGTCCGGGCGCAGAAGGCGGCGGGGATGCAGCTGCTGGCCACGGGGGAGATGGGCATTGGCAACACCACCACCTCCAGCGCCGTGGCTGCGGTTCTGCTGGGTCAGCCCGTGGAGCGGATGACAGGCCGTGGTGCGGGCCTTTCCGACGCGGGGCTTGCCCGCAAGCTGGATGCCATCCGGCGGGGCATTGTGCGGAATCGGCCCGATGCCGCTGACCCTCTGGACGTGCTCTCCAAGCTGGGCGGGTTCGACATCGCCGGGCTGTGCGGTGTTTTTCTGGGCGGTGCGCTGGAAGGCCTGCCCGTGCTGATGGATGGCTTCATCAGCGGGGTGGCGGCTCTGTGCGCGGTGCGGCTCTGCCCCGCCGCAGAAAAGGCCGTGTTTGCCAGCCACTGCTCCACCGAACCGGCAGCAAGGCTGGTGCTGGAAGCGCTGGGCAAAGCGCCCCTGCTCACCGCCGGGCTCCATCTCGGCGAGGGCACCGGAGCGGTGGCAAGCATCCCGCTGTGGGATATGGCACTGGCCGTTTACCGCGATTGCTATTCCTTCACGGAGGGCGGCATCACGCCGTACACTCCCCAATGCTGACGCTGGTATTGGGCGGTGCCGCCAGCGGCAAGAGCGGGTATGCCGAGAGCTTGGTGATGAAAACCGCGCTCCCGCGCTATTATATCGCCACCATGCAGGTGTGGGATGCCGAGTGTGCCGCCCGGGTGGAAAAGCACCGGAGGATGCGGGCGGCAAAGCAGTTTGAGACCGTGGAGTGCCCCCTGCATCTGGAAAACATCCGCCTGCCTGCCCGGGGAACTGCGCTGTTGGAGGATCTGGGCAACCTGACCGCCAACGAGCTCTACGACCCCGCCGGGGCGGGAGAAAATGCAGCTTCGGCTATTTTGGAAGGACTGGACCAATTGGCCGGACAATGCGCGCACCTCATCGTGGTCTCCAACGAGGTGTTCAGCGGCGGTGCCGACTATGCAGGCGACACCGGGCGCTACCTGAAAGCGCTGGCGCAGGTGAACAATGCCCTTGCCGCCCGGGCTGACCATGTGGTGCGGGTGGTGTGCGGCATCCCGGTCTATTATAAAGGAGTGGAAAAATGATTGGATTGCAGACCATTGCAGTGGCCTTTGCCATGTTTTCGGCCCTGCCGGTGCCGCAGTTCGCGTGGAACCAGAAAAACATGCGGTATGCCATGTGTGCCTTCCCGCTCATCGGGGTGGTCATTGGCGGGCTGTGGTGCCTGTGCGGCGCTCTGCCCCTGCCGATGCCTGCAAAAGCGGCGGGGTTCTGCCTGATCCCGGTCTGGGTCACGGGCGGCATCCATCTGGATGGCTATGCTGACACCTGCGATGCCATTTCCAGCTATGGCGACCGGGAAAAGAAGCTGGAGATCCTCAAAGACCCCCACTGCGGTGCCTTTGCAGTGATCCGGCTGTGCAGTTATTTTGCGGCCTACCTTGCCCTTTGCGCCTGCGTGGACTTTACGCCCCGGGTGGGCCTGTGCTGGACACTGGCCCTTGTGCTGGAACGGGCCCTCTCGGGCCTGGCCGTGGCATCGTTCCCGATGGCAAAGAACACAGGCCTTGCCCACACCTTTGCCACGGCGGCGGATCGAACTACTGTCCGCCGGGTGCTGATGGTGCTGGCCGCTCTGCTCAGCGCCGCCCTGCTGGCACTGGGCGGCTGGGCGCTGGTGCTGGCGGCGTTGCTGGTGTTTGCATACTATCATGTTGTTTCAAACAAGCAGTTTGGCGGCATCACCGGCGATCTGGCCGGGTGGTTTTTGCAGAAAGCCGAGCTGTGGATGCTGGCGGCGCTGTGTGCCTGCCAGTGGGGAGGACTGTTATGATCTTTATCACCGGGCCGCTGTACAGCGGCAAGCGCACCTTTGCCCAGCGCCTGCCCGGCACCCGCATTGCGGAGGTGCAGGCCCTGGCCGCAGAGGCTGAGGATCTGGAAAAGCTTGCGGAGGAGCTCTCCGCTTATGATATCGTGATGGCCACCGAGGTGGGCGGCGGCGTGGTGCCCATGGACGCAGGGGAGCGGGCCGCGCGGGAAGCCGCCGGGCGGCTGGCCTGCCTGCTGGCGGCCCGGGCCGGGTGCGTGGTGCAGATGTTCTGCGGCATTCCCACAGTATTGAAAGGAGAACTGCCCCCATGCTGATCTATCTTCTGCGCCACGGCCTGACGGCCTACAATGCGGAAAAGCGCTATCAGGGCCAGCGGGATATCCCTCTGTGCCCTGCGGGCCGCGCCCAGCTGCGGCAGGCTGACCTCCGGCCGGAAACAGTCTATATCACCCCGCTCTGCCGCACCCGGCAGACCGCGGAGGTGCTCTTCCCGGGTGCAAGGCTCGTGGAGGTGAAAGACCTGCAGGAGATGTGCTTCGGCAGCTTTGAGGGCCGCAATTTCATTGAGATGGAGCACGACCCGGATTATCTGGCCTGGGTGAACGCCAACTGCGAAAGCCCCTGCCCGGACGGCGAGACCAAGGCTGTCTTTTCGGAGCGGGTGTGCAGGGCCTTTGCCGCACTGGTGGACAGGGCCCTTGCCGATGGGGAAGAGACACTGGTCATTCTGGCCCACGGCGGCACCCAGATGGCTGCCATGGAGCGCTACGCCCTGCCCCATGCGGATTATTACCACTGGTGTGCCCCCAACGCGGGCGGCTACGTTCTGGATGCAGGAGATTGGGCGGAGCAGCGGGTGCTGCACCTGCTGAAAACTGTGCAGTACACAAAGGAGGATGCCCGATGATCGAATACGCAGTACTCGGCGGTTTTGTGCTGGACTGCCTCTTCGGCGACCCGGCCTGGCTGCCCCACCCGGTGGTGTACATGGGCAAGGCCATCTCGGCACTGGAAAAGCGCCTGCGGGCCTGCCTGCCCCAAACGCCTCAGGGGGAACTGCTGGGCGGGGCCATTGTGGCCTTCTGCCTGCCGGTGGGTACCTTTCTGCTGACGAGCCTGGTCTGCCTGGGAGCTGCCCGCATCAGCCCGTGGCTGGGGCTGGCCGTCCAGATGTTCTGGTGCGGGCAGGCACTGGCCGCAAAGGGGCTGGCGCAGGAGAGCACCAATGTTTACCGGGAGCTGGTCAAGCCAGACCTGCCTGCCGCCCGCAGGGCGGTCAGCCGCATCGTGGGGCGGGACACCCAGGATCTGACGCTGGAGGGTGTGACCAGGGCCGCTGTGGAGACGGTGGCCGAAAACGCCAGCGACGGCGTGATCGCACCCCTGCTCTATATGCTCATCGGCGGGGCACCGCTGGCCCTGACCTACAAGGCCATCAACACGATGGACAGTATGCTGGGCTACAAAAACGAAAAATACCTCTACTTTGGCCGCATCCCGGCCAAACTGGACGATGCGGCAAATTACCTTCCCAGCCGCCTTGCCGCCCTGCTGTGGGTGGCTGCCGCGGCCTTTACGCACAATGACGCAAAAGGGGCGTGGAAGATCTGGCGGAGGGACCGCCGGAACCACGCCAGCCCCAACAGCGCCCAGACCGAGAGCGCCTGCGCCGGTGCGCTGGGGGTGCAGCTGGCCGGGCCCGCCTATTACTTTGGCGAATACTACGCCAAGCCCACCATCGGCGATCCGCTGCGCCCCATTGAACTGGAGGATATCCTGCGTGCCAACCGGATGATGTACGTGGCAAGCGCCTTTGCACTGTCGTGGGGCGTGGCAATACGGGCTATTTTGTAACGACCTCACCCTCTCAGTCATGCTTTGCATGACAGCTCCCACAAAGGGAAAAAACAGGAACTGGTATCCATAACCATCCGGGAAAAGGAGAACGAAGATGCAACTAGTACATGGCGGCGATTGGGCCGGTTATCGGGCCGAGTTCGGGCGGGATGCGCTGGATTTTTCGGCCAACGTCAGCCCGCTGGGCCTGCCGGAAGGGGTGGCCCGGGCCATCACGGCGGCATTGCCCACGGCGGACCGCTACCCCGATCCCCTGTGCCGGGAGCTGCGGGCAAAGCTGGCGCTCCATGAGGGCGTGCCGGCGGAACAGATCCTCTGCGGCAATGGGGCAGCCGACCTTATCTTCCGGCTGGTCTGGGCCAGAAAGCCCCGCCGGGCGCTGGTCACCGCACCCACCTTTGCGGAGTATGCCACTGCATTGGAAAGTGTCGGCTGCACGGTGGAACGCTTCTTTTTGCGGGAGCAGGAGGACTTTGCGGTCACGGATGCGTTCTGTGCGGCCATCCGCCCGGGGGTGGACATGGTGTTTCTCTGCCAGCCCAACAACCCCACCGGCCAGCTGACGGCCCTGCCGCTGGTGGAGCAGGTCCTCCGCCGCTGCGCGGCGTGCGGCACCCTGCTGGTGGTGGACGAATGCTTCCTCGATTTCCTGCCCGACCATGCCCTGCACACGGCAAAAGGCCTGCTGGGGGAGGGAGATCTGGTCATCCTGAAAGCCTTTACCAAGCTCTACGGCATGGCGGGCGTGCGGCTGGGCTATGCCCTGAGTGCCGACACAGCGCTGCTGGAACAGATGCAGGCCTGCGGCCAGCCCTGGGGTGTTTCCAGTCTGGCGCAGGCGGCGGGCCTTGCCGCGCTGGAGGAGACAGCGTATGTGGAAAAGGTCCGGGCCCTCATTGCCGAACAGCGGCCCCGCCTGACGGCTGGGCTGCGGGCGCTGGGCCTGCGGGTGCTGGACGGCAGAGCAAATTACCTGCTGTTTCAGGCCCCGGAGACGCTGGGAGAAACCCTGCGGCAAAGGGGCGCTGTGCTGCGCAGCTGTGCGAACTACCCCGGGCTGGGCCCCGGCTGGTACCGCACCGCCGTGCGCACCGGGCCTGAAAACGAACAGCTTTTGAAACTTCTTGCGGAGGTGCTGGAATGAGCAAGGCAAAGTGCATCATGGTGCAGGGAACCATGAGCGGTGCAGGCAAAAGCCTGCTGTGCGCCGCCCTCTGCCGCATTTTTGCGCAGGACGGTTACCGCGTGGCTCCCTTCAAGAGCCAGAACATGGCGCTGAACAGCTTTGTCACCCGGGATGGGCTGGAAATGGGCCGGGCACAGGTGGTGCAGGCGCAGGCCGCAGGCATCGAGCCGGATGTGCGGATGAACCCCATCCTGCTCAAGCCCAGCAGTGACGTGGGCAGTCAGGTCATCGTGAACGGTGAGGTGCGGGGCCAGATGCCCGCCGCCGCCTACTTCAAAATGAAAAGAGCGCTCATCCCGGAGATCCTCTCGGCCTACAACAGTCTGGCCGAAACCGTGGACATCATCGTCATCGAGGGGGCCGGAAGCCCGGCGGAGATCAACCTGAAGGCGGATGATATCGTCAACATGGGCCTTGCCCGGCTGGTGGATGCCCCCGTTCTGCTGGCGGGAGATATCGACCGGGGCGGTGTGTTTGCCCAGCTGTACGGCACGGTGGCGCTGCTGGAGCCAGAGGAGCGCGCCCGCATCAAGGGGCTGCTCATCAATAAATTCCGCGGCGATGTGGAGATCCTGCGCCCCGGCCTTGCGATGCTGGAAGAGAAAACGCAGCTGCCGGTGCTGGGGGTCGTGCCCTACCTGAAGGTGGACATTGAGGACGAGGATTCCCTTTCCCCCCGGCTGGATGCGGCCAAAGCGGTCCATCCGCTGGATGCGGCCATCCTCCGCCTGCCGCACATCTCCAACTTTACCGATTTTATGCCGCTGGAGCAGCACCCGCTGCTGGGCGTGCGGTATGTGCAGAATACCCGCCAGCTGGGCACACCGGATCTCATCATCCTGCCCGGCACCAAGAACACGGTGGATGACCTGCTCTGGCTGCGGCAGTCCGGGCTGGAAGCAGCCCTGTTGAAGCTGGCGGCCAGCGGCACGCCGGTGCTGGGGGTCTGCGGCGGGTATCAGATGCTGGGCGAGACACTGGCCGACCCTGAGGGCACGGAGAGCGGTACGGCGCAGACTGTGCGGGGGCTGGGGCTGCTGCCCACCCGCACAGTCTTTACCGGCCAGAAGCACCGCACCCAGGACACTGCCGCCGTGACCGCCGCCCCCTTTGCGGGTGCGGCCCTGACCGGATACCAGATCCACACCGGCCGCACCGAGGTGCAGGGTGTGCCCTTCTGCACACTGGCAGGCGGCACACCCGAGGGCTGCGTGCAGGACAATGTGTTCGGTACCTACCTGCACGGCCTGTTTGATACCGGTGAACTCACCGAGAAGCTGGTGGCCCTGCTCTGCCGGCGCAAGGGCATTGCGCCGGACAGTGCCGCCCTCATCCCGATGGAGCAGTACCGCCAGCAGCAGTTTGACCTGCTGGCCGATGGCGTGCGCGGCGCGCTGGATCTGGATGCCGTTTACGCGGCCATGGGGTTGGAGAACCCGCGGAGGAATGCACAATGATCCCACAACATCATCTGCCCGCCGACATTGAGCGGACAAGCCTTTCCATCATCACGGCAGAGCTGGAAGCGCAGGGCCTGACCCCGCCGCCCGAGACTGCCGCTGTGGTCAAGCGGGTCATCCACACCACCGCCGACTTTGACTATGCGAAAAATCTGCGCTTCACGCCGGGGGCTGTGGCAGCAGGTGTGGCCGCCCTGCGGGCCGGGACCCCTATCATCACCGATACCAACATGGCACTTTCGGGCATTTCCAAGCCTGCCCTTGCCCGGCTGGGCGGCAGTGCCCTCTGCTATATGGCGGACCCCGAGGTGGCGCGGATCGCAGCCGAGACCGGAACCACCCGGGCAGTGGCTTCCATGCACCGCGCGGCGCAGGAGCACCCCGGGGCCATTCTTGCGGTGGGCAATGCCCCCACCGCTCTGCTGACCATTGTGGAGGAAATCGAGGCCGGGCTGCGGCCTGCTCTGGTCATCGCCGTGCCGGTGGGGTTTGTGAATGTGGTGGAAAGCAAGGAAGCGCTGTTTGCCGCCTGTGCCGCCAACGGCGTGCCTGCCATCGCGGCCATGGGCCGCAAGGGCGGCAGTACTGTGGCCGCCGCAGTCTGCAACGCCCTGGTCTACTCTGCCGCCGAGATGCTGGACCCAGCGGCAAGAGGGTGGAAATAAGGTGGAACCGGTACAAACGCCCCTTTTTACGCTTTTGCTTGACTTTTTGGCAGAAACAAGGTATCGTTTATCTGTATGACGATTGATATATGAGTTGAAGCTTTGCGTGAAAAAGGAAGCATTATGGCACAGACGATTTTAGAAGAAAAGAAAAAATCACGGCTGATGACAGAGGGCAGCATCTGGAAGAGCATCCTGCTCTTCTCGGTGCCGCTGATCCTGGGCAACATGCTGCAGCAGCTGTACAACACCGCCGATTCCATCATCGTGGGCAACTTTGTGGGCAGCAACGCGCTGGCAGCCGTCGGCTCCAGCGGCTCGCCCATCTTCCTGCTCATCGGGTTCAGCCAGGGCATTGCCGTGGGTGCCGGTGTCGTGGTGTCCCAGTTTCTGGGAGCTAAGGACAGGGAGGGCGCGCACACTGCAGTTCACACCTCGCTGGCCCTTTCGGCCATTCTGGGTGCGATCCTGACCGTGTGCGGCATTGCCGTCAGCCGGGCCCTGCTCACCGCCATGAACACCCCCGCAGAGGTGCTGGAGGATGCGGTGCTCTATATACGGCTCTATTTTGGCGGCGTGCTGTTCAGCGTGGTGTATAACATGGCGGCCGGTATCCTGAACGCCGCCGGCAACTCCAAGCGGAGCCTGCTCTACCTGGGCGTTGCCTCCATCACCAACATCGTCCTCGACCTTGTTCTGATCGCCGGATGCAGGATGGGCGTGGCCGGTGCGGCCATTGCCACCGATATCAGCCAGCTGGTGTCCTGTGTGCTCTCCCTGCGTTTTCTGATGCGGGTGGAGGACGATTACCGCGTGACGGCAAAGGAAGTGCGCGTGCACAAAAAGATGGCGGTCCGCATCATCAAGGTGGGCCTGCCCACCGGCATCCAGAACATGGTCATCTCCCTTTCCAATGTGCTGGTGCAGGTCAGCGTCAACGGCTATGGTGCCGCTGCCATGGCAGGCTTTGCCGCCTATATGAAGGTGGATGGCTTCAACATTCTGCCTGTGCTGAGCTTCGGCATGGCGGCCACCACCTTTGTGGGCCAGAACTTTGGTGCGGGCAAGATCGACCGTGTCAAAAAGGGCACCTTTGTCACCCTGGGCATGTGCATCGTTTACACCATCCTGACCGGCATCCTGCTGCTCGCCTTCCAGGACCCCATCATGCACCTGTTCACCGGCGATGAAACGGTCATTGCCTACGGCAAGATCTGTATGCTCTATTTCTGTCCCTTCTACTGGATGCTGGGCATCCTGCAGGGCCTTGCCGGTACGGTGCGCGGCACCGGCAAGAGCGTGCCGCCCATGGTGGTGCTGCTGATCTCCCTGTGCCTGTTCCGCATCGCCTGGATCCAGTTTGCCCTGCCCCTGTTTGCGGGCATCGAGGGTGTGCTGCTGGTCTACCCGGTGTCCTGGGCTGTGGGTGCAGTGTTGATGGTGCTCTACGCCTGGAAGGGCAAATGGATGCAGCTGCCGGAAGCAATTTCATAAACCGGACGCACCCGATCCCCCGGTGGAAGTGCATTTTATACAAAAAGTAACGTATGAATGCATAAAATATTCGGGGGGGGGGCTAAAAAATCTGCGAAAATCAGTTGATTTTTGCCGAAAAATGCCGTATACTGAATTATAGTTTCAAATCGAACGACAGACTTCGACAAAAGGGGCTGATAAGATGGAGTACACGCAGGCAGAGGCCTTTGAACAGTATATTCGGGATCTGCGCGTTGTGCGCTCGATCTCCCGGCCCAGCTTTCCGGATGGCAAAGCTCCCGCTGCCGTGCTGGAAGAGATCCAGACCAACGCGCTGAGATGCAATGCCCTGATGCGGCAGAATGAGGCACTGCTGGCGCAGTTTGTCTACGACCGCGACCCTGCCTCCCTGACCGAAACGGATATCCAGGGACTGAGTGCCTTTGCGGGCAGGCTGTTCAACTATGCGAACAGCGAGGATATGGGCGTGGCGTTCAAGGTGCATCAGCTGCTGCTGGCAGCGGCCCGCAGCCGGGAAGACGTGCCCATGATCGTCAGGGAGCTGTACTACACGGGCATCACCCTGCATTATATGAACGTCCGGGATGAGGGAACTGGCATCAACCTGTTGGGAGATGCGATCCAGGTCTATTTTACGGAAGCTGCTGAATCCATGTCACGGTATGAACAGCTGGACAGGAATACCCGGCAGTATCTCATCCGCTGTGTGGGCAACACCCGGCTGGGGATGTCCCGCGGCACCCATGCGGAAAGCTGCCGGTATCTGGAGCGGTTCCGCCGCGCAATGGAGGTCATCCAGTCTGCGCATTACCATGCACTGGACCCGGAGTTCCCCTGGGAAAGCTACATCTATTCCATGCACATGGATCGCATGACCCTGCTGACCCACCTGCGGCAGGAGGAGGATCCCGAGGTGGCGCGGCAGGTGCTGGAATCGGCGGAATACATCTGGACGCACAAGAAGAAACACAAGGGCCCGGATGCACGCCTGCAGAACTGGCGGGTGCCCTATTTTTACGCCGCTGCCCGCTACCATGCCGGGGTGGGCAGCCTGGAAGACGTGGTCAAGATCCTTCTGGAATCGGCGGGAAGCGTGGCGCAGGATGATTATTCTGCCGAGGCCATCAACCGGAAGCTGGTTCTGGCGGCCTATCTTTCGGTCTATGCAGAACGTCTGGACGAGGCGGGAGCACAGAGGTATCGTGCAGCCGTGGAGCAGGTACGCCGTTCTGCGGATCAGTATCTGGAACAGATGCCGGCCAGCCAGTATCCCCGTGTGGTAAACTCTGCCGCCTGGGAGTTGAGCAAGATCAACACCAGCTCAGATGAAACGGCGAACCGCCGGATGCTGGGCAGTATCCTGGCCGGGCACAAGCCGACCTATGTCCACTCGCTGATGGTGGCAGAGCTGACCCGTGCCCTGCTGCAGCGGCAGATGGAGACAAGGCCCGAAACACTGGTTGGTCTGCTGGGCTGCAGGAGCGCGGCCGAGGTGCAGGCCCGGCGGGAAGAGCTCTGCCAGACGGCCTATGAGTGCGGCCTGTACCACGACCTTGGCAAGTGCGCCGTTCTGATGTACATCGACAACAACGCCCGCCGCCTGCTGGATGAGGAGTTTTTCTGCATCCAGAGCCACCCAAGGACCGGCGCTGCCATTCTGAATAGAATGGGCTGCGGAAGAACGCTGGCCCCGGCGGCACTCTATCACCACTGCTATTACAACGGCAAGGGCGGCTATCCCAATGATGTACCCTCCTGCCCGCCGGAGATCAAGGGAATCGTGGATGCGCTGAGCGTGGCAGACTCGCTGGATGCCGCCACCGATAATATCGGTCGGTGCTACAACCTTGCCAAGCCCTTCCGCACGTTGCTGGAAGAGCTGCGGGCCCAGAGCGGCACCCGCTATGCGCCCAATGTGGTCGCCCTGTTCGAGGATGAGCGTTTCTGCCAGCAGCTGGCAGAGAACACGGATGCCGAGCGCAAAAGGGTGTATCTGCAGGTGTATCACGCCGGAAGTGAAGAAAAATAAACGACCCTCTCTATCATTGCTTCGCAGTGCCACCTCCCCAAAAAGGGAGCGGGCATACGTCAGCGTGATAGAGAGGGTCATTCTTTTTGTTTAAGTCAGGATGAAGCTTTCCCAGTCTGCCCTGCCGGTGCAGTTCAGCCGGGGTACTTAGCCACTTCCAACAGTTCCTCCGCCCGGCGGACCTGTTCCGCCGTGGGGGGAACAGCATCGGGCAGGGGATAGGAGATGCCCAGCTTCTGCCACTTGAACAGCCCCAGCGTGTGGTAGGGGAGAACCTCCACCCGCTGCACCGTTTTCAGGCTGCGGATGAAGTCTGCGGTCCTGCGCAGGCCCTCCTCGTCATCGGTGAGGCCGGGCACCAGCACATGCCGGATCCAGAGCGGAACGCCCAGATCGGAGATATGCCGTGCCATGGCTAAGATGTTGGCATTGTCCCTGCCGGTAAGCTGACGGTGCTTCTCCGGGTCGATCTCCTTGAGATCCAGGATCACCAGACTGGTGGAAGCCATCAGGGTATCGAAGGCGGCCAGGTAGGCGGGGTCATCGGGCTGGAACGGCTGACCGGCCGTGTCCAGCGCGGTGTGTACCCCCTTGGCGCGTGCCAGCTGGAAGAATTTTGTCAAGAAGTCCATCTGCCGCAGCGGCTCGCCGCCGCTGACGGTGATGCCGCCCTTCTTGCCCCAGTAATTGCGGTAGCGCCAGACGTGCTGGAACAGCTTCTCCGGAGACCATTCCGTGCCGCCCTCAGCGCTCCACGTTTCGGGGTTGTGGCAGTATTTGCAGCGCAGAGCACAACCCTGCAGAAAGACAACGAACCTGACACCCGGCCCGTCCACCGAGCCGAAGCTTTCCAGCGAGTGGACGAGACCGACAGGGTCACAGTGCGGCATGGCAGGTACGGGAGATCACGTCCATCTGCTGCTCGCGGGTCAGGTCGATGAACTTGACCGCATAGCCGGAGACGCGGATGGTGAAGTTGGCGTATTCTTCCTTTTCGGGGTGCTCCATGGCATCCAGCAGCTTCTCCTTGCCGAACACGTTCACGTTCAGGTGGTGTGCACCCTGATCGAAGTAGCCGTCCATGACCTGCACCAGGTTCTCCTTGCGCTCCTCCTCGCTGTGGCCCAGAGCCTCGGGGTTGATGGTCTGGGTGTTGGAGATGCCGTCCAGAGCCCAGTGGTAGGGCAGCTTGGCAACAGAGTTCAGGGAAGCCAGCAGGCCGTTCTGCTCCGCACCGTAGCTGGGGTTTGCACCGGGTGCAAACGGGGTAAAGGCGGCACGACCATCGGGCAGAGCACCGGTGTACTTGCCGTACACCACGTTGGAGGTGATGGTCAGGATGGAGGTGGTAGCCTCGGAGTTGCGGTAGGTGTGGCGCTTTTTGATCATCTCCAGGAAGGTGCGCAGCAGCCAAACGCCGATCTCATCGGCACGGTCGTCATCGTTGCCGTACTTGGGGAAGTCGCCCTCCACCTCATAGCCGGTGGCCAGGCCGGTCTCATCGCGCACGACCTTGACCTTGGCGTACTTGATGGCGCTCAGGGAGTCGATGACGTGGGAGAAGCCTGCAATGCCGGTGGCAAAGGTGCGGCGCACATCGGTGTCGATCAGGGCCATCTCGGCTTCCTCGTAGTAGTACTTGTCGTGCATATACTGGATCAGGTTCAGCACGTTGACGTACAGGCCGGCCAGCCAGTCCAGCATCTGGACATACTTGGGCAGGACTTCGTCATAGTTCAGGTACTCGCTGGTGATGGGGGCGTAGTTGGGGCCGCACTGCTCGTGGCTCTTCTCGTCCACGCCGCCGTTGATGGCGTACAGCAGGCACTTTGCCAGGTTGGCGCGGGCACCAAAGAACTGCATCTCCTTGCCGGTCTGGGTGGCAGACACGCAGCAGCAGATGGAATAATCGTCGCCCCATACGGGCTTCATCACATCATCGTTCTCGTACTGAACAGAGCTGGTGTTGATGGACACCTTGGCAGCGTACTTCTTGAAGCTCTCGGGCAGGGCAGAGGAGTACAGAACGGTCAGGTTCGGCTCCGGTGCAGGGCCCATGTTTTCCAGAGTGTGCAGGAAGCGGTAGCAGTTCTTGGTGACCATGCTGCGGCCGTCCATGCCGATGCCGCCCACTTCCAGCGTAGCCCACACGGGGTCACCGGAGAACAGCTGGTTGTAGCTGGGGATGCGGGCAAACTTGACCATGCGGAACTTCATCACCATGTGGTCGATCAGCTCCTGAGCCTGGCTCTCGGTCAGGGTGCCGTTCTCCAGATCGCGCTGGATGTAGATATCCAGGAAGGTAGAGATGCGGCCCACGCTCATGGCAGCACCGTTCTGGGTCTTGATGGCGGCCAGGTAGCCGAAGTACAGCCACTGGCAGGCTTCCTTGGCGTTCTTGGCGGGCTGGGAGATATCGCAGCCGTAGGCCTCGGCCATCTTCTTCATGCCCTTCAGGGCGTTGATCTGGCGTGCGATCTCCTCGCGCAGGCGGATCACATCATCGGTCATGGTGCCGTCGCCGCAGTTGGCAAGATCCTCCTGCTTGAACTTGATCAGGGCATCGATGCCGTACAGGGCCACACGGCGGTAGTCGCCCACGATGCGGCCGCGGCCGTAGGTGTCGGGCAGGCCGGTGATGATGTGGGTGTGGCGGGCAGCCTTCATCTCAGGGGTGTAGGCATCGAACACAGCCTGGTTGTGGGTGCGGGTATAGTCGGTAAAAATCTTGTGCAGCTCCTCGCTGGGCTGATAGCCGTAGGTGGTGCAGGCCTGCTCTGCCATCTTGATGCCGCCGTAGGGCATGAATGCACGCTTCAGGGGCTTGTCGGTCTGCAGGCCGACGATCTGCTCCAGATCCTTCAGGGTCTCGTCGATATAGCCGGGGCCGTAAGCGGTCAGGCTGCTGACGACTTCGGTCTCCATGTCCAGCACGCCGCCCTTGGCGCGCTCTTCCTTCTGCAGCTTCTGCAGGGCACCCCACAGCTTATTGGTGGCTTCGGTGGGACCGGCCAGAAAGCTCTCGTCACCATCGTAGGGTGTATAATTCTTCTGGATGAAGTCGCGGACATTGACTTCCTCTTTCCAGATACGGCCCTCAAAGCCTTCCCACTGTTCAAAATTGATCATTGGAACCTCCTTGCTCCATTTCATACGCAAGTTAGCGCATTCTAACTACTGAGCCTTTGAAAAACCGCACTGCATAGGCGGCTTTCTGGGGGCGAAACAGTCTAGAACTGCCGTCTGCGGCAGTTCTAACTACAAGGTGTAGACAAAAATGAAAACCTGCCCACAAAATCTTGCGTTACTATAATAACAAGAACCACTTTAAAAAGCAATAGAAAACAAGTGGGTTTTCTTCCAAAGCAAGGGGGATTCTTTGGGCAGAATGTAGAAAAAAAGCTAAAACCCCGGCGACACACACCTTTTTCGGGAAAAATTGCAAATTGAGGGTTGACAAGACTAACCATCTATGGTATTCTGTTCTCGCAACGGCGGTTAGCTAACTCTAACCACTATGCACCAAAAAACGGAGCGTCTGCAAGCGCTCCGTTCCATTCCTCCATTCCATACTCTCTTTTTCTTGGCAGGATGCAGCATTCTGGTTTGCTCTGCATCCGCCGCGCGGCACACAGGGCTCTGGTACGGCACTGTGCGCAGATGAAAACAAAAACGGGACACTCAGCTTGACCACCTGAGTGCCCCGATTTTTGTTTTGTCCCGGTCGTTGATCAGCCGCATCCCGGGGAGCGGACAACATCTTTACACCACCGCGTCCCGCAGCAGCTGGTAGATGGCCTCCGCGTTTCCATTGGGGGAGCGGAGGGAGACGAATTTTCCGTTTACCTGGCAGACTCCGTCCGAATAGACGGTGAAGAGCAGGTTCTGGCTGGAACCGTCTGCAAAGCGCAGGGTGATGGAATGCGCTTCGTAGTCGTGGGAGTAGGAGCGGGCATTCTGGTTGAACTTCTGGTAGCAGCTCGCGTTTTGCAGGATCTTGAAAAATGCCTGATAGGTGTCATCGCCCGCAGAATAGGCGTGGGTGGTAACCACCGATGGGCTCAGGCTGACGGTATCCTCCACACTGACAGAGACGGAAGTGCTTTTATTGATATCAGTTTTCAGGTCAACGCGGCGGTTGGAAACGAACAACAGTACGAACAACAGGACCCAGAGGGCCATGATGGCATAAAAACGGAGACTTTTGTTTTCCATAAGGCGTTCTCCTTTGGTGGGCCGCACAGCTGGGCGGCCAGAGATCTTCAAAGAGTACGCTTTCATTATAGTGCCGGAATGCGCAGGATGTCAACTGTTCTCCAGATGCTTCTGCGCCGCAAAGGTGCCTGCGGCGCTGGCGGCAAACACAAAATAGTAGCTTGCGATGCGGAAGAGCATCAGGGTGCTCATGGCCTCGCCGCTGGTCATAAAGCTGCTGAACACCAGCAGAAAGGCTGTTTCAATGGAACCCATGCCTGCTACATTGGGCAGTGCGTTGGAAAGGAAGAGCATCAGGCTGGTGAGCAGCTGTACCTGCCAGAAGCTCAGCCCGCAGGAAAGCCCCATGAAACGGATGCAGAACCACGGCAGGGTGAACATCAGAAACAGCTTGAGGGTCTGCATGGCAAGGATGCGGGCACAGCGGCCTTTGTCGGCCAGCAGGAGGCGACTTTCGGCGGCCAGAGTGTCCAGCTGCTCCAGCCACTTTTCCCGGCGGGTCCGCCATGGTTCCGTTTTGGGCAGAAAGCCCATGGCCCAGCGGGCCAGCCGCTGCACCAGCGGCGAGACACAGAGCAGCACCAGCGTCACGATGACCAGCGCCACCACGCAGTAGGCGGCGGGCAGATAGTGCATCACGCCGGAGGTGTTGGCGGCGAGCCAACGGTGCTGCAGCAGGAGCATCACAGTGGCATAGAGCAGAACGGTGGTCTTGTGGAATACATATTGCAGGGTCATCAGGCCCACACCGGGGCCCAGCGGCAGGCCGCAGTGGTAGAGATAGTAGGACTCCATGGGCACAGCCCCGGCACCCAGGCCGACCACGTTGCCAAAGATGCCCACAAAGGCGGCATCCATGCCGCGCCGCAGGGTGAAGCCCGGCAGGCGGCAGCGGATGATGAGCCAGCAGACGATTCCCTCAAGCAGGGGGTATGTCAGGCCGATGGCCAGCACCAGCAGCACCTGCCAGAGGGAGAGCTGGGCCAGCGCGGTCGAGATCTCGGCCCAGTGGCTGCTGAAGATAAAAACCACTACACAGGTCAGCGCCAGCAGCACCAGCAGAGAAAGGATCGCTTTTTTGCGGGAGGGCTGCTGGGGGGTGTTGGTCTGTTCCATGAGACAAGGCTCCTTTCACGATACTGCTTGCAGTATAACACAGCGGGGCCTTGCTTTTGTGAACTGAAACAAAATTTTTCTCGTCACTTTGTGTGATATGATAAAAAAGAACCTCTCCGGCTCACTTCGTTCGCCAGCTTTCCCGGTAGGGGAGAGGCGGCATTGCGAAGCAATGACGGAGAGGTTTTGTGTTACTTTTTCGCTGTCAGATCTTCCACAGCAGCCCGGAGCGTCTGCTCAAAAGCCTCCTTGGAATAATACTGCTCGTACATTTTACGGCATTCTGTCCGCATGGAGGCCAGCTCTTCCGGGTGTTCAATGGCGTGCTCCAGCAGGACAGCCAGCTGCTGCGGGTCGTCGTTGTGGTAAACGAAGCCATTCCGCCCCTCGGAGATGAGCCCGGCGGTGCCGGTGTGCTCCGACACGATGGACGGCTTGCCGAAGATCAGACCCTCGGTGACAAAGGTGGGCATGGGATCATCGCGGGAAGCGCAGACCAGACCGGTGCACTGCTCCATCAGGCTCTTGATCTCGTCACGGGTGAGCCGCTTGCAGTAGTACACGTTTTCCGGGTAGTCTGCGGTCAGGGCGCGGACGGAATCCATCATCTCCTTGTCAGCGGCCTGGCCCACAAAGAGGAAGGAGGCCTTCTCCCGCACCTCGGGCGGCAGCAGGCGGATGGCCTTGCAGAAGATATCGTGGCCCTTGCGGCGCTCAAAGGAGCCCACCGTGGCAAACAGAGGGCGGCCGCGGTTGTAGCCCAGATCGGTGCGGACAAAGTTCTCTGCCGCGTAATCGGGCAGGCCGTAGATGAGCGGCCGGATCTCGAACTCGGGCCGCACGGCGCGCATGGCGTTGGCGGCGTGGCTGCCCACCGAGTAGACCCGGACATTCTCTCCCAGCTGGGTGGGGATCTGGTGGGCAATGTGGGGATAGCCTGCAAAGGCATCGTGGAGCCACCACAGCACCGGCACGGCGGTGCCGCTCAGGGCACGGACAGCCCGGGCCATGACAACCGTGTTGGCGATGACGAAGTCGGCACAGAGGGCCATGCCCCAGGCATCGGAGACATTGCGGCAGGACGACCGGGTGATGACCGAGGCCCCGGCATCCAGGAAGAGATGCAGGGAGCCGCCGTCACTGGGGCCCAGCACAAGTACCTCATACCCCATGCTGCGCAGCACCGGCACGGCACTCACCAGCACGATGGGCGCGCCGGTCATATCCAGCACATGGCTCATAATAAAGGCGCGTTTGCCATGGGCCGAAAACGCATCCTCGGCGCAGATGCCGCGCTCGTAGTGGAGCAGGGCCTGCGGGATGAGAGTGGGCCTGGTGCAGAGCTGCGCGGCCAGCGCCAGCAGCTCAGGCACATTTTCGGGGTCATGGGCGGCAGCGCGGCAGCGCTCCAGCAGGGCGCGGCTGACCACGGCGCAGCGGTTCTGCGCCTGCAGCGGCTGGCTCTGATAGAGGGCGGTTGCCCCGCCAAAACCGAACACAGCGTTGCAGACGGCGTAATCCGCCCCATCCTGCAGGGCTTTGGCAAAGTACATCAGGGCGGTGGACATCAGCTCCACGTCCTCGGCGGCCAGAAGCACGCCGTCCACGCTTGCGGTCAGTTCCCCATCCAGCCGGTCCACCAGCCGAAACTTGCGGTGGAGCTGGTCGGTCAGTGTGGCTTTCAGGGCCGTGCTGCGGGCCGATGCGCAGACCAGCAGGTAGGTGCTCTGGGTGTTGCTGTACTCCTGCAGGGCCAGCTGACGCTGCTGCAGGGGGGTGTAGTTGTTATACATGGCTGTTCCTCCGTTCCGTTTCTCAGTTTCCACGGTGGAACAGACGCATCAGGCTGCGGATGGGAGCAGTGAGCTTCCAGCTTTTGCTGGAAAACACGCTTTCCAGCGAGGTCTCGTAGGCAATGCTCCGGGCCTGCAGATCGGCGTTTTTCTGGCACAGCTGTGCGATCTCCTGCTGCAGGGCGGCCACCATCTGCTGCTGGGCCGCGGCATTCTGCTCCAGCTGCTGGATATGCTGCTTTTCGCTGTCCTTGCGCAGCTGGAGCTGCTGCACGCCCTGCAGCACGGCGCAGAACAAAGGCTCGTCCGTCAGGGTCTCCAGCGGGAAGTAGCCATAGCTCACCACCAGCTTCATCCCGGCGGGGTAGTGGGTGGTGCCCTCCAGCCGGTAGTTGGGGTCATCGCCCAGGAACAGGGTGCTGCCGCCGGAAAGGTTCAGGCCGTTGGTGGGGGTGCAGATGATGCGGTCATCTGAAAAGATCAGGTTGGTGATGCAGCAGGGCAGCTCACCCGGGTCGAACCGCAGGGCCTGTGCAGCCACCGGCAGCTCAAAGGTCGCGGTCACGGCACCGGTCAGCTCGTCGGTGGTGCAGTCGGGTGCGGTCAGGGTGTCCTTTTCCGAAAAGCCGAAGCCTGCATCATAATAGAGCAGCGGCTGCAGCAGAGTGGGCGAGTCAGTATGCATCTCGCGCTGGGGGTGTGCCGCAAGGTAGGACTGCACCTTCTGTTCCAGGGCAAGGCAGCGTTCTGCCAGATGGGAAGCACCTTCGTCCGAAAGCTTGAGCTGCTGTTCCAGCTCGGCGATCTTTTCCTGCAGAGCCGCAGTGTTCTCAGGAGCTGCGTTGTTCATAACCGGATTCTCCTCATAATATTATTTCACTTCAGCAGAGGGGGCACCCTCTGCAAAAAATCAGTGTTTTGCCGCAAAATGACGCTCAGGCGCTTCGGTGCGGGCGCTGCGCCGGCGGGGCGCTTCCGCCGCCTTCTGCTCCCGGCGGGAGGTGAGCCAGAACTTCAGGTCCCGGCGGCGCACCAGCAGCTCGCAGATGAGCAGGGTGGAGCCCAGCGAAAGGGTGAACTGCAGCACCATGCCCAGCACCGGGTGAGCCGCAAACTTCTGGGGCATCAGATACCAGGGAATGGCCGTGAGCTCCACGGTGTGGACGCAGAAGATGAACAGCGAACGACGGCCAATGGCCTGAATGGCGTGGGTGACAACGTTCTCCACCCTGCGCTGGAACCAGATGACGATGGAAAGGATGCCCAGGCCCGTTACGGCATCCAGCAGGATGCTCACGGGGCCGAGGGTCCACTCGGCCATCGAGACGCAGTCGGTGCTCTTGGTAAGAAGCACCAGTGCAGCCACAGCCAGCGCCGCCGCGATCATCCCGCCGCGCAGACGGGGCGAGAGGGACTGATCAAAGATCTTATATTTCTTGGCAAGATAGCCCACATACAGGGCCGGAACGGTGACCATGCCCTGACCGATGCAAAAAGGGGCCTCCCAGGTGATGCAGATGCCCCAGCCTAACAGCATGGTACCCAGCACCGCCCAGTTTATGTACTGCTCCGGGAAGATATTCAGGATGAGATCCAGCAGGATCCATGCGATCATCAGCGAGAGCAGATACCACATGGGGCCGCAGGAGAAGAACAGCTGGCCGAAATAGGTGGCCGTGTGGGGCAGGCCCAGTGCAAAGCCGCCCAGCACCTTGTAGGTCTCGTAGGTGGCGTTGTGCAGGCTGCCGAACAGGCTGTAATGGATGATAAAATGGAACACGGTGGTGGCAATGCCTGTATAGATGTAAGGCTTGAGCAGCGTCTTGAACTGCTGGTCGATGCACTTGCCGATGGAGCGCTTGCGGAAGCCGTAGCCGCTGGCAATGTAAAAGGCCGCCATCAGGGATTCGCGGTAGGCGAACATGCAAAAGGTCAGCGGGTTGATGTGGCTGGCATCGCCCATGGGATAAAGCTCACCGGTGTGGGCAAAGACGATGGTCAGCATGCCGACACCCTTGAGCAGATCAAACATGCCCAGCGAATTTGCGGCACGGCGTTTGGTTCCCTCCATAAAAAGGTCCTCCTCTGCGCCGCACCCCGCCCCGGGATGGCAGAATTGCCGGATTTTTGGCGCATCATGTTAAAAATTAGAGATATTTATAATAAGTATAATGCTTTTTGCCCTTGCTGTCAATCAAACCCAGGGAGAAAGCACGGTAGGCGGATACCGGGAAAAGTGTACCACACTCACGGCCTGCCCGCAACAAAAGGCAGGATTTACATCCGGGTGCACAGATTGACTGTAAGTTTAAGTTGCATATTTGTGCAATTAAATCTTGCGTTTGAGCCTTCTATGCGGTATACTCTAGGCTAGAGTGCCCAGAAGATTCCATTTGGCGGAAACAAAAGGGAATAATTTAACAAAAATAAACAGGGAGTGTAAAATAATGGCAAACAAGGCTTGTAACGAAGTTGTGACCGTGGCAAATATGCCGATGACCGTTTTTGATATGATCTCTGCGATGCAGAATAAGTATGCTGACCGTGTGGCGTTCCGCTATGTGGAGGGCAAGGACACGGTGGTGGAAAAGACCTACGCTCAGTATGTGCAGGATATCCGCAAAGCGACCGGCTACCTGCAGCAGGAGCTGGGCGAGCCCAAGGGCAAGAAGATCGTTATCCTGAGCCGCACCAACTATGAGTACGGCGCGGTCGTTTTCGGCACCATGATGGCAGGCGCTGTCATCGTGACCCTGAACCAGGGCAAGACCTGGGCCGAGCTGGAATATGAGCTGGGCATGGTGGAACCGGACCTCATCTTCAATGATGGCATCGATTACGGCTACCGCGCCCAGCTGGAAGCGCTCTATGGCGCTCGGCTCCGCCCCATGGATGCCTGGACCGCTGCCCCTGAGGCTGAGATGGTCAACCGCATCGACCACGAGGGTCTGCTGATGCTGATGTTCACCTCCGGCACCACCGGCCGCAGCAAGGGCGTGATGCTGAGCGAGAAGAACTACTTCACCGCCTGCCAGATGTACATCGATGGCCAGAAGGACATCCTTGACCAGGAGGAGCGGCTGGCACCTCAGTACCTCGACCAGACCTTCAGCCACTTTACGCTGGTGCCCATGTTCCATCTGGCCGGTTTCATCTGCTACTTTGTCTACGGTATACAGGGCTGGACGCTGAACCTTTGCTGTGATGCCCGCGACCTGCGCCGGGATATGAGCCTGATGCACAGCGATGCCATGTCTACCCCGCCGGTGCTGGTGGAGATGATCTACAACGAGATCAAGCGCGGCCATGCCGACCGCCTGAACGGGCTGTGGAACCTGAGCTGCAGCTCTGCCATCCTTGATCCCGCCATCCTGAGCGAACTGGTGAAGAACGGTTTCTACATCAACCAGTGCTACTCCATGACCGAGCTGGCCGGCTATGGCCTGCTGAACGTGACCCAGGAGGGCGACCACCTGCGTGCCCTGGGCAAGCCGGACGGCTTCTGTGAGGTCAAGGTGGACGAGACCGGCGAGATCTGCGTCCGCGGCGGCTGCGTGATGCTGGGCTACTATAAGGACCCCGAGACCACTGCCGAGACCATCGATAAGGACGGCTGGCTCCACACCGGCGACCTGGCCCGCGTGGACGAGGAAGGCTACTACTATATGACCGGCCGCAAGAAGAACCTCATCATTCTGGACAGCGGCGAGAACGTCAGCCCCGAGGAGCTGGAAAAGCTGCTGGGCAAGTGCGATGCCATCAAGGAGTGCATCGTCAAGGAGATGGGCAAGAAGATCGGCACTGTGGTCTGCTGTGAGGATGACAAGCAGCAGCAGGTGAAGGCTTTTGTCACCGAGCTGAACCGCACCCTGCCCATGTACAAGCGCATCTCCGTGGTGGAGTGCAGCGCCGAGCTCCTGCCCCGCAACGCGCTGGGCAAGCTGCTGCGCAAGTAAAATCAAACGGGAGAAAAAGGAGCAGACCATGGTAAACAATGTCTATGATCTTGTCACCCGGACAATGGAGCAGGAATTCCCCGGGCGGGTGGCCTTCCGCTGGGTAGAGGATGCCACCGGCACCGTGAAGGAAAAGACCTATGCCGAGTATGCACAGGATATCCGCCGCGCTGCTGCCTGGTTTGCCCGGAACATCCCGGAGGTGGAGGGCAAGCGGGTGGTCCTGCTGAGCCGGAACTGCTATGAGTACGGCGTGAATACCTTTGGCGCTGTGCTGGCCGGGGCTGTTCTGATAACGATGAACCAGAAAAAGACCTGGGACGAACTGAGCTGGGAGCTGGAGCTGGCAGAGCCTGCCCTCATCCTGAACGATGGGGTGGACTACGGCTGCCGTGACCAGCTGGAGGCTGCGTATGGGGAACGCCTGCGGCCGATGGATGTCTGGAAGGACACCGCGCCCGGCGGGCTGGAAAAGAAGATCGACCCCAATGCCCTGATGGTCATGCTGTTCACCTCCGGCACCACCGGCCGCAGCAAGGCCGTGATGCTGGCGGAGCGGAACTTCTTTACCGTGATGCAGATGCACGTTGCCATGGGCGACCACATGCTGGACTTCAAGCACCGGAAGCAGCCCGAGGACAAAAACGATATCCTGAGCAACTTTGCCATCCTGCCCCTGTTCCATCTGGGCACCTTTATCTGCCTGTTTTCCTGGCCCTTCAAGGGCTGGGCTCTGAACCTTTGCAGTGACCTGCGGAATTTCTACCGGGATCTGGGCCTGATGCACAGCGATTCCATTGCCGTGGCCCCGGTGCTGATGGAGAGCATCTACAAGGATGTCAAGCGCGGCCGCGCCGATAAGCTGAACGGCCTGTGGAACCCCTGCGGCAGCTCTGCCATGTTCGACAGCGAGCTGCTGCTGGGTCTGGTGGAAAACGGCATGTACATCACCCAGTGCTACGGCATGACCGAGACCTGCGGCGATGGTCTGGTGAACTACGCCCAGACAGAGCCCCATATCCGGGCGCTGGGCAAGCCGGACGGCCACTGTGAGTACAAGTTGGATGAGACCGGCGAGATCTGCATCCGGGGCGGCTGTGTGATGCTGGGCTACTATAAAGACCCCGAAGCCACCGCCGAGATTATCGACAAAGACGGCTGGCTCCACACCGGCGACCTGGCCCGTGAGGACGAGGACGGCTATTACTATATGGTGGGCCGGAAGAAGAACCTGATCATTCTGGGCACCGGCGAGAACGTCAGCCCCGAGGAGCTGGAAAGAAAGCTCAACGCCTGCCCTGAGGTGCAGGAGTGCGTGGTCAAGGAGATGGGCAAAAGGATCGGCGCGCTGATCTGCTGTGCCGAGGAAAAGCAGGCAGAGGTCCGGGCTTTCCTCACCGGGCTGAACCGTACCCTGCCGCTGTACCAGCGGATCACGGCGGTGGAGTTCAGTGCCGAGCCCCTGCCCCGCAACGCCATGGGCAAGCTGCTGCGCAGGTAAGCGCGGAAATTGTAAAAAAAGCGCAAAACCGGGCGGCCTGTGTGTTGCATTTCCCCCATAAAACAGGTATTATAAAACACAGGAATGCCCCGCCCGGCTGGCTAAACCGGCCCGGCGCGTGGCATACTGAAACTGCGCCCTTGCAGGCGATAAAAAATCCCTCACGGAAAGGAAGATTTTTTGATGGAAAGAGCAGAAATCGTGTCTCAGATCCTGGCAATTCTGGAGGATGTGGCAGAGATCTCGCCCGAGGATGTCAACGAAGACAGCGTGATGATGGATGATCTGGATCTGTCCTCTATGGAGATCCTGACCGTCGTGGCCGATCTGGAAGAGACCTTTGGCCTGCGCATCCCCGAAAAGGAGCTGCGCAACTTTGTGACCATCGGCGATCTGGCTGATTATCTGGCCGAGAACGCGGGGTAATTCCGGATGAATGCAGAGCAGCGTGCGGTGTTTCAGGGCATCGTCTACTACTACCGTGAAAATCAGGTCCTCTGCCGCTATCAGGCCACGCTGAAGGAGGCCGTTGACCCGGCTCTTCTGCAGCAGGCACTGGATGCGGCCCGCCCGCTGGCAGAATATTATTTCTGCCATGTGGTGTGGGAAAAGCGGGAAGCCCGTCTGGAGCCCAACACCGCCCCCTGCCGTGTGCGGCAGGGCAGCGCCCAGCCAAAGATCCCTGAGGAGACGAACGATTATCTTTTCTCGCTGGGCTGTGAGGGGAACACGGTCTATCTGGACTGGTTCCACTTCCTGTCCGATGGCCGGGGCAGCGCGCCCTTTTTCACCCTGCTGCTCAAGCTCTACTGCAACCTGCGCTCCAACGCCGGTTTTGTGTGCGAGGCCCTTGCCTCTGACCCGCCCTACGATGTGGAACAGCTGCTGGCCCGCTGCCCGGAGAGCCAGGTGGCCAACGACATGCAGAAGGACGTGCTGCAGATCCACGAAGGCACGCCCCATTTCCAGCGGCTGCGGCTGGACAGACAGAGCCTTGTGGATCTGGCGCAGAAGGAGGGCGTGAAGCCCTTCAGCGCCCTCATGGGGCTGACCTGCCAGGCAGCGCAGCGGTATCTGGAAAAGAACGACCTTGTGTACAGCTATGCCGCCGACACCCGCGCGGCGCTGGGGGTGCCGCACGCCCTGTACAACTGCATTGCGTCCTTTCAGCTGGCCCTGCAGCTGGAACCGCAGGCCCGGCTCCACAGCTTTGCAAAACAGCTCGACCATGAGATCCGGGAAAGCCTGACCCCGGAGCGCCGCCTGTTCCGCATGGCCGAACAGATGGGCTGGGTGTATCAGGTTTTCCGGCAGAAGGCCGCGCTCAAGATCAAGAAGCGTGTGTTCCAGATGGGCGAGTACATAAGCGGCTTCCCGGCAGATTTCTGGGTCAGTTACATCGGCAGCCCGCTACTGCCGCACAGCCCGGAGCTGGAAGCGTACCTGACCGATTTCCAGACCTGGGTGCTGCCGGACGGTGCGTCCCTTGCAATGGAGGTCACCAGCCTGCACGGCGTGCTGACCTGCTGCATTGAGAACAAGGTGGACAAGCCCGGCTACCTCGAGGCCCTGCGCGACGTGATGGAGCAGGAGGGCATCAGGGTGCTGGAAGCGGTACATATTTCCTGAAGCAACAATAACAGCGAACCCCCCAGTGCAGATCGCACCGGGGGGTTCGCTGTTTAGTTAGCATCCTCACCCTCTCAGTCAAAGCCTGACGGCTTTGCCAGCTCCCCCAAAGGGGGAGCCAAGGGCAAACCCAGATTTAGCAGCATCTGCCCTCTGTAATGTCTTGCCTCTCCCTTCGGGAGAGGTGGCATTGCGCAAGCAATGACGGAGAGGGTGAGGATGCTAAAGGGTTCGCCACTTACCCCTTCAGCTGATTCCAGCTCCGAATAACCTCCCAGCGGCTGACGGAATCCTCCGCGGACGCATCCGGGGCGAGGAGCTGGTTCTCGATGGCCCATGCAAGGGCCTGCTGGACCGGGGCAGCATCGGCAGGGAGAAGAGCAGCGGGGGCCGGGGTCCCGGAGGCTTCCCACAGCAGCAGGGCCAGCTCCCCGGCGTTGTTGGGGATGGCCGCACCGGCAGGCAGGACGGTGTTCAGGTACAGCTCGGTGCCGATCATGTAGCCGGTGTAGCCCAGCACGGCAGCGCCAGCACCCGCCGTGCCGATTATGGCGGCGGTGCCCAGAATGCCGGGGCCTTCGCTTTCAATGGTGGCTTCCCGGTACTGGGCTTCCACGGTAACGGTCTTGCCTTTTTCCACTGCATTGGCCGGGATGGTAAAGCTTTCGGCGTTGTAGGCCACATTGGGGTTGCCCAGCAGGCTTTCCTCACTGATGGTCCACTGGTCGAACACCATGCCCTCCGGCACGGCATCCGGGTTCAGGGTCACTTTTGCTTCTGCATCCACCGGCACGGTGCCGCTGGTCAGTGCATCCCTGCCGCCGGTCGTAAAGCTGCCGCCCACCACTTTCAGGGTGTAGGTCTCCGGTTCCGGTTCCGGTTTCGGGTCGTTCAGCTGCAGCTCAAGGTCAGCCGTAAGAGGCAGCTGTACTTCCCGTACCTTGCCGCTGCTCAGGGTCACATACAGGGTACCGGTGGGCTGACCGACCACATAAAGTTCATTGGCGGCGCTGTCCAGCGCAGTAGCTTCACCGCTCATTTTCAGCGCAGTGATTTTTCCGTTATCAGAAACGGTAATTTTCTTGGTGCTGTTCTCACAGCCATTGGGAACGTTCAGGAACACACCGTTCAGGGCGCTGCCGGTAACTTCTTTCAGGAAAATGCCGTTGGTGATGGTGGCGTTGCTGTTCACCGTAACCGGGCAGTTCACCGCCACCCTATGGGGGTTCAGCTCGGGGCTGTTAAAATCATAGTTCGTCTTAGCGGCAGGCTCCAAAGTCAGGGTGTCGTTTTCAAACTTCCAGCCGTTGCCGCTGTAATCCTGGGTGCCGCCTTTGGTGCCAACGGGGTAGCCGTCTATATCGATCACCAGTCGTGTCAGCTTGCTCAGGGTAACGGTGTTCGCAGTGGCGCGTGGTGCGGTGAAAGTGACAGAAAAATTACCGCTACCATCATCGTGATATCTTGCACTTGGTGCCCAATCTTCAAACAAACAATGTGTGTCGTTTGAGTCCCCGAATGTAACATCAATAGGAAATAATACTGCTTGACTGTTTTTAAGAGAAATATAGATGGTGATGCTGGTATCATGGTCGGAATTGGGAATGACATAACCGCTGTTGCCGAAATAACTGATTTCTGTATCGAAACTCTCATAGCTACCATTCTGCTGGGAATTCACTTTCAAGGTATAGCCGATATGGACAGTGCCACCTGTTGGTTTTTCACGAAAAATGCCGCCCTTTATGGTGCCAGTGTTGGTAACGGTAGAATTAAACATGCCGCCGGTAATTGTACCATGATTTATAACGTGCATTGAGTAAACGCCACTCGTTATAGTGCCATCATTGGTAATACTGGAACCATGATTTCCGGTGTCCCAAAATTTACCATTTTCAATCGTTGCGTTTTCCCCTATGATGGCAGAACATAAAATACTCTTTGGATCCAGACGGATGTTTCCGCACTCTTTCAAATCATAGGTAGTAGGGTTTTCGGGGGCGATGGTCAAAACTTTAGCTGTATCATCATAGCTCCAGTCTTTACCGGTATAAATATTGTGCCCATCAGAATCGGTTGTAGGAGTTATATCATCGAGAACCGGATAACCAGACTGAATTTGTAAAGGTTTCAAGGTGGAGCCGCCTTCCTCCGCCCACGCTGTGATTGCCGACACAGGCAGGAACGTTACCGCCATGCACAGCGCCACCAGAAGGCTGATAAGTCGTTTCTTCATAGGAGATTCCTCACTTTCCTTGCGCCGGTCTCCCGGCTGGGTGGTATGGGGGCTTATACTCTTCTACTTCCTATAATGCAAAAAATGAGGAATCCTTTCACCTGACTGGGAATTTTTTTTTTTTTTTTTTTTTTTT
>OODQ01000139.1_pt1 | contig 73899 bp, 69 predicted proteins | sample 1671321 | NCBI WGS metagenome assembly OODQ01 (sample SAMN06348144, study PRJEB24527) | human gut metagenome | biome: human gut; feature: ankylosing spondylitis patient; material: feces | host: Homo sapiens | place: China | collected 2015-10
TTTAGACAAAAGAACAGAAGAACATATTGAGTTAAAAGGTAATAGTTAAAAAGTAAAAGCGGCAAGTAATCACAAAAAAACGGAAGAGTCCCCCCGTTCTTCATTATTCATTCTTAATTCTTCATTATTTTTCATTCTTCATTATTCAACGCACTCACATCAACATCAGGAATGATAACGTCTGCAAGTTTGTCGTTTACAAGAAATCCCATGTATAGTGGAATGGTAAGTATATCTCCATCACGGCCTACGTTATATTGCCCTAACTTGATTGCACTCTTAACATGATACACGTCCTTATTTTTAAGAACCGTTGTCATGCTTTTTGCTTTACCAGACTTTGCCTTAATTTCAAGGAGAACACATTCGCCTTTGAGCCTTACCAGGAAGTCCAGTTCAAGCCCGCTGTCCTTATGGAAATAATACAGTTTCTGACCGGACTTACACAGAAAATCCGCCATGAGGTTCTCGAAAATAGCTCCCTTGTATCCAAGAAGATTTCCCTTTAAAATATCCGCCTGAGTACCATAGTCAAGCATTGCCACAAGAATACCTATATCGGTCGTGTACACTTTGAAACAATCTTTAATGGCATTCCCCTCTAACGGCAACTCCGTAGTCTGTGTGTTATAGCATCTACGGATAATCCCTGCATCTTCCAGCCACTGAATACTGCCGATGTATTGAGCAGACCTTCCTCCCTTTTTGACAACTGAATACTGGAATTTCTTGTTCTCTTTAGCCAGTTGCTTCGGAATAGATTCAAAACATTCCCGGATATTGGGCTTGTCCGCATCCTCTGCATATTTAACCATATCTTCTTCGTATCCGGCAATAAGATTTCGCTGCAACTTATAGATAAGTTCGATATTCCTGGTTTTAAGGAAGCAATTCACCACTTCCGGCAGACCTCCGACAATCACATATCTGTACAGCATCTCCATCATGACCTTATGAATCCCGTCAGGCACAGCCTTTTCGCTCTCAAAGCATGATTTTACAGAATCAATAACTGTCTGACCGATTCCGTTTGCCCATAGAAACTCTTCAAAATCCAATGGGTACATGTCAATCACGGTTTCGTATCCGACCGGAACAGAATCTTGCCCTACATCCTCTTTCTTTTTCTTACTTTGGCCATAACCTTTTACCCCCAAAAGAGAACCTGTGGCAATGACATCGAAACGCCCGTCTATATGAAATGACTTCAAGGCAGTCCTTGCTTCCTTACACTCTTGAATCTCGTCAAGGATGATGCAGGTTTTCCCCTCAATGAAACGACTGCCCTGAATCAAAGCAGAGAGGTTGAGAATGATGGTATCCACATCTATATTGCCGGTAAAGGCAGACTTATTGTCAGGCTCAAGAATGAAATTCATATAGACCACACTTTCATAATTCTCCCTTGCGAATTTCTGAACAATGTATGTCTTTCCACATTGGCGGATGCCTTTTATTACAAGAGGTTTTCTGTCCTCTGACCGTTTCCAGTCGGCTAAACATGTTTCTATCTTCCTTTTAAGCATGGTGTAATCTTATTTCCCAACGACGAAATTACACTTTTTCCAGCGAATAAACCAACATTCGACACATTTTTTCGAACGAATAGCATTCATTACAACACATTTTTTCAAACGAGTTATACAGATATCGAGCTTCTTTAGACAGAAAAAGGTATATAGTTAAAAGTTAATAGTTAAAAAGTAAAAGCGGCAAGCAATCACAAAAAAAACGGAAGAGTCACCCCTCCCCGTTCTTCATTATTCACTCTTCATTCTATGACAAGAATAAGCTGTCATGCTTACCTGCTTCCACGTCTGACAAAATTTGCTTTACACAAACAACCAGTTCAGGAAGATACTTTTTGATTATACCAAATATCTGAATGGGGTCTACATTCCCATATTCATGCGAAATAATATTTCGACATCCGAATACGCCTCGCCAATAGACTTGCGGATAATGCGCAAACAACAGAGACGATGTACGATCATCTATCTTCTTAGCCGTTTCACCTACTACCTGTATCAGCATACATGCTGCATCAAATTTTTCCATTCTGTCCGGCGATGTAAGAAAATCCTGTGCACACGCAATCGACTGATTTCTGTTTATCACGAGAGTAGCTTTTTCCAGAATCAGCTCCAATAAATCAATCAATATTTCTTTAGATATAGATCGCATCTTTAAGGATATTCTTTTTTAACGTTGGACGAAGTGACTCTCTAAAGTTCACTAAATCAATAGAAGAATGGAGCAAAACTTCAAGTTCTTCTTTAATCTGCTCCATCACGAAAAAGTCCGGTTCCTGCAGACAGATAAAAACATCCACATCACTTTTTTCATCTTGCTGCTGGCGCGCATAGGAGCCAAACAACCCCATGAACTTTATTTTATATTTCGAAGCCGATTGTGCTTTGAATATTTTCAGTCTGTCGATGATGTCTGTTGTACTAACCATAGCTTGCAGAGATGAAGTTTACACAAAGAAACATAAAAACTTTCATCTTTCCAACTTAATCGCATAAGTTTTTCAAACGATACGCCTCACAGAAACATGTTGTTTCTTTAGACAAAAGAACAGAAGAACATATTGAGTTAAAAGGTAATAGTTAAAAAGTAAAAGCGGCGAGCGTATTGCATTTTCACTTTTCATTTTTCATCATTATTGAAATTATGTCTTTTTGTTCTTATGTCATAACAAAAAAACGGAAGAGTCACCCCTCCCGTTCTTCATTATTCATTCTTCATTCTTAATTCTTCATTATTTTTCATTCTTCACTATCAAAACGTACTGATGTATTCCGGCGCCTGATAAACAGTAATATCGTCAACTGGAAATTTCGCTTTGTTTTTCGCCTTTGCTTCCGCCATGAACCGATTACATTCATCACTTGTAAAAATCCCCTTATTCATTGCAATAGTCAGCACATCCAGCGTTCCAATATATTCAATGCCATTCTCATCACAATAAGGAGCCACATCCTGAAAGTTACTACTTGCGATAACCTCCTGTCCAAAACGCGCCATCGACATACAAGCCCGTTCTCCGTCCCCCAGCATCGGATTCTCTTTTTTAAGCCGGAAAAACTCTCGCCGGATATTTTCATTGGCATAAGGGAAAGCAATCTTGCATACCTTGCAGCGCTCCATCCACTTGTCCACCTTCCGTTTCCTGTCCGGTTCCGTAGGATGATAGCTGGCCTCCTTGTACACATTCTCTACAATCATCACGGCATGAGGCTGCAGAATTTCCGTCAGCCTGTCTATATAACCGGTAGCCATGAAATGAGAGATGACATCGGCATCCACCAATATTACTTTATTCCTCCCCATATACCTCTTGAGAAACATTAATTTCCATATCCATCAGCAACGAGTAATACTTTGCCTGAGAAATACGCCCCTTATCATATAATTCACGAGCTTTCAAGTTATAATCTCCCACCAGCTCCGTCTGATAAGTAGGATAATACAACTGCGTATTATAGCCATATTCGATTGCCGAAGCAACCACATTTTTCTGGTAAAGGTCAAACGTTTTCTTGGTAATCCATTTCAAGTCCTTCAGCCGGGTAAGAAGCGCCGCCCTTGAGCAAAGAAAATTCTGCTCCACCTTCAGAAGAGTAGCTAAGGTTATTTTGTCAACCTGCTGTTCCTCGGCAGGAACCAGTTCCTTCAACCCCATTTCCGGTAGCAGAAGGTAGGCTGCAAACACATCGGCATTATACTCTTCCTCCTCTTTTTTATTAAACAGCCCCGCATTGTTCTGCGACACCTTAAAATCTTTCTGATACAACAAGTGATACAACTCATGACAGGCAGTAAAACGCTGCTTGGCATAAGACAAAGCCGTATTTATCAACATAAAATACTTGTCAGAAGAAGATCCGTTTCCCTTTATCCGGATTGCCATGCCCGAAAAATTATCATCTAGCTTCTTAAACCACGTAAGCACGTGCTTTTCTTTCAATATCTGATGAATGCGCACAGGGTCCTTTGTAGTCACGTGCATCTCCTCCCGCAACCTGGTTGCAAGACATTCCAGTTCAACTTTACTTCTCAAGCTCATTGCACATCTGAATATAATTTCTGACTATTTTCTGAAATTGAGAAATCTGACCAAGATTTCCAATATTTCCTGTCTTACGATACGCACAGGCCACAGATGTCTGAAAAAGCTGTTCATTTTCCTCCATCAGATCGTATTCATCCACGTTATACAGAGTGGCCAGTTTCTCCATTGCCTCCAAAGGAACTACAGTCTCCCCTTTTTCATATTTCACGTATGCCGGCTGACTGATACCTAAATAATCACTGATTTCCTGCTGGGTATAGTTCAAATGCTCACGAAAAGCCTTGATATTTTTCCCGATTACCTGATCAAGTCCCATATTTTATCAATTAAATGATTCGTTTGCAAAGATACTCATTTTTAAGTTATAAAAACAGAAAATACAAATAAAATCAACCCGATTTATAACTTTTATTTATAGAACCAAAAGCAAAGGGTGAAGAATGAGAATATTCCTTTTTGTTTTTAGACAAAAGAACAGAAGAACATATTGAGTTAAAAGTGAAAAGTTAAAAAGTAAAAGCGGTGAGCGTATCACGTTTTCACTTTTCATTCTTCATCATTATTAAAATTATGTCTTTTTGTTCTTATGTCATAATAAAAAAAACGGAAGAGTCACCCCTCCCGTTCTTCATTATTCATTCTTAATTCTTCATTATTCACTCTTCATTCTTCATTATTCTCCATTCTTCGCCTTCCGGTTAATCACATGGTCAAACCAGAGGTTCAGCAGCGTCCATACCACCACGTCAATCACGAACACCAGCGTGTTGTTCATATAAAGAATCGCCACGATGGTAAACGCACAGAAGCAGGCCGACATCAGCTGAATCGTTACCAGCGCCCTCCGCGGTGAGAAACCCATGGCCAGGAACTTGTGGTGGATGTGCGTCTTGTCGGGCATGAACAGCGACCGCTTGTTACGCGCACGCCGCAGCACCACGCGAATCACATCCAGACACGGCACCATCAGCACGCTGAACGACACCAGCACCGGACTCGTCTTCATCGTGAGCAGCATATCCGGCTCATACATACAGTACTTGATGACGAAGAAGCTCAGAATATACCCCAGCGTCAAGCTGCCGGTATCCCCCATGAAAATCTTCCTTCCCAAATCCGCACTGCCGAACACGTTGTACGAAAAGAACGGGATAATCACACCCACCGTCACGAAAGCCAGCATGGCATAGCTCCACATGCGGAAATGCACGAACAGCACCCCGAACACCAGCAGCGCCACCATACTCAGCCCCGACGCCAGTCCGTCGATACCGTCAATCAGGTTGATGGCATTGGTGATGAACACCACCAGCAGCATGGTCAGCGGAATACCTACCTCTGCAGGAATCAGGTAAATGCCAAAGAGACCATAGAAATTGTTGATATACAAGCCCGACAGCGGAAACATCGCCGCCGAGATAATCTGCACCAGGAACTTCTTCCGGTAGCGCACCCCAATCAAGTCGTCGGCAATGCCCACGATATACAGCAGGGTCAGCCCTCCCGTCAAGAAAAGAAACTCGCACACCAGGTCCGTTGTCGATGTCTCCGCAGGTCCGTGGCCCGTCATCAGCCGCACGGCCGTAAACACACACAAGGAAAAAAGAATTACCGGGAAAAAGGTCACTCCCCCGAGGCGAGGTATCGGACGTTTGTGTACTTTCCGTTCATCAGGCACGTCAAACAAGCGTTTGCGCAATGAAATAATCAGAATATTCGGGATAATGATTCTCCCCAGTATCACTGCCGATACAAATGCAGAAATGATAATATACAGATTCGCCATTGTCCGTTTGGATTTTGAATAGTGCAAAGGTAGGATTTTATTTCGAATCCTGAAAACTTTTTAGGCGCCGGACACCTTCTTTTTACGATTTAGAAAACTTTTGTTCCGCTACAGCTCCTTTTTCACGTCAAAACAGGGGCAGGCCTTGGTCCATTCCTCCGGTTCCACCGTTCCGTCGCCGTCCAAATCCGGGCTCAGGTCGCGATGCCCCACCACCTGCGTGATGGCCGGGAAATCCGATTTCAGCACCCTCACCAGAATCCGGAGCGAACGCTTCTGCAGTTCCGTACGCGTATCCGCCGGCTGTCCCTGCGCATCCAGTCCCCCTTCGTACGCAATGCCGATGCTGTGCTCGTTATACCCCTTGGCATGCGCTCCGGCCCGTTCCACCGGCCGCATTGTACAAATTTCACCATCCGTGCGGACAAAATAGTGATATCCGCAACACTTGAACCCCCGTTTCCGGTGCATCTTCGTCAGTTCGGCAGGCGAGAGCGGGCGGTCCGCTCTCGTTGCCGTACAGTGAATCACAATCATGTCAATTTTTCTCATCACAATCCGGTTTTCTTCCGGTCAGGAGACAGAGAATACACTTCAGCACCCTGACCACAATCCATTTTACTTTCGTCATCTTCTCACGCCTTAGTTCCGATTACACCCCAGCACCGTCGTCCTCTTCTTCTTTCTTATACTTCACCGGCACCCGTTCGAAAGCCAGGTTGTTGATAGCCTCCTGCATCACCGTACCCGGGCGGAACAGCACGCGCACCTTTTCAATCATGCTGTCGGTATACGTATCTTCCGTAGCGGATCCTTCCCCGCTCAGGCTCAGCTGCAGCGAACCCAGTTCACCCAGGCGTACGATTTCGCCGCCCTGCAAGCCTTCCGACACGATGTCTTCCAGTCCCGTCAGCACCGCCATCACGTCGGCACGGGTCACGGTACACATCTGGTGAATACGTTCCGCTATTTCACGGATACCCATCTCGCCGCGAGCCTGCGACTGTGCATAATACTTCACTTCACCGCTTTCACGATCGGCCGGGTTCACACGCCCTACAACCGAATAAGTCACTGTTTTCTTCATAGGTCAATCAATTAAAAATTAATAATAAAATGAAGAATTAAGAATGATGAATCTTGAATGAAGAATTAAGAATTAAGAATGATGAATCTTGAATCATGAATCTTGAATCATGAATCTTGAATGAAGAATTAAGAATCCAGGAAACGCGCGCCCATTCCTCGTTATTCATTCTTCATTATTCACTCTTCATTCTTCATTATCCATTGTTCTTCATTATTCACTCTTCATTCTTCATTATTTGATTGTTCTTCATTATTCACTCTTCATTGTTACAAAGGCAAAGTTACACTCCCCGTTTCCGCCCGTGTAGACATTTGAGGACATACGAAGACTTACGAAGACATTCGAGGAAATTTGAAGACTTTTGAAGACATTAGAAAAAGGAAACGCCGCCGCTTACGGCTCTCCAAGGAACCTCACAATCAGTTCCACCTCCGATTTCAGGAAAAACTTGCGGTTTTTCTGGTAGCCCGACCGCTCGAGCTCCCTTTCCAGTTCCGCACACTGCTTGATCCATCGCCCCAGCCCCTGCAGGGCACCTTTCTTACCTGCCTGCGGAAAATACAAGCCCGCCAACTCACTTTTCCGGTAAGCCTTCAGGCAGAAACCCTCCCGTTCCTCCCCGGAAACAGCTCCCGGTCCCGTTTTCAATTGCATGTAGTTCATTGTTCCGTTTTATTTTAGTTACCTATAAATTTACACAATTCCGGCCGGATACACAAGTTTTCCCACCCGTTTTTTCCGGTATATTTCCTTCTTCGGAACATAAAAAGCCACATGAAAATCAAAGCGTTATCACCAGCCGGCGACCGGACAATGAAGACTACTCTTCAGCCGGCGCCTCGGTGAATCGTCCCATGGCACGACGGTTGTGGTTCACCTCTTCGATGGTGTACATCACCACCCGATACCCCCTCTTTCCCGCCACGCGAACCTGCTCGAATCCCGCCTTCCGCAAGGCAAGCCCCACCTTGACGGCACTGAGGGGATTCTTCATGCCCCCGTTGATGTGCTGCAGAATCTCGCCCACCGTCAGGAACATACATTCCTCGCCGGGCATCGGCACGCGGAAAAAAGCCAGCAGCAAGTCCGTTTCCAGGCTGGCCGTCTCAAACCGCTCGTTGCGTGCGTTCACCTGCGCGATTTCCTCCTCGTCGAACCAGTAGCGGAATCCCTTCTTCCACAGCATCAGGGCCTGCCCGTACACCCCTGCATAGTCCACGGGGTGCGTGTAGGGGTCGTCTATGAACTCCACCGCGAAGGGCAGCCAGCGCCGGCTTCCCGTGGGGTCGTTCAGAAACTCCGGCTGGTTGGTCGTGCCGCAGAAACTCGCGATGTGCGGACGGTTCTCCTTGTAGTGCCCGTACGCCCTCCGCTCGTTCACCGCCGGCATAGTCACCATCGCCTTGAGCTGGTTGATGTCGCCCAGGCGCAGCTCGTCAATCTCCTCCAGGCAAATCAGCGCAAATTCCGACAGCGCCAGGTTATCGTCCTTCGTCAGCCGTCCACTGTTGGAGCGCACACAGAAATACCGCTGCAGTTCAGGCGGCAGCAGACGCGCCAGCCAGGTCGTCTTGTAGCAGCCCTGCCGCCCCACCAGCACCAGAATCTGGTGATTCGTCACCTCCTTCACCATCAGCGACACCACCACAGCCACCAGCCACTTGCGGAAACAATCATCAAACAGTTTCGCGTCACCCTCCACGTGCACCGTAGCCGCCAGCCGCCCGATGTGGTCGGTCACCCCGTCCCACGGAGGCAGCGAGCGGAAATACTCCGTAAAAGGGTTGAACTCCGGCACAAACTCCGACTCCAGCACCGAGCGCACATCGCACAGGCGCACCGTGTGCCCCTCCTTGGTTATGCGGCTCCACAGCGAGTTCACCAGGCGGTCGGTCAGCTCCACAAACTCCTCGGCCTCGGGATGCCGCATCTCCTCCTTCCCGGTAATCACGTTCTTCCGGAACTCCGCCTGCGTGGCGAGAAACTGCTCAATCTCCTGGGGTGTGGCCAGTTGGGAACGTCCCTCCCCCTTCTTCTCCCTCTTCGCACGAAACAGTTCCGCCTCCCGCCGTCCGTGCGCCTCCGTATCGGCATAGCACGAGCGGAAAATAGCCGCCACATCGCCGTCGTATTCCGGAAAACGTCCGTCCGCCCAGCCGGTGGCCTGCTCCAGCGGCAGCCCGAACTCGTTCATCAGATAACCCATGCGCATGATGTACTCATTGTGATGATGCGGGGCATACACCACGCCCTGCTCGTCCAACTCCCTGCGGATACGGGCCACCACACGCTCCACCCGTCCCCTGCGCGGCTCATCCGTCTTCTTCATGCGCGAAAGGTCGAAGCGGAAAGGTTCCGCCCCGTCGTGGTAATGCACCTGCGCGTCATGCGCCAGTCCGCTCAGTCGCGTGGCATTCTTGCAGGCAGGGTCGAAACTGCACCCCGTCAGTTGCCCATAATACTCGTTCACCCTGCGGAATACCCGGCTGTAACATGCCACCCGGTCGGTATCAGGCGTCTCTCCATCCAGACAGTAGCGGCACACCACCCTCACCCCCTGCCCGCTGATGGTGGTATAAGCCAGCACGGTGTGCGGGTCGGCACACACCTTTTCGAACACTTCCCCCGCCCGTCCTTCAGGCAGATGGTCAAAGTCCACCATCGAGAGGCCCGTCCAGCCACTGATGTCGGCCTTCCGTTTCCCGTTCTCAAAACGCACCGCTACGGCAAAGCAAGGACAGGCCGACTTTTCCCGGTTGGCGGCCGTCTTCTGCCCCTGCGAGCGATAGTAACGGTATTTTTCGGTGTGGTCGGCCAACACCTTGTCCTCCCGAATCAGACGGACCACTTCATCAAGACTCACCGCCACGGGCATCGTGTCGGCATAACCCTTAAAAATACTTAGCATCATTTTGTTCATTTTCTCATGCTTTATTTAATGATTTATTAAATTTGCAATCCTTTTAGTTTTAATTTTTGTGTTTTCTTTTCAAAACAGCGAAACGAATGTAACACAAGTTTACAGAAAGTACAAACCCACATTGCACGCATGTGTGCAATATTTTAACCAATAATTTACTATAATTTTATTTTTTAAACAAAAATGCGTATGAAACAAGCGAAATTGATTGAACTAGGACAGATGTTGGAAGCGTGGCGCCACCAGGTGCTGTCGCACGGCCGTACCCTCACCGTACAAGAGTTGTGCCGACTGGCGCCGATGAGCGCACACACGTTTCAAAAAGTTAAAAAGGGCTCCTGACGGATCTGACATTCCTCGGCCGCATCCTTGCCGTGTACCACCGACTGCTTGCCGCCGACCCGCAGAAGCAGGACGAGCTGCTCCGCGACTTTTTCCGTTCACTCGCCACTGATTTAGAGCGAATTAAATCAGCCCAAGGCATCCAACCCCCTCGCACAAAAGATACAGAACAGTAGTGAAGAACCGGCCTTCCCCGGACCACCGCTTGACGGGTTGTCGGGGTTGGCACCGGTTTTGCAAACTCTCTATATACAGGTGTGGAAAAATATAAGCGTTGTATTTTTCCACACCCCGCGTATATACATTTTATAAAAATGCCTGCCAACCCCGACAACCCGTCATGATTTTCTTTCCGGAACTCCCCGAAAACGCCCTTGCGTTTTGAATCAAACGCCCTTGCGTTTGAAGTAAAACGTACTTGCGTTTTATCACAAACGCACTTGCGTTTCAGGTAAAACGCCCTTGCGTTTTTCTCACGCTCCCCCCTGTACCCCATACATTGTTCCAGAATTGTTACAAAATCCGCCGATATGCCCACTTTTTCATTGATTTCCACCCTTTTCACCGACAAAAACCCCTCTATAAGTTGAATAAACCAAAAATAAGGATTAATTTTGCGGCTGATTATTGGCCGCTGTGTTTACCGCCCCCAATCTATAGCTGGGAGTGGTAACGGCGAAGCACACCCTATGCGCAGGGAAATTCCTTTAGAAAAATCATAACAAAACCCAATGAAAAGATGAAGATACGCAAAGTAGTCTGTATGCTGACGTTGTCCACCCTGCTGGTGAGCGGGTGTACGTCTTACCAGAAAGTTCCGTATTTACAAAATCCGGAAGTAGTAAACAATTATGGGAAAGAAATTCCTTTGTATGATGCCAAAATCATGCCCAAGGATATTCTAAATATCACGGTGAACACCACCGATCCTGCAGCCGCTGCTCCATTCAACCTGACTGTACAAGACCCTATAAATTCAACGAACGGCAGTTTACGCACTACTACCCAACCAAGTTTACAGCAATACTTAGTAAACAACGACGGCGAAATTGACTTTCCTGTATTAGGCCGCCTCAGAATCAGCGGACTCACCAAAAACGAATGCGAAGCTTTAATTCGCCAAAAGTTAATTCCCTATTTGAAAGAAACTCCAGTAGTCACCGTGCGCATGATTAACTACAAAATCTCTGTTTTGGGCGAAGTAAACAAGCCTGGCACCTTTACCGTCACCAATGAAAAAGTAAACGTACTCGAGGCTTTAGCCATGGCGGGCGACATGACCGTATATGGCGTACGCGAAAATGTTAAATTAGTACGTGAAGATGCCAATGGTAAACGTCTCATTCAAACGCTTAACTTAAACGATGCAGACCTTGTGCTTTCCCCATATTTTTACCTCCAACAGAACGATATTCTCTATGTGACTCCCAACAAGACTAAAGCGCGTAACTCCGATATTGGCAATAGCACAACCATCTGGATTAGTGCCACTTCCATTCTGGTATCAATTGCCAGTTTGTTAGTAACAGTATTCAAATAAAAATTCAATCAAAACTACTTATTCGTTTATTATGAGTGACGAAAGATACGAAAACGGCTTCCTGCCGGAAGATGAAAAGCCCGTAGATTACAAGGCACTGTTTTTTGAATACCTGATGTATTGGCCCTGGATTTTGGGCTGTGTCATCGTGATGGGCATCGCCATGTATGCCTATCTGCGTTATCAGGCCCCCGTGTACAATGTCAATGCCACCGTATTGATTAAACAGGGTGACCAGACCAAAAACCCGTCTGCCTCTCCCATGCAGGCCATGCAGGATTTGGGCATGCTCAGTATGGCCAGCAATTTTGACAACGAAGTGGAGATTCTGCGTTCCCGCACCCTTGTCAAGAAGGTTGTCAATAAACTGAACCTCTATATCAACTACAAAGAAGCACAGACCTTCCGCTATCCGGCCGATTTGTACAAAACCTCTCCGGTGCAGGTATGGACCACCCCCGAAGAAGCCGACCGTCTCTTTGGCCCGGTGACCTTGGAAATGACTTGTTCTCCTGATGGAAAAGTCGAGGTGGAAGGCAGCTATTACCCGAGTCAGAATGCCGACAAAGTGACCCTTCACAAGCACTTCGATCAACTTCCGGGTGTATTGACCACCCCTGTGGGCGTCTTTACCCTTTCAGCAAACAGTGACTCTACGCTGGCCAAAATAGACCAAACGTGTACCATCACGACTACCGTAGTATCTCCTACCGCTGTAGCTGGAGCCTACGCAAAAAATTTAACCAGTGAACCCACTTCCAAAACGACCACCATCGCCGCCCTTTCATTGGATGAAAGTAACCCCACTCGTGGCGTGGATTTCATCAATATGCTGGTAGCCTTGTATAACGAAGATGCCAATAACGACAAAAATGAAGTAGCTGCCAAAACCGCCCAATTTATTGATGAACGAATCGGTATCATCAACCAGGAACTGGGTACCACGGAAAGCCAGCTGGCCAGTTTCAAGCAACAGGCCGGACTGACCGATTTAAGTTCCGATGCTCAACTGGCATTAAAGGAAAATTCTGCCTACCAGCAAAAGCAGGCTGAAAATGCCACCCAAATTCGACTAATCACCTTCTTGAAAAGCTATATCAATGACCCGAAAAATGAGATGGAAGTAATTCCTGCCAATGTAGGACTGGCAGACCAAGGCCTGAGTGATTTAATTATCAAGTATAATGACCTCTTGATTGAACGTAAGCGTCTGCTCCGCACTTCCAATGAAAGCAACCCAGCCGTTGTCCAATTGGATGCCGGTATTCGGGCCACGCGTGCCAATGTGCAGACGACCGTAGACAATGTAGAAAAAGGGTTGCTTATCACCCAATCCGATTTGGATCGCGAAGGCAAAAAGTATGCCACCCGCATCAGCAATGCGCCAACTCAGGAAAAGGAATTAATGAGCATCACCCGCCAGCAGGAAATCAAGGCCAGCTTGTATTTGCTGTTGCTGCAAAAGCGCGAAGAAAATGCCATCACCTTGGCTTCCACCGCTACCAACGGGCGTATCATTGAGGAAGCCATGGCCGGAAGTGTTCCCGTGTCTCCCAACAAAAAGATGTTCTACCTGATTGCATTGGTATTGGGTATCGGCATTCCAGTGGGAGTTATCTATTTGCGCAACCTGCTTCGTTTCAAAATTGAAAGCCGTGCCGATGTCGAAAAGATTACCGATGTACCGGTAGTGGGCGACGTACCCATGGTGGACACCAAAGGAAATCCGATTGTGGTCCATGAGAATCACAACGACTTGATGGAAGAAGTATTCCGCTCCGTACGTACCAACATCCAATACATGTTACAGGAAGGACAAAAGGTGATTCTCTTCACCTCCACCAGTTCCGGTGAAGGAAAGAGTTTTACCACCGGCAACCTGGCTTGCAGTTTCGCCTTCATGGGTAAAAAAGTAGTAATTGTGGGTCTTGATATCCGCAAACCGGGACTGAATAAGGTCTTCCAGATTTCACACAAAGAAAAAGGTATTACCCAATATCTGGCCAATCCGGAACATACCGATTTACTTTCTTTGTGCCAGCCTTCTGCTATATCATCTAATTTATATATCCTTCCGGGAGGTACAGTACCTCCCAACCCTACGGAGTTAGTTGCACGAAAAACACTCGATCAGGCCATCGAGATTTTGAAAGCAAACTTCGACTATGTGGTTCTGGATACAGCCCCCATTGGGATGATAACCGATACTCAGTTGATTGCCCGTGTAGCCGACCTGAGTGTGTATATCTGTCGTGCCGGCTATACCCACAAGAGCCATTATGAACTCATTAACGAACTGAAGAAAGACCATAAACTCCCGAATCTCTGTACACTGATTAACTGCATCGACATGAATCAGCGTAAAAACGGCTATTACTACGGTTACGGAAAATACGGGAAATATGGCAAATATGGTTATGGGAAAAAATATGGATATGGATATGGATATGGATATAATATTAAACCATAAACACAGATTCTTCTAATAAAAATAAAGGACAGTGAACGCATAGAAATATATGTTCATTGTCCACTTAAAGTTCCATAAACAATTAATTCACCGCATAAAATTTTTTATCAAGCCCTATTTGATATACAATATCTATCATCTAGAATCAATCAATCCGAAAAAATCAAAGATGATATCCGACAATAAAAATATAAGATTATTGAAGAAAAAGAAAAGACTTCAAAAAGTAAATCCATTGCATTTCATGACATTTTTAAAGTGCTTCTCACTTATAGAATGTTTTTGGCTTATCAACCAACCAACTCCACGTCATGGACTAGAATACATATGGTTATTACCTGCTGTCTATTTTATGGCTTTGTTAAAATGGGGAGAAATCTTTTCTTTTCGAAAAGGGCTAGGACTAAATATTTATTTATTTATTAGCATTATCAGATACTTAATACAACCATTATTAATAACAATAAGCAATGGTGAATTAAATAATAGAATGCCCAATGCAGAAGCTTCATCCTATGAAATAGCTATTATTATCTATATTTTAGAATGCATAATTGCTTTCAAAACAATACATTATTATTATGGTATAGAATTTCAAAAATATCAATTACAACAAAATAAACAAAGAAGAAGCTCAAAAATAAATTTCGCAGCATGGACATTAGTTATAATTTATATCGCTATTTTGGCTATTCGTATGAACGTTTGGTTATCCGGACTAAATATACTTGGAATTAAATACGGAGAAGAAAAAAGCTTAGTTCTAGATGCATCGTTCTTTAATGTCATAAAATGTTTCATTTTCGTCTTTTTACTTATTAAAGCCAAAATTACCCATAGTAAATATTACTTTATATTAGCTATTTTTGCAGGCATCTTTAATTTCACATCGTATTTCGGAAGTAATAGATCTTTCATTTTCGAGACAGCACTAAGTACTATTTCTATTTTAATAGCAGCATATCCACAATATAAAGGTAGAATAATCTCATTTACAGCTCCTTTCGCCATAGTAATAATACTAGTTATGTATATAACAAAACAATTTAATGTAGAGAATGTTAACGATTATACAATAACAAATGACTCAAACACTCTCAATCAATATTCCAATATAATTGAAGAATATGTTAACGGATTATGGACTGTTGCAAGAACGTATCAAGCTTCTTTTAATTTATCTATACAAGATTCTATTTTTGCAGCTTTGAAGGACATAATGGACGGACTAAGTTCATTAAGAGACTTGCCTTTTTTAAAAACAGAAATTTATCCTCTAGCAGATTCCTTATTATCTTCAAGTGATATATTTAAAAAATCACTACATACACCTCTGGGATATGCGCAAATGATGTCATTTTCAGGTGGAATGTTTATTATTTTTGGCTCATATCTTGGATGGCCCTTTATGATTTTTGCAAATATCCTAATTATTCGTTTCCTAGTCAGAATGGAAATTCGTTCTCTTAATTCTAACAATTTTTATTATAAATACATGTATACATGGATGGCATGTTTATTGGCATTAACTCATTGTTATTGTTTACAAACAATCATATATTGTTGGAGTAAATTTATTCTATTCTATTGGCTAATATTATTTATTAACAAAAAAAGCTATAAATCAAATTATATCCAATCCAGAAAAACTCAATTATAACATCAAAAGTTATTATGAAAAAACTTTTAATAATTATTAGTTCTGCGTACCCCTATAGAAAATCAGAAGATTATCTATCAAATGAAACGGCCTATATTTCTAATTTTGACGAGGTGATTTGCTTCCCAACAACTGTTTACGGAGAAAAGGGACAAAAAGACATCATTAATTATCCCATACCGCCTCAATATATAAAAATTTACAATTCCAAACATTCTTACAAACAAAATTTAATTTCATGTTTATATTTTATTCTGACACACAAGTTTTTCTTTAATGAACTACTTACAATTATACATAACCCCCAAAAATTATTAGCTAAATCCAAAGCTTTATTAAGAATGACTTTACAAGCTGTGCATTCTTATCTTGATATAAAAAAAATCATTGTACAAAATAATTTAGAAAAAAAGTATGATATCTATTTATATTCATATTGGATGGCAAATACAGCCGTTACTGCTGTTCTTTTAAATAAAAACTCCAAGATAAAATATAAAAAGGTATTTACTAGATGCCATCGATTTGACATATATGAGGAAGCAACTGAAACAAATTATATACCTTATAGGAATTACATACTAAAAAATATAGAAAGGATATATGCAATCTCAATTGATGCAAAAATCTATCTAGAAAAAAAATACCCTCTACTAACACAAAACAAAATTAGAGTATCACGTTTAGGAACCTTTAACTATGGAATCAATATTTCTGAAAAAGAAGAAAATATACTTAGAATCGTATCTTGCTCATGGTTAAGGCCTGTTAAACGAGTGCATTTAATATTCGATGCTCTAAACAATTTAAATATACCCATCGAATGGACACACTTCGGAGATGGTGAAGAAATGTCAAAATTGCAACAAAAACAACAGAACCTAAAAAATAAGCAATTATCAATAAAATTTCAGGGACATGTTACAAATCAAGAAATTCTAGATTCATATTTAAAAGAAAAATATAATATTTTCATCAATGTTAGTGAAAGCGAAGGTGTTCCAGTATCAATTATGGAGGCCATGTCTTTTGGAAAGGTAATTATTGCGACAAATGTAGGGGGCACATCTGAAATTGTAATCAATGATAAAAACGGATATTTATTAGATAAAAATTTTAAATTAAACGAACTTGAAGATGCAATTATGACCATATACAGAATGGATAATTCTGAATATAAAGAAATGTGTAATGCTTCACGCCTTATTTGGGAAAAACGTTGTGATGCAATCCAAAATTATAAATCATTCTATCAAGATATTTTTGAAAAATGAAGATAAATATAAACCTCCAACCCGTTAATAATGAAGGCTCGGGAATCGCAAAATTTGCAAATGAATTAATAAATTATCTTTCCTATATAAGGGATTATGATATACAAGGAGTTTTCAACTATGTAAGACGAGTAAAGCCAAAAGATTTATCTAGATTTAACTTTCCTATTCACTACTCATATATTCCCTATAAACTTATCTATTCAAATTATATAAAAAAAACACTTCCCATTAATTATTCATGCATAGCAGGAAGAGGAGCTAATATAAATCTATTCTTCACCTATAAAATACCAAGAGTTCATTATTCTGGTATTACAATAAGTACTATACATGATATTATACCGTTAAAAACAGAGGTTGAATCAGAAATGATAAGACAAACCTACCTAAATGATATTAAATATACAGCACAAAAATCAGATTATCTCATCACAGTTTCTGAAAGTTCCAAAAATGATATCATAGAAACCCTTGATTTTGATCCAAATAGAATTATAATAATTCCCAACGGAGTAAATTATTCAGAATTCAATAAACCTATCACACAAAATCAAATAGAACTAATTAAAATTAAATACAAATTACCCCATAAATTTATTCTATATATGGGTGGAATGAGAAAACATAAAAATATCGATAACCTAATAAAAGCTTATTCACTCCTAGAAGAACAAATAAAAGAAGGCTATCATCTAGTAATAACCCAAGGAACACCTGAACTATATCATTTAGTGACAAATTTAAAACAAGAAAAATTCATACATTTTACCCCTTATGTTGATGAAGAAGATAAAATAGGGATTTATCAAGCAGCAAGTTTATTTACTTTTATATCATCTTATGAAGGTTTTGGAATTCCCGTGATAGAAGCTCAAGCAGCTGGAACTCCTGTACTCACATCAGCAACATCATCACTATTAGAAATAGGTTATGGAAGTACCCTACAAGTGATTCCTAGTGATATAGACGCTATAACGGACAAACTAAAACTCATACTTACCAATAAGACATTACAAGAAGATTTAATAAAAAAGGGAATGCTAAATGCACAAAAATATAGTTGGGAAGCAGCAGGAGAAAAACTTAAAAATTTTCTAAACAAGGTTTAATTATAAATATATGATACACAAAGTAATACATTTACTAATAAGCCTACCCATAACAATATGGGTTAACTTCAAGGCCCTACCAATAAAACAAGCTATACGATTACCCATGTTAATAGATTATCGAACAAGAGTAAAAGGAATAAAAAAAGGAAGTATTATTTTACCTAATTACATATCTTTTGCAATAATAAAATATGGATGGGGAAATGGAAGTGAAGGGAATCATTGCAACAATAAAAATTATATATATATTAACGGAAACGGTAAATTTATATTTACGGGTAAAGCTCAATTTGCATTAGGTGCAACCATACGAACTGACCATGAAGGAATTATAAGTTTTGGAAATAATTTCAAAGCTAATCAAAATTTTACATGTTTTAGCAATACGAAAATTCTATTGGGCAATAATATATTAATCGGATGGAATGTCAATATAAGAGATAGCGACGGACACAATATATTGAACATAAATAATAACGAGATTTTAAATCCTAACAAAAGTATAGAAATAGGTAACCATGTCTGGATTGGCAGCCATGTTGATATTTTAAAAGGAGCCTCTATTAATGATAATAGCATTATAGGCTTTAAATCCTTAGTAACTAAAAAATATACAGAAAAAAACGTTATCATTGCAGGAAGTCCTGCTAAAATTATAAAAACAAATATAAATTGGGAAGAATAATGGATAATAATAATAGGACATCTAAATCAATAAGAAATTCCATATATGCATTGTTAGGACAGATAATTACAATAATATTAAATTTTGTCTCTAGAACTGTTTTTATACATACATTAGGCTCTATTTATTTAGGATTAAATGGCCTGTTTACCAACTTATTATCTGTATTATCATTTGCGGAACTAGGATTCAGTACTGCAATTATTTATGAAATGTATTCCCCACTAGCCTTAAACGACAAGCCCCAAATAGCTAGTCTTATGAACTTATATGCTAAAATATACAAATATATAGGTACAGGCATTTTTATCGTTGGCTTACTATTGATTCCATTTTTACATAACTTTATAAAAGATCCCTCTATTATTCCAACAAATTCTTCACCTCTATGGTTAATATATCTATTGTTTTTAACCAATACTTCTTTAAGTTATTTCTTTAACTATAAAAGATCTATAATTGTAGCAAGTCAAAATGGTTATATAGATACTATTAATCAGATTAAATTCAACTTAATAAAAAATATTTTACAAATAGCCATATTATATCTATATGGGAGTTTTATCTTATTCCTCATTATCCAATTACTATGTACATTAATGGGTAATATTTCTATTTCAAAGAAAGCAGACAAATTATTTCCGTACTTAAAAGAATTAAAAGGAGAAAGAGTCTCTTCAAAAACAATAAAATCCATTCGAAAAAATGTTTTTGCCATGGCTTTTAATAAACTTGGCGGTGTTGTTGTAGGTGGAGTCGATAACCTTTTTATTTCTAAATATATTGGTGTAATTGCAGTCGGTTATTACTCTAATTATTTATTAATAATATCTACAGTGCGAATGATTTTTATACAAATTTTTTCTCCAATAACGGCAAGTGTCGGAAATTTTGTAGTAAATAAATCAAAGGAGGAAGCATATATATTCTTCAAAAAATTATTTTTCATAAATACATATTTTGCAACAATAAGCTCAATTTGCCTTGCTACATTAATTAATCCCTTTATTGATATTTTTTGGGGAAAAGAATATACACTTTCATTAACTTTAACCTTGGCAATAGTTTTAAATTTCTACATAGATAGAATAAGACAAACTTCACAAATTTATATCGATGTAAAAGGATTATTTTGGCAAATAAAATGGCGTTCATTAACTGAAGCTATTGTAAATATTATATTAGTTTTATTTCTTCTGAAAAAAGGAATGGAGTTACAAGGAGTAGTGGGAGGAATACTTATTACTAATATTATAATAAATTTTTGGTGGGAACCATATGTCGTTTTTAAATACTATTTTCAACGAAACTTTTGGACATATATTGGATGGAATCTTAAGTACTTTTTAACAGCATTATTTTCATATCTAATAATTAATTTCATAATATCTACATTAAATGTAACACCAACTCAATATTTCATCATTACATTATTACTATCCTTAATAATCCCTAACATTATTATTACTATACTATACCACAGAACACAAGAGTTTCAATATCTGTTAAATATTGTCAGAAATAATATAATAAAAAAAATAGCCATAAAATGAAAAACAATAATCCACTTATATCAGTTATACTTCCAGTCTATAATGTAGAGAAATATATTTTGCAATGTCTAGAATCCATAAGTAATCAAACTTATACTAAGCTGGAAGTAATAATCGTAGTTGATGGTGCAACTGATAAATCTTATAAAATCGCGAAAGATTATCTAGAAAAAGATAATAGGTTTCACCTCATATATCAAGAAAATGCTGGTTCAGGACCAGCACGAAACAATGGATTAAACCATGCAAATGGAGAATTTGTGATATTTATTGATCCAGATGATTGGATTAAAAATGACTATATCGAAACACTTTACAAAATATATCTTGCAAATAATGTAGATTTGGTCATAACAAGCGGCACAGATATTTTTTTTGACAATCAAGATAATATCATAAAAAAAATACACAAAGACATTCCCGAAATCAAACTAAACACAAAGGAAGAAGCTAGAGATAATTATATTAAATTATACTCGCTTAATATGTTAAGTGGCCCTGCACAAAAACTCTATAGAATGGAAATCATAAGAAAATATAATATTGAATTTCCAGCTCTTCGTCGCTCACAAGACATTGTATTCAATTATAGATATTACAATCATATTAACAGCCTAAAATCAATAAATTATCAAGGTTATCAATATAGAATAAACAAAAGTTCATACGCCTCAAAATTGCCAGAAAATTATTATTGCATAATCGGACAAATTTATTCTGAGATAAAATCATTACATGATTCTTGGAATATAACATTAGAGGATACAACTTTATCTAATATTTGTTTTTCATCTATTATTAATTATATAGAATCAATGATAATAAGAAAACATAAATATAGCCAAAACCTAAATAATCCAATTATCAAACATATAATTGAGACAGCAGATCCTCATAATATATACAAAAAAATCATACATCTTTTATTAAAGAAAAAATTATATTTCATCGTCAATCTCATAATAAAAAGCAAAATACTAGCAAAAAGGATTTATTATTAATACAATATTATCAATATGATTAAAGTTAGTGTTATAATACCTATTTTCAATTCTGAAAAATACATTGAACGTTGTGCTAAGAGTTTATTTGAACAAACCTTAAATGACATAGAATACATATTTATTGATGATGGTAGCACAGATAACTCTATTAAAATACTAAAAAATACTATAAATAAATATCCTAATAGAATTAAAGACACACAGATTATACAATTAAAGACAAATCACGGCATAGGTTATATACGAAAAATAGGAGCATCAATATCAAAAGGTGAATATATTATATATTGCGATAGTGATGATTGGTTGGAATTAAATGCATACCAGATTCTATATGAACAAGCAATTGATAAAAATGATGACATAGTTTTTTATAATTGGAAAACAACTGATGGAACAAAAATTCTACAAGAAATACATAGGAATGTTTATGATGATAAAATTAGATTTATTAAAGAAATCCTAAATGGTAATGAAATGGGTAGTGTCTGTTTTGCCTTATGCAAAAGATATTTATATGAGAATGACATTATATATCCAGAACATAGCATGATTGAAGATTCTGTCTTAATGATTCAACTGATATACTATGCCAAATCTTATAGACTGATAAATAAATCATTGTATTTTTACTTTATAAATCCAAACTCAGCTTCCCGAAAAAAAGGTGAAAAAGAATGTATAAAAAGATACAATGAAATCATAGAAAATATAAAAAAAATATTATTATTCATAGATAATATAGGTTATACAAATACCTTATTTAATGAAATAATTATTTTAAAATATTGGGCTAGATTACAGTTAGGTCCTATAACACACATAAAACAGTACTATAATTTATGGAAAAATACATATCCAGAAATAGATCATGGATTCCTATTCAATCGGTATATACCATTACGTTTTAAATTAAACTATTTACTAGTAAAGACTCACTTTTATAAATATATAAAGAAAATAATATGAGAACAAAAAAAATATGTTTTATTGCACAATTCCCCCCCCCCATACATGGTCTATCTAAAGCTATTGATACGTTATACAACTCAACATTATCCACAAAATATTGCTTTTCTAAAGTAAATATTACTAACAATAAGTATTTACTGAGAAATATCTATAAAATAATTTTTTCTCATCCAGACTTATTCTACTTTACAATTTCACAAACTAAATTGGGAAATTGGCGTGACTTACTTATACTACAAATTCTAAAATGGAAAAAGGACAAATGTTTAATTCATCTCCATGGAGGTTATTATAGGCAATTAATAGACAAGGATTGTGGATACATACAAAGAACAATTAATTATTCAATTATAAAAAATTTATGCGGATGTATTGTTTTAAGCAATTCTTTACATAGTATTTTTGAAGGGATGATTGATAAAAATAAAATATATACAGTCTCAAATGGAGTGGATAATCAATATCTATTGCCATCCAATTTATTGAACGAAAAACAAAACGACATACTAAAAACTAAGCAACTAAACATACTATATCTAAGCAACTTCATTGAAACAAAGGGCTTTAAGGATGTACTTCAATTAGCATTATTAGCAAAAAAAAATATGGAAAATAGATTACATTTCCACTTTGCTGGCCGCTTTTTTAGGGAAGAAGATGAACTTTATACAAGAACATTTATTGATAATAATAACCTCCAAGACTATATAACTTTTCATGGCATAGTTTCAGGAGAGAAAAAAAAACAAATCCTTAAAGAATGCCATATTTTTATTTTACCAACTCGATATCCAAATGAAGGACAACCTATCTCTATACTAGAAGCTATGGGAAATGCTTTAGCTATTATAACAACCAATCATGCAGGTATTCCAGACATTGTCAGAAATAATATTAATGGCTTAATTATAAACAAAAACAACATCAACATTCAAGACATTTATCAATATATTTTATACCTATTAAAAGATAGAAATACATTAAAAAAAATAGGAACCACCAATTATCAAATAATTACTACGCAATATACAGAATTGCAATACATATCCAACATGGATAAAGTCTTTCAAAGCGTGTTAAAATTATGAAAAAAACAAAATTATCATCATTTTCGGCAGATACTTTTGATAAAGAGGCAGGAATAATTAAACTTACACTATGGTTTTTTTGTAATGCTCTCCTTGTACGTGCCTCATGGAACCCATTTATGAAAATAAAAATAATACTTTTAAGAATATTTGGTGCTAAAATAGGAAAAAATGTTATTATCAAAAATAATGTTTGTATTAAATTTCCATGGAAAATTACTATTGGAGATAATGTATGGTTAGGAGAATATGTTTGGATTGATAATATAGATAAAGTAGAAATAGAAAATGATGTATGCATATCACAAGGGGCTTTATTACTAACAGGGAATCATGACTATACAAAACCAACCTTTAATTATAGAAACGCCCCTATTTACATTGAAGAAGGTGCATGGATAGGAGCAAAAACGGTAGTTTGTCCTGGAGTAAAAGTACATTCGCATGCTATACTGACCGTTGGTTCAATAGCCACAAAAGATTTAGAAACATATAGCATTTATCAAGGAAATCCAGCCGTAAAGATTAGAAATAGAATTATTAACTGAAATTCTCCTATAATACTACTTGATATAGTAAAGTCTAGTTCTGATTAAAAATAAAAATTGCATAGAATTACAAATATCAAACTATAAATAATATGAAAAACTATACTATCGCAGTAGCTGGTACAGGCTACGTAGGTTTGTCCATAGCTACATTGCTATCTCAGCATCATCACGTAACGGCAGTGGATGTCATCCCTGAAAAAGTAGAGAAAATCAACAAACGTATCAGTCCAATTCAAGATGAATACATCGAGAAATATTTGGCGGAAAAGGAACTGAATCTGACAGCCACACTGGACGGGGCTTCTGCTTATAAAAATGCAGATTTCGTAGTCATCGCAGCTCCCACCAACTATGACCCGGTGAAGAATTACTTCGACACGAGTCACGTAGAAGAAGTGATTGATTTGGTACTGGAAGTAAACCCGGACGCGGTAATGGTAATCAAAAGTACCATTCCAGTAGGATATTGCCGCAGTCTGTATGTGAAATATGTAGAGAAATTCCGCACCACTCCTACCCTCGCCGGAAAGAAATTCAACCTACTGTTCTCACCAGAGTTCCTGCGTGAAAGCAAGGCTCTATATGATAACCTCTACCCTAGCCGTATCATTGTAGGCTTCCCCAAAATAATTGATGGACGGGATGCAGAAAATGAAGCCATCCGTGCCATTGCAGGAGAAAACCTGGAAGAAAAGGCACACGAATTTGCGGCACTCTTGCAGGAAGGTGCTATCAAGGAAAACATTGATACGTTATTCATGGGCATGAAAGAGGCAGAGGCGGTAAAACTGTTTGCCAATACCTATTTGGCCCTGCGTGTGTCTTACTTCAACGAGCTGGATACCTACGCCGAAGTAAAAGGACTGGATACACAGGCTATTATTCAAGGTATTTGTCTCGATCCGCGTATCGGCACGCATTACAACAATCCGTCATTTGGTTACGGAGGCTACTGCTTACCGAAAGATACAAAACAGCTGCTGGCCAACTACCAGGATGTACCGGAAAATCTGATTCAAGCGATTGTAGAGAGCAACCGTACACGTAAGGATTTCATTGCAGACCAAGTGCTGAAGAAAGCGGGTTACTATGATTATTTCAACCACGGAGACTTCAATCCGTCAGAAGAGAAACAATGTACCATTGGTGTATACCGTCTGACGATGAAGTCCAACAGCGACAATTTCCGTCAGAGCAGTATTCAGGGAGTCATGAAGCGTATCAAGGCGAAAGGAGCTACAGTCATTATCTATGAACCGACACTGGAAGACGGAAGCACCTTCTTTGGTTCCAAGGTAGTAAACAACCTGGAAGAGTTCAAGAAACAGAGCCAGGCCATCCTTGCCAACCGCTACGACAGCTGTTTGGATGACGTGAAAGACAAAGTATATACACGAGATATCTTCAGAAGAGACTAAAATAAATTCAAAAACACAATACAATGCAAAATCACGTCGTTATTATGGCAGGTGGAATCGGAAGCCGGTTCTGGCCCATGAGCACCCCCGAATATCCCAAACAGTTTATTGATGTGATAGGATGTGGTAAATCGCTGATACAGCTTACCGTAGAGCGTTTTCTTCCGCTCTGCCCGATAGAGAATTTCTGGGTGGTAACCAGCGAAAAGTATACAGACATCGTGAAGGCGCAGTTGCCGGAATTAACGGAAAGCCATATTCTGGCTGAACCGGAAGCGCGTAACACGGCTCCTTGCATAGCGTATGCCTGCTGGAAAATCAAGAAGGAGTTTCCGGAGGCAAACATCGTGGTCACACCTTCGGACGCCCTGGTGATAAATACCGCTGAATTCGCACGGTGTATCGCTGCCGCACTCGAAAAGACAGCGGAATCAGCTGCCATCGTGACCTTGGGTATCAAGCCCAGCCGACCGGAAACGGGCTACGGATATATTGCTGCCAAAGGTGAGGCTGACAGCAGAGGTATTTACGGAGTGGAGGCTTTCAAGGAAAAGCCTGATAAGGAAACAGCGCTGAAGTATGTAGCTGCCGGAAACTTTTTCTGGAATGCGGGTATATTCGTATGGAACGTGGAAACCATTACCAGGGCCATCCGGATGTATGCACCACAGATAGCCGGAGTGATGGATGAACTGGAACCTGCCTTATTTACGGATAAGGAACAAGAGGAGCTGAAACGGCTCTTCCCTACTTGCGAGAAGATTTCAATAGACTATGCCGTCATGGAGAAAGCGAAAGAAATTGACGTTCTGCCGGCTGAATTTGGCTGGAGTGACTTGGGCAGCTGGGGTTCGCTGCACACACTGTTGCCGCAGGATGAAAACGGAAATGCACACGTGGGAAACAACGTGAAGCTGTTTGGATGCCGGAACTGCGTGGTACACGTGGCAGACGAACAGAAGGTGGTGTTAGAAGGACTGGACGGTTACATCGTGGCGGAAAAGAACGGAAGGCTGTTGGTTTGCCGCCTGACAGAGGAACAACGCATCAAGGAATTTTCACAGGCATAATAAAAATAAAAGATTTACCCAGTATTTACCTCTATTTAATTATGCTACTATTCGAAATAATCGAAATGATTATATATAAACCAAATTTTAAAATATCTTTGTTACTATAATTACCATCAAAGTACCAACAGATATGAAAAATTATACCATCGCAATAGCCGGCACAGGTTACGTAGGTTTATCCATTGCCACTTTGCTGGCACAGCATCATCAAGTGACGGCAGTAGATGTCATCCCTGAAAAGGTAGAGAAAATCAACCACCGCATCAGTCCGATTCAGGATGAGTACATCGAAAAGTACTTAGCAGAGAAGGAACTGAACCTGACCGCTACACTGGATGGGACATCGGCTTACCGAAAGGCAGACTTCGTGGTGATTGCCGCTCCCACCAACTACGACCCGGTGAAGAATTATTTCGACACGTCGCACGTAGAAGAAGTGATTGATTTGGTGCTAGATGTAAATCCGGATGCGGTGATGGTGATCAAGAGTACCATTCCGGTGGGTTACTGCCGCAGCCTGTACGTGAAGTATGCGGAGAAATTCCGCTCCACTCCTGCCCTTGCCGGAAAGAAATTCAACCTGCTGTTTTCGCCGGAGTTCTTGCGCGAGAGCAAGGCATTGTATGACAACCTCTACCCCAGCCGTATCATTGTGGGCTTCCCGAAACTGATTAACGGACGTGACGAGGAGAATGCGGCTATTCAGGCAATTGCCGGGGAACACCTGGAGGAAAAGGCGCACGAGTTTGCGGCGCTGTTACAAGAGGGTGCCTTGAAACCGGACATCGATACACTGTTTATGGGACTGAAAGAGGCAGAAGCGGTGAAGCTGTTTGCCAATACTTACCTGGCACTGCGTGTAAGCTACTTTAACGAACTGGATACGTATGCAGAGGTGAAAGGACTGAACACACAGGCCATCATTCAGGGTATCTGCCTGGACCCGCGCATCGGTTCGCATTATAACAATCCTTCTTTTGGTTACGGGGGCTACTGTCTGCCAAAGGATACGAAGCAGCTGTTGGCTAACTACCAGGATGTGCCGGAGAACCTGATTCAGGCTATTGTGGAGAGTAACCGCACGCGTAAGGATTTCATTGCGGACCAGGTGCTGAAGAAAGCGGGATACTACGACTATTACAACCGCGGGGATTACAGTCCGGAAGCGGAGAAGGTGTGTGTCATCGGGGTATATCGCCTGACCATGAAGTCGAACAGCGACAATTTCCGCCAGAGCAGCATCCAGGGGGTAATGAAGCGTATCAAGGCGAAGGGTGCCACGGTCATCATCTATGAACCGACTTTGGAAGACGGCACTACGTTCTTCGGCTCAAAGGTGGTGAACAACCTGGAGGATTTCAAGAAGCAGAGCAACGCCATCATTGCCAACCGCTACGATGCGTGCCTGGATGACGTAAAGGAAAAAGTTTATACACGCGATATTTTCAGAAGAGACTAGTTACAGTTAATAATTAACAATGAATAATGAAAAACGGGTACGTGCACCGTTCTTCATTCTTCATTCTTCATTCTTCATTATTCATTTTTTTCATTTTTCATTATGGAGACTTTCAAACGCAACATACTGATTACCGGCGGTGCCGGATTTATTGGCAGCCACGTGGTGCGCCTGTTCGTAAACAAGTATCCGGAATACCGTATCATCAACCTGGATAAGCTGACGTATGCGGGGAACCTGGCGAACCTGAAGGACATTGAGAACCAGCCGAACTATGTGTTCATAAAAGCGGACATCTGCGACTACGAGAAGATGCAGGAGCTGATGGAGCTGTATCACGTGGACGGTATCATTCACCTGGCTGCGGAGAGCCACGTGGACCGAAGCATCAAGGATCCGTTTACCTTTGCACGCACCAACGTGATGGGTACGCTGTCTCTGCTGCAGGCGGCTAAGGTGTACTGGGAAAGTCTGCCGGAGAAGTATGAGGGCAAGCGTTTCTATCACATCTCTACCGACGAGGTGTACGGGGCGCTGGAGATGACACATCCGGAAGGTATCGAGCCGCCGTTCACTACCACGGCTTCGTCGTCGGAACATCACCTGGCATACGGAAAGGATTTCTTCTACGAGGATACGAAGTATAATCCGCACAGCCCCTACTCTGCCAGCAAGGCGAGCAGCGACCACTTTGTGCGGGCATTCCACGACACGTACGGCATGCCGACCATCGTGACAAACTGTTCGAACAACTACGGGCCGTATCAGTTCCCGGAGAAACTGATTCCGCTGTTCATCAACAACATCCGTCACCGCAAACCGCTGCCAGTATACGGTAAGGGGGAAAACGTGCGCGACTGGCTGTATGTGGTGGATCATGCACGGGCTATCGACGTGATTTTCCACAACGGTAAGACGGCAGAAACCTATAACATCGGCGGTTTCAATGAGTGGAAGAACATTGACATCATCAAGGTAGTAATCAACACGGTAGACCGTCTGCTGGGCCGCAAGGAGGGTGAAGACATGGACCTGATTACCTACGTGACCGACCGCCTGGGCCACGACATGCGTTATGCCATCGACTCTACGAAGCTGCAGAAGGAACTGGGCTGGGAACCGAGCCTGCAGTTTGAAGAGGGCATAGAAAAGACAGTGCGCTGGTACCTGGACAACCAGGAATGGATGGACAACGTGACGAGCGGTGACTACCAGAAGTATTATGACTCGATGTATAAGGGACGATAAAAAATAGACCTGAAACGAGAAACGTATGAAAAAACCACCGTGAAGGAAACAAACCCTCCAAAAACGGTGGTTTTTTGAATTTCAGCAACAATTTTAATATGAAACCTGTTTATTTTTGTTACATTTGTCCTGTCGATTGATAGGAAAATAGCAACAAATATGATTTATACAGACTTCTCAGTAAAAAACTATAGAGGGATTCGCCAATGTAAATTGGAAAAGTTAGAATTGATAAACCTCTTCTTCGGAAAAAACAACTGTGGCAAGTCTTCTTTGCTGGAATCATTATTTATATTGTCAGGCCCTGACAACCCCACATTACCCATTTTAGCAAACAAGAGCAGAGCACTGGATTCATTGGAAGAAACGGATTTAAAAATTGAGTTCTATCAAGCAAATCCAGAACACATTATACAATTAAACAGTCTGGGAGAACAAAGCCGACAGGTTTCTATCCAAATGATAGAATCGCACTCCCAAAACATTTCACTGGAGGACTTGCAAAAGAACTCATCGGAAAGTGCCGGTAAACGGTATGGACTGAAAATCAACTTCTCCACAGAAGCAGAGAAAGAAAGCAAATATCATTCTGAACTGGTGGTTACAGAAGAAAAAAGCGGAAACATTACCTCTGACAAAAGATACAAGGAGGCTCTTTACGCGGAATACATTCCTTCTAACCACATACAAATCGACATCGTGGAGAAAATGACTGAGATTATTCAGAACAAACAAGAAAAGGAAATTGTGGAAGCTCTCCAGATTGTAGAACCTCGTATCACTGACGTACAACTGGTAGGTAAAAGGGTAATGGTAGATGTAGGACTGCCGACCCGACTTCCAATCAATGTGTTGGGAGACGGAGTACGCAAAGTACTGGCTGTTATTCTTTCCATTTACACATGCAGAAATGGGGTGCTTATCATAGATGAACTGGATAATGGCTTGCATTTTTCGGTCATGCCGCAATTATGGGAAGTCATCCTTTATATGTGCCAGAAACATCATACACAGATTTTTGCTTCCACACACAGTATGGATTTAGTTAAATCGCTGGTCAAGGCTATTGGCAAATCAGCACAAATGCCACAGATAGCATCCTATAAGCTGATAAGAAAAGCTGACGACGAACTTGTGGCTCTACGTTATAGCGCAGAAGAACTGTCGTATGCTATCAAACAGGAAATGGAGGTAAGATAGGATGACACAGATTTTCATTGAAGCACGGTATGAAAAAACATCTGAGTATGTATTTTTAAATACAATCATAAAGGAGCTTGGATTTTCCGAAGCACAATATAAGATAATCTGTGTCGGCGGAAATAGCAACTTGATAAAAGCAGCCAATAAATTCAAGGAGAATACCATTGAAGGTGGAAAAAATCTGATTATTTTTGATGCGGACACACCTGCTACGGGGTATGGATTTTCGGCTACCCTGCAACGCATCAACCAGGAATTGCAAAGCAATGGAATGCAGGCTGACGGAATCTTTCTTTTCCCAAACAATGCAGACGATGGCATTTTTGAAAATTTACTGGAAAAACTGATGCAAAAAAAGACTCATGAACAATGGCTACATTGCTATTCTGACTATGAAACTTGTTTGGGGAATCATTATCTGACTCCTAATCTAAAGGGTAAATTGTTTACTTACATCAGTGCGCAAAAGACCCTGAGTAACACACAACGAAACAAATTGGGGAGCGGACAATGGCTGTTCAACGATGCCCAATATTGGAATCTCAACGCTCCTGAATTACAACCTTTAAAGGATTTTCTCTGTAATAACATTTCTTGAAATAAATTCTTCATTATGAAAAGATATTGCCAGACACTGGAGCTTTATGACGATAAGGAGCTGATTGAGGCTTACGTGGCGGAACATGCGCACGTGTGGGAAGAGGTGAAAGCGGGTATCCGCGAGGTGGGTATCACGGACATGCAGATTTACATTGACGGAAACCGCCTGTTCATGATCATGGATACCACGGATGAGTTTGACATGGAACGGGATTATGCACGGCTGGCTACCCTGCCCCGTCAGGCGGAATGGGAAGCGCACATGGCGAAGTTCCAGAAAGCTGCTCCGGGAGCTACCTCGCAGGAGAAATGGAAGCTGATGACGCGGATATTTAAGCTGTAAAGAGTGAAAGAGTGAAAAATTAAAAGTTAAAAGTTAAAAACGAGTGGATGTTTTCTCTTTTGACAAAAGAACAGAAAGACAAAAGATTTAATAATAAAGTGAAAACGGGATGCTTTTACCGCTTTTACTTTTTAACTATTAACTTTTAACTCTATATGTTCTTCTGTTCTTATGTCTAAAAATATATGCTCATGAAAAAGTTATTGTCATTGCCACCGAATCTGGTGGAATGTTTTCACGATATTATGCACGCGGACCACAAGGAGTGGTTCTGCACATCGGATCCGGTGGGAAAGAAACTGGGTTCGGGAGGTGGTACGGCCTGGCTGCTGAATGCTTGCCGGGAGGAAGAGGATAAGGATGCCGCACTGGGCGACTGGCTGGCACGGGAGAAGCGTATCCTGCTGCATGCGGGAGGACAGAGCCGCCGTCTGCCGGGCTATGCGCCGTCGGGCAAGGTACTGACGCCGATACCGGTGTTCCGCTGGGCACGCGGACAGCGCATCACACAGGATTTGCTGTCGCTGCAGTTGCCGCTGTATGAGGAAATCATGGAACGGGCGCCGGAGGGACTGCGTACGCTGATTGCGAGCGGCGATGTGTACATCCGTGCCACGGAACCGCTGCAGGAGATTCCGGATGTAGACGTGGTGTGCTACGGCTTGTGGGTGGACCCGGAACTGGCGAAGAACCACGGAGTGTTCGTGTCGTCGCGGAAGGAACCGGAGAAGCTGGACTTCATGCTGCAGAAGCCGAGCGTGGAGGAAATGGGCAAGCTGATGCAGGATTACCTGTTCCTGATGGACATCGGCATCTGGCTGCTGAGCGACCGTGCCATCGAGCTGATGGTGAAACACTCTACCGACAAGGACGGGGGCGTGAAGTTCTACGACATGTACTCGGAGTTCGGGCTGGCACTGGGAGCGCATCCGCGCATCGTGAATGAGGAGCTGAACAGCTTGAAGGTGGCCATCCTGCCGCTGCCGGGTGGTGAGTTCCACCATTACGGTACGAGCCGGGAGATGATTTCGTCGACACTGGCGGTGCAGAACTGCGTGACGGACCAGCGGGCGATTATGCACCACAAGGTGAAACCGCATCCGGCGGTGTTCGTGCAGAATGCGGAGATGGAATTCTCACTGACGGCGGACAACGCGGAGGTGTGGGTGGAAAACAGCCACGTGGGCAAGAACTGGACGCTGCACAGCCGGAACATCATCACGGGGGTGCCGCGCAACAACTGGGCGATGAACGTGCCGGAAGGAGTATGCATCGACGTGGTGCCGATGGGCGAACGGGAGTTTGCCGCACGTCCGTACGGTTTTAACGATAAATTCAAGGGGAGTCTGAAGGAGGCTTCTACAGCATATCTGGGCCGTCCGGTGACGGAATGGCTGGCAGAAAGAGGTCTGACAGCGGACGAAATCCGGGGCTGTGAGGACTTGCAGTCGGCAGCGATTTTCCCGGTGACGGACTCGATAGAGGATTTGGGCACGGTGCTGCAATGGATGACGGACGGCGGACAGGGTGAAGCCGGACGCGCTATCTGGCAGAAGGCACGGAAGGTATCGGCCGACGAGATTTCGGCGTATGCGAACCTGCGACGGCTGTTCGCCCAGCGGGAGGTGTTCCGCAAGGAGAACTGGAGCCTGCTGGCCAAGAACCAGGAACGGAGCGTGTTCTATCAGGTGGACTTGCAGGAGGCAGCGGAAGCGTTTGCCAAAGGGGGCATCGCTCTGCCGGAGGAACTGCCGGAAGGGACTTCCTTGCTGAAGCGTATCAGCGACGCGATGTTCCGCGCGAAGGTGCGCGAGCTGGAGGGGAATCCGGAAGCGAAGGAACTGGAGGCACGGGCGTTCGGCCTGATGCGTCAGGGACTGACCAGCACAATGGATTACCGCCAGCAGCCGAAGTTGTCGGTGTATGCGGACCAGATTGTGTGGGGACGCAGCCCGGTGCGTATCGACATTGCAGGGGGATGGACGGATACCCCACCCTACAGCCTGATGGAGGGCGGAAATGTGGTGAACCTGGCCATTGAACTGAACGGACAGCCGCCGCTGCAGGTGTACGTGAAACCGTCGAAGGAGTACCGCATCACACTGCGCTCGATTGACCTAGGTGCCATGGAGGTGGTGTCTACCTACGAGGAGCTGCAGGATTTCAACAAGGTGGGTTCGCCTTTCTCTATTCCCAAGGCAGCACTGGTACTGGCAGGGTTCCATCCGGATTTCTCCATGGAACGGTTTGCTTCGCTGGAGGCACAGCTGAAGGCGTTCGGCACGGGTATTGAAGTGACGCTGCTGTCGGCCATTCCGGCGGGTTCGGGACTGGGTACCAGCTCCATCCTGGCGGCTACGGTGTTAGGGGCGCTGAATGATTTCTGCGGCTTGAACTGGGACAAGCAGGGTATCGGAAGCCGTACACTGGTATTGGAGCAGTTGCTCACCACGGGTGGCGGTTGGCAGGATCAGTACGGGGGTGTGTTGCACGGGGTGAAGCTGCTGCAGACGCAACCGGGATGGCACCAGGAACCGAAGGTGCGCTGGCTGCCGGATTACCTGTTCACGAGCGACGAGTACCGCAAGTGCCATCTGCTGTATTACACGGGCATTACGCGTACGGCCAAGGGCATCCTGGCGGAGATTGTGAAGGGCATGTTCCTGAACTCGAACCGTCACCTGCACCTGCTGGAACAGATGAAGGGTCACGCCATGGATATGTACGACGCCATCCTGCGGAATGACTTCGAGGAAACGGGACGTCTGATACGGAAGACGTGGAAGCAGAACCAGCTGCTGGATGAAGGTACGAATCCGGCGGCAGTACAGGCCTTGACGGAACGGATTGACGACCTCTGTCTGGGATATAAGTTGCCGGGTGCCGGTGGCGGCGGTTACCTGTACATGGTGGCCAAGGATCCGGATGCGGCGGTGCGTATCCGCCGGATTCTGACAGAGGAACGTCCGAACGAACGGGCGCGCTTCGTGGAGATGAGCTTATCGAACAAGGGACTGGAAATCAGTAGAAGCTGAGATGGAAAAGATTGGATTAGTAAGGACCAGGGACGGAAAGAGTTTCCTGGTTCCTTTTATTTTGATTACTTCCCTCTTTTTTCTGTGGGGAGTGGCACACAGTATTCTGGATGTGCTGAACAAACATTTTCAAGATACACTGGAGATTACCCGCACGCGCTCGGCCTTGATTCAGGCGGTGGTATACGGAGGGTATTTTATCATGGCGCTGCCGGCGGGACGGATTATCCGCCGCTTCGGCTACCGCACAGGGGTGCTGACGGGCCTGGTGCTGTATGGCATCGGGGCGTTGCTGTTCATCCCGGGAGGACGAATTCAGTCGTTTGAGTTTTTCCTGCTGGCACTGTTCGTCATCGGTTGCGGACTGACCTGCCTGGAAACGGCCTCGAACCCGTATGTCACGGTGCTGGGTGAACCGGAAGGCAGTGAGCGGCGCATCAACCTGGCCCAGTCGTTCAACGGGCTGGGCTGGATTTGCGGTCCGCTGGCGGGAGGTTTCTTCCTCTTTGCCGGAGGAGGTGACGTGACTACTCCTTACGCGGTGCTGGGTACGGTGGTGCTGTGCATCGCCATCCTCTTTTCGCGGGTGAACCTGCCGGAAATAGGCCGGGAAGTTGAAAGCGGACAGGCTGAAGCGAGCGGGAAATCGCTGTGGAGAACGACCTCGTTCACGGTGGGACTGCTGTCGCTTTTCCTTTACGTGGCTGCACAGACGGGCATCAACAGTTTTTTCATCAACTACGCCACCGAAAATGCGGGTGTTTCGGCACAGGAGGCTTCGGTATGGCTGTCGTTCGGCGGCATGGGACTGTTCATGGCCGGACGCATGGGCGGAAGCTGGCTGATGCGCTTCGTGAAGGGGGAAAAAGTGCTGGCCGTTTGTGCGGCTGGTGCTTGTGTATGCATGGCGGCAGTCATTCTGATGCCGGGCGGAGCAGGATGGTATTTCCTGTTACTGTGCTTTTTATGTGAATCGATTATGTTTCCTACTATTTTTTCCTTATCTTTGCGCCATGCTGGCACACAAACCAAACAGGCTTCTTCTTATCTGATTATGTCGATTGTAGGAGGAGCAGTGGCTCCCTTGTTAATGGGGCTCATAGCCGACCGTATTTCCATGGCAGTGGGATTTATCGTACCATTGGTTTGCTTTATGGAAATCTGGGGATTCGCAGCAAGATACCGAAAACTATCGTAATAGTTTTGTCACATACCACATCAGGCAACGGATTATTTATTGCTAAATAAATAGAACTTTGATATGAAGATATCCATTATTACCTCATGCTTCAACCGGGAAGCGACCATCGGTCAAGCAATTGAAAGCGTATTGTCACAGGATTATCCGGACATCGAATACATTGTGGTGGACGGAGCCAGCAAAGACCGTTCACTGGAAGTAATCAATCGTTACAAGGACAGAATATCCAAAATTATCTCAGAGCCCGACAAAGGAATGTACGAAGGTATCAATAAAGGCATCAAGGCAGCTACAGGGGATATAATCGGACTGCTGCACAGTGATGATTTTCTGTATGCCAAGGATACCATCAGCCGGATGGCGCAAGAATTTGAACGGACGGGAGCCGACTTTGTGTATGGCAACGGCTTGTTTGTTGATCCGGACAATACGGATAAGGTGATTCGAAACTGGATGGGAGGAAGCTACAGCAAATGGAAGGTACGCCACGGATGGCTGCCACTACACCCTACATGCTATATCCGGAAAGAATGCTATGACCGATACGGATTATACGATGAGAGTTACAAGATTGCAGCAGACTCGGATTTGCTGGTAAGATTCCTATACGAAGCCGACTTAAAGGTGGAATATCTGAATGAATACATCGTACGCATGCGCATGGGAGGTTTATCGACCGATAGTGCACGACGAAAAAAGATGTGGGACGAGGATGTCAGAATGTACCGGAGCCACGGCTTCTCTCCTACACTCACCAAACTGCAAAAAATGGCCTGGAAGGTACCGCAATTTATTTCGGCCAAACTGAAATTCTAAGGATGGGATAGCCAACTGAGACTTTAAAACGTAACATCAGTATACTTTTTTGAGGTTTAATCGTATAATTTACCATTATACGGTTAAACCTTTCATTATTTCATTGATTTTTAGACAAAAATCCAATTACTTTGCAAAAGCACTTTTGATAAAAATACAAAAAACATAGCGCATGAAAACAAAATATGACGCCTATAACAGTTGGGTAAGCTTTTTTATCGTTACTTGTGAAACGCTTATTACGGGTGGATTGTTCTATCTGTTGTTTCTCACTACGGAAGATACGCCATGGCACAAGATTCTGCAGGCGCCGCACCTGCAGGTCATACTGACGGTGATGCTTTGCTACTTCGTATCGGCCATGCAGGCTGGCGTGGTGCTTTACCGGCGTAAGGTATATGCCTACCAGATTCTGGGTAAGGTATTGAAAAGTACAATCTGCTTCGGAGTATTGTCGGGGGTAGTGCTGGAACTGGGACGATTCATGGATGCCTGGTCGTATTTCTACCTGACTTTTTTAGGACTGTTATTTATTTCGCTATCTGTATTCCGTATCCTCATGCGATGGGGACTGAAAAGATACCGTTCGAAAGGTGGTAACCTGCGCTATGTAGTGCTGGTGGGTAGTTCAGAAAACAACCGCGAGCTGTATCATGAACTGACGACTCAGGACTGGACCGGATTCAGGGTAAAAGGGTATTTCGACTTTGAGCCGAACCCGAAGTTTCCACAGGAATGTCCGTACCTGGGAAAACCCCAGGACGTGAAAGAATACCTGGAAAAGAACGGGAATACGCATTACCTGTTCTGCTGTCTGCCTTCGAAGGAACATGTCATTATCCGTTCGCTGATTAATTACTGCGAGAACCACCTGGTGCATTTCTACAGTGTGCCAAACATTTACAACTATCTGCAGAACCGGGTATATTTCAATATGATAGGAAACGTACCTTTCCTGAGCCTGCGACCGGACCCGCTGAGCCGGACGGGCAACAAGATGCTGAAACGGGCGTTCGACATCGTGTTCTCGCTGCTGTTTCTGTGTACGCTCTTCCCGATTATCCTGCTTATAGTGACCATTATCACCAAGCTGACCATGCCGGGACCAGTGTTCTTCAAGCAGAAACGAAACGGGCTGAACGACAAGGAGTTCTACTGCTATAAGTTCCGGAGCATGAGGGTGAACACACAGGCCGACTCGCTGCAGGCTACCAAGGATGACCCGCGCAAGACACGCTGGGGAAACATCATGCGAAAAACGAGCATCGACGAACTGCCGCAGTTCATCAATGTGCTGCTGGGCGACATGAGCGTGGTAGGTCCCCGACCGCACATGCTGAAACACACGGAGGAATATTCGAAACTGATTAACAAGTATATGGTGAGACACTTCGTGAAGCCGGGCATCACGGGCTGGAGCCAGGTGACGGGCTATCGCGGAGAAACCAAGGAGCTGAAGGATATGGAAGGACGTATCCGTGGAGATATATGGTATATCGAACACTGGAGCTTCGGCCTGGACTTGTTTATCATCTATAAAACAGTGGCAAACGCCATACATGGAGAGAAAAACGCATACTAGAACTTAACGATAACCTATTTTTATAACAAAGTTTTATGAATCATTTTTTAAGGCGGGGTATCTGCCTGGGAGCATGGGTGGCCGGTTGCAGCATGGCTCATGCACAGCTGGCTGCGGTGAAAACGAACGCGCTGCTGTGGGGGAACCTGACGCCGAACATTTCAATGGAGCTGGTGACAGCTTCCAAATTCAGTCTGGAAGGGACTGTGTTTTACGGACTAAACAAGACGCCGCTGGATGCCCAGCTGAAAGGGGCACAGGCGGAGTTCAGGTATTGGATTTCTGGAAGACCGATGGCGCGTTCATTCATCGGACTATCTGTAAGCGGCTTAAGGTATACGGTGGTGCACAAGGGGAAAGCGCACCAGGGAGAAGCTGCAGGACCGGGACTGACATACGGCTATGCCTGGCCGCTGAGCAAACGGTTCAACCTGGAATTCTCGGCCGGAGTGGGTGCCCTATGGTATAGGGAGAAGAAATATCCGGAGGGTACATACCTGAAAAAAGAAGAGTATAATGCAAACGGAGTGAAGTGTGTGCCGACAGAAGTAGCGGTGTCATGCTGCTATTTATTCTAAGAAGCTGAAGCGTATGAATAGGAAAAGAATAAGCCGCATCGGAAAATATGTACTGGTTACGATGCTGCTGACTGCTGTCCCCGCAAGCGGATGGGCGCAGCGAATGATTAAGGTGAGCGGCACGGTTTACAACATTGCGGACAAGAAAAAGAAGGTTCCGTTCTCGGGAAGCGTGGTCTATGTATATAGCTGCAAGACGGTGGCGGCCGCAAAGGACCTGAAGAACAGCCTGGACAAGGATAATACCAATTTCGCACTGTTCATGAACGAAGATGAAAGGGCGGAAACGGATGCCAACGGGTATTACGAGATTCTGGTGCCGGACAACGGGGCACTGGTGTTCAAAGCCGGCCTGAACAAGGCCATTCTGGAAAAGGTGAGCAACCGCATGAAAATAGACGTAGAAGTGGATGACGGTATCTATCTGAAGGAGGTAGTGGTAACGGGAGAGCTGAAGCAGATTCAGCCGGAACCGAAGGCCAGCCGACTGATAGGTAACCGTTTTTATCCTTATAATACGTTTCTGGTCCCACATGGAGAAGGCAACAAGTATTCGCGCCTGATTGTGCAGCCGTATGTACTGAACTGTACGACCAACGACACGGTGGCTTTCTTGAAACCACTGGTATACGACGGCAAGGAATATCACCTGACCCAGACCCGACGAATGGGGTACGACCTGAAAAGGGATGCTCTAGAGCCTTATATCCAATCACGGCCACTGGTGAATGAGCGGATGGTGATTGAATGGCAAGACACGGTGACAGTGCCCGACCCGAACGTGAATTACAGTTGCTATGCGGACTTCTGTATAGAGGACTACAACAATGTTCCGTTCAGAAAGACGTATCAGATTAATACATGCGAGAACAAGCGCCCCCTGAAATTTCTGCAATATGACCTGATAGCCTTGGATATGGATTTCCAAAAATATCCGGAGAAGGCACAGGTAGAGAAGTTTGACACGGAGGACCAGGTGGAGCTCAACTTTGAAATCAACTCGGACCGGCTGACGGACGACCCGAAGAACCAGGAGAGCCTTGCCGGAATACGGAAAAAACTGAACCTAATTCTGAACGAGCCCGGCGCCCTGCTGAAAGAGTTTCACGTCATCGGCAAGGCATCGCCGGAAGGATATTACCAGCAAAACCTGCAGCTGGCCCAGAAACGTATGCAACGGATTCAGCAGGAGGTTATCGGGGTACTCCCCCATGCGGTAGCCGAACGCGTGTATCAGAACCCGCAGGCGGAAGTGGCTTCATGGAACGAGGTGGCCGAACTGCTGGAGAAGGACAGCCTGATGGAAACGGCCGGTTTCATCAGAAAGGTTGTAAGAGAACTGCCCGACCAGATGAACCGGCAGGGACAGCGAATCAAGGCCTCCAAGGACTACCGTACGGTGATTGTGCCTTACCTGGAGCAGCTGAGACAAGTGAAGTACCTGTGCCGTTATGACATCTACCGGGAACCGACCGACAAGGAGGTGATGGCGGCTTACCGGAGAAAAGGACTGAACGGGATGTACACCCGGTATGAATACTGGAAGCTGCTGCAACTGCTGAAGGACAGTCAGGAAAAGGAGGCGGTGGCACGCAAGGCGTACGAGGAATCGCTGAGCATGAAGCGTCCATGGGTGCTGGCCGGAAACACGCTGGCCAAGCTGTACTTGGAAAAGGATGTGACCGACACGCGGATACTGGAACCGCTGATAGACCGTACCATCTTTACCGTGAACTATGAAAGGAAAAACATGGATACGGGAAGAACGGAGATTATCAACCCGATTGAGGTGGTGGTGAACCAGCTGTGCATGTACATCAAAGCGGGCGACTTTGAGAATGCCAGTGTCATGGCCAAGCTGATTCCGGCGGATTACAAGGAATTTGACCTGGTGAAGGCGTACGCATGGGCCATGGGCGGCTATTTCCAGGGAGGGAATACGCCTGAAGAGACGCAGCGAGCCGCAGAGACCTTCCGCACCATCTGCCAGTCGTCCGTACAGAACGAGGCGGTGATGAACCTGGCACTGGAAACGCCGCAGGGAAACGCACAGGCGGAAAAGGTGCTGGAACAGATGGCGGACGAGAGTCCTGTGAAATGGTACCTGAAGGCGGTGACGGAAGCCAGAAAGGGAGACGTAGGACTGACGGAAGCGGCTCTGTATCTGGTGAGATGTTTCAACCGGGACCAGAAGATGATTGTCACTGCCCAGAACGACGGTGAATTCACGAAAGAGATTGTGGAAACGGCGTTGGAGATGTATAAGAATCAGTAATCATGAAAATAAACAGAAAGACTTTATATATAGCTGCCCTCGGCTATTTGTGGATGGGCGGAACGGAAACTATCCTCGCACAGGATGCCACAGCCGATTCGGTGAAAACCGGCTTTTTCAACGCGATGGATTATGTGAGACAGAAAAGGTATATCCCTGCCGGAAGAGCGATTGACCCCAAGGCCAGGGGATGGAATTCTTCCTTGTCGATTTTTGCTGGTGCCGGGAAACTGGGAGGCGGAGCGGCAGGCCCCTACTCCAAAGAATTCGGTATCGCCTTCACAAAGGATGTAACCTCGTTCAACAGTTACCGTCTGGCCGTAGAAGGGGCGGTGAACGAACAGATTGGAAGAGGCGGCGTGGAAATAGCGCACATGTTCCGGATACTGGATTACCTGAGGGGCTACAAGGACGACCTGCGATGGGACCTGGAAACGGTAGTGGGTATCGGCATCTACGGGACGAAAAACAAGGTTTCAAAGGAACGTTTCGTAGCTGGAGGCATACACGGCGGACTGCACGTGAACTACCATCTGCACAACCACCTGGACCTGTTTCTGGAACCGAGGGTGAATCTTTTTACCGACGGCATCAACGGACTGGAGTCGCAGAAGAGATATGACATCGGTGCCCAGGCGATGGCCGGACTGACTTACCGGTTTACCGGACTGAACAAGACTTCCGGTCCTTCGGCCAACTCCGGCGCACTGGACAACCTGTTCTACGAAATTTATGCGGGTATTCAGGGAGATTATTCTGCCAGAATACGAAAGGCACCGATAATGAACGGGGTACTGGAACCCGTAGGTCCGGTAATGGGTATCAGCATGGGAAAATGGTTCCTGCCTTTCGGGATAAGGGGAACTTTATTTGCCGGAGTGCATAATACCCTCTCCGAGAAGGGCACTGAAAAGATAAAAGAAGGCTACGGAGGCGTGCGACTGGAGGCTATGGTCAACCTGAACCGTCTGTTCGACGACCGGGTGACTGACCCCCGACTGGAAGTAAACCTGATGGGAGGTGCGGAAGCCGGATTCGTGGCACACCGGGGAGCGACTTACGCCCGCAAAGTCAGACCTTTCACCGGACCGACACTCGGAGGACAGCTGGTGTATGCCGTAAACGACCACATCGGCGTATTCGGGCAGGCACGCTGGAGCAAGAACAGCTATACGCAAAATTTCTTGCACGGAACGAGCAGCAAACGCCGCATGCAGAACCTGAGCATAGAAATGGGGGTGCAGTACAGAAGACGCGAAGAATGTATTACCCGTCACCAATACCTGTTTGAACCCTATAACTTTGTATCGGTCGGCATGGGAGCAAATTACCCGATGCGTACCGGAGACCAACAGCTGAAGGCCATGATGAAGCACCTGGGACAACAATTCTATATGGGGTATGGAAGAAGATGGAGCAAATACTCATCGGTTAGAGGATACATCGAAATGGCGCATTATCCTTACAGTGTGAGCAAGCATGTATATCCCTTTACCCTCGGAGCGGACTACCTGGTAGACCTGAGCACCCTGGCCGCAGCGTATAACCCGGAAAGAATCTTTACGGTGGAAGGCCTGGCGGGTATTTTATACACGCACCACGGAACGGCACAAAAGGACTATTTCGGCGTACAGGCCGGGCTGAAAGAAACCGTGCGGATAAATGACCAATGGGGCGTCTTTGCGGAAGAAGTGCTGAGGGGCTACAAGGGAGCCATCACCCCGGGGGCTAGAACCTTGACGGAGAAGGGAATCTCCCTGCTTCCGTATGCGAATTTAGGGGTGAACCTGTACTTTTAGGCAGTTTTTTTATTAAACCTCACACATTTTGATAGATATCTTATCATTCCTTATCACGGTTTGGAAATATTGTATTATCTTTGACGCAGAATTAATAATTACATGAATATGAATAGTAGAATTTACATTCTGGCTATTGCACTGATGACAGGTGTAGGTGCAATGGCGCAAAACACGCAGCAAAACAGCAACGTAGAAAAGATTGAAAAATACACTGTACAGACCAACTTGTTTGGCGACAACTTGTTTGTAGGAGCCAACATCGGTGCGCAGATGTATGTAGGCGACTACATTTCAAAAGGAAAAGCCGGCAAACTGATTACTCCGACATTCGAAATCAATGTAGGAAAATGGTTTACTCCAGTTATCGGACTGAGAGCGGGATTCGGCGGCTACCAGGCTAAAGGTTACTCAGTTAAAGATGCTGGTTTTGCCTACAAACGCGTAGACACCAACGTGTATCGCACCAAATGGGGAATCCTGCACTTGCACGGTGACGTAATGCTGAACTTCACCAACCTGTTCTGCGGCTACCGTGAAGACAGATTGTACAATGCAATTCCTTACGTGAGCATCGGTTACCTGCGCGGTATCGACAATAACGAAAACGAATTGTCAGGAGGTATCGGATTCATCAACCGTTTCCGTTTGAACAAGGCTTGGGACTTGAACTTGGAATTGAAAGGAAACATCAACAACGACGTGATGGACGGTATCCGTGGCGGAAAGAATATGGAAGGTTCTGCAGCCATCATGGTAGGTGCAACTTACCGCTTCAACCGCAGAGACTGGACTAAGGGTACCGGTATCTCGGCTGCTGAAATGCAGGCTGTACAGAATCAGCTTAAGAGCATGAACGAAGAAAATGCCAGCTTGAGAAACCGCGTAAATGCACTGGAAGAAGAAAAACGTAACCAGCCGGTTGTAACTGAAACCAAGGCTAGCAACAAGCTGCCGGATGCAACTGAATATGTAGCGTTCTTCGACATCAACAAGGCTTACCTGAGCGAAAAAGAAGCAGTGAATCTGGAAGCTTATGCAAACCTGATCAAGAAGTATCCTGAAAACAAATTCATCATCACAGGATATGCTGACAAGCAGACTGGTTCGGCTGAATTCAACGAACGCCTGAGCAAGCTGAGAGCGGAAGCTGTATACAACACACTGGTAGATAAATATGGTGTAAACAAGGATCAGCTGACAATGGAATACAAAGGTGGTGTTGACACTATGTTCCGCGAAAATCCGCGTCTGAGCCGCGCCGCTATCATCCGCATGGCAAAATAAAAAAAACACTAAAATCATAGGAAATCGCTGCACTTCCTTGAAAAAGGAGATGCGGCGATTTCTTTTTTTCATTCTTTCTCTTACATTTGCAAACTAACCTTTTTTACGTAACTTTTTAAACGAATTTAGATATGATCATAGCTGTTGACTTTGACGGTACTATTGTGGAACACCGCTATCCGGAAATCGGACGGGAAAAGCCTTTTGCCTTTGACACACTGAAAATGCTGCAAAAAGAGGGGCACCGGCTGATTTTGTGGACTGTAAGAGAGGACAAGCTGCTGGAAGAGGCCGTGGATTTCTGCCGACAGCATGGAGTGGAATTTTATGCGATCAATACGAACTATCCGGAGGAACAGGAGGCGCATCAGCATTTCTCGCGGAAGCTGAAGGCGGATGTGTTCATTGACGACCGCAATCTGGGGGGAATGCTCGACTGGGGAAGCATTTACCGCATCATACATTACCGCCTGAAAATTGCGGATCTGGTGGCCGAAACGCTGGATGAAAGGCTGGAAGAGGGCATCGAACGCCGGAAACAGGAGAAGAAGAAAAGACAGGGCTTGTTTGGCAAGCTGTTCGGATGAGACACATCCGGAGAAGATACGAAAGAAGCTGTTTCACACACGGAGCATTCCGACAGTGAAACAGCTTCTTTTATTGTATCCCTTTTGGGGAGAATTATTCTACGTAGAGCACCAGTCCCTTAAGGTATTCACCTTCCGGATGGTAGATGTTGACCGGATGGTCACCCGGCTGGGTGAGCTGGTGAAGAATGCGCACGCTGCGTCCGCTCTGTGCAGCTGCGGTAAACACGGCGTTACGGAAGTCCTGCTTGTTCACCACCTGCGAACAGGAGAAGGTAAAGAGGATGCCGCCCGGACGTATCTTTTCGAAGGCCTTGGCATTGAGCTTGGTGTAACCGCGAAGGGCATTGCGCAGGGCATCGCGGTGCTTGGCAAAGGCCGGCGGGTCGAGGATAATCAGGTCGTACTGGTCGCCCATGCGGTCGAGGAACTTGAAGGCATCTTCCGCAAAGGCCTGGTGACGGGTATCGCCGGGGAAGTTGAGGGATACGTTCTCGTTGGTCAGGTCGATGGCCTTGGCAGAGCTGTCTACCGAGTGAACGAGGTTGGCTCCTCCCCTCATGGCATAGAACGAGAAGCCACCGGTGTAGCAAAACATGTTGAGCACGTTACGGCCCTTGGCATAGCGTTCCAGCAAGGCACGGTTCTCACGCTGGTCGACGAAGAAACCGGTCTTCTGTCCCTTGAGCCAGTCTACGTGGAACTTCAGTCCGTTCTCCATGGCCACGTTCTCCGGACTTCCGCCTTTGAGGAAGCCGTTCTCAGTAGCCAGTAGGTCGGCCTTGAAGGGCAGCGTGGTTTCTGATTTATAATAGATGTGCTGGATGACGTCGCCCATCACTTCTTCGAGGGCTTCGGCCACTACCATACGGTCGAGGTGCATACCGGCAGAGTGTGCCTGCATCACGGCAGTATGGTCGTACACGTCAATAATCAGTCCGGGCAGGTTATCGCCCTCGCCGTGTACCAGACGGTAGGTGTTGTTCTGAGGATTGCCCAACACGCCCAAGGCACAGCGGAGGTCTTTGGCCACCTGCAGGCGGCGTACCCAGAACGCGTGGTCGATGGGTTCCTGACGGAAGGAAAGCACACGCACGGCGATGCTTCCAATCTGGAAATGTCCGCAGGCAATGAATTCTTTCTTGGAGGTGTAGACATCTACTACTTCACCTTCTTCCGGCTCTCCTTCCACACGGGCGATGGCTCCGGAAAAAACCCAGGGATGGAAACGCTTGAGCGATTCTTCCTTTCCGGGTTTGAGAAATACTTTCTTATAGCTCATTTGTATGGTTTAAGTGATTAATCTTCGAGGGGTTGCGGGAGAACTTCCGTGCGTATCACGCGGTACTTGCCCGAAAGGCAAAGCTCTTCCAGGTACTGGTAGATGCGTACGCAGGCCCAGGCATCGGTGGCGGCATAGAGCTGCTGTGCCTCGGTCAGGGTGTCGGCCTCCCAGTTGGACAGGCGCTGGCTCTTGGAAATCTTTTCCTGAAAAAGGAGGGCATAGATTTTCTGCAGGCTCTTTTCTTCGATGCCGAAAGAGGCCACGTAGTCCTGCAGCTCCACCCAGTTGCCCATGCGCGGGTCTTTCTGGTTGCGGCGGCGCAGCATGGCGAAATCGTCTTTCAGCGACAGGCCGATTTTGAGCACGTCGTTCTGAAGGAACTCTTCCAGGAAGTCCGGCAGCCCGAGGTGGTTCAGGCGGAACAGGAAGCAGGTGTCGTAAGTAGAGACCTGCAAGAGGGCCACCTTGTTGACAGCTCCCTTCCGGAACGAAGGGCGTGTTTCGGTGTCCACCCCCACCAGTACATGGGTATTGAGGTAATCGATGGCCTTGCGGGCCTCGGCCTCGGTGTAAATCACGAAGATGCGACCGGGGAAAGAGACTTTGGGTAACTCCGCAACGATTTTCTTATCTATTTTACTCTGTAGTTCTACCATTCAGTTTACGGGTTTAGGGTTATTCGTCATCGCCCATGTCAAGGCCTTCGTAGAGTTCTTCTTCGGTGCAGTTGTCTTCGTAGAGTGCTGAATCTTCCTCTTCCTGACTGCTGTGCGAAAGCTGGCGGTATTTCACGTCGTGAAGGGCACGCATCACGTTGACCAGGCGCTGTCCCCAGAACTCGGCAAAGAGTTCACGGCAGATGGCTAAGGAGTCGTTCATGGTGTGCTCCAGGCCCAACTGGAACACGCAGATGAAATCCTTGATGGGCTGGTAAATGTCGGCCAGGCTTTCGGAAATGTTCTGATGAATGGGGGTATCACTATAAGCCATGTCATCGAGGAACACCTCGAGGTAGTCATCGTATTCGCCTAAGAGAGAGGCGATGGAGCCGCGAAGCACTTCGTAATCGGTCTCGGTCACGAAGGTTTCCGGGTCGGCATCTTCCATCCGCTCGCAAGCAGGAAGCAACGAAGCCTTCAGGTATAAAAGGGGAAGGAGTTTCAGGGACTTGTCGACGAAATCCCGACAACGCATATCGGACACACACTCCATAAATCCACAGAACTCGGCAGCCACTGTCACGAACTCGACTGCATTTTTATCGAATATTACTTGAGAGTTTTTTTCTTCCATATTCATGCTAATTGACGTGCAAAGGTACAAAAAAAATTTCTCAGTTTTAGTTTTATTCGTACATTTGCATGTATGTTTAGTTAATTCGAATCATCATGCAAACAAAAAAAACAGATACAAGCAAAAGTGAAAAAGCGGCTGCCGTGGCCGGAAAAACATGGACTATCCTGAAAAGTGAGACTACCGCGTTCGTCATCGGACTGCTCTGCGTCATCTTCGGCGTGTACTTGCTGCTGGCTTTCAGCTCGTTCTTCTTTACGGGAGGAAACGACCAGAGCATTCTGTCGCATCCCAACCCGTCGGAGCTGCTGGAAACGGGCAACCGCATACAGAACTATGCCGGAGCACGGGGAGCACAGCTGGCACAATTCCTGATTAATGACTGCTTCGGGTTTTCGGCTTACTGTATCATTATCTTCTTAGTGGTGGCCGGCATGAAGCTGATGAAAGCGTACGAGTTCCGCATCCGTTACTGGTTCTTAGGCTGTGCCACGGTGATGGTGTGGCTCTCTGTAACCTTAGGATTTGCATTCGGAGGACTGTTAGAGAATTCTTATATTTATCCGGGGGGACTGCACGGCTACAACGTGAGCCTGTGGATTCGCTCGCAAATCGGTGCACCGGGATTGATTTTAGTGCTATTAGCTACGGCCATATTGTTCGGCGTGGCACTGACCCGACAGACCATGGGCGTGGTGAGAAAGGCGCTGCATCCGCAAAAGGGCAATAACGCGGCTATGGCAGAGGAGGTAACTCCCCAGCCGGAACCGACCTACCGAAAGCCGGTAGTGGACGAACCGGAAGTAACCGCCGCGGAGGATGAATCGGAGAAGAAGGAAAAGAAAGAAAGTTTCTGGAAGAGCTGGACGCACCGGAAACCGAAACAGAAAAAAGAGGAGGAAGAAACTCCGCAGGAAGAACCGGAGAAAGCGGCTGAACCTGTCAAGGAGGAACCGGAGAAGGTGATTGTGAAAGAGGAACCGGCACCGGAGCGTGTCATTGACCTGCCCATTGATACCGAGGAAGAGGATGAGAAGAAGCACCCTTTTGAGGTGAAGCCGGCCCTGGAGGAAGACTTCGACAAGGAAGAAGAGGAGCCGGCATTTGAGGTCAGCAACGATACCAAGGAAGAGGATCAGGCTTACCGGGGAGACGTGTCGCAGCCGTACAACCCACGCCTGGACCTGGAGTTTTACCGCTTCCCTACCCTCGACTTGCTGAATACGTATCAGAACGACGATCCGGACATCGACATGGAAGAACAGAATGCCAACAAGAACCGCATCATCAAGGTGCTGCGCAGCTTCGGCATTGAAATCAGTTCCATCAAGGCCAGTGTGGGTCCGACCATTACCTTATATGAGATTACGCCGGCGGAAGGGGTACGTATCTCGAAAATCCGTAACCTGGAGGACGACATCGCCCTGAGTCTTTCGGCACTGGGTATCCGTATCATCGCACCGATTCCGGGCAAGGGTACCATCGGTATCGAAGTGCCAAACGCGAACCCGCACATCGTACCCATGAGTTCTATCCTGACCAGCAAGAAGTTCCAGGAAACAACCTTCGACCTGCCGGTGGCACTCGGAAAGACCATTACCAACGAGGTGTTCATGGTGGATCTGGCCAAGGCGCCCCACATGCTGGTGGCCGGTGCGACAGGTCAAGGTAAGTCTGTGGGACTGAATGCCATCGTGACTTCCCTGCTCTACAAGAAGCACCCCAGTGAACTGAAGTTCGTCATCATCGACCCGAAGAAGGTGGAATTTGCCATCTATGCGCCGATTGAACGCCATTTCCTGGCCAAGTTGCCCGACGGAGAGGATGCCATCATCACCGACGTGACGAAGGTAGTACAGACACTGAACTCGCTGTGTGTGGAAATGGACAACCGTTACAAGCTCTTGCAGAACGCAGGATGCCGTAACATCAAGGAATATAACGCGAAGTTTATCAACCGCCAGCTGAATCCGGAGAACGGTCACCGCTTCCTGCCTTACATCGTCATCATCATTGATGAGTTCGGCGACCTGATTATGACAGCCGGCAAGGAGGTGGAACTGCCTATCTGCCGTATCGCCCAGCTGGCCCGTGCGGTGGGTATCCACGCCATCATCGCTACCCAGCGTCCGACCACGAACATCATTACGGGTACCATCAAGGCCAACTTCCCGGCGCGTGTGGCTTTCCGTGTGGCTTCCATGATGGACTCACGTACCATTTTGGACCGTCCGGGTGCACAGCAGCTCATCGGTAAGGGTGACATGCTGTACCTGCAAGGAAACGACCCCGTGCGCGTGCAGTGTGCGTTTGTCGATACGCCGGAAGTGGAACGCATCGCAGAATTCATCGGCAAGCAACAGGGCTATCCTACAGCCTTCATGCTGCCGGAATACGTGGATGAGAATGCAGAACCCAGCAGTGCAGCCGACGTGGACATGAACCGTCTGGACCCGCTCTTTGAAGAAGCGGCCCGTCTGGTCATCTACCATCAGCAGGGTTCTACTTCGCTGATTCAGCGTAAATTCTCCATCGGCTACAACCGTGCGGGACGCATCATGGACCAGCTGGAAAAGGCGGGTATCGTAGGTCCGGCCAACGGCAGCAAGGCGCGCGACGTGCTTTGTCTGGATGAAAACGATTTACAAATGAGAATGAGCAGCCTGAAGGATTAAACGGGCTGCCCTCTAACCCCTAAAAACGATTGTGACAGGTATGAAAAAGATTTTTCTTCTCGTCCTGCTGATGGGAGTCGCCTTGTGTCAGGCTGTGGCTCAACAGGACGCAAAAGCTGAACGCATATTGAATCAGATGGCAGACAACTACCGGAAAGCCGGCGGCATCAGTCTGACTTTTGGAGGTACACAACACGGAAAGCTGTTGCTGAAAGGCAACAAGTTCTGCCTGGAAAGCGGAGGTATCAAGACCTGGTTCGACGGAAAGACACAGTGGAGCTACGTGGAACAGAATGAAGAGGTGAACGTGTCATCCCCCACCCCGGAGGAAATACAGAGCGTCAATCCGTATGCGCTGCTGACAGCCTACAAGAAGGACTTCAACTACCGCTACGTGGGCGAAAAGACCCGTCAGGGAAAGCGGGGACATGAAATCATCCTGACCCCGAAGACCTCGCAGGACATTAAAAGCATCACACTGAACGTGAAGGAAAACAGCTCGCCCGTGTACATTGCCATCCAGCTGCAGAACGGAGAGAAACAAGAGTTTCAGATTTCGTCGTACCGCACGGGAGTGAACCTGCCCGACGCGGTGTTCCGTTTCGACAAGAGCAAGTATCCGGGAGCGGAAATCATTGATTTACGATGACATCATCCGATGTATCGAGAATAGAACTTTGAGCCAAGTAAGAGGGGGTTTCGGCATAGATATACATGACGCTGCCCCCTTTTATTGCATCTATAATGGGGCGCGACACGGAAGTGGGCAGTGCCGGACATCCGAAGCTCCGTCCCAACCGTCCGCCACGACTGGCCACGGATGGGTCTGCGTATGAGGCCCCGTGCACCACAATGGCACGTTCGCGGGCCCGGTCGTTAATCCCTTTCTCCAGTCCGTCGAGAATGAGCGAATAGCCGTTTCGTCCCTGATAGGTGGAAGCCGTCAGGTAAAAGCCCAGTGAGCTCTTGTAGGAGCCGTATTCGTTGGAAAAAGAAGTAGCATAGTTTCCACCACTGTTCTTGCCGTGTGACACTACTGAGGAATACAGCATCCGGCGGTGCTTCATGTCGAACACGTACAGGCGCTTTTCCGTGGAAGGCTTGGAAAAGTCGATCAGGGTCAGTACATCGCGCTTGCGGTTCTTGATGCGGTTATATCCCGTCACCGCCTGCTTGAAGGCCCGCCAGTTGACCACCCCCTCCAGCTGCATGGAGTGGTAGAGCGACACGACCTCATCGGCCGCCTTGACCGCTGCTACAGGGGATTCAGTAGGAACAGACTCTCCTTCCGCCGTGAAATACGCACAGGGGAAAGACAGGAACATGGCAGAAAGAAAAAATTTGATGATATGATTTTGCATGACTTTTTACGACCTGAAAAATATTCGGCCGCAAAGTTACGGATTTTCTGCCCTTCTTCTTCCGTAAAGAGAGTTAATTTTATAGAAATCACTCGATTACAATCACCAGCGACCGTTCTGTCGGTGCCCAGTCGTACACAAACTTGGCATGTGAGGTGGCATTGCGCACACACATGTGCGAACGGGGCGTGGTGCCCAACGACCAGCTGTATTCAATCATCGCCGTGCGAGGCACGTTGACCGGCACCCCGTGAATGTAGGCTCCGTTAGTGAAGCGGCTGGCATACGGTGCATAGCCTCCGGTCGCTGCAGAACCGTCTTTCAGGAACACCATACGCGACTTTTTCTGCTGCACCACAAACATGCCGAGCGGCGTTTCCTGTGCATACGGCGGACGGTGCATGCCCGTAGTGGCCGGATTCATGCTGCGGATGGCCCAAGTACCTTCTTCCAGACGTTCCAGGGTGGCAATGTTCTGGTCGCCCCGGTCTACCACTACCACATGGTTAAACTGCGTGCTGTCGGACAAGAGCTTGACATAGCGGCACGGCACCCACCATTCTCCCTCGATGGAGACCGGTGACACGCGATAGAAGCTGCCCGTCTCGCCCAGGAAAGACACCAGCGCCCCGTCGCGTCCGTAGCGTTCGGGCACCAGCGTATCCGAAGGAAGATACAGCGGCACCGACTGATAACGTTCCACTCCCAGCGTATCGGCAATGCGCCGGTACACATTCTGCGTGTATTTCCGCACCAGCGGAGCTTCACGGTTCACATTCTTGTAATTCTGGAATATCGCCCAGCGGTTGGCATCATACTGAAGATTCTCGATAAAGGCCAGGCATTTGCGTATGGCATCCCATTTGAATGAACGGACGGTGTCCTGATACGGATACTCATCCTTCAAGGTGTATTTGTCAAAAAGAAGTTCCTTCGCCAAGATGATGTCGGCAGCGGTCAGCGGTTTACGCTCAAACGGCAGAATCTCTTCCACCTCCATGCTGTCGGGAGATGCCGTCTCCGACACGATGGGTTGCGACATCGGTTGTTCCACCCCACGGCCTGCTTCCTCCCGGCAACTGCAAAGGAGACACAAGAAGCATATTAAGCCTGTCAGTCGTTTCATAATGAAGGGTTATAAGGTTGGAACAAAGATAATAATTTTTGCTAAAAAGCCGCAGGAAAATGCAAAAAATCAGCGACTTTCTGCAAAGAAAGCACGACTTCCGGCACTTTCTCCGATTACTCGTCCAGGATACGGGCCGTCTCCACTTTTTCCAGTCGCGCACGCAACTTTCCCATCATCGACTTGCGGATGCGCAGACGCATCAGGCAGTCCATGTCGTACGACTGTTCCAGTATCTCGGGCGACTCTTCCTTGACGATGCGCATGATGTCATTCATAAAGGGATATTCGAACGCCACGGCCACGTCTTCGTCCACCGTCTTCTCAATGACCGGAGCTTCATCCAGTGCCAGCGAAGCCGCCATGCGGTAGGCCACAATCAGACCGCTCGTCCCTAATTTAATACCGCCGAAATAACGCACCACGATGACCAGCACATCGGTCAGCTCGCGCGAGTTAATCTGCCCGAGGATGGGCTTTCCGGCCGTGCCCGAAGGCTCCCCGTTGTCGTTGGCCCGGAAATCCTTCCGTTCCGCGCCCAGCATATAGGCATAACACACGTGGCGGGCATCGTAATATTTCTTCTGGTACTCTTCCAGAAGGGACTTCACTTCGGAGAGCGTACGCACCGGCAGCGCAATGGCAATGAACTTGCTGCGCTTCTCGGTATAGATGGCTTCCGCGCTTTCCTGAATGGTCTTATAGGTATCTTCTTGCATCGTTTTTCTTCTTTCAGGTGGCAAATTTAATGATTTTTCTCGCATTTTTAAAACCGGAAAGCGTATCTTTGCTCCTGCATTAATCCCTTAAGAAACTAATGGCATGAAAAAATTACAAAAACTAACCTACTGTATGGGACTGGTTGCCGTGGCTGCACCTCATGCACAAGCTGCAACGCCCGATTCTGAAAAACCCAACATCTTGTTCATTCTCTGCGACGACATGGGATACGGCGACCTGGGATGCTACGGTCAGCCTTTCATCCAGACACCCTGCATCGACCAGATGGCACAGGAGGGCATGCGATTTACGCAGGCATACGCCGGAAGCCCCGTCAGTGCCCCGTCGCGCGCCACCATCATGACCGGACAGCACAGCGGACACGGACACGTGAGAGGCAACAAGGAATACTGGCTGGGCGAGGTGTGGTACGGACAGAACAAGGAATATGCCGTCACGGGACAGGAGCCGTATGACCCGCAGCACATCATCCTGCCGGAAATCATGAAGAAGAACGGCTATACCACCGGCATGTTCGGTAAATGGGCCGGCGGCTACGAGGGTTCGACCTCTACTCCCGACAAACGGGGCGTGGACGAATACTTCGGCTACATGTGCCAGTTTCAGGCGCACCTCTACTACCCGAACTTCCTGAACTCCTACAGTCGTGCCGCAGGCGATACGGCCGTCAGCCGTGTGGTTCTGGAAGACAACATCCGCTACCCGATGAGCGGCGACGACTATTTCAAGCGTACGCAGTATTCGGCCGACCTGATTCACCAGAAGGCACTGGAATGGCTCGACAAGCAGGACGGCAAACAGCCTTTCTACGGTTTCCTGACGTACACCCTGCCGCATGCCGAACTGGTACAGCCCAACGACTCTATCCTGAAGAAATACAAGAAACAGTTCTTTCATGACAAGACCTGGGGCGGAGATGCAGGTTCCCGCTACAACGAGAGCGTGCACACACATGCCCAGTTTGCCGGCATGATCAGCCGACTGGATGCCTACGTGGGCGAAATCCTGGCCAAGCTGAAAGAAAAAGGACTCGACGAGAATACCATCGTCATCTTCAGCAGTGACAACGGTCCTCACGAAGAAGGCGGTGCCGACCCGACTTTCTTCGGACGCGACGGTAAGTTGCGCGGCCTGAAGCGCCAGTGCTACGAAGGAGGTATCCGCATCCCGTTCATCGTGCGCTGGCCGGGAAAGGTGAAAGCCGGTGAGGTGAACGACCATCAGCTGGCTTTCTACGATATCATGCCTACCTTCTGCGAACTGGTGGGCGACAAGCGCTTCCCCAAGAAGTACCTGAACAAGAAACTGGAAGGTGACTGTTTCGACGGTATCTCTTTCGCTCCTACCCTGTTAGGCAACGACGAGGCACAGAAGGCACACGACTTCCTCTACTGGGAGTTCCACGAAACCGACCAGATTGGTCTCCGCATGGGCGACTGGAAGATGGTGGTAAAGAAGGGGGTTCCTCACCTCTACAATCTGGCAGAAGACATCCACGAAGACCACGACGTGGCTGCCCAGCATCCGGACCTCGTGAACCAGATGAAGCAGGTAATTCTGCGCGAACACCGCCCGAATGACCTCTTCCCCGTGACCTTGCCGAAATAAGATATTTCACTGGAAAAACGCACTTACGTTTCAAACCAAACGCCAAAGAGTTTTAAAGAAAACGCACTTACGTTTTACATTAAACGCAAGTGCGTTTTCTTTTCAGATAGTTTTCCCCATATCCGTTCCGCAAGTATATCCACACAAAAAAGGCCCTCCCAAATGTAACTTTGAGAAGGCCCTGTATCGCTCAGAAAAAAATCTTATTCCAATTTGTGAATCACCAGTCCCGAACGCAGTTTCGGTTCAAACCACGTGGTTTTCGGCGGCATGATGTTGCCCGTATCGGCAATGTCCATCAGCTGCTTCATGGAAACCGGATAGAGTGCCAGCGCCATCTTCATTTCGCCGCTGTCCACACGTTTCTTCAGTTCACCCAGTCCGCGGATACCGCCCACAAAGTCGATACGCTTGTCCGAGCGCAAGTCCTTGATGCCGAGAATCTCGTCCAGAATCAGGTTGGAAGAAATCGTGACATCCAGCACCCCAATCGGGTCGTTATCGTCGTAAGTGCCCGGTTTAGCCGTCAGACTGTACCATTTGCCCTCCAGGTAAAGCGAGAAGTTGTGCAAGGCTGCCGGCTTGTAGATGTCCGCACCCTTTTCTTCCACTACGAAGTTCTTCTTCAGCGCTTCCAGGAACGCCTGTGGAGTCAGTCCGTTCAAATCCTTCACCACCCGGTTGTAGTCGATGATAGTAAGCTGCTCGGCCGGGAAACATACCGCCATGAAGTAGTTGTATTCCTCGTCGCCCCGATGGTTCGGATTCTGAGCCGCCTTTTCAGCACCCACCAGTGCCGCTGCCGCACTACGGTGATGACCGTCGGCAATGTAAAGCGAAGGCATTTCCTTGAACGCCTCTGTCACTGCCTCAATGTCCTTGTCGTCGTCAATCACCCAGAACTGATGGCCGAAGCCGTCATCCGGTGCCACAAAGTCGTACACCGGCTTCTGAGCCGTATATTTCGCCACTACGGCATCCAGCGTCTTGTTTTCCGGATAAGCAAAGAACACCGGTTCGATGTTCGCATTGTTCACCCGTACATGCTTCATGCGGTCCTCCTCCTTGTCACGGCGCGTAAGCTCATGCTTCTTGATCACCCCGTTCATGTAGTCGGGCACGTAAGCTCCTACCACCAGTCCATACTGCGTCTTACCGTTCATGGTCTGGGCATAAATATAGTAACACGGTTTGTCGTCCTGCACCAGCCAGCCCTTTTCCTGGAACATCCGGAAATTCGCTACCGCCTTGTCGTACACACGCGGGTCGTGCTCATCCGTACCCTCCGGAAAGTCAATCTCCGGCTTGATGATGTGATACAAAGATTTCTCGTTGCCTTTCGCCTCTTCGCGGGCCTCAGCCGAGTTTAACACGTCGTAAGGGCGGGAAGCTACCTGCTCCACCAAGTCCTGCGGCGGACGAACACCCTTGAAAGGTTTAACTATTGCCATAATGCTTGGGGGAATCAGAAGTTATTTCTTGTTTACACGGAATTTCTCACAACCATCTTTCAGGAAGCCCACAATCTGACGGGCCGCTGCGATGCCGGCATTGATATTTGCCTCAGCCGTCTGTGCACCCATCTTCTTCGGAGTAGAGAAATAACGTCCCGGGAAATGATCGGCAAACTCATCGTGATGAGCCGGCATGATGTCGGTCACATACTTCAAGTCCGGACGGTCATTCATCAGGCGAAGCAAATCTGCTTCGTTAATCACCTCCTTACGGGCAGTATTCACCAGCAAACCGTTTTTCGGCATACGGTTCACCAGATCATAATCAATGGAGTTTTTGGTTTCGGCAGTAGCCGGAATGTGCAATGACACCACGTTGCAGGTAGCATACAGTTCTTCTGCAGAATCCACCGGTTTCACGCCGTCGGCCACCATGGCTTCCTTCGGGCAATACGCATCGTAGGCATAAACGTCCATACCGATGCCCTTTGCGATACGAGCCACATTGCGCCCTACGTTACCGTATGCATGGATACCCAGCTTCTTGCCCATCAGTTCCGTACCCGATTTGCCGTCGTAGAAATTACGAACCGCCATGATCATCATACCGAAAGCCAGTTCGGCCACCGCATTCGAGTTCTGTCCCGGCGTATTCATCACGCAAACTCCGTGAGCCGTAGCTGCCTCCAGGTCCACATTGTCATATCCCGCACCGGCACGTACCACGATTTTCAGTTCCTTTGCCGCATCCAGCACTTCCTTGTCAATGATGTCACTTCGGATAATCACTGCATTCGCATCCTTCACTGCATCGAGCAACTGCTGTTTTTCTGTATATTTCTCCAGCAAAGCCAGTTCATAGCCCGCAGCTTCTATTTCTTTCCGAATACCGTCGATAGCTACTTTAGCAAACGGTTTCTCTGTCGCAACCAATACTTTCATAATACTTGATTTTAAAAAGAAAACAAGGACGTGTTATCGAAATTCCACGCCCTTATCTTCGGGTATAACAACAATTAATGCATTTTCTCAAATTCCTGCATGCAGTCAATCAGTGCCTGCACACTTTCTACCGGCATGGCATTGTAGCAAGAAGCACGGAAACCACCCACAGAACGGTGACCCTTGATGCCCACCATACCTTTTTCGGTAGCGAACTTCAGGAAGTCGGCTTCCAGGTCCTTGTATTCATCGGCCATGACGAAGCAGATGTTCATGTACGAACGGTCTTCCTTGGCCGTTACGGTGCCACGGAACAGCTTGTTGCGGTCAATTTCGGCATACAGCATGTCGGCACGCTGTTTGGCACGGCGCTGCATTTCTTCCACGCCACCCTGTGCCTTAATCCAGCGCAAAGTCTGGAGAGCCGCATAAATAGGTACTACCGGCGGAGTATTGAACATAGAACCCTTGTCCACGTGTGTCTGATAATTCAGCATGGTCGGGATGTGACGGGAAACCTTACCCAGCGCATCGTTCTTCACGATAACGAAAGTCACGCCCGCAGGAGCCAGGTTCTTCTGTGCACCTCCGTAAATACAGATATATTTGGAAACGTCTACCGGACGAGAGAAAATGTCCGAAGACATATCGGCCACCATCGGCACATTGACATCCAGGTCGGCATGCAATTCCGTACCGTAGATGGTATTGTTGGTCGTAATATGGAAATAATCCACGTCGGCCGGCACTTCATAATCTTTCGGGATATAAGTGTAGCCTTCTTTTTCAGAAGAAGCCACCTCTACTGTTTCGCCGAATGCCTTCGCTTCTTTCAGCGCTTTCTTGGCCCAAGTACCTGTATTCAGGTAAGCCGCCTTCTTTTCCAGGAAATTATAGGGAACCATACAGAACTCCATGCTTGCACCTCCACCCAGGAACAATACCGAGTATCCTTCCGGAATGTTCAGCAATTCCTTGAACAAGGCTACTGCTTCATCTACCACCGGCTGGAAGTCTTTAGCGCGGTGACTGATTTCCATCAACGAAAGTCCTGAACCATTATAATCAAGAATAGCCTGAGCTGTCTTTTCTATCACTTCGCGAGGCAAAATAGACGGTCCCGCATTAAAATTATGTTTCTTCATTGGAAGTTTGTTTTGGTTAAACAATCATTTTAGCTAACACTTGCGAATTTAGTGATTATTTTTAGACTTCCAAAAGTTTTCGTGATAATTTTACAGCCTTATTGAATTTTATCTTTCAAATTACATACACAAACGCCATTTTAGTGACATATTGACACGAGAATAGTTAGCTATGGCATGGGGATGCTCACGAGTCATAGCAAAATGCGAGACAGCCTTCACCGCCGGAAGGCTGTCATGACACAAAGTTATTATTTTGCCATTTCTATCAAAGTTTTTATCCCCTTTATCTTTTCATTTTGTATGAGTTTTAACGTTTGTTTTGCCTTTTTCCGAGAAATTGCCGCAAACGCATAGTGGTCTTTCACGTCCACACGTCCCACATCGTCCCGGCCCAGTCCGCCTTTCTTCGACAAAAAACCCACGATGTCAATCTTGTTGATCTTGTCTTTCTTGCCCTTCCCTATATATAAGGTAACAAACTCCGGCAAGGCAGGCTGCGGCGTCGGCTCCGGCAGTTCAAACTCTTCCAGCGGACGGGGCACATAGTCGGGGATACGTTCCTCGTCGTGCAGAATCAGAAACGCATTACCCTCGGCCTCCCAGCGCGCCGTACGTCCGTTGCGGTGAATGAACCCGTCCTCGGCCACCGGCAAGTGATAATGCACCACGTGGCGGATGTCCGGAATATCCAGTCCGCGGGCTGCCAGTTCGGTCGAGATAAAGATGTGGCAGCTTCCGTTACGGAACTTATACAGCGCCCGTTCACGGTCATCCTGCTCCATTCCGCCGTGGAACGTCTCGCAATACACCTTCATGGAGTGCAGGTACTTCCCTACCCGGTCCACACTCTCGCGATGGTTGCAGAACACCAGCGTCGACTCATTACCTAGCGTACACAGCAGCTTGTAGAGCGTTTCCAACTTGTCCTTCACCGGCGAAGTGACCCGATATACCGACAAGCGCTGTGACACCGTTTCTTCCGGATTCAGGAAATCCAGTTTCAGCGTGCGGTTCATGCCCGTAAAGCGCGGAATCTCCTCCGCATCGGTAGCCGACAACAGGAAGCGGCGACGCAATGCCGGCAATTTCCCGATGACCTCGGCCATCTCATCCTGAAAGCCGAACTCCAGACACTTGTCGAACTCATCGATGACCAGCGTACGCACGGTGCCCGCCTCAAAATTCTGCTTGTTCAGGTGGTCGTTCATACGTCCCGGCGTACCGATAATCACCGCCGGTGAAATGCCCCTCATAGTGCGGTGTTCCTCCATGGCCGGACGTCCACCGTAACAGCTCATCACCGGAAAGCCGGTCGCCATGGCCTTGAACACCTGCTCAATCTGCAAAGCCAGCTCGCGCGAAGGTACCAGTACCACAGCCTGCACGCCTTCCACTCCCTTTTTCAGTGAGCTCACCAGCGGCAGCAGGTAGGCCAGCGTCTTTCCGGAACCCGTGGGCGAAAGCAGTATCAAATCGCTGCCCTCCTTCCACGCATCGATGGAAGCCTCCTGCATGGCGTTCAACTGGTCAATCTTCAGGTTTAATAGTATCGTTTGTATGTCCATAATTCTTGGTTTTTTGTGGGTTAGTTAGCAAAGGTAACGAAAATAAATCACAAGCACAACACCAGATCGGGCAGCAACACCGCCGTTTCCGCTTCCTCTTTCGGCGCATCCTTCGGTTTCCACGCCACCACGAAGCGCACGGAAGCCGACTTCACCTCATAGCCACGCTCCCTCCACTCGGCCAACTTCTTCTGCATATTCTGCGACAAGCGGGCCACCGGCTTTTGCGCCTGATTATACAATGTGTAGTCTTTATAGAACAACGTATCACCCCCTTTCAACGATAGCACCTCCCGTTTGAGTTCCTTGAAGAATCCCAAGAACACATCCTTGTGCGAAAGCTGCAACACAATCTCACCGGGCATTGCATACTCCCGCGAATCTACCAGATACTGGTCTGCTTTCAGATTCGCAAAGCAATCTCCGTTTGTATGCACAAACAACCGTTTCTTAGCACGGGTAATGCCCACATAATATCGGCGCATCTGATGCACATCTTTTGGGAACCCGTCCGAAACAAGCATATACACGTCGTCAAACTCACGGCCCTTTGCCTTGTGAATGGTCGACACCACCACATCAGCCCCCGACACGTCACAAAAATCTTCCATCGAAGACTCAAACACAAACTCCTTGAAATCCGTGAAATACTTCATCCGGTTGATTTCCTCAAACAACTCCACGCAACGCCTCACGTAAGGCAAGCCCAAACTCCCTTCATAAGCCGCAAACGTAGCACCCTTCGCCTTCTCCCAGAGTTCATCCGGAATCAAAGGCGTACTCACCTGCTTGCCTATATACTTCAGGAAATACCTCATCTCGGCCATATTCCAGAACAGCAAGCCCTCCATCGACTGAATCAGCTTGCTGCGCACACCACGCTTCCGCAACAGCGCCACCAGAATTACCGCCTCTTCATTGGTCTGGGTAAGCACACATGCGGTACCCTCTCCTCTATTCCGTAGCAGTTCCTCCACCAGCGGCTGATACATGCAGGCAGACTGATGGCGAGTCACCCCTACCCATCCGTCTTCCTTGCGCATCGATACAATCGGCATGCTTTTCAGCCTTCCGCCAATACCTTTCACAAAATCATTGGCCGCTGCCACCACATGACGTGCACTCCGGTAATTCTCCGTCATCTCCACAAAGCGGCTTCCAGCCTCCTGTGTCAGTTGCCACATGTAACCGGAATCCGAGCCACGGAACTCATAAATATTCTGGTCATCGTCGCCCACAGCTATCACCCGCATCTCCTCATTGTGGTGCATCAACGCCCTTACCAGCGCATGCTCTTCCACGCCCATGTCCTGCGCCTCATCAATCACCAGCACCGTCTTGCCAATCCGGTTGGGCTCCACTTCCCCCTGTTCAATCATCTCCGCAGCCTTCCCCACCACGTTCTTTACTTCCTCCAGGTTACCAATCAAGCCCAACAAGTCAAAACAATAGGCATGAAAAGTCTTGATTTCCACGTAGTGCGCCGCATTGCCAATCAGTTCCATCAGCCGCTGCTTGAATTCCGTGGCAGCCGCCCGGGAGAAAGTCAGCATCAGCAACTGCTCGTGCTTCACATCCTCCAGCAACAGCAGTGAGGCCAGCTTGTGTACCAGCACACGGGTTTTTCCGCTGCCCGGACCAGCCGCCACCACAATGCAGCGCGACTCCTTGTCCGAAATAATCTCCATCTGCCGATGAGACAACTGCCCGAACAACTGCTTGTACTTTTCCGGCGTGAGGTTACGCTGAATCTCGTTCACCCGCTCACCCTTGAAGTATTTGGCAATAAATTTCCTGTAATCCATCTGGAAATAATCCTGCACATACTGCAAAGCCTCCTGATAATCCTTCACCATCAGGTTGGCATATTCTCCCACGATGTGCACCTGCTGAATCTTCTGCTTGTAGAACTCGTTCAGCATCCGGTAATCCTCCTGTTTGTAGCGCGACTTATTATCCTTTATCCGCTTGATGTCCATCGCATTGTAAAGCACCAGGAAACCACCTTCCAGCTTGAGAGCCCCAATCTTCGACAGATACAGAAGTGCTTCTTCCACATCTTCCAGCTGCAAATCTTCCATTCTGCCAAAAAGAGACTGAGGACTCGCTTTCAACTGATTCAAGAGTTCCACCACCGAGAACTGCACGGCCGCCTTTTCCGTTGCGGTTTCCTTACCCTCTCGCTCCTCCACCAGCTTATACAGCCACTCCACGGCAAAACGACTGATCTCCAGCCGTTTCTCAAACCGTTTGATAGTAGTCTCCAGGTCTGCCCGGCGAGTAAGCTCCATGTTACGTGCAGCGTCCTCCTTCTTGTGCGTATACCCTTTTATGGTAAGAAAATACAACAACGTGCGGATGTCCTTTTCCTTCGACGTGACAACTCCGTCGTGCACCGCATTGTCGTTCAGCTGCTTGCATGAAATCCGCAGCGACTCATCCGGGATATGGTTGAGAATATACTGTTCCAGTTTCGCAAAACGCTCCAGCAGCATCCGCGACTTCCGTTCCGAGTCGCCCGCATCCTGCAAATAGGCCGAAATATCCCTGCTGTCGGCCAATATACCCTCCTGCCGCATCCGCTCTACCACCGACACCACTTCCTTCTTGGTCAGTCCCAGAATATCGGCTAGGTAATCAATCCGCGATTCTGCCCCCGAGTCCTGTGCCTTGGCAATGTACTTCTGCGAAATCAAGGACGTAATGATTCTCACCGCCTTCTCTATCTCGTCAATACCAAACAACACCGATGCCGTGATACGCTTCCGTGCCTCGTCCATGTTCTTTACCGTGATACCGGTGGCATACACATGCGGCACATTGTTTCCTCGCTCCAGATAACCGCTCTGCTCCAATGCCGCCAGAGCCGTCCGCACACGTGTCTCAATATCCGCCACCGAGTCATCCCATCCCGCATTCCGGGCAATCTCCAGTGCCGAACAGCACACCCTCATGCGTTTCCTCGTCATATCCTTCACCGCCTTCCACACCTGCTGGATTTCACTGATACTCAACTTCGTCTGATTCAACAGAATAAAATGCTTATCCAGGTCATTGTCACTGTAAAGCACGTAACAGCGTGCGTTAAGATGCGGGTCACGCCCGGCCCTGCCGGCTTCCTGCACATAGTTCTCCAGCGAATCGGAAATATCGTAATGCACCACCAGTCCCACATCCTTCTTGTCCACTCCCATTCCGAAAGCCGACGTCGCCACGATGATGCGCACCTGGTCGCTCATGAACGCATCCTGGTTGGCAATCTTCTCGTCGGCATCCATCTTTCCGTTGAAAGGCAACGCCTTATAGCCGTCGCGCGTCAATTTTGCAGCCAGTTCCTTGGTACGCCGTGTACGCGACACGTACACAATGGTCGGACAGCTGGACTCTGCCACCAGCTCCCTCAACTTGGTATACTTATCCTCGTCCGTCTCGGCATGCACCACCGAATAGTGCAGATTCGTTCGCGAAGCCGTAGAGGCAAACAACTCCAAATCCAGGTTCAACGTCCGCTTGAAATAATCACAAATATCCTGTACCACCTTCTGTTTGGCCGTCGCCGTGAAACAGGATACCGGTATCGAGTTACGGCATCCCTTCTTCTGCTGGTACTCCTGAATAAACTTGCCGATATACAGATAATCCACCCGGAAGTCCTGCCCCCAGGAAGACAAACAATGCGCCTCATCGATAACGAATCGCACCACGTGGCGCACCATCAGAATCCGCTCGATGGTTTTCGAGCGCAACATCTCCGGGGCGATATACAACAGGGAAGCATCTCCCTCCTGCACCCTCTGAATGGAAAGCGCCCTCGTAATAGGATCCAGCAGTCCGTTGATGGTCACGGCATCCGTAATTCCCTTGTCAGCCAGATTGTCCACCTGGTCTTTCATGAGTGACTGCAACGGCGAAATAACCACCGTAAGTCCATGCACCGCCCGTGCCTCCATAAGTGCCGGAAGCTGGAAAGTCAGCGACTTTCCTCCTCCTGTAGGAAAGATAGCCAGCAAAGACTTTCCCTCTACCGCCGCCCGGGCTGCCCGTTCCTGAAGCGGTTCACCCCCGTAGGTACGGAACTGGTCATAGCCAAAGAAAGCTTTCAGGTTACGCAATACATCCAGCTGGCTATTGCAATAGGCACAGCCTTCCGCGCAACGTGTACGCCGCAACAGTTTCATCACATATTCCACTTCAGGATAATTGCGAAGCACCCATCCGGGCGTCACGGAACGATGGTCAGTCGTATCAACCAATGCCAGCGCATAAGCCAGCTCACACGGATAACGCTCAATCAGCATCTCCACATCGGCATGAGCACATATCTTTCCCTCATAAAACCGGCGTATCAGACCGGGTAATCCCCAGCTCACCCGTTCGGCTTTCACCAGGCTGAGAAACCCGTCGAACTCTTCCTTCCCCTTCAGCAACGAAGCAAACACCTTTCGTTGCTCATCGGGCAATGAATTCCACCGGGTAATCTCATCCAGCAACAAATCGCGCGCCTTCTCACAATCGTTCACCGGATTGTTCATCTGGTCTGCAGCCAGTTTGTCGTCTTTCACCAGTCGGTGATAAGGACGTTCCGGAAACAGCAACGGTGATACGTACAGCGTATCCACCAGCGTCCAGCGACAATCCTTGTCGGGGAACAGGTATTTCGCATCGTGGTGAATGATATTATGTCCGCAAAGGTAATCCGTATCGTGCAGGAATTCGAACAGCTCTTCCTTCGATGCCTTATGAAAGGTGGCACCGTCCTGCCGAAAAGCCCCTATATCATGAATTTTATGGTCCTTCAAGCCTACCTCTACGTCTACAATGGCATAACGCGAGGTTTTATTTCTTGTGAATATATCCCAGATTGCCATAGATTGTGTTTCTCAAAATAATCACAAAAATAATGAAATCCGGCAAGAATGGGAGGAAATGGAGAAGAATATTCAGGGGATGGCTGGAAATCTATAAAAAGAACAGTGAAAAGAAAAACTAAAATCTTATCCATCTTCTCCAGCGGAAGATTCTAAAGAAGCGAGGAAACCAGCTTATCACCGGTCGAGGGCAATCCCAGTTCCGGCTTTGTACGTCTGCCACATGGCTCGCCACAACAATGGCCGGATTCTCCCCATTACGCACAGCTTCACGAAGTACACGGGCCACCTCCTTTTTATCAGTATATTCCGCCTCACCGAATCCTTTGATAGTTTTCAATACCCGCATGATATTGTTGGCATAGCCCACAAACGTACCAAACTGCCAGCCGCTATAGTCCTTTACTTCTATCACCCCCAGTCCCTGCAGAGTAGCCCCCACAAGGTCTATTTGAGAGTAGCTTCCGCAGTTGTAGCAGGCAAGATTAAAAAAATCTTAGTCTTATATTCTATTTTGTTGTCCAGATAAGCTGTTATTCGTATTTTTGTAAAATATTACGGGAGACAAATTTTGCCGTAATATTTTGAAGCATATGAAAAAATTATATACATATCCGGCAAAACCATTTGTTAAGTGGGTTGGAGGTAAAACACAACTCCTTGACGATATAAAAAAGTTTTTACCTAGTGATTTATCACAAAGGAATGATGTGACTTATATTGAACCATTTGTAGGTGGAGGAGCTGTTTTATTCTGGATTCTGCAAGAATATCCTAACATAACGAAAGCTATAATCAATGACATAAACGAAGAGCTAATTTGTACATATCGTGTAATAAAATCAGATGTTGAAAATTTAATTCTTGAATTAACACGAATTCAGACAGAGTATCTTGCACTTGATAATGTGGAAAGAAAGAATTATTTTTTATTTCAACGTAATCGTTTTAATGAGAAAAACAATTCGGATGTTAAAACAGCCGCATTATTGATTTTCCTCAATCGTACTTGTTTTAATGGACTATATCGTGTAAATTCTAAAGGAAAGTTTAATGTTCCATACGGGAAATACACAAATCCTAAAATTTGTGATGAAGAAACATTAAGAGCGGATTCAGCTATTTTACAACGAGTTGAAGTTCTTTGTGGTGATTTTGCACAAACAGGCAAATATGCAGGCGATAATGTTTTGTATTATTTTGATCCTCCATATCGTCCTTTAACAGAGACTTCCGCATTTACCTCGTATGCAAAAAACGGTTTTGATGATGCTGAACAGATGCGATTGTGCAATTTTTGTGAACAGATAGCTAAACATAAATCCTTGTTTGTGGCAAGTAATTCAGATCCACAAAATGTAGATAATGAAGATTATTTCTTTGATCATCTTTACAAGAGGTTTTCAATTAAACGGGTCTCTGCTGCGAGAATGATAAATTCAAAGGGTAGTGGTAGAGGTACTATTTCCGAGATAATGATTTCAAATGTTGCCAATGTTTACTAGTATGAGAGATTTCGACAGTTGGCTTGCTAGTTTTAGACCTTCAATAGCCGATTACAAATATTATACTGATTTCAATAAGGTATTTAATAATGTAGATGCCATCAAAATTCCGCTCAATATTCTAAACTCTCTTATTGGTTCGAAGAATATTGAAGAAGATTTTAAAAAGATTTTGACACAATACCCAGAAACATTAAATTGCATTCCTATTCTTTTGGCCAAGCGCGAATTTGATATTATGGCAATGGATGAAGAAGGTCAGATTGATTTTCATTTTGATAAGCCTAATTGTACAAACGAGGAATATGTCAAATTTATGCGTAAAACAGGTCTTTTTGATTTAATGGAAAATCATATAGTCAACAATCTTGTTGATTATGTAACAGGCATCGAAACAGGTCTGGATTCCAATGGTCGTAAGAATCGAGGAGGTCATTTGATGGAAAATCTTGTAGAAGGTTTTCTTTGCAAAGCAGGGCTTGCGAAAGGTAAATCGTATTTTAAGGAGATGTATATCCATGAAATAGAAAGCAAATGGAATATAGATTTATCTTCTATCTCAAATAATGGTGGGTCCGAAAAGAGATTTGATTTTGTTGTAAAAGGTAAAGACATAGTTTATGGAATAGAAACAAACTTTTATACCAGCAGTGGTTCCAAGCTAAACGAAACGGCCCGTAGTTATAAAACGATTACGCTAGAAACAAAAGATTTAGACTATTTTAAATTTGTTTGGTTCACAGATGGGTGTGGCTGGCGCAGTGCAAAAAATAATCTGAAAGAAACATTTGATGTTTTGGAGCATTTATACAACATTGCAGATCTTGAAAGTGGAATAATATCAAAAGTACTTATTTAAATGCCTGTTGCTTATTATAAGTCTGAAAATAGAGATTTTACTCTTCTTAAGGGAGATTGTATTGAGCTTCTGAATTCGTTTGATTTCAAGTTCGATATGATTTTTGCAGATCCACCATATCATTTGTCAAATGGAGGAATAAGTGTTCAAAATGGGAAAATGGTATCTGTCAACAAAGGAGATTGGGATAAGTCCAACGGATATGAAGAAGATTATCTATTTGATAAGTCTTGGATAGCAACTTGTCGGAATAAGCTGAAAAGCAATGGAACAATCTGGATAAGTGGTACATATCATAATATTTTTTCCGTGGCACGATGCTTGACTGAATTGGGATTCAAAATATTAAACTGCATTACTTGGGAGAAAACAAATCCACCGCCAAATCTGTCTTGCAAATATTTCACTTATGCTGCCGAATATATTCTTTGGGCTCGTAAAGAGCCCAAAGTACCCCACTATTTTAACTATGAGCTCATGAAAAAAATCAATGGGGGTACTCAGATGCGTGATGTTTGGCGATTACCGGCAATTGCACGATGGGAAAAATCTTGCGGTAAACATCCTACTCAAAAACCGTTGTGCGTTCTGTCACGAATTATTCAGGCCTCAACCCTTCCTGGCGCATGGATTTTAGATCCATTCACAGGCAGTAGTACAACCGGTATTGCCGCAAATCTATTGGGACGCCGATTCCTTGGAATAGATCAAAACGAAGAATTTCTGGAACTAAGTAAAGCTCGTCGTAACGAACTGAATAGCATTAACAGGAGGAATGAAATTCTGATAAAACTGGAAAAACAGGCCAATCTATTCCGTAATAAAGATGCCAATGTTTTTTGTGAACCTGAAGAATATTATGGTCTGGATCTTCCGTTCTAATACTCACGATGACGGATTACTATATTCAAGAGGTTCCTTAGATCCCTTGTTCCTTCAATGCATTCCTTTGTCCATAAAAGCGTAAGGCAAAATTGATGAGCATCGGGGTTTTGTTTTTCACACAAGCAGAACAATTCTAGTATCAAAGCAATTCCCCCGATGGACATCGTTCCATCTACCTTCACATTGCTGTATAGTTCTTCAATGTGCCTTATAGTGGTAGGTGCATATGCAGCTCTCTCTTCAACTGAATTAAAGGGATGACAATTCTCATAAAAATGGAGATAAAAATTAAGAAGACCTATAATTTCTCCTTTATAGTGTTGAGCCTTGATTAGTAAATCCACAACCCATTCATCATGCGGAAGTAAATATGGCACTGATTCAGGATTTGGCAATAGTATTTTTACTTTAAAATCCAAATCAGGGCGAACACCTCTTGAACCCTGAAACATGCCAATGGCAGTCCCATCGGCCGTAAAGAATGTATGTATTGCCGGCCCTTTTGGACCGCGATACTGCCACATTTGGCCATTAACGATATATTTAGGATTATACATAAGCTGTATTAAACATTTTTTATTCCATTGTATAGCATATTTCGACCACTCCAATTCCAGTAGGTTATATCTTGTTCTATAAAGAGCCATTTGATACATTTACAAATCATGTCAACCGGATAACCGCTCCGGAAAGAAAACTTACAATATATCTGAGGGTCAATCTCGACACAGTTAAAAATAGCATCTATCACAGTAAGTAGCAATGTAAACTGAGACGAGTCTTCCGCTTTTTTCTCAGCTAAATCATCAATGATGTTATCGTGAGAAGGTCTATTACTATATGAGATACGTCCATTTTTATTTATATGCTTAAATCTCATATTTGAAACACGTACTTCAAAGTCAAACCCTTTGTTAAGGTTTGTAGGCCTTTTCAAATAAATTATATTACCAGCATTGTCCGTCTCCACATTGTATTCATACTTAGTGGGGATACCTGCCGCACCAGGTGCTTCGCTTAAAAACAACTCTGTCAAAGTGCGACGATAGTCTGCACGAGTTTTCTCAATAATTGTAACAGTATGAATAGTAATCATATTAAAACAAATCTTTAATTTCAACGTTAAGTGCTTTAGCAATCTTTTCAATGTTACAGAGTGTGATGTTCTTTTCAGCACGCTCAACCATTCCTATATAAGTGCGATGTACACCAGCTAGTTCCGCAAGTCTTTCTTGAGATAGCCCTAATTCTTTTCGATATTTTTGTACATTATGTCCAAATAAAAGTAGAATAGGCTCTTTATTCATTACTCCTTCGTTTTTAATTTATGTCCTATTTATTGTTTACAAATGTACAGATGCTAATTAAAGTTATCAACATACTATAATTAGCATTGCTTTGTGTAAAATAATTATACTTCCTAATCTTAGAGTTTAAAATAGGGCTGTTTTACAGACCTATGCCCAAATGGATTTATACTCAACCAATTCTACCAAAATGTCACTCTCCCCACTTCCTCTCCCCAACCTCTTTCTTTTCTCGCTCCGTAGCCCATCCGTCCAAAATCTGCAAGCAGAAGCACTTATCCAAATTCCAAAAGCAATTCAAATTCCCTTTACAAACTCAAAAAGAAAGCAAACAAAACAATCCACCATCAGCAGACCCGCAAAACGCACAAAAGCAAAACCAAAAAGACACCACAATACATTTCATCCAACCTCCACAACTAGAAAAACTCACCTCCTCCACGCCTCCCAACTCTCCCCAAACCACCGTCAAAATCCCTGAGACCGCCAAACGCAAGTACGTTTCCTCTCAAACGCCAAAGAGTTTACCGCCAAACGCCGAAGCGTTTCAGACAAAACGTCAAAGAGTTTCCTTCCAAACGCAAAGACGTTTCCCCCCCAGTTACCTCCCCACACTCCTGTTTCCCGAAAGCACATATAAAAATACCCCTAAACCGCTTCCAGAATCTTCTAAACACGCCCAATTTATGCGTCAATAATCCCATCCAGAAGACTTCTGAGAAGGGATTACCTTGCATACTTCCCTCTGAAAGAATAAATCCATCAAGACAAAAAGACAGGAATCCAGCCAGAATCCTGCACAAAAGACATCATTCATTTCCAGAAAAAGAAAAAAGAACAAAGAAAAAAAACAGAAAAAAATCCATCGAAAAGCGTATCTTTACAATCCATATTACAATCAATTCATAAACATTTATCTCATGCAGATACGACTTGTTTCAACTAGCAAGAAACGTTTCCTCCCGCTCTTGCTTCTGGCCGATGAACAGGAATCCATGATAGACCGCTACCTGGAACGGGGCGACTTATACGTGATGTACGACAAACTGTTTACAGAACCGGTTGCCGTGGCCGTCGTAACGGATGAGGGAAAAGGAATTCGTGAGCTGAAAAACCTGGCTGTAGCTCCACACTGGCAACGGAAAGGATACGGACGGCAGATGGTGGAATACCTTTGCCAGCGTTACCAGAATGTGTGTCACACGCTGACGGTAGGCACAGGAGACAGTCATATGACCATTTCATTTTATCAGAACTGCGGGTTTGTTTACTCGCACACGGTGCCCGACTTTTTTACCCTCCACTATGACCATCCAATTGTAGAGGATGGAAAGGTACTGAAAGACATGTACTATTTCAGCCGCACTCTTACCCAGACAAATGAAACTGACGGATGAATCAGAATAAACCCTGCAAAAGTTTGCTCGTTCCGCAAAAAGTCGCGTCCTTTGTACAAGTAAATTCACAAAACTATGGCTGACAATTACATTGAACGACAATATGAGGCATATCAGGCACGGAAGGCGGCCTGGGAGAAAGAACGGAAGTACAAAAAGAAAAAACCGACGGCTCCGGCTGAAACTCCCCATCGCTCGGGGGCTTTCCTGCAAAATCAGGTGAAAAAGGTGGTGGCTGTGCACGACCTGTCGGGCGTGGGTCACGTGTCACTGATGGCGGTCATTCCGGTGCTTTCGTCCATGGGCTTTCAGGTGTGTCCGCTGCCCACGGCGGTGCTGTCCGCACATACGCAGTACCCCACATACTCGTTCCTCGACCTGACCGACGAGATGAAGCGCATCATCGAGAACTGGGAGAAGATGAACGTGCACTTCGATACTTTCTACACGGGTTATCTGGGTTCGCCGCAACAGGCACAGATTGTGGAGGAGTTTATCCTGAAGTTCCGTGGGGAGAACGACATGGTGGTGGTGGACCCGGTGCTGGGTGACAACGGTCACCTTTACAAGGGTATCACCGAGGAGATGGTGACAGAGATGAAGAAACTGATTCACCTGGCGGATGTCATCACGCCCAACCTGACGGAGCTGTATTACCTGCTGGACATGCCGTATCAGGAGCACATCACGGACGCGGAACTGAAACAGGCACTAAAGACGCTTTCTGACCGGGGCCCGGCCATCGTCATTGCCACGAGCGTACCGGTGAGCGGCGACCCGCGTTCTACGTCGGTCTATGCCTACAACCGCTTTGGCGACCGTTACTGGAAGGTAACCTGCCCCTATCTGCCGGCACACTATCCGGGCACGGGCGACACGTTTACGAGTGTCATCACGGGAGCACTGATGCAGGGCGACAGTCTGCCCATTGCGCTCGACCGCGCCACGCAGTTTATCTTGCAGGGCATACGGGCCACATTCGGCTATGAGTACAACAACCTGGAGGGTATCATGCTGGAGAAGGTGCTCCACAACCTCGACATGCCGATTCAAATCAGCAGTTACGAGCTGGTGGAATAAGCGGCCACGCGAATCAGTACATACGTATCTGCCCGACGGGGAGTTCCACTTCGCCGAAGGGTATCAGGGCATTGAACAGACGGATATGCCGGTAGTTTCCGAGGGAGGCGACCGGGATGTCCGTTTCTTTTATCTGTCCGGTGTCGAGCAGGTATCGGCGCTGGGTTCCGGCCAGCAGAGGCTGTGCGGGGGTATGCCATTCGCATCCGTTCCAAAGGGCGATGTTGGCGATAGAGGTATCGGTGAGGAGTCCGTGGCGCACGATGAGTACGTCGTCAGCCGTATCGCGCAGAGCGAAGGCTTCGTCGAGCACACGACGGTCGGCCTGCTTGTAGCGATAGTCGATGTCGTCCTTCGCCACCAGTTGCAGACTATGTACGGGGCAGACGTGGTAAGGAAAGTATTCCACACGAATCACGTCGCGGGCATAGGTCAGGCGGCAACGGGTGCGTGCGGTATAGGCTTCCGGACGGAGGTAGTCACACACGTGGAGGTCGGGCACAGGACCGAAAAAAGCACGGCGCGTATCGTTCATGCGGCGGTCGTGCAGCGAGGCATGCCACACCTTACCGTCTTCAATGCGGAGCGTTTCAATAAAGAGGCACATAGACTTTCTGTTTCATTTCTTCATATTCGTTTCGGGCATCGCTGCGGAAGGTGATTCCTCCCCCGCTCTTGAACACCTTCGTGCCGTCGGGCTGCTGTTCCAGGAAACGGATGAGCACGGCACTGTCCAGGTTGCGGCCGTCAAAGTAGCCGGTCACACCGGTATAAAAGCCACGGTCGTACGTCTCGGCTTCGCGGATAATCTGCACAGTGCGGGGCTTGGGAGCTCCGGTGATGGAACCTGCCGGCAGGAGACTGAAAAACAGGTCGCCCAGTTGTGAAGGATAGTCTTCGGGCAGACGGCCACGGATTTCAGAACTCATCTGGAGCAACGGGCCACGGTGGGTATGCAGCTCGTCCAGGTAGCGGTAGCAGGTCACGGTGACTTCGGTGGCGAAACGGCTCAGGTCGTTGCGGATAAGGTCGGTGATGGTAGCATGCTCGGCTGCTTCTTTCGGGTCGGCCAGCAGGCGTTCACGGGCATCAGGCAACGTAGCATCCATCGTACCTTTCATGGGATGGGAATAGATAAAGCCATCGGTTATCCGGACAAAGATTTCGGGCGAGAACACCACAAAGCTATCGTTTACCCACAGTCTGTAGGGAGCACGGGCATGGTCGAACACCTGCCGCAGGGTGAGGTCGGTATCGACGAGGGTAGCACAGGTGTAGTTCACCAAGAAGGAATTGCCGCCATGCAAGTGACGGTGTACAATGTCGAATCCGCGACGGTACTCCTCAAAACTCATCGGACAAGGCTCCCAACGAAAAGAGCGGGGATGCGGAGTGGCGGGCATTCCTTGCGGCACGTTCGTGGCTCCCGGAAAGGCAAACAGCAGTTCCGAAGAAGGCAGACGGTGGGGTTCTTCCACCAGGCATTTCTCGGCGATATAATCTATCAGGAAAAAGAACGGGCGACCTTCGCTGCCAAAGCAGTTCATGCGGGTGATGGCTTCCTCACGGCCACAAAAAGAGAGGGTATCAATCATTTCGTTTGGTTTTGAGGGAACAGAGATAAAGGGTTACTCCCACAGCTACGGCAAGCATCATCGCTTTCAGCCAGAGGGCATCGAACATCAGGAAGATGCAATGCAGGGAGGTGAGCCACAACAGACTCAGGGCGAGAATCTTGGCACGCAGAGGGATGGCGCGCGACTCACGGAAATCGCGGATATAAGGTCCCAGCAGCTTGTGGTTCAGCAACCACTGGTAAGCTCTCGGCGAACTGCGGAAAAAGAGGGCAGCCGAAAGCAACAGAAAGGGTGTGGTGGGCAGCACGGGCAGGAAAATACCGGCCACACCCAGTGCCAGCGACAGGAATCCGATGGGGAGGTAAATGTATTTCATGGCGCAAAAATACAAGGTAAACGGCACACCGCAGGCAGGAGTTTAGTTAATAACCTCAAAATCGGAGGGACTGCAAAGAAGAAAGCTTGCAGAAAAAGAAAGTTTTCATCATATTTGTAATTGTTACAATCTTGTTAAACCATTCAACTATCAAAGAATCGAAGTGATTTAAACTTTTCTTTTCCTTGCACATTTTCTCAATAGCATAACGGAAA
>OODQ01000161.1_pt1 | contig 67773 bp, 45 predicted proteins | sample 1671321 | NCBI WGS metagenome assembly OODQ01 (sample SAMN06348144, study PRJEB24527) | human gut metagenome | biome: human gut; feature: ankylosing spondylitis patient; material: feces | host: Homo sapiens | place: China | collected 2015-10
AAAAACGCCGCCTGCACACATCATTCCTTGATGTAGCGCAGACGGCGCAGAAACTCTTCGTTATCGGTTTTTTCGCAGATGGCGTCAATGCCGGAGGAGATGATCCAGACCGCCATGCCACGCCGCGCGCACAGCACCAGCATATCAATGATCATCTTGTGATGCGCCGATTCCTGTCCCGCGAACGGGAAAAAGCAGATCAGCAGCTTGGGATTGAGCAGATACCACCGATAATACGAAAACCGCAGACGATCGGGCAGTGACCATGCGCTGAGCGGACGCAGCAGCATTTCGCGCGGGAACCAGCGAGTCGCCTCCTCCAGAATACTGGAGACGAGCTTTTTGCGGATCAGCCGCTTGTCTGCCTTAGGGATCAGACAGGTGCACAGATTGTCGAGCGCGGTCATGTTGTCAAACAGCACGCCGCCCGGTCGATCGGGCTGCTCAATCTGGATGCCGATCTCGGTGCCGATGATACGGTTCAGCTCGCTGTGGTCGTAAATTCTGCCGTCCAGCCGGAAAATGCCGTTCTGCCAGCCCTGATTCCCCAGAAAGCAGTCGTGCAGACGGCGTCCGGTGCTGTAATTCTCATCGTGCAGAAAGGCGATCTCGCCGGCGCATACCTCGAAGGACAGCGGCGGCAGTGGCGGCAGGGACAGTTCAAATACGGAAAGCACCGTCTTGCCCTTTGCGGGCGCTGTGCGCTCCATCCATGCCGGACGGCTGGCACGCTCCCAACCGAGCAGCTCAAACAGGCGCGGGCCGTATTCCTCGGGATACAGCCGGAAAAAGGTGCGACGCTCCTTAATCACATCAATGCGGCCGGCATAGCGGAACATGAACATCTCATCCATATCGAAAAGGAGCACCGCCATGCCATGCCCGAGCAGAAGCTGTACGCACTGCATCAGCCGGTCCTGATCCTGCCGGCGCAGTGCCTCTGTCAGCCGATCGAGGACGAGCAGCCGACAGCCGGTGAACCATGCGCGAAACACCGAAAGCCGGTAATAGTCCAGCACCGAAAGGTCGGCAAGGCGCGTCTCCCACGAATGCTCCAGCCCAAGCTGCCGCAGCATATCGGTCGCGGCAAGCGATTTCAGCCGTGCCGCACTGCGGTTCTTCTGCCGGTACGAGGTCGTTCTGCCAAGCGCCAGCACAAAATCGCGCATGGTCAGCTCCCTGCCCGCAAAGCGGGATTTGTCCACCAGCATGGTGTTCTGCCGGATCCAGTGCTCGATCACTGCGGCGCCTGTCTTGCTGCCGCAGCAGAAGGCGCGTCCGTCCGTCAGTGCAAGGCGTCCCTTGAAAAGATCCAGATATGCAGTACCGGAGGTCAAATACTCATCCACATATACGCCGATGCACTCGCCACAGGAAACCGAGATATCAAACCGGTATTCGCCGGTATCGCTGCGGAATACACCATGCTCAATGCGTATCAGTTCTTCCTTCATATCACTCCTCCTGCAGCAGCAGCGGCAGTGTAACGCAGCATTCGGTACCGATTCCCTTCGCGCTGAATATCCGCAGACCGTAATTTTCTCCGAACATCAGCCGTATACGGCTGTTGACATTGCGCAGCGCAATGCCGCCGCGTTTGCGGCTGACGGCGTTCGCGCTGCCATGGGCAAACTCCTCGTTCAGCTGCTCCACCTGCTCCTCGGAAATACCGATTCCGTCGTCCTTGACGCGCAGGAACAGCGTATTTTCGCTGTTTTCCACCGAAATATGTACGGTTCCCTGCCCTATCTTGCCCTCCAGGCCATGCACGACGGCGTTTTCCACCAGCGGCTGCAGGATCAGCTTGGGCATACGCGCCTCAAGCAAATCCTCGTTTTCCATTTCCAGTTCCATATCCAGCTTGTCACCGAAGCGGCAGCGCTGGATGGTGAAATAGTTCTCGGCGTTGTCCAACTCGTCCGAAAAGGTGACATATTCCTGCACATTGGAGATGGTGTAGCGAAAAAAAGTCGCCAGTGCCTCGGTCGTCTCCGCGATGTCCTCGCAATCCGCCAAGAGCGCATCCGAACGGATCGCCTCAAGCGCATTGTACAGAAAATGCGGATTGATCTGGTTTTGCAGCGCCAGATACTCCGCCTGCTTCTGCCGCAGGCGGGTGATCTCCTCGCCGTGCAGACGATCCTCGATCTCGTGGAAAAAGGCAAAAATATCGCGGCAGCGGCTCCAATCCTCGTGCAGCACCGCATCCAAATTGCCGTCCCGCCGATAACGGCGCAGCGCCCGACGCAGCTTCCATTGTGTTTTCAGCCACATGCCCTTCACCTACCTGTACAGCTTTTTATAGTCCGACGGACTGATTCCGGTGGTTTTCTTGAACAGGCGGGAGAAATATTTCAGGTCACGGTAGCCAACCTGTTCGGCAACGTCCTGCACCGAGCATTCATCGCCGCACAGCAATTCCTTCGCCTTATTCATGCGCAGCTCAGTCAGATAATCCATGAAATTCTGTCCGGTCTCCTTTTTGAACATGGCGGAAAAGTAGGTCGCGTTGAAGCCGACCGCATTGCTGACGTCCTCGAGCCGCAGAGATTCCTGATAATGCTGCTGGATAAAATGCTTTGCGTCCGTAATGGGACGCGCTTCGCGCTGAGAGCGCTCCCGGCGCAGGCGGTTCAGCTCACCGCTGACGCCGTCCTGCAGCAGCCGAAGCAGCTCCTGTGCGTTGGTACACTGCCACAGTCCGTCCTCCATGCGCTGATAGAACTGCTCATCGGCGCTGCCGTCCTGCTGCAAGCCGTAGCGCACCGCAGTTAGTATCTGCCGGAACCAGTCCTCCAGCATTTGTCCCCAGAGCGGCTGCATAGACATAACTGCGCGGTAGCTGTCCTCCAGCTCCTCGGCGTACTGCTCGGTGTTCAGACACGCGGCAGCCTCCTGAAAGCGACGCTTCTGCGCGCCGTCCAGCGTATAATGCAGGGAAAAATCCGGTGTTTCGGCTTCGGCGTCCCGCCAGTTTGGTGTGTGGCACAAACCGTCGATGCACAGCCAAAGCGCCTCCTTCAGCGAAACGGACAGCTTTTCTGCGGTGCTCTGCCGGCTGCCAAGGCAGACGGCGGCGCGAATGCCCCAGAACAGGTCGCGCTGCTTTTCGATCTCCTTGCGTATCTTGGTGAAGCACCGCTTGACCTCGACCGGCTGATACTCCGGCGTATACACGGCCGCCACGATACCCTCGCGGCGTGCCGATGCCACAAAGCCGCAGTCCATTTGTCCCAGCTCCTGCCGGACGATCTCGAGCGCGTGCTTTTGCATGGCACGGAAGCCGTCCTGATTTTCTGCCGCAGACGGAATATTCGGCTTGATAACAGCCGCAAAGTATCTGCCGCCTTCGGGCAGACCGCGCTCCAGATCAAACGAGCGCACGGTGCTCGAGGTGCGTACACCGCCGCGCACCTCAGTCATCAGGGTGTCGATGATGCGCTCCTGCTCGCGCTCGCTGCTCTTTTTCAAGCGGTACTCTATCGCTGCTTCCTCGCCCATCTTCTCCTTGAGACTGATCAGCAGATCGACCATTTCCTCCTGCTTGAGCGGCTTAAGCAGATAGCCTTCTACGCCGTATTTGAGCGCATTCTGCGCATATTCAAACTGGCGGTAGCCGCTGACGATGATAAAATGCAGTCCCGGCTGAATCTGCTTTGCCTGCCGAATGAGGTCAATGCCGTCGCAGCCGGGCATGCGGATATCGGTCACCAGCAAGTGCGGCTTCTTTTCGCGCACTTGATCGAGTGCGCTTATACCGTCGCTCGCCATGCCGACAATCTCAAAGCCAAGACCTTCCCAGTCAATCAGCTTGCGCATCAGCAGCAGGACCTTTTTTTCATCATCTGCCAGTACGACCCTTAACATACATATTCCCCTTTGAAGGTAATTTTAGGAAAACAGATTTTGCTTGTTGATAGGAAAAAGGGAAAACGTAACCGTTTTCCCTTTTTCTTATTCATAATAACACTGTTTGCAAGGATTTGCAAAGTATTTTCAAGAAATTACTCGTAATCCTTAACGTTGCTGGAGTCGATCCAGGTGTTGTCGGTTACGATCTCGGTGGTATCGAGGGTTTCACCCTTGAGCAGCTTAACAGCAGCCTCGATGCCGTTTGCAGCCATAGCGCCGCCGTTCTGAGAAACGGTACCGGTGATGCGGCCGTCCTGAATAGCCTCAAAGCCGTCCGGCGTGCCGTCAACGCCTGTGATAACGATGCCGGAGTTTGCACCTGCTGCGTTGCCGGCGCCTACTGCCATACCGTCGTTCTCACAAACGATAGCATCCAGATCGTAAGCGGACAGCCAGCTCTCAACAGTGGACTGTGCGCTTGCGGTATCCCACTGGCAGTCAGCCGGAGCAACGACCTGCTTGATCTCGGGGTAGTTCTTCAGAATGTTCTCGTAGCCTTCCATGCGCTGCAGACCGCCTGCGTCGCCGGACGGGCCGGTCAGGATAGCGATGTTGCCCTTGCCGCCGAGGAGCTTTGCAACCTGCTCCATCTCGGTTTCGCCGGCCTTTACGTTGTTGCCGTAGGAAACAGCGGAGATGCCGTTGTTCTGCCAGTCGGTGCAGGCAGAGATGATGTTGATCATAACAACGCCGGCATCAGCTGCAGACTTTGCAGCATCCGCGAGGCCGTCCGGATCAACAGGCTCGAACAGGATGGCGTCATAGCCCTCGGATACGCACTGCTCAATCTGGCTGATCTGGGTAGCGGCGTCCTGATCGGCACTCAGAATGGTCAGGTCAACGCCCAGCTCGTCAGCCTTGGCCTCAGCAGCCTCGGATACGGCAATCTGGAATGCGTTGGTCTGGTGCTGCTGGATGAGGGCGATCTTGTAGGAATCGCTGCCGGAATCAGCACCGGAATCGGTTCCTGCATCAGAACCGGTGGAAGTACCACCGCAGGCAGCCAGACTCAGAGTCATGGCACCGGTAAGCAGCATAGCGAGAAGTCTCTTTTTCATTTTCTTTTTCCTCCTTAGAGAAGTTGTGGTTATGATAGGAGGAGAGAGGAGCGTTCGCACGCTCCTGCGGTTCCTCACAGTCAACAATGGAAATCAGTTTTTCTTGGTCTTGCCCTTTACGTCGATCAGAACGGCTACCACGATGATAACGCCCTTGACGATCTTCTGCCAGTGGGACGATACGCCCATGATATCCAGACCGTTTGCGATAACGGTGATCAGCAGACAGCCGATGACAACGCCCCACGGCTTGCCTACGCCGCCAGTCATGGATACGCCGCCGACTACGCACGCGGTGATGGCGTCCATCTCGTAGCTCTCGGCTGCGGTCGGCTGGCCGATGGTAACGCGGGAGGTCATCAGGAAGCCGCACAGACCAGCCAGCAGGCCGGCAATGGCGAACGTGGAGATGCGGATGGCAGTGGTGTTGATGCCGGAAACGCGGGCTGCCTGCAGATTGCCGCCGCAAGCGTAAACACGTCGTCCATAAACCGTTTTAGATAAAACAAATGCACAGATGATGATAACGATTACAAGAAAGATGGACAGCATCGGAATGCCTGCGATAGAAGATGCAGCGACCGCCTTGTAGCCCTTGCTGATGCCGGTGATCGGCTTGCCGTTGGAGGTCAGCAGCGCCAGACCACGCACAGCCGTCATCGAGCCGAGTGTCATAATAAACGGGGGCAAATCGCCGATGGCAACGCCGATGCCGTTTACCATGCCGACTGCCAGACCGGCCAGCATCGCAACGACCAGCGGCACGATCAGCGGCAGGTCACCCTTGCCGAGCAGCGCTGCCAGAATGCCGGTGAATGCTACGGTAGAGCCGACCGACATATCAAATCCGCCCGCAATAATGACGAACATCATGCCGAACGCCAGAATGCCGTTGATGGAAGCCTGCTTGAGGATGTTGACGAGGTTGTTCGGGCTGATGAAGCTGGGCTTCAGAATGGTCAGCGCAACGACCAGTACGATAAAGATCAGGAAGATGAAGTATTCACTGATCAGTCCTTTAAGATTTTTCTGTTTCATGTTGTTCCCCTTCCTTTATACTTCAAGCGCGGATGCCAGCGTCATGATGCGTTCCTGCGAGAACTCGTTGCGCTTCACCTCGCCGGAGAGATTGCCTTCGCACATTACCATGATGCGGTCGCAGACACCCATCAGTTCGGGGATCTCGGACGAAATCATGATAACCGCCTTGCCCTGCTGCACCAGCTTGCCGAGCAGCAGATAAATATCGCGCTTAGCGCCGACGTCGATGCCGCGGGTCGGCTCATCGAGAATGATGACGTCCGGATCGTTCAGCAGCCACTTGGCGATAACAATCTTCTGCTGGTTGCCGCCGGACAGGTTGCCCGCGATCTGGTCGCCGGAAGGAGTTTTGATATTCAGCTTTTTGATGTACTCCATGGAAGCGGCGCGTGCCTTGCCCTTGTTATAAAGACCATGGCTGAGCAGCTTCTTGATCGCTACCATGGCGATATTGTCGTTTACCGAACCGCTGAGGTTCAAACCGGTGACCTTACGGTCCTCGGTGATGAGGGCCACGCCCTCCTTGATGATATCCTTCGGAGAGTGGACCTTGATTTTTTTGCCCTTGACAAAAATCTCACCCTGCGACAGCTCGTGCATACCGAAGATGCCTTCTACCAGTTCGCTTCGACCTGCGCCTACCAGACCGCCGATGCCGAGAATCTCGCCGCGGCGAACCGAAAGGCTGACGTCCTTTACCTTGTTGTCGGCGCGAACGATGTTCTTTGCCTCAAAGATCACATCGCCGATCTCCGCATCCAGCTTGGGGAATACATCGGTGATTTCGCGGCCGACCATCATCTTGATGAGCTGGGACTCGTCCAAATCCTTAGTATCGCCCGAGCCGATGTACTGACCATCGCGGTAAACGCTGACGCGGTCGCAGATGGAGAAGATCTCGTCCATGCGGTGCGAAATGTAGATAATCGCAACACCCTTTGCCGTCAGGCTGCGGATATGCTCGAACAGCAGCTCGACCTCACGGTCGGTGATAGCGGCGGTCGGCTCGTCCATGACAATGACCTTGGCGTTGATGGAAATTGCCTTGATGATCTCGATCAGTTGGCACTGTGCAACGGTGAGGTTGCGCAGCTTTTCCTTCGGGGAAACGTGCAGACCGCACTCCTTGATGAGCTTTTCCGCTTCTGCGATCTCTGCCTTTGCATCGACCAGACCGTTTTTGCGGAGCTCGCGTCCGACGAAGATATTTTCATACACGGACATATCCAGAATCGGGTTCAGCTCCTGATGGATCATGGCAACACCATGGTCCATGGCTTCCTTCGGGTTAGAAACGTGATACGGCTGACCGTTGAAGATGATCTCGCCGCCCTCGTCCTTGGTGTAAATGCCCATCAGAATTTTCATCAGGGTGGATTTACCGGCACCGTTCTCGCCCATCAGCGCGTGAACCTCGCCCGGCTTCACTTGAAGCTGCACATGATCAAGCGCCTTTACGCCCGGGAAAGACTTGCTGATATCTTTCATTTCCAGTACATACTCCATGCTGCTCTTCCCTCCTCATGTGTCATTTCTTTGTGATGATTTTATCAAAGTCGCCGAAATTAGAAAACACACAATCTTCACATTAGGGGTGATAATTTTTAGTTTTTTTACAAATACGGCACTTTGCTTAAAACACTGCATTTCAAATTGTGCAGATTGACAATATCTTTTGTGTACACCGATTCAAATGTACGCAGAGCAGCAGGTCCCTGCACAGTGCATTTCCTGTGCAGAGACCTTGGGAAACACCGCACAATTAAAGCGCTCTTGTTCAATTATAGTGAAGATTTCCATCGGAGTGAGAAACCTCTCGTCTGAGTAGAGCTTATACATCACGGCAGTGTGGAAAGCCATATGCGGATAACCTGTTTTCACCGTTTCGATGCAGAAACAGTGAACACAACGGCGAAGCCGAAAACAAAATGAAAAGATGAGGTGCCGCTTATGAGCAGCAGAGATACAGAAAAGACGATAAGAGAGCTTCAGCAGTTCATGCGCGAGCATGAGGACGAAATCACCGATGAGGACAGCATGCATCGTCTGGCGATGGCCTTTATGCCGCAGCACAACAGCCGGTTGCAGCCGAAACAGACCGAGCCGGAAGACGCATCCGATTATCTGGAGCTGGCGGAGGCGGCGAGCTCTAAGAAGAAACGGCTGGAATACCTGCACAAAGCGGTCGAAGTCGAGCCGGAAAATATTGACGTGCAGTTGGAGCTGCTGCTTGCGGAGCACGAAAAGCAGTCGAACGAACAGCTGCCCGGGTTGCAGTGCTTGATGGAACAGGCAGAGAAGCAGTTGGACGAAGATGGCATTTTCGAGGAATTTCAAGGCGAGTTCTGGCGAGCTTATGAGGAAACGCAGATGCTGCTTCCGCTGGCCATTCTGTACTACAAGCAGAACCAGTTCGACAAGGCGAAAGACTATTTGAACCGCCTTGCTAAAGTAAACCGAGACACAAAGAAGTTCATGCGTCTGGAGGCGAAGCACGATGGGTACAGCCTGCGTATGGAACAGGGAATGTACGGCTATCGGCCGGGCACCATTGAAGAACTGGTAGGCGCGTATTTGAACTCGACCTATCTGTTCAATGCAACGCCGTATTTCGGCCAGTAGGCATATCAATATCTGCGCACGCAGACTGCCTCGAAGAAGAAAAAGCCGAAAAACGAGGAGTAAGTCCGAGAGCCGCAGCGAATAACGACGATGACAAGAACCCGATACGGTGTAAAGCACGGTATCGGGTTCTTGTTCTGTTTCACAAATAGGACATGGGGCTACGTCTAAGCAGGTGTTTTCCTCGCTATTCTTCTTCATCCGCACGTTCCGGCAGGATGAGCACCACGCGGAATATGCTTTCCCGCGGCTCGAACTCCACCGTTCCGCCAAGACGGCGAGTCAGCTCGCGCACCGAGGCGGTTCCGATTCCGCTGCCCGTATGCTTGCGCGAAAGGAACGCACTGCCGCGCCGGTTCACCTCGCCGTCATAGCTGTTTTCGAGCACCACATACAGCCGCCGAAACTGCTGCTTCATGTGCAGGCAGATGGACTTTTCCGTGCTTTCGGGCAGTCTCCAGCACGCCTCCAGCGCATTTTCCAGCAGATTCCCCAGTATGGTGCAGAACTGCACGCTGAACGCAGCAGTATCCTCGGACAGCTCGGCGCGAACCGACACCCGAATTCCTGTGCGCCGCGCAGAGCTGACATAATAGTACAGCATCGCATCCACCGCCGGATCGTGGCAGTAGCTTTCCGGTCGGGTCGCTTCGGACAGCGCAGTAATGCGGCTGATATACGTAAGCTGCGCCTCCGGATCGCCCGCCATACCCGCAATCGTGCGCAGATGCTGTCGGAAATCGTGCCGCTGGCGGCGGCTTTCCTCAATCTTCTCCGAAATCTGCGCAAAATGCGCCTTCTGCATGGCAAGCTGCCGCGCCATCTGCCGCTGCTCCTCCGTAAAGGTCAGGCTGCGTCGGTAGCCCTGTGTGATATCCTGCCAGAACACCGCGCCCAGCACGCACACCAGCAGCAGGCAGCCCCATTCATAAAACCATTTTCCGAGAATCGGCTCGTAGGCAGGCAGCAGGCAGTCCCACAAAAACAGCGTGCCGTAGAAAATATCCGCGCAGAACAGCACTCCGGCGTGCCATTCCCGTCGGCGCGCCGCATAGAGGGCCGAGCCGAGCAGATAGACTGTCACCGCCAGCCGAAACAGCACCGTCAGATCGGAAAATGCGCGGATACGCCATTCGGACAGGTGCGCGGCACACGCACCGCACAGCAGCGCCGCACCACATATGCCGGCGCAGACCAGAACCGCCGCCTTGCGCACGGCATTCGGCAGCGCACAAATACGTCCATGCAGCAAAACGATCAGCAGCGTGGTCAGGTAGCCGCTGACCAGCTCGATGGTGTACCAAGGCTGCACCGGCAGCGCCTTCAGCGCATGAACGACCGGACCGGACAGCAGCACTGCCGCGCTCAGACTCAGCAGCAGAAACAGCCGTGAATTGGGCGGGCACCGCATGGAGCCGAGACACAGCCACAGCGCAAAGGACGCAAACAGCAGCATAAGTGTCAGCATAGCGGCGGAGATGCACACGCGCACCGCACGCTGGGTATTCACGCCCAGCGCTGTGCCGAACGCCGGCGGATAGGTCATACCGCTGTATATCCAGCTTTCATCTCGCACCGCCAGCAGCAGGCGCACCGTGCCGCTGCCCTCAAAGCTGACCGCACGGTTTTGCAGCCGCGAGCGGTACTGCTCGTCGTTCGTCTCGCCCGCGGAGAGCACCAGTTCGTCATCAATATAAAACCGGTAAGCGGAAAAGATCTCGGGCAGCTCGATCAAATACTGCCGCGGCGTTTCGGGCAGCAGCAGCGTCAGCATATAGGTGCCGCAGCCATGCGGCGTCCGTTCCGTGCTGCCGAAAGCAAAATTGCTGTATGCGCCAATCTGCACGGAACGAACGGTGCTTTTATCGCGGTTTTCGCAGGTTTTCGGGGAAAGCAGCACATCGGGATAGAAATTCCAGCCGTTCCACAGGCTGCGCACCGGATACGCCGCCAAATCGTCCTCAGAAACGAACAGCGTTCCGGCGATTGCCTGCGGCGCAGACTGCGTATATTTGTTGTCATAGTGGTACAACAGCAGGCAGAACGCAGATGCCGCCGTAAATACCAGCAAAGCCGTCAGCAAACGGCGAAAGAACCGGCTCACAGGTGTTTCCTCCACCACATCAGACCGAAAACCGCCGCCAGCACGGCCGCGCCTGCAGCCGCAAACGGCAGCTTCTGTTCCAGTTCGGCAGGTACTTCTGCCTCATCGGTCGTCAGCGTCATACCGTCCGGCAGGTCGATCTTCTCTCCGTTCAGCCGCAGTTCCGCCTGTGCTCTGCCCTCTGCCGATCGAGTGAGCGTAACCGCAAGAGTATCCGCATCGGTCAGCTCCAGCGCCCGCAGCGTATCGACCGGAAGCGAAAAGGCAATACCGTTTTTATTCAGCGTCAACGGCTCGTCCAGCTTGATCAGCGCCAGCAGGCGCGTACCGGAAAGCACCGCACCGTCTGCTGTGTCCTGCTCAAAGGCAGTCGCAGCCGGCTCCGCCGCAACCGGCTGCTTGACTTCGCCGGACGGCGCGCCAGCGGGTTGCCGCTGCACCGGCTGTCGGCTCTCGGTCTGACCGCGCAGCACCGGCGGCGTCGGTATCGTTGCCTCGTCCTCAAGCCTTGACGGCGCAGCAATGAAAGGAACGGTGGGGACTGCCGTTTCCGGCTTCTCCGGTGCTGCGGGCGTCTCCGATTCATCGTCTGCGGGCAGGTCAGGCTCGGGTGCTTGAGCGGCATCTTCGGACGGCGTTTCCGGCTCGTCCGCTGCCGGTTCGGAGGTACTCGGTCGATGATGCGAGCCGCCCGAATGTGAGCCGCCGGGCGATGGCTGAATAATATCCGGCAGATAGGTATCCTCACCGCCGCCGTCGCGGCTGCCCTCACTGTAGCCGTGCTTGAGCGGAGCGACGTCGTATGTAAAGGTCAGAATGCCGGTCTGCCCTCCGGGATATTCCACCTGCAATGCACAGGTCGTTCCCGATGTCAGTCCGCAGGTCTGCGGATAGAGTTTCAGCGCATCCGTCCCGACTGAAATCCCGCGCGTCAGCGCCTCCCATGCACCGTTTTCCTGCTTAAGCCATACCGTGAACCGGTCGCGCTGCGCCTTTTGCTCCTCGGTCAGCACCCACGGAAAAATCATCTGACCGCGTGCCGTGATGAACTCACCGATCTCCGGCTTTCCGGTCTGCTGTACGCTCACGCGACAGCGAATCATCGGCGCTTCCACGCCCTCGGCAAGCGAAAAGCACGCTCTGTCCTCCCCATCGACCAAAAGCAGCGGCGCCACAGCATCATACACGCCGGGCGTATTCCAATCGACCGCCGACAGCTCCCACGCTCCGGTGGAAAAGTCATAGGGTGTGCCATCCGCATCATAGCCGCACAAGCCGTCTCTCGCATCACGGAAAAAGGCGTGCAGCGCGTCCGCATCTCCGCAGGCAATCGCGGCTACGTCAACATTCACCTGTGTGTCGAAGCGCGTCAGCACGATGGTTTCCGGTTCCGGTTCGGGCGTGGATTCGGGCGGTTCGGGTTCCGGTTCGGGCTCGATCCAAAAGCCGCTGTCCATATCGGGTTCTGCCGGCTGAATCGCGCCGTTTTCCTCATTTTCGTCCGATACTTCCGGCGTTTCCTCGATGGTTTCCGTATCGGCAGGCTGATTTTCCGCAATGGCAGGCGGCTGCTCCGCGCCGTTCTCCGGCAGGTCCGGCAGTTCGCCCGCCAATGCCGCGCCGGTACACGCTGCCGCGCACAGCAGCGGCAAAATCAGCTTCGCATATGCTCTCATAATCCCCTCTCCATTTCCCGCAGGGCAAACGCCTGAAAGCTGCGCAGCACCTCGCTGCGGCAGCGCCGCGCAATCGGCAGACGAAGTCCGTTATCCATAATAAAATCACTGCCCTCCTGCGCGGCTACATGCCCGAGTTGGATTAAAATACCGCGCCCGATGCCGAGAAAACGGTTGTCCGTCTCCAGCGGCGCGGTCAGTTCGGCAAAGGTCGCTGCACTCTCAATACTGTACTCACACAGGCGCACCACGCCATGCCGTGCGATCGACTCGATGCACACAATCTCCCGCCGGGAAAGCATCTGCACGCCGCTTTTGGTGGGTACAGTCAAAAGATCAGACGGATCGGGCGCAGGAAAGCAGAAATCCAACGCCTGCCGCAGGCGCTCCTCGGCAAAGGGCTTAACCAAATAGTAGGTGGCGCGCACCGCATAGCTTTCCAACATAAATTCCTGGCTGGTGGTAAGGAAAATAATCCGGCAAGCCGGGTCGCGGTGATACAGCAGCCGCGCGACCTCCATGCCGCTGACCTCGCCCATGTAAATATCAATAAATGCGGCGTCATACCGTCTGGGCACGAACGCGGCGGTAAATTCCTCGCCGGAGGCAAACTCCTCGATGGTGAACGCAGCGCTGCGCGGTGCAAGCTCCCGCTCGAGCGCCTCCCGCAGAACCGCGCGGTCGGCGGACAGATCATCTATAATTGCGATACGCAGCATACAACGCCTCCTGAATAAACTATTCCAGTTTCATTATAGCACAAAAACAACGCGGTCGAGCAACCGTTTGGTCGCTAAAAGCAGCCGTTCGGTAAAATCGCTTGCCGCGGGCTGGACAGCGTAGTTTACTATAATCAGCCAGACTCGATACGGAGTCCGGCTTTTTATGGCAATCCCGCATAATTGAACAAGAGCGATTTGTGAGTAAATTTTGCGTACTGATGAGGAGGAGAACACATGCATCTGGCACTGCTGGCACGATATCTGGACGGTGACTTGTGGGAGGCGCGGCTGTGCGCTGCTATTCCCGAAGAGCCTTTGCCGGTTGATGAATTCAACGCGCTTTCCGCGCTCTCCGGCTGCACCGCCGCCTACGATGCGGCAGTTGTGGCACTGGATGGTCCGGACGGTCTGACAGCGGTACGCGAGCTGCGGCAGCGGGCGCCGCTGCTGCCTATCCTCTGGATTGCAGATGAGATGGAATACGCGGTGTTCGCATTCCGATATCGCGTGACGGCATTCCTGCTGCGCGATGCTTCAACCGCGGCACTGCGCAGCGCGATCAACACCATGAGGAGGGAATCTGCATGAATATTGCCTGCTGCGGCATCGACCGCGAGCAGTTCCACGCAGCAGAACAGGCGTGTGGCTGTCCGGTGCTGTATTTTGCCGATGCACCCGACCGGCGCGGCGACGTTCGGCTTGCCTATGCCCTGCGGGACGGCGTACCAATCCGGCTGGCGGTAGTCGGTTATCAAGGCGCGGCGGGACTGACCGCGTGCGATTTTCTGTGCAGCCATCTGCCCGGAGAGCGCATACTGTGGCTGTGCCGCCGACCCGAGTTTTCCACAGAAGCGCGGCGACTCGGCGTACACTTCTATCCCGTGGGACCGCCCGATACCGTCCCACCCAATCAAATTACACAGGAACTCATCCGCCTGCTGCGGCAGCAGCCGGAATACAATAAAGGAGGCATAACAGAATGAAATACAAAAGAGGGATCAGCTTGACATTGACAGCGGCGCTGCTGCTGTCAATGCTGCCGCAGATCGTACTGCCAAAGGCAGCGGCAGCCAATATACCGGAGCGCGAGATCGACAGCAGCACCTATGCGGCGCTCGGTCTGTCGCTCAATGCCGAGGACAAGGGCGCGTCTCTGACAGCGCCGTACAGCAAGGAGCACGTTTCGCAGGCGTTCACCGCCAGCGAGGTCTATGTTGCGGCGAGCGGTTCGCAGGCGAACCGCTACCTCATCCGGGACGGCTTCGACCGCATGGAGACCAACAACCGCGATTCCGCTGTATGGGACGGCGACAACAAGAGCAATGTGCAGGGCAATCTGGACGGCGCATATATCCGCTATGCCGTCAACGGCTACGGGCTCGGCTTGGGCAAATACGGCAACACCTACGCCAGCAAGCTCAGCTCGAACAGCCGCAACCTGACCGATTACAACAATAACGACTTTTCCGGCATTTATGCCACCAGCACCGCGTTCAACAAGGACGACGGCAAGGATAACTACATTGCCGAGCTTCGTGCTTACGGTCGTGATAAGAAAACACCGACCGAAATCGGTGACAAGGAGGGCGGCTTTGCGCTTGCGCTATTTAAGGTAAACGATAACGGCAAGCGTTCCTCTGCCGGTACGCTCTCCCCGACCGTCACCAAGAACATGATCTACGGCGGCGGCATGGCGTACTTCACCCGCCGTTATGTGCAGGAAATGGACGCCATCATGGACGTTGCCGCAGCAGATGTGAACGGCGACGGCAAGGACGAGCTGTTCGTCTACGCCGGACGCTGGAAAGACGAAAACGGCATGCGCTACGCCTATGTGGACGTATTCGACACCGCTTCCATGGAACGCACCGGTCAGCTGAAGATCGACGCCGGCAAAGCCTCCGCGTACCAGCAGGCAACGCAGTGGCAGTGGCAGATCGAGAAAATCCCGGTCGTGACGCTTGCCGGCGGCGACCTCGACCGCGACGGCAAGGAGGAAATTGCCGTTACCGCATCCGCACCGACCGACAACAGCAATGTGGCCTCGGCGGCGCACCTGACCGTATTCACCGAGGAATCCGGCACGCTCACGCCGGTCAGCGGTCTGGATACCGTATCGCTTGCCGACGGCAAGCAGGCGATGGTATCCGCAAACTGCGCGTTCGGCACGTTCTCCCTGCCGGATACCGGCATCACCGGTACGGTGCTCATCGCAGCGGGTTATCAGAGCAATAACGCCTCTTCCGCGCACGATTCCGGCGCGTATACGACCGCTGCGTACCGCTTTGCCTACTACGATCCGCAGTCGAAAAAGTTTAAGCTGTCCGAGTACCGCACACAGGCACTCGGTGACAGCGGCAAGAAAATCGCGCAAAGCTACATTGATGACCCGGATGAGGACTATTACCGTCCGGTCCATGCGCCTATCGCGCTCGGCTGCGCGGATATGGAGGGCATCGGTGCAAACAACAGCAACGATGAGGTACTGCTCGGCGGAGAAATCTACGATTTTGACACCACCGGCGGTATCACGACCCAGCTTTCGTCCGTCAGCGTGTGCACCTCGCAGGTCAACATCAACGGCAAGAACAAGGCCAAGGAACAGGTCTGGATCAGCGATGTGCAGGCGGGCGTAGTGGATAGCAACCCATCCGACAAAAGTGCGGTAGATCAGTACAACAAATGGCGCGAATCCTTCGTTTATGTTGCCGGCGTACACCGCAAGGAGCTAGTCAACGGCAGCGATGATTACTACTGGATGGACCTCGGTGCGGCATATCTGACCGGCGCAAAGAGCGGCGCATCAGACAGCACCAAAAACCACATATTCTACAGCACGCAGGAGGGCGTTATCGCGGAATCCAGCCGCCGCAACGACAATACGGGCACGTTCGTCAGCCTGGCGCTGCCGGATTTCGGCAACGACTCGATCACCATGCGCTACGTTGCCGACTATACGGTATACACCAACCCGGAGGTATACGCCGTGCTTCAGGCCTCCCCGTACTTTGCCGACCTCAACGAAACGTATGACTACATCGGCAACGGCGGCACCGCCTACGGCACAAGCAAATCCACCGGCGACACCAAAACCGCAAGCGTTTCGCAGGCACTCGGCGTATATCACTCGCTCGAGATACAGGCGCTCGCCGGCGGCGAATACGAGGTTGAGCTGTCCGCCAGCTACAGCTATGACTACGCAGAATCGACCGAAATCGAGCACTCCGTCACCTACAACGCACAGGCAGGCGGCGGCGATATGGCCGTTGTGTACACCATACCGTATCAGTACTATATTTATGAGATGTACGACCCGGACAGTAAGCAGTGGAGCACTACCATCCTGCCCGCAGCGCTCGATCCGACCGTTGCGGTGCTCGATGTGGAAAGCTATGACGAGATCGCCGCGGAAACCAAGGGGCTGGAGCCGATTTCCGGCAACCTGCTTTACTCCACGCCCGGCGAACCGGAAACCTACGCCAATCAACCCGCCGGTACGCGCGAGTTTATCTTTGGCGGTGCCTATGCGCACACGGGCGCAAGCAGCACCACTGCCGATACCACGCAGGAGATCACCAAGACGACCGGCAAAGAACACAGCCACGCCTTTAATCTGGAGCTGAACTACAAGGTCGGCGGCGGCGGCGCACTGCTCGGCAATAAGGGCTATGTCGGCGTGACCGGCAGCACCGGCGCAGGCGGCGGCTGGAGCAAGTCCAGCGCGGAAGGAACGGCGTTCTCCGGCACGGTCGATTCCCTGCCTGCTGAGGCAACGCAGTACGGCTTCGAATGGAAGCTGATCGTCAACAATGCACAGCTTGACGGAACACCGGTCTGGATCGTCGGCTACGAGGTCAAAAACGTCACGCAGCCACCCAGAATGCCCCAGAATCTGACCGTTACCGAGGTCAGCACCAGCACGGTGGATTTGGAATGGGAATCCAGCGGCGGCGCGGCATATTACGAGATCAGCATGATCGACCAGCATGGCGAATACAACAAGATCGCAACAGTCCCCTATACGGTAACACAGTATCAGGTGACCGACCTCGATGCCAACACCGATTACCGGTTCAGCGTACGCGCGGTCAGTCCAACCAAGGGCAGCAGTATCGACAGCCCAATCGCCTACGCTACTACGATGAACGGTACGGCGAATTTTGAGATCACCACCCACCCGGAGGACGCCTCGACCGCCGCAGGTAAAACTGCGACCTTCACCGCCGCCGCGACCTACACCGATGACAGCGGCGCCAAGCCGGTCAGCTATCAGTGGCAGGTGAAAACGACCGACAGCAAGGCGCAGTGGCGCGAACTGAAAAACAGCACCGGTGTTTCCGGCGCGGACGGTCCGAAGCTCACCATCACCGCTGCGGAGGAGATGAACGGCTATGCATACCGCTGCCGCGTGTATGTGAAAAACCGTTCGCTGTACACCAAATCCGCAGCACTGGACGTTTCTCGCGTGCCGACCAGCATTCAAATCACACCGAAGGACGACACCGTTTGGCTGTCCGGCGGCACGCTGACGACCAGTGCGGGAACCACTGTCACCGGTCAGAAGGCGGTAACGCTGACGAGCGGTGATAAGACCTATTCCCTGCTCTCTGGCGGCAACCAATTTTTCTGGTTTGACGGTGCGGCGTATTACGCCTATAAAGGTCCCGCGCCGACGCTGACCGGCGGTCTGGTCGGCACGACGCAGACGTTTGACACAAGCAATATCGACAGCACCGCTCTGGACGTTGCGCAGACCTCGCCGCAGGCGGTCATCACCGTAACCGATAACGACGGCAAGACCGATACCCGAACGATTGCGCTCAGCGATTCGACAGATGATGATACGACGCAGATTACCTACAACGGCAAGTCGTACACTGTTCAGCACAAATGGAGCGGCACCATAGGCAGTGATTCCTATTCGTTCTACGAAGCGAAAAACACCAAGGATACCGTTTATCTGTGCACAAAGAGCGGCAAAGCGACCTATTCCGCGTTTACATTGCAGTATGCGGCAACCCTTGTCAACGGAATCAACGCCAACAACCTGACGCCGGTCTATCAGGCGACTGAAACCGCCGGAACGACCACCGGCACCGAAACGGTAAAGAGCGATAAAACGTATAACCTCTCCGCTTTGGTATCGGACAACGACAGCAAGCAGCCGACCGACATGACTGGAACCGTCACCTTTACGATTTCCGGCGCGGGCATTGAGGGTCAGAGCTTTACCGTACCTGTCAGCGAAAGCAAAGCCGCTCTGAGCAGCTTTGCCCCCAAGGGTGAAGGCGCGGCAACCATCACCGCCATGTACTCCGGCGATGACGTCTACGCGCCGAGCACCGCGTCCGTGAATGTCTATTTCGTGCTGAACAAGCAAAACCGCTCGGTGCTGTCGCTGACCGCACCCGCGAACGTCACCTACGGTGAGAGCGCAAATCTCGCCGCAACGCTGACCAGTCAAAATGGCACTTCGCAGAATGCCACAGCGACCTATAAGGTGGAAAAGCTGGTAAGCGGCAAGTACGTTTCGGCAGGATCCGACACAGACTATACCCTCGAAAACGGCGTATTTACGCCCAAACTGGTGACGAACTACCGCATTACCGCAACCTGTCAGAATCTTACCGATTCCAAGGTTATTATCGTAAGCAAGGGCACGCTCACGCTGTCCGCTGCCGATACGAGCAAGGCGCTGAACGACACTAACCGCACGCCTGCCGCCGCAAAGGTTTCCGGTCTGGCGGCATGGGATACGGTATCGCTTGCGGCAGGCACGGACTACACGCTGACCTCCGAAGGCACCACCGCAGCCCTTCCGGGTAAATACCCCATCTATATCGCACTGAAGGATTCCGTTGCCGTAAAGTCGCTGCAGCAGAAGTACAATATCCTGCTGAAAAACGCGGTTTACACGCTTTCCGGCGAAAGCTACACCGTAAACGCCAAGGGCGATACCAACGGCACGGTTTCCATCACCTATCAGGCGGATGCCGCGAGCGCAGTGCTTCCGGTTTCCAGCGGCAGCAGCCTGCCCAAAGGCAGCAAGGTGACGTTCACCGCACAGCCCAAGGCAGGCTACACCGTCAGCCGTTGGAAGGTTGGAGATTCCTACCTTGCAGGTCAGGGCGACTCCTACTACAATGCCATCAGCTACACGATTGACAGTTTGAGCGAAAACGTAGATGTTTCCGTGAATTTCACCGCCGGTACGAGCACGCTGACGTACAAAGCCGACAGCACCGCCATCGGCAGCGTGACCGCGAATTACCTGACGGACGGTGCACTCGGCAGTGCGTTTATCTCGGGCGGAAACGTCAATTACAGTCAGACCATCCGCGTGTCGGCGCAGCCCAAGGACGGCTATGCGGTCGATCGCTGGGAGGTCAACGGCAACACGCTCAAAACCGCAGACGGCACGCACAATTACACCGGCAGCACTTATACATTCGATAAATTCACCGAGAATGTGACAGTAATCGTATATTTTGTCGAAAACAGCCATCCGGTTGTGACCATTAAGCCGGTGGACAATGACGGCAATCCGCTGACCGGCGCAAAAGTCTCGGTCGGCGGTACCGAGCTGACCGGCATGAACGGTGTATTCACCTATACGGCGCACACCGGAGAAAATCCGGTCATCACCGTGACGCCGCCGGACGGTCTGCTGGTGGATTCGTGGACGGCAACACCTGACACAGCAGGCACGCTCAGCACCGATAACCGCGTCATGGCGCTGCATGATCTGCGCGAAAACACCGCCTTTACCGTAAAATGCACCGCACTCAACCGCTATACCGTAGCCTTTCAGGGCAAGATGGCGGACGGCTCCGCAATCACCGATGCGGCAGGTACGGTATCGGCGGTCAAGCTGGGCGCAGGTGCGCTGACGAGCGACGAAAGCCAGCTTCAAGGCTCGACCATTCAGTTCACCGCCAAGGCGAACACCGGCTATGAGATTGCCGGCTGGAAGCTGAACGGCAACGCCGTTACGCCGACCGCAAGCGGTACCTATCAAATCCCCTCGCTGAACGGCAACGCTGCTCTGGTCGTAACCTTCCGTCAGCAGCCGAAAATCACGCTTTCGGCAGGTAAAAACGGCACGCTGACCTGCGACTCTCATACCGGCAGCAGCTTCTATCTGCCCTGCGGCAGCAAGGACGCGCTGACCTTCACCGCGCAGCCGGAGAGCGGCTATCGCGTTGCAGGCTGGACGGTAAACGACAATGATGTTTCCGGTTCGGCGGTTATAAACTCGGATAACCAGACGTACACCTATACACCGAACGCCGACGGAATCACCGAGGATGTGACTGTTTCCGTTGCGTTTGAGAAAATCCCGACCGCGAAAATCACCTTCTCGGTTGTGGATACCACACCGGAGGACGACAATTCCGGCGAAAACGGCACACTTTCCGCTGTAGCGACCCGCAACGGCACGAATACCGCGCTCCGGAGCGGCAATGAAGTTCTCAGCGGCTCGGAGGTTACGTTCACCGCACAGCCCAATCAGGGCTACAAGGTGCAGAGATGGTATCTGGACGGCAAGGAGCAGGCAGGCGCGCCGACGCTCAACATCACGGATAGCGATACCGCGCACGAGGTCAAGGTACAGTTCACCGAGATCAGCAGTGCTGTTACCTTCGGCATTGCCGAAGACAGCGACACCGGTCATGGTGCAAGCCTGTCCGCCGCCTTCCTGCGTGCCGGCATGAGTCAACCCGATGCCATTGCCAACGGCAACAACGTCACCGCCGAGGGCAAGCTGACCGTAACGGTCGAAAATCTGGATGACGGCTACAAAATCGCAGGCTGGACGCTGAACGGCGCCGTTTACGAGCAAAACGGCAAGCCGTATACCGGCAACAGCCTCGCTTGTGACGTTTCGGCAACACAAGGCGCGGATATCCGCGTAAAGCTTGAGCGCAAATCCTACGAAGTGACCTTCTCGGCGCAGACCGGCGGCGGCATTACGAATGATAAATCGCTGACGAGCGGCGATACGGTCAAGGGCGATACCGAAATCACGTTCACCGCGTCCGCACCGGCAAGCGGCTACACCTTCATCGGCTGGAAGGTAAACGGCACGATGCACAAAACCGATGCAACGACCTACACCCTGACCGTCACCGAGGACACCGAAATCATTGCGTGCTACGAAATCGCGGACGCGGAATACACCGTAACCTACGGCGTGATCCCGACCAGCGGCGCGGATAACGGCACGCTGACGGTTTCCGGTCCGGACGCAGACGGCAAGGCAAAATCCGGCACGCGCGTTGCGTTTACGGCAGTGCCCGATACGGGCTATATGGTCGAAAACTGGTACGCAGACGCGGCAGGCATTACTGCCATCGGTACGGTGGAAAGCACAACCTATGTCATTGACCCGCTGACCGGCAACACCTCGGTTTACGTCCGCTTTGTGCCGATTCCGACACACACCGTCACCGTCAATATCAGCGGCAGTGGCGCGGTTTCTGCCAAGGTAAACGGTGCAGACGTTGCTATTACTGGCGGCAAGCTGACCGTTCCGCACCATGCGGCGGTTGTTCTCACCGCACAGCCGAGCAGCGGCGCATATCTGACCGGCTGGATGCTGGACGGCGAGGCAGAGGGCAACGCGCTGACACTCAACCTGAACAACGTGACGAAGGACCACACCATTGATGCAGCATTCGGCATCAGTCAGATGGTAACGCTTACGACCGTCTGCGGTGACGGCGGCAAGCTGACCGTTAAACGCGCGGATGGCACGACCATTGACACCTCCGGCGGCATTCAGGTACCCAAGGGCGCTCCGCTGACGCTGACCGCCGCACCGGATTCCGGTAAGATGGTTCACGCGTGGACGGTAAACGGCACGGCAGCAGACGAGCTCTCCAACACTTTCACGCTCACTCCGACCGAAAACAGCAAGGTGCAAGTGGATTTTGAGAATGTAACGCTGTTTGATCTGCCTGCCGACAACGCAAAGTATACCTTCCGCACGAGTTCCAGAACACCCAATGATTACGGCACGGAACGTCAGATTCGCAAAGGCGGCACGATCGAATTTGCAATGCGCCCCGCAGAGGGATACCTGATCCGCAATCTGGATTTCCAAGGCGCTACGGTAACGCGCTGCGCATTGCAGACAGACGGCAGTTGGAGCATCCGCATGGAAAAGGTTGTCAGCACTATCACATTTAAGGCCGACATCTATTCGATGGTTCCTCTGACCATTACCGCACCGCAAAACGGCACACTGACGGTCAAGCTGGGCGACACCGTTCTGACAGACGGCGCAAAGCTGGCGACAGGCGATATACTCACCATTGCCGCAGATCCGGCAACCGGCTACACGCTCGATAAGCTGACCGTTTCCGGCGCGACCAAGCAGCCGGGCGGCACTTACAAGGTCGATGCGGCGGCGGTTTCCGTCAGCGCAAGCTTTAAGCACACCGGCGGTACCTCCGGCGGCGGCGGTGCAGGTGGCGGCGGCGGAGCCGTTGCACCGACCACCTACGACATCGTTATTCCGTCCGCGCTGGCGAACATCGTCAAGGCAGATAAGACTAAGGCGGCGGCAGATGACACCGTAACGCTTACCGTGTCCGGCGAGGGCACGCTGACCGTTACGGACGCAAACGGCAAGTCCGTTGCGCTGACCGACCTCGGCAGCGGCAAATACACCTTCAAGATGCCGTCCTCCAAGGTCAATGTGGCGTTTGCCGCGTCCGGCGAAACCAAGCCGTGTGACGGTGGCAAGGATTGCCCGTCGGCACCGTTTAAGGACGTTGACACCGGTAAGTGGTATCATGTATCCATCGACTATGTGCTGACGCACAGCATAATGAACGGCGTTTCCGGCACTTCCTTTGCACCGAACAGCAATCTGACACGCGGTATGCTTGTGCAGATTCTGTTCAATCTGGAGGACAAGCCGCAGAGCGCTTCGGCAAGCTTCTCCGACGTTAAGGCGGACGCATGGTACGCCAAGGCGGTCGGCTGGGCAGCGGCAAACAAGGTCGTAACCGGCTACGCAGACGGCACGTTCCGACCGAATGCAGCCGTCACCCGTGAACAAGCAGCAGCAATCCTGTACCGCTACGCACAGAGCAAGGGCATTGACGTAAGCGTAGGCGAGGACACCAACCTTCTCAGCTACGCGGATGCCCTGCAGGCAAGCGAGTACGCAATTCCCGCATTGCAGTGGGCTGTCGGCGCAGGCGTGCTGAATGGCAAGAGCGGCAACCTTCTTGCCCCGACCGGCACCGCAACTCGTGCCGAGATCGCCGCAATCATGCAGCGCTGGTGCGAGAAAATCGTTCAAAAGTAAAACCAAATACGCCGGATGGCATGAAAAAGGAGCAGTCTATGACTGCTCCTTTTCGCATATAAAATCACCCCATCTGTTAGATAGTATATCTTACGGTACATATCCCTTTTGTCAGCAACCCTTGTCCGGCAATTGCCATAGTATTTATTTCTCAAAACCCGCTTTATAGACAGCTACCTCATGGGCAGCTTTTTTATAATAGACTTGTGCCGTCTCTATGCTCTGCGCGAGGCCGCACTTGTACTTTTCCGAAGCCGTATGCTACAATAAAACCACTACATTCGACAGAAAGCAGGAACAGCCATGCGCACCAAACGGGAACAGATTATCTTTCAGGCATTTCATGACCAGATCTGCCGATCAGAGTTCAGCAGCGGTTTGACGCTGTTTTTCGGACTGCACGGAAACAGCTCAATCCGATACCAGTCCGCCGAGTACTCCATGCCCGCAGGCGCGCTGCTGGTTGTCAACCCGTTTGAATTATATCAGGTGAACTGCTCGGAAAATGCCGAGATGATCGCCATGCAGATCCCCGAAAATCTGCTGCAGCTTGCCAGCTGGAGCAGACAGAATGTCTGCTTCTGCTACGCCTCCAGCCAGAATGAAAAGCAGGAGTACCAGACCATCCGCGTATTATTTGCAACGATTTTTCAGGATTTCTTTCAGAACCCGGAGCAGAACGCCTCCGGTATTGTCACCAATGTACTCAAGCTCGTTGATCTGCTGACAGCGCATTTTCTCATTTCCGCTGTGCCCAAAAGCAATACCAAGCGCGAGGAAACCATGCGCCGCATGAAGCGCATCATGGATCATATTCATTCCGACTGGAATGAGGATATTTCCCTGCGCGAGCTTGCTGCACGCGAGTTTCTGTCCGAAGGCTATCTGTCCCGATTCCTCAAGCAGAATCTGGATATGACCTACTCCCAGTATGTCATGGGGCTGCGTCTGGAACACGCCGAAAAGCAGCTGCGCAGCACGGATCACTCCATTACTCAGATCGCCTACGACTGCGGATTTCACAACGCCAGTGCTTTCATCGAACATTTTCGTCAGAAACACGGCCAGACACCGCGGCAATACCGCCAGCATGCCACCCAGAAAGCCGCCGCTGACCCATCCGGCGAGGAAACTTTACTGCAGGACGGCGTTTCCTATCTGCTGCAGTTTGCCGTTCCGCCCGATCCGCAGCGCGAGCTGCCGCACGAAACGCGGTACATCACGGTTGATGAGAATGTACAGCCGCGCAGGCTTCGTCATACGTGGAAAAACCTGCTCAACGCCGGATACGCCAAGCATCTGCTGACCGCCGCTGTACAACAGCAGATTATCAAAATCCAGCAGGAGATCGGCTTCCGCTATCTGCGGTTCCACGGCATGCTCGATCAGGAGCTTCACATCTATCAGGGTATGGAAAACGGCCAAGTGAAGTGCTGCTTCACCTACTTCGATATGGTCATCGACTTCCTGCTCGAGCAGGGGCTGCGCCCGTTCCTGGAATTCAGCTTTATTCCCCGGGAACTGGCGAAAGCACCGACCAGCATCTTCGAGACCGGCTCGATCACCGCTGCATGTGCGGACTGCACAGCATTCGGCGCACTGGTTGAAGCTATTCTGCGGCATGCAATCTGCCGATACGGCTGGGACGAGGTATCCCAGTGGAAGTTCTCTACCTTTCAGATTAACTATGTGTTCTTCGACTGCATGACCATGGATGAATATCTCGAACTGTATGACTGCGTGTACCATGCGGTCAAAGCTGTCGATACACGGCTGCAATTCGGCGGCCCGGGCGCCATGTCCAGTGTGGTATGGGACCCGCGCGGTATGCGTGTCTTTCTGCAGTATGCCACAGCCCACGACTGTTTGCCGGATTTCCTGACCGTGCAAAGCTATCCGCATGAATCTCCGTCCGCCGATGCAAATTTTATGAGCTATACGCTCAGTCAGCAGTCCATCCCATCCGTATTATCCAAGGATACAAATTTCGTTAAAACCTTCCTCTATGACCTTAACGGTATATGCCGCGAATTTGAATTGCCCGACATGGACATTTTCATCGAGGAATGGAACTCCACGCTATGGCAGCGCGACCTTTCGAGCGACACCTGCTACAAATCCGTCTGGCTGACCAAAAACATCTGCGAAAATATGGATGCCGTATCCGCCTTCGGCTACTGGACAATCTCCGATCTGATGGACGAGCGTGCGAACTTCGATTCCATGTACCACGGCGGCTACGGTCTGTTCACCTATAACGGCGTGCCGAAGAGTGGCTATGAGGCACTGCGCCTGCTCGGACAGCTCGGCAACTGCTGCATTGCTTCCGGTGACGGCTGGTATTTCACCCAAAGCGAACGGGAATGGCAGCTGATTCTATATAATTACACCCATTATGACAACATTTACCGCTATCGCTACCGCCGTCTGGAGCATCCGGATGACGCCTATTCGGTATTCGAGAGCGGCAAGGTCGTGCGGTTTCAGATCACATTTCCCGCTCTCAGGCGCGGTCTGTACCAGATTGAGCAGCAGGAAATCACCCGCACCTCGGGTTCCTCGTTCGACCTGTGGCTTGCCGCCGGCGCACCGCCGTCCCCTGACCGAGCCTTCCTGCAATATCTGGCCGAGCACGCTTCCGCCCACCGCACAATGACCACCGAACAGGTGGATACCGCTCTGCGGCTCGATGCAACACTGCAGCCGCTTGAGGTACGTCTCTTCCGCATCAGAAAGATGAATTTTACATAAACCTTTTCTAAAATATCTGTTTTTTGACCTTTTTCTATCTGTCATTTCATATTATGCGACAAAAACACGGTTTCTCCTCCGAGTGAATACAAAATATATTGCTATGTCTAAAATGAATATTCCGTATTTTCTTTGTTCTTTTCGTACTATACTATAGTCAAATCCCAAACAGAAACGCTGCGCAGCCGATTCTGAACGAAAAGGTGGTAAGGAAAATGACGAAAAAACAGCTTTCAATGAATGACACCTCATTCAAAACCAGTCTGATGGAAAAAATCGCATACGGCATGGGCGACACCGCCTGCAACGTCGTATTTGCAATCACCTCCAGTCTGATCGTATACTTCTACACGAACGTAATCGGCATGTCTGCGGCACTTGTCGGAACGATTCTGTTAGTATCTCGTGTATTTGACGGCATCAGCGACCTGCTGATCGCCCAGATTGTAGACAAGGTAAACTCCCCGAAGGGCAAGGCTCGTGCGTGGATACTCTGGATGGCCGCACCTTACGGTATTGCCTCCGTGCTGATGTTCTGCGTGCCGCCACATTCAAGCACGATGGTGCAGGCGATCTATGTATTCATCACCTATAACCTGTGCACCACCGGCGTATATACCGCACTCAACCTGCCGTATTCCAATCTGGCACCGATGATGACTCGCAATGACGATGACCTTGCCAAACTCAATCTGTTCCGCATGGCCATGTCCCCGATCGGTAACCTGATCGTTACCGCACTCACCCTGCCGTTCATCAACATGCTCGGCGGCGGTCAGCAGGCATGGATCACGGTCTGCGCGATTTACTCCATCGTTGCTTTCTTCATGCTGCTGTTCTGCTACAAGGGCTGTCAGGAGCGTTTCCACACTGATGCAGCCAAGGAAGCCGAGGCTATGCCGTTCGCACAGCGCCTGAAGGCTACCCTGAAGAACAAGTATTTCATCGTACTTACTCTCACGATGATAGCCGTTGCTCTGTACCAGAACGTAAACGGCACCGTTGCTACTTACTACGCACAGTATATGCTGGGTAACGTCGAAGTCATGGGCGTTATGCAGAGTTTCGAGAACATTCCGAAGATTATTGCTATCATCTGTCTTGCCCCGTTCATCAAGAAGTTCGGCAAACGCAATCTGGTTCTGTTCGGCGCAGTGCTCTGCGTGCTCGGTCAGGTCGTTGTCCTGTTTGCACCGCAGAATATGACCATGGTTATGGCCGCTGCTGTTATGCGCGGTATCGGCGAAGCCCCGTTCTACGGCTGCATCTTCACCATGCTGGCTGATGTTATCGAGTACGGTCACTGGAAGACCGGTATCCGTGTACAGGCCCTCATCTTCTCCGCATTCACTGTCGGCCAGAAGTTCGGCGGCGGCGTTGCAGGCTGGCTTGTTGGTCAGCTGATGGAGGTTTCCGGCTTTACCGGTCTGGAAGTGGAGATTCCCTCCGCAATAAGCATGGTCAAGAACCTTTACATTTACGGCAACATGATCGCATGGGCCTTGGTTATCATCCTTATGCTGGTTTACCATCTGGATAAGGAATACGACGGCATTATGAAGGATCTCACCGGCCGTACGGCGTAACAGAAAGCGTGAACAACATGTATACCCATAAAATTTTAGACATATGCGACCCGAAAAATCCCTACGCCCCCAAGTTCTCCGGCACGTTTGAGCTGCCGGTGGAATACGCGGGCAAAAAGCGCCGCATGCTGGCCTATGTACCGCATGATATCCGCGAATCCACCGCCGGTATTCTTGTGCTGGGAGAAAACGGCCAGACCGCCGATGATCTACTCGAGCACAGCGGCTGGTGTGAGATCGCGGACACCGAGGAGTGCAAGGAACGTCTGATCGTGTTCTTCCTTGAGCCGGAAAACGGCGCATGGAACACGAACGAAGCCTACGGCACACCGGATGGCGATGTTGCGTATATCAACGCAGCAGCCCTTGCCGCCGCAGACCGCAAGCTGTTCTGTGTACACGAATCCAAGTTCTATCTGGTTGGCTGTAAGGAAGGCGGCGTGCTCGCCAATATGGCGGCGGCTTACGATCCGGCGCTCTTCGCAGGTGTGGCTTCGGTCGGCGGCTCGGCAGTTTCCGAGCAGTATCTGACCGACTGCGGGCAGGCGTATGCCCTCAATCTGGACGGCTTTGAGGATCCGGAACATCGCAAGGACATTCACAAGCAGGATATCCCGATGCCCGCGTGGATTATCGACGATCCGACCGTATCTACCGGTACCGGCGACGCTATCCTCACCTACTGGCGCAATGCATGTGAAGCCGAAGAAGGCCGTCAGCTGTCTCCCGATCAGTACGAGTATTACCGCGTGAAGGAAACACCTTACGCGCCTAATCAGGAGAAGGAAGCGTACCGTGTCTGCCACAGCAGTATTACCGGTGCATCCGAGCAGTATGCCAAACGCCTGCAGCGCCGTATCTGGAAGGACTTTCTCTATCGGCAGCGCCGTTGGATGAGCAGTCCCGGCGGTGAACTGCGCGTGACAAAGGATCCGGTCCGCGACCTCGGCATGGAGTACCACTACGAGGAATTTGACGGCTGGATGCGAGAATGGTATGTTTACATTCCGCAGTCGGTACGGCAAAATCCCGAAAAGAAGGTGCCGCTCGTGCTGGCCATGCATGGCTACACCTGTACCGGTGAAATCTACGCCGGCAACAGCGGTTGGTATGATGTGGCGGACAAGCATGGTTTCATCGTTGTGTTCCCGACCGCACTGCACGCCAAGGTTGACATGCCTGAGCAGGGTCTTATGCCAGACTGGGCGCCGCTCAACGCATGGAACGTGTTCCTTGAGGACGACCGCCCGGATGAACTGAAATTCTTCTCGTTCCTGCTGGACAAGATGATTGCCGAGTATCCGGTGGACGAGCACCGCGTGTTCGCAACCGGTCACTCGTGGGGCTCGCTGATGACCGAAATGCTGGCGCTGGGACTGACCGAGCGCTTTGCCGCTGTCGCCCCCTGCTCGGGTGCATTCTTCGGCGATGCGTATGAGAAAATGACTTCCCTGCCGTATGCCGCCGAAAACGGCGTACAGCTTCCAATCTGGATGTTCTGGGGCATGAATGAGGAATGGCTCATTCCGTGTGAACCAACCCACGAGAACGAAACCGGTCTGACCGTCGAGCTGTGGCTCAAACGCAACGGCAAGGCTGATATGATTCCCGCCGATTGGGCACAGTGCGCTAACACGGTCAATGGTCGCTTCAAAGATCATTACTTCGACCGTGAGAGCACGGCTCCCGTGCAGTTCACGCAGGTGGACTACATGCCGCATGCTACTATGCCGGAAATGTCGTTCCGCATTTGGGAAGAATTCTTCAGTAAGTTCTCCCGCAGCTGATAGCTAATCTACTACTTCCTTTACATATGATTGGATAATCCATAGCGAGGGCCTTTTATTTGACTAAATGCGCAACTTCATTTTACAACGCGCGCTTATTTATATCTTCTTTCCGCAATTCTCTAACCATAACGGCGACACTCCCGCAAATCCCGATTTACGCATCCCTCGTCAAATCCACATCCGGACGGTTATTCGTGCCGTACACAATGCGCGGCACGCCGCTGTAATCCTCGGTGATAGTGACATCCTTGTAGCCGTGCCGCTGCATGATGCCGGCCACGTCGTCGGCCTGCTGCCAGCCGCACTCGAACAGCAGCCTGCCGTTCGGCACCAGCAGTTCACCCCAGCTGTCGCAGATGGCGTGATAGAAATCCAGACCGTCCTCGCCGCCGTAAAGCGCCTCATGCGGCTCAAAATCGGCTACACTGCGGTCGAGCATCTGCATTTCGTCCTCGGTAACGTACGGCGGATTGGAAACGATAATATCAAACTGCCCAAGTCCGCGCGGAGGCGCGTGCATAACATCGGCTTTCATGGTCAGCAGACGGCTGCTCACGCCCAGATCACGGGCATTCTCGCGGGTAATGTGCAGCGCACCGTCCGACAGGTCGATCGCGGTCACGCGGGCATCCTCGACCGTGTGCGCCGCCGCAATGCCGATGCAGCCCGAGCCGCAGCACAAATCGAGAATACGAGGTGAAACCCGCTCTTTGGCCTGCTCAATGACCAGCTCGCACAGGCGCTCGGTGTCCGAGCGCGGAATGAGCACCGAACGGTCCACCTTGAAGGTCAGGCCGTAAAAATCCCATTCGCCGATAATGTACGCCAGCGGCTCGCCGTCCAGACAGCGGTCGCACAGCAGACCGGCGTAGTCCACGGTCGTATCCTCAACGTAGAAATGGGACCAGCCGGCCGTCTGCTTTTTGTCCGCTTTGCAGGCGTAGGCGGTAATCTCCCGCGCGGTCAGCTGCGGCATCGGGTCGCCGCCCTCTTTCAAACGGCGGAAAAGCTGCATGTAAACATCGTTGATAGTCTTGGTCACACAGGGTCAACTCCTAAAATTTACGCGGGTTTGAACCACAGCGGCACGGCGTTCGCCCGCACCCTGCAATTACGGAACACGGCTGCGGCCGCCGACTGAAATTCTGCGGCATTTTTGGCTTTTTTAATCGCTTTTCCCGGTTTTTCGCTGTTTTCAAACAGATTCAGATGGTAAAACCAGATTTCCTTCATGCGCAGCATGGCAATCCGGCTGTCGCCGAAGGCTTCGCAGTAGCGCATGAACAATGTATCGTGGAAGGTCTCGAGCGTTTTTGCGTCTGCGGCCTTGCCGCCGGTCAGGCGCGCCACGAGAGACGGATCGGCAATCAGCGCACGGCCGATCATCACCGCCGGTAAATCGGGATAGCGTTCGCTGACGGTGCCCACATCCCGCTCGGTGATGAGATCGCCGTTGTAGCATACGGGCATGCTGCAGCGCGGCAGCGCCGCCGCAAAGTCTGCCTCCCGGACCCTTCCCTTGTAGAAATCCTGCCGTACGCGCGGATGGATGGTCAGCTCGGTGATGGGATAGCGGTTGTAAATCTCGAGCAGCTTGTCAAACTCGCTTGCCTCATGCACGCCGAGACGGGTTTTTACCGAAATCCCCTCGCATTTTGCGAAAACTTCGTCAAAAAACCGGTCCAGCTCGTCCGGATGTGCGAGAAATCCGGCTCCCTTTCCCTTGGCCGTCACCGTGCCGGACGGACAGCCAAGGTTGAGATTGACCTCGGGATACCCGAGGTCATGCAGTGCATTCACCGCCCAGATGCAGTCCGCGGCAGACTTGGTAAGCAACTGCGGAACCGCAGGCACGCCCTCGTTATACTCCGGCAGGACATCGCGCTTTTGCCGCGGCGTCAGCTTTTCATTCGTGGTCGGTGTGATAAACGGCATGAAATACTTGTCCACACCTGAGAAAAATTCGTGGTGCGTCCGGCGATAGACCGCACCGGTCACGCCTTCCATCGGCGCAAAATAATAGTGCATGGCGCTTACCACTCGTCCGAGCCGTCATCCGGAATAACCGCCTTCATCGCGGTGATCGCAACCTCGATCATGGAATCGTCCGGCTCGAATACGGTCAGGTGCTGCACCATCAGTCCCGGCCAGCGCAGCGCACGCGAGAGCAAGCTCTCCGAGCGGCCGGCGTAGCGGTTAAACTCGTAGCTTATGCCGACAACAAGCGGCAGCAGGATCAAATGCGCGAGCATACGCACGAACGGATTGGTAATGTCGATGATGGAAAAGACGATCGATGAAACGATGGTCGCAATAATAATCAGCACAAACATGAAGCTGGTGCCGCATCTCGGGTGATATTTTCCCTGTTTTCGGACATTTTCAACGGTCAGTTCTTCGCCTGCTTCGTAGCAGAAAATGGTCTTGTGCTCTGCGCCGTGGTACTCGAACGTGCGGCGAATATCCTTCATATGCGACACCGACCACATGAACAGCAGGAACAGCACAACGCGCACGCAGCCCTCGAGCACATTGCGCGCAAGCACACCCCAGGTTTTCGGCACAAAACCGCCGAGAAAGCTCGGCAGCAGGATGAACAGGCCGATCGGCAGGGCAATGCCGATGACAGTTGAAATGCTCAGGATGATCTTGTTCAGACCCTCCGAGCCGAATTTCTTTTCCAACCAGAGTTCAAACTTGGACGGCGGCACATCGGCTTCCTCGTCCTCAAAGAAGGACGCGGAGTAGTTGATGGCCTGCATGCCCTCCTTCATAGCGGTGAACAGCGTATACGCACCGCGGAAAATCGGCTTTTCCCAAATCGGGGCACGGCTCGGCGTCGGTTCGGTCTTGCTGACAAGCTCGCCGTTCGCCTTACGTACGACTGTGCAGGACTTCTTAGGTCCCTTCATTACAATACCCTCTATGATCGCCTGACCACCGATGGTGGTTTTCTTTTGCGTTGTCATGAATGCTCTCCTTCGGTAAACGGGGTTTCAGATGCCTTCGGAATGGCACCGGTAATGCCGAGCGCCTCCTCGGACTTGGCAGACGGCATGGTGACGGTAACCGTCGTTCCCTTGCCGACCTCGGACGCGATATCCAGCGTGCCGCCGTGCATGGAAACGATTTCCTCTGTCACGGCAAGGCCGATGCCGCTGCCGCGCTGCTTGGATGACCCCTTGTAGAATTTCTCCTTGACGAACGGCAGCTCCGCTTCGGGAATACCCTGACCGTAGTCGCGCACAGACGCGACGATGTTGCCGCCGTCACGTTTAAGGTCAATATCAATCTGCTTGCCGTCGCCGCCGTATTTCGCGGCGTTGTCCAGAATATTCAGAAACACCTGCTTCATGCGGTGACGATCGCCGTTGATGTAGTAGTTTGCATCCACATCTTCGTCGTACAGCAGGCGGATTCCGCTCTTTTTGAGCAGATTTTCATACATATAAACCGCTTCATACAGCTCGATGGACATATCAAACGTCTCGATCTCCAGCTTCATGCGGCCGGATTCGATGCGCGCAAAGTCCAGCAGCTCCTCGACCATGCGGGTCAGACGGCCCGCCTCCTTCTGGATGATCGTCAGGCCCTGCATAACCTCCTCCGGGTCCTCGCCGCCGCCGGCCAGCAACGTCTCACTCCAGCCGCCGATGGCAGTCAGCGGTGTACGCAGTTCGTGTGAAACTGAAGAAATGAAATCGTTTTTCATGCGTTCGGCGCGGCTGATCTCGTCCGACATATAATTGATGGTATCGCACAGCTCACCAATCTCGTCATCATAGGTCTTCTGCAGGCGCACGCCGTAGCGTCCGGCCGCGATCTCCTTGGCGATGGTGTTGATTTTGAGCACCGGATCGACGATCGACCGGATAAAATAGCTGTTCGATGCCACAACCAGCATGAGGAACAGCAGGCATGCCAGCAGAGAGCAGCCGACGATTATCCAGATCTGCCGTTCGACGATACGCAGTGAGGTGATATACCGCACGCCGCCGACCAGATCGCCGCGCGCACTCAGCAGCGGCGCTGTGACACTCATCACGCGCTCGCCGGAAAGCGGGTCTCTGCCGGTGAAAACTGCGGTTTTCTGACCGGAAAGCGCCTGCGAGGCATCCTCGGTCGAAGCAACGCCGCCACCGGATAAGCCCGAGGTGGACAGCAGAATACGGCCGTTTGCGTCCAAAAACTGCTGTTCAAACTTGTCCTGATCCTGAAATGTGGTGACGGTTGCCTCCGCCTGCGTGTAAAACTGATCGTAGGTATCGGTGAAGTATTTGCGGAACGTGTCCGACGTTGTGGCCGCGCGTGACGCGAGGTTGTCGCGCACGGTGGCATAGTAATATCCAGAAACACCGACAGAGATCAAAATGACCACAACAGCCAGAATGACGAGCACGAAGGACAAAGAGTTCACCAGCCAGCGGCCCTTAATGCCGCCCGGCGAGTGCTGTACCTTTGGCACCTCCGGCTTCGGAGGCGGTTCCGGTTTGCGTTTTTGCTTGCGATTTGTCATAGAAAATGACCTTTCTGATGCCGCCTACCAAGCGGCAGAATGTGCGCTGACGCCGCGCGGGAATTCGCCTACCCGGCGGGGCACAAGAAGGAAGCAACCTGTGGTTTCCTCCTTCTTGTGAATCTTCCTCTTTCCCTTAGAGGGCACGGCGATAATTCATAACTGAGACTATAGGGGAACGGGCGTACCGTTCATCTTCCGTAGAGGCATTTCTCTACCTCAGATGCTCAAGCTGTTTTCTAACTGCTATACATACGGTTTACTCCACGCAATTCACCTTGTGTCGCGCCTGCGAAGATAAAACCGCCTGTGTAGCAGTATGCTGTCTGACACTGTGCATCGGTTAGGGCATGGGAGCACACTGTGCTTCCCTACGGTAGAAAAAATCCTCTGCCGTTCCCCTATTTCGGAGCGGTCGCCGGTCTCTGGTCTGCGCCAAGCTAAGAAACAAAGGGAAACGGGAGTTAAGAGGGTAGAAACCGCAGGTGTCTACCCTCTTGCCCGCCGCCGTGGGTACGGCGACTCTCCTGCCGTCCGCAGACGGCAACTCTCCGCTGAGGTTCAGCGAAAAACTTTCCGCCCGGACAGGATGAACCGCCTGCGCGGTTCAAGCGCACCAGACCGCCTGTGCCGCAAACACCCTTCCGCAATCTGAAAACAGATAACGAAAAAGCCACCGAAAACACGTTTCGATGGCTTTTCACATTACTTGTCCAGATTGAAACGCTTCTTGAAGCGATCAACACGTCCGCCGGTGTCTACCAGCTTCTGCTTACCCGTGAAGAAGGGGTGGCACTTGGAGCAAACGTCAACGACGATGTTCTCCTTGGTGGAGCCGGTCTCAATGACATTGCCGCAGGCACAGCGGATCGTGGTCTGCTTGTAGTCGGGATGGATGCCCTGTTTCATGTTGTTTCACCTCTTTCCACGGATATGTTTACATATCTCCAACAGTCGTAAAATTATCTTACCACATGTTTTCCGAAAATGCAAGCATTATTTTTCATAAATCAGATTTTCTTCTTTCCAGCCCTCAAGCACGGGAATCATGGAAGCGGCAAGCTGCTTTGCGCCTGCCAGATCGTGCAGCAGATAATTGCCACACTCAATGCGGCTCGCACCCGGAATCTCGCCCTCGTAAGCGGCGATAAACGCCATGCTCTCCTGCACGAGCGCAATCGCGTCCGACGGCTTCATATCGCGCACCAGGAAGTAGAAGCCGGTCTGACAGCCCATCGGACCGCAGTAGATGATCTGATCGGCAAACTTCGAGTTGCGCGCATACGTTGCAAACAGGTGTTCAAACGTGTGACCCGCCGCAGGCTGGATGTAAGTACCCGCATTCGGGTACACCATTCTGATATCATAGGTGGTGATGTCGCCGTCGATACGCGAGGTATACATACCCGGCTTCAGTTTATCATGGTTTACTTCAAAGCTGGCAATTCGTTTCATGCCTTTGCCTCCTTTTCTACATCAAGGAACCGCAGTTCCGAGCGGTATTCGCGCCAGAGCAGAATATACGAGATAAAGAATGCTGCGATTTCTGCAATCGGGAATGCATACCATACCGCATTCAGGCCAAACTGCTGACCCAGAATCCACGCCGCCGGAAGGATAACGACCAGCTGACGGCAGACAGACACGATCAGGCTGTTCATGCCGCGTGCGGTTGCCTGAAACATTGTGGAATTAATGATACCGAACGCTGCACCGAGGAAGGACAGGCTGATGGTCTTGAGTGCCGGAACGCCGACCTCAATCATCTCCTGTGCTGCCGCTGCATCGGACTTGTCCACAAACAGCATAAGCATCTGCTCGGGCAGCAGCTGGAACAGCACCAGACCAAGCGCCATAATGACGACAGCCGCCGTCAGCGTGATCTTGTATGCCCCCATCAGACGCTTGCGGTTGCGTGCACCGTAGTTGTAGCCCATAACCGGCAGCGCACCCTGATTGAGTCCGAATACCGGCATAAAGACGAAGGTCTGCAGCTTGAAATACACACCGAGTACGTTGACCGCCGTCTGCGAGAAGGCAATCAAAATACCGTTCATACCGGCCGTCATAACCGAGACCACGCTCTGCATGACAATACCCGGCAGGCCGACACGGTAAATGTCCTTGATCGTCTGTCCGCGCCACTTGAACTCGCGCATGTTGACATTCAGCACCTTCTGTTGACGGAACACGCCCCACAGACCAAGCGCCATGCCGAAGATCTGGCCGATAACGGTCGCGAGCGCCGCACCGCGAATACCCATCTCCGGGAACGGACCGATACCGAAGATCATCAGCGGGTCAAGGATGATGTTGATGATCGCACCGGTCAAACCCTGACACATCGGGATGATCATGTTGCCGCCGGACTGCTGGATCTTCTCGCACATCATCGAGATCATAACAAAAATACTCATGCCGACCGCAAGGTGCGAATACTGGATAGCGTAAGCCGAAACCGACTCACTTGCGCCGAATGCGCCGACAAATACACCGGACAGTCCCCATCCGAGGATGAAGAACGCGATGCCGCCGACAACCGCCAGTGCTACACCGTGCTCTGCCGCCGAGTCCGCGTGCTTCTGGCGTCTCTCGCCCAGACGGCGTGCGATCAGTGAGTTTACGCCGACACCGGTGCCGACACCGATCGCCACGACCAGCATCTGCAGCGGATATACGAGCGAAACCGCCGCCAACGCATCCTGCGAATACTTGGCCACGAAGATACTGTCTACGATGTTGTACAGCGCGTTGATGATCATGGAGATCATCGCCGGCAGTGCCATCGAAAAGATCAGCGGACCCATTTTCGCGGTGCCCATTTTATTCTGTTGTTCCAAAAATTCCAGCCTCCCAACGTAAAAGGAAGCCGCGTTAGGATTCCTAACGCAGCTCCATACTCTCTTTCCTATATATAATAGGATATGATGCGTTATATTGCAAGTGTTTTTTACAGTTTTCCGGCAAGTTCGGCAAAGGAATGCTCGACGAACATATCGCTGACCTGCCGGAGCGTGTCTTCGCCCTCCGCGTAGGCGGGTTCGGCCATGCCGCAGAGCGCAAAACCGGCTTTTTTCGCCGTTACGCCCGCATACGGCGCGTCCTCAAACACCATGCACTCGCCTGCTGTCAGACCGAGGCGCTTTGCTGCTTCGAGATAAATGTCCGGCTCGTACTTAGGCACGCCCACATCCTCGATGGTGAGCATGAACTCGAAATATTTCATCATGTCGCGGTCGATGAGCGCCTTCTCCGCGTGGCGGCGTGCCGTCAGCGTAGCGATGGCCATTTTGACGCCGCGTGCGCGCAGACCTTCGAGAAAGTCGAGTACGCCGTCCTTGGGCTTTGCAATCGTCTCGTACCGCGAGGTGATCATCTCGTCCATGCCGTCGAGCATCTGCTGCTGGGTCAGCGGCAGATTCGGATAGCGTTTCAGAAAATACTCCGCAACCTGCGGCTGAGAAAAGCCCTCGCATACCGCGTAGTCCGCGTCCGTGATGTGAACGTTGAACTGCGCAAGGTAGCGCTGTGTCAGTCGTTTCCAGACCGGCATGGAGTCCAAAAGCGTGCCGTCCATGTCGAAAATTGCACCTTTGAAATTCTGCATTGGCTTTGTTCCTTTCGAGAACGTATATCGTAGGGCGTGACGACCTCGGCACGCCGCCTTTTCAGCAACTGCACATGATTTACACGGTGCGCCGAGTCGTCGCGCCCTACGGATGGTTGGTTATTTGGTTTTTCGGTCGATATATCTCGGCTGGAGCTTGGAATAGATGATTTTCTGCTCACTGTACAGGCCATAGTAGCCGGAGAGCATGTACGCGATGGCGATGACCAGCGCAAACAGCGCAAGGCTCTGACCGCCGAACAGCTCATACGCCAGCAGGATGGATGTAAGCGGCGAATTTGTCACGCCGCAGAACACGGCCGTCATACCGAGACCGGCCGCAAAGGACGGCGCCAGACCGAAAAATCCGCCGTAGGCGGCGCCGAAGGTCGCACCGATGAACAGCACAGGCACGATCTCACCGCCTTTATAGCCGACGCCGATGGTAATCGCCGTCAGCACCAGCTTGAGGAAAAACGCCTCGTATGCCGCGTGACCGGCAATCGCGCGTTCAATGACCTGCATGCCTGCACCGTTGTAGTCGCGCGTGCCGAGCAGCAGGCTGATGAGCACCACGACCGCGCCGCCAACCGCAATGCAGGCGTACTGGTTCGGCAGAAAATGCTTGAACAGATGACCGATTTTATGGAAGATGATGCACACGAGCGCACTCAGTCCGGCGCAGACCACGCCGAACGCCACCAGCTTTACAATGAGTAGCACATCCGTATTTTCCGGCACACCGGAGAGCGTAAACGCGGTCGTGCCGCCGCCAAGCTGCAGCGCTACCTGATGCGCGATCACGCTCGCAAGGATGGACGGAAACAGCGCCGCGTAGTACATCACGCCCACGCTGATAACCTCCATTGCGAACACGCTCGCCGCAAGCGGTGTGCCGAACAGCGCCGAAAAGCACGCTGCCATGCCGCACATGGTGATCGTGCGGGAATCCTTATCATCCAGGTGCATCAGATGTCCGATATTGCCCGAAATCGCACCGCCGAGCTGCAGCGCCGCACCTTCTCGTCCGGCAGAGCCGCCGCACAGGTGGGTCAGCACCGAGGTGATGAAGATGCTCGGAGCAAGCCGCAGCCGCACCGGATGATCCTGCCGCACCGAGGTCAGGATGAAGTTGGTGCCGCGTTCAAGCGGCATATCCATTTTACTGTACCAGAACGCGATAAACAGACCGACCAGCGGCAGAAAATACAGCGTCCATCTGTATTCCTGACGGGTTTCGGTCGCCCATTCGAGGGCGTGCTCAAACGCCGCGCCGACTGCGCCCACCACCACGCCGATAATGACTGCAAACAGGCACCACCGCGCAAACGCGCTGATATTGCGCCGCACGCGGTACCACGAACCGTACAGCCGCCGCAGCAGACGGCGTCCCGGCTTATTATTCTGAGGCATAGCGCCCCTCCCCTTCATGCAATCTCATTTCCGATAAGAATTGCCCCGCAGAGATAACCTGTGGGGCAATTTGTGAGTAAACTATGCTTATTTGCTCGTAGATGCGGTTTCCTTGAGCACAACATCGTGTGCGCCGCCCTCGACGATCGAGGTTGCGGATACCAGCGTGATCTTTGCCTTCTTCTGGAACTCCGGAATGGACAGAGAGCCGCAGTTGCACATGGTGGAACGGACCTTGCTCAGGGTCAGACCGAGGTTGTCCTTCAGCGAGCCTGCGTACGGAACGTAGGAGTCAACGCCTTCCTCGAAGGACAGCTTCTTGTCGCCGCCCATGTCGTAGCGCTGCCAGTTGCGGGCACGGGCAGAACCCTCGCCCCAGTACTCCTTCATGTAGCTGCCGTTGATGTTGACCTTGTTCGTCGGGGACTCGTCAAAACGAGAGAAGTAACGGCCGAGCATGAGGAAGTCAGCGCCCATAGCCAGCGCCAGCGTGCAGTGATAATCGTGAACGATACCGCCGTCCGAGCAAATCGGAATGTAGATGCCGGTCTCCTCGAAATACTCGTCACGAGCGGCTGCAACCTCGATCAGAGCGGTAGCCTGACCGCGGCCGATGCCCTTCTGCTCACGGGTGATGCAGATGGAGCCGCCGCCGATGCCGACCTTGATGAAGTCCGCGCCGGCCTCAGCAAGGAAGCGGAAACCCTCGCGGTCAACAACGTTGCCCGCGCCGACCTTTACACTGTCTCCGTACTTTGCGCGTACCCAGGACAGAGTGCGGCTCTGCCACTCGGAGAAACCCTCGGAGGAGTCGATGCAGAGAACATCTGCGCCAGCCTCAACCAGTGCCGGAACACGCTCTGCGTAGTCGCGGGTGTTGATGCCTGCGCCGACTACATAACGCTTGTGCTCATCGAGCAGCTCAAGAGAGTTTGCCTTGTGGCTGTCGTAGTCCTTGCGGAATACCATATAAACAAGGTGCTGCTTGTCGTCTACCAGCGGCAGAGAGTTCAGCTTGTTGTCCCAGATGATGTCGTTTGCGATCTTAAGGCTGGTATCTGCCGGAGCGGTGATCAGCTTGTCAAACGGCGTCATGAACTCCTCAACCTTAACGCTGCGCTCCATGCGGGAAACACGGTAGTCGCGGCTGGTGACAATACCGAGCAGCTTGCCGTTCGCGGTGCCGTCATCGGTAACAGCCATGGTGGAGTGACCGGTGCGCTCCTTCAGCTTGAGGACTTCCTCAAGGGTGGTGTCCGGCTTTACGTTGGAGTCGGATACGATGAAGCCTGCCTTGTAGCTCTTTACGCGGGAAACCATGGCAGCCTCACTCTCGATCGACTGCGAACCGAAGATAAAGGAGATACCGCCCTCCTGCGCCAGTGCGATCGCCATACGATCATCCGATACCGCCTGCATGATTGCGGAAACCATCGGAATGTTGGCATACAGCGCGGATTCCTCGCCCTTTTTGTACTTAACGATTGGTGTGCGCAGGCTTACGTTCGCCGGCATGCACTCCGCAGAGGAATACCCCGGTACCAGCAGATATTCGTTAAAGGTATGCGAAGGTTCACTGAAATAATACGCCATTTCGTCGTTCTCCTTTTCTCCAAATAGGTCGTTTTTGATAGTTAAGCTTATTATATCCTTTTTGCCCTGTAAAGTAAAGCGGGCATATGACGGTTTTTCACGATTTTTGCCGCATGCGTGTTATGCAATCCGTGCAAACGGCTGTCGCGAAACCAGCCTCTGACAGATAGAAAAATCCGCAGACGTTCCCGTCTGCGGATTTTTCATTTGGAAATGAGGAATGAATGATGGTGGCATATTGAGGTTCTGCGGAGCCGTCCGGTATTTTTCCGGTGCCCCTTTGCTTTTGTTGTACTCAATTTACCATCGTGCGGCCGCAATGTCAATGCGTGCAAATGAATCTTAACACGCTCTTAACTGCTGTGCGGTCGAATGCCGTCAGGTCTCGTCGAGCGACACCCATTCGGTATCGCCGGTGTGGAAAAAGTACAGCACACACGCGCGGACCGGTCTGCCGTAAATCTCATGCACGGCACGCGCGTAGGCGGCCAGCTGCGGACGGTACTGCTCGGCTCTCTCGACCGCACCACCCTTCTTGATGCGGTCGGTCTTGAAATCAAGGATAACAAAGCCGTCCCCGGTTTCGATCAGGCAGTCGATAACGCCCTGCAGGAGCACGTTTTCCTCGGGTGCATCCGCCGCAACCGGAAAATACGCTTGCGCCGGAACGAGCACGGAGAACTTGAACTCACGCCGCACCTTATTTTCCGCCATAAAGGTTTTGTACAGGTCGGAGGCGAAAAACCGTTCGATCTTGCGTTTATCCACAGCATACGCCTGTTCTGTGGACAAAATCTTCTTTTCCGCCAGACGGTTCAGCTCGTTTTCCACGCCGTTCGGTACACAGGCGGCGTCAAAGTCGCAGAACTGCATGAACAGGTGGTGCGCTGTACCGATCTCGGCAGGCGTCAGCTTCTTTTCTCCCTGCTCGAACAGCGGTGCGCGCAGCTGCACTTCTTTCCGCGGCGGCGGTGTCTGCTCGGCGGCCTCGTCTGCACGGTAGCCGCGGCCTACACCGGTGGCGGTCAGCTTGCTCGGCAGCTCCGCGAGGTAAGCATGCGGGTAGTCGAAGTGCGGCTGCACGGTGCAGTCGCCGGTCTCCCTGTCCTCGAAACGCAAGATTTCAGTTTCCTGCGGCTGCAGGTCGCTCGGATAATACACCTTGAGCATAAACGCATCATTGTCCGTGCCGTGCTCGGGCACCTCGGGCGCATACTCCTCGCGGAAGGCACGCGCGCATGGATGCCGCAGCAGCGGTGTCAGAATCCACGCAAGCGGCGTGCGTGCCGCACCCATGGCGTACTGCGGCAGCTCATCGAGCGACGCCAGCAGCGACCATTTTTTCAGCGAATTCCGCAGACCGCCGGTTGCTGCCGTCAGAATCAGTTTTTCCTTGGCGCGCGTCATCGCTACATATAATACGCGCAGCTCTTCGGATATCATCTCGCGGCGCATCTGCACCGAGACCGCAATGCGCTCGGCGGTGTCGTACTGCACACCGCGGTCACGGTCGCGGCACTTACTGCCGAAGCCGAGGTTCTGGTGCACGAGCACCGGCTCCTTGAGGTCGCTGTCGTTGAACTGCTTGGCGCAGTCTGCCACGATAACGACCGGAAATTCCAGTCCCTTAGACTTGTGGATGGACAGAATGCGGACCGCACCGCCGGTGGCCTCGGCACCGACCGTCTGGAAATCCTCGCCCTGTTCGAGCATGCCGCGCAGCAGGCGCACAAAGTCAAACAGGCCGCGGAAGCCCTGTCCCTCAAACGAGCGCGCCCGCTCGAAGAACGTCAGCAGGTTGCTCTGGCGCTGTGCGCCGTTCGGCAGAGCGCCGTACAGACCGAGCGCGCCGGTCTGGTCGTAAATCTCCCACAGCAGGCGGTACACCGGCTGATCGCACGCAAAGGTGCGCAGAAAGTCCAGCCGCTGCAGGAAGGTTTCCACCTTGGGAAAATCTGTTCTCGCCTGCAGCAGCGCGTCATAATAGCTGATCTTGCGGTCCACAAGGCGAATATCCGCCAGTTCCTGCTCGGTGAATCCGAACAGCGGCGAACGCATCACGCCGATAAGGTCAACATCCTGCCGCGGGTTGTCAATGACGCTGAGCAGCGACACCATCGTGCCGACCTCGGCAGTCTCCAGCAGGCCGCCGCGCTGCTCGGCGCTGGCTGTTACGCCGATGCGCTCCAGCTCCGCAATGTAGGTCGGCGCCTTGTTTCTGGGCGAGCGCAGCAGGATTACGATGTCGCCCGGCGTGACCGGACGCAGCTTCCCGGTCTGCTTATCCGTCACCGGAAAGCCTTCGTCGAGCAGCGCACGAATCCGCTTCGCGGCAAGCCGTGCTTCGAGTTCGGTCTTATCCGGCGCATCATCGTCCTCGCCGAGTCCGTCCGCGTCCACGAGCAGGACTTCGGTCTTGTACCGCGCATTTCCGGACTCCGGATAGTAGTCCGCGCCGAGGTGCAGCGCCTCCTTGTCCGTGTACACGAGATCGCCCACGGTCTCGCCCATGACGGCGGCAAACAGATAGTTGCACGCATCCAGCACGGCCGCTCGTGAACGGAAATTCTGCCCGAGCACGACACGGCGCGGCTGCCCGTCAGCGGCGTCTGCCACCTCACCGAAGCTGCGGTATTTCTCAAGGAAAATGGACGGGTCAGCCAGTCGAAAGCCGTAAATGCTCTGCTTGACGTCACCGACCATGAACAGGTTGGTCTCGTTTCTGGAGAGTGCACGGAAGATGGCATCCTGCACGGCGTTGGTGTCCTGATACTCGTCCACCGCAATTTCGGTGAACTGCTCGGACATGGTTTTCGCCAGTGCGGACGGCTTGCCGTCTGTATACAGCAGACGCACGGCAAAGTGCTCCAAATCGTTGAAATCCGCAGCATTTCTCGCACGTTTCGCTGCCGTAAAGGCATCATCAAAGGCGTTTACCATGTCAATGAGCGCGAACAGCGCGGGGGCTGTCAGGCCTCGGTCGTACTCCGCTTCTTCTGCGGTGACGGTCAGCCATTTCTCCCGAATGTTATTGGCAACGCCCTTCCACTCCTCGCGCATGGCCTTGATCTGCTCGAGGAACGCCTTGTCCTCAAATTTTCTCGCGGCCTTCAGTCGGTCAAACGAGATCGACCGGGCAGCCTTCACGCAGTCGTCCCAGCTGCCGTTATACAGCGCATCGAGCAGACGCTCGGCCTGATTTAAGTCGCTTGTCAGCGCGGGCAGATAGTTGTCCGCCAGCTCATCAATGCCGGTCAATTCATCCACAGCCATGTGCAGAAATGCCGCACCGTGCTGTGCCGCCGACTTCGCCTGCTCGCGCAGAACACGGCCGTGCGGCGTGTCCATGCCGCGCGTGTACAATCCGGCGCGCACATCCTCGAGGAACGCCCGCGGATCAGGATGCGCCTGAATCTTCTCGTAGGTGCCGAGAATGACCTCGCCCAGCTTTTGGTCATCGCGCCCCGCCGTCAGCAGATCACAGAGCGCAAAAAACTTCTCGTCTGCCTGCTCATAGGCCGTATCGAGCACTTCTTCGAGCACCTCGGCGCGAAGCAGCTTGCCCTCGTTTTCGTCCATCAGGCGGAAGTCGGGTGCAATACCGAGCACCGCCGCCTGCTCGCGTGCGAGCGACAGACACAGCGCGTGCACGGTCGTGATTTTCGCGCGGTGCACGAGGAACAGCTGCCGCCGCAGACGGGTATCCCGCGGGTTTGCGGCTACAGCCGCACCGAGTGCCGCACCGATTCGCTCACGCATTTCGGCTGCCGCCGCGTTGGTAAACGTAACCAGCAGCAGGCGGTCGATATCGACCGGATCCTTCTCGTCCGTCAGCCGACGGAGTACGCGCTCGGTCAGTACGGCGGTCTTGCCCGAGCCGGCTGCCGCCGAAACCAGCAGTGCGCCGCCGCGGTCGTCGATCGCGGTCTGCTGATCAGGTGTCCACTTCGGCATTGTCGTTCCCTCCTAACTGCTCCCAGAATTCCTTGTCCTTGATGTTTTTCAGCCAGCGTACCTTATCTCCGGCGGTCTCGTCGAACCGGCAGGCTGCCCGGAAATCGCACCATTCGCAATAGCTGCGGTCGGTCTTGCGCGGATCGGCTTCAATGCTGCCGTTTCGCAGAGCCTGTCCCATTTCGAGCAGCTTTTTCTGCGTATAGCGTGCCAGTCTGCCGAATTTCGCCAGATCAGCTACCGCAGACTTGGCGGCAAGCGTCAGCTCGTCCTCGCCCTTTCTGGTCTTGATAGAGACCGGAATAAACCGTCCGTCACCTTCCAGACCGTGCTCCATCGCCTCGAGCAGCGACATATCGTCGCTCAGCAGACCCGAACGCCGCAGCGCCTTGTCGCGCAGGATGCGCAGCCCTTCCTCGTCCGTGTCGCGCGCCGCGTCCGGCAGCTCATCGCGCACCGGAACATACAGCACGCCTGCCGGTACGATTTCGTTCAGCTCGGCGGTCAGGCGGGCACGATAGCGGTCCAGGCCCTCCTGCTGCAGCGCGTACAGATAGATGATAAGCTGCATGTTGAGTCCGTACCAGATATCGGACAGCGAAAATGACTTTTTGCCGCTTTTATAGTCCATAACGCGCAGATAGAGGCGACCGTTTTTGATGTAGCCGTCCACGCGGTCCACCTTGCCGGAGAGTGAAACCGACACATCGCCGTCCTCGCACTGCACGGGCGGCAGGTCGCCGCTGCGCGAGAAGTCCAGCTCATAGTCGATCGGCGCAAAGTCGGATACGCGCAGTTCTTCGATCACGTTGTCGAGGATCTGCTCCACGGCGCGCACCAGTCGGCGGAACAGGTATTGGAAGCGCGCGGTTTTATTCTCCAAGCCGCCAAGCTCCTCCGCGACATACTGCCGTACCGCTTCACGGCAGGCTTTCCGCACGGTCGGCTGATCGGCATGGGCGGCGCCGCCCTCGCACTTTCCAAGAGCATCCAGCGCATGCTCGAGCACATAGTGGATGAACGTGCCGGTCGAGAGCGCATCAAACTTCGCCACGCGGCGCGGCTTGGCCTTCAAACCATACTGCATAAAGAATGCAAACCGGCAAGAATAGAACGTATCCACACGCGAAGCGGTCAGATTGAGGCTTTTTCCGTACAATCCGTCAATCGTGTGCGGACTGCTCAGCGGTCCTCTGCCGCGCCGCTGCGTCTGTGCGTTTTTGACTCGCTCATCATCCTTATAGTAGGCATAGGCAGCCCGCACGGCGGCTGTCCGGTCGCCCGAAAGATACGCGCACGCGAGTTCGACCGCCGGTCGTTCCGCCTGCAGGCGGTCGCGCACGGTCTCCGTCCGGTGGGTGGAAAACGGCACATCCGGCAGCAGCTCCCGCACTGTGTTCACGAAGTAGGACAGCCGCGTTTCACCCCCGCCTGCGTCGATGGTGTGATACGTCAGCAGCAGCTCGTCTGTCGGGCACGCGAGTGCCCGATAGAGCGTTTCCTGCTCCATCAGCAGGCGTTCCTCGCCGTAGGCTTTGAGTTCCACGCCGAGCGCATCCATTTTGTCGCGGTCCATGTCACTCAGCAGCGAAGTCGAGGACGGGGTTTTCGGTATCAGGCCGTCGTTGACGCCCAGCAGGATGACATATTTCGCATTTTCCGTACACGCACGCTCGATGTTGCCGCAGGTCACGCGGTCGAGCGAAACCGGAATCGTACCCACATCGTACTCGCCGAGCACCAGCCGGAACAGCTGCGCGAAACGGTCGAGCGTCAGCGGCATATCACCGCACACCCATGCAAACTGCTCCATCGCAGAGACCAGGATTTCCCACAGCTGGCGGTACTCGTCGGCCAGCTGCAGACGGCCCGCCTGCTCGTGTCCGGCGGCGCGGTCAGTCATGCGCTGCGGCGCATCCACCGCAAGAAGAAATGCATAGAGCGCACGCACGCAGTCGCCTGCAGGCTGCTCACCTGCAAGTGCCTCGCGCAGTGCGGAGAACGGCGCGATTGCCCGTTTGCGGAGTGTGTTCAGCTCGACAAGCTGTGCCTTCGCGTTCTCGTCGATGGACAGACCGTAGCCGTCCGGATGCTCGGTCCACTCGCGTTCCCATGCTCCGCCGCGGATGTTCCAGGTGAGCACATAGTTCTCTAATTTGTCAATTTCGTCCCAATCCAAGCCCGCGAGTCCGGTCTTGAGACAGGAGAACAGATCTTCATATCGGAAGTGATTTCGCACCGCCTCGAGCGCATTCGTGACCAGCGCCATCGGCGGACGGGACAGCAGATCCGGCTTTTCTGCGAGGAACACCGGAATGTCGTACCGCGCCATCGCCATTGCGAGAAACGCACTGTACGGCTCGATATCGCGTGCCGCAACCACAAAATCGCGGCAGCGCGCGCCTTCGTCCCGCACCTTGCGCCGAATGTAAGCCGCCGCGTGCTCGCACTCGTCAAACGGTGAAGCCGCCTCGTACAAACGAACGCCGGCCGCGCTCTCCTGCGGGGTACGCACCGGCAGCAGGCTTTCGCGCTCGAGCGCAGCCAGTCCCGCCGGTCGGGCCACCTTGCTTTCGCCCAGTTCGATGCGCTCGACCGTCTGGTTATGATGCTTTGCCATTCGGGTTAATTTCTGCACTGTTTTACAGCCGGTAAGGAAAATCTCCGGGTAATCCGTATCACAGGTTACCGCCGCAGAGAGCGGCACACCCGCTGCCAGCATGGCATCAACCACTGCACTTTCCTGCACGGTAAAGCCGAGAAATCCATCCAGATAGACCGCTGCACCGTCCAGCGTGTGACTTTCTGCCAGACGGTCGCGCAGGTGTGTCAGCCGGTCTCTCGGGTCAGGCAGAGACTCCTCGCACAGACGCTCGTAGGCTGTTAAAATCTGTGCAAGATCGGACAATTTTTCTGCAAGTACCGCGTCCTCACTCTCCTCGGCAGCCGCAAACAGCGTCTCCGGTGCGACTGCACAGGTTTTGCACTCGTCGATCAGCCGCAGCGCCTCCTGCAGCAGCTCCGGCTTGTCTGCCAGACCCTTCCATGCACTCAGCCCCCCCTGCACACGGCGTGCCGCCTCCTGCAAGGTCAAAAGCTGACCTGCCGGCGTCAGCATCTGCTGTGCCAGTCCGCCGACCTCAGAGAACACACGGTCAGCCAATCGTGAGAACGTCAGCACCTCGGCCGTGCGTGCGCCGTGGTTGTGCGTGGCTGCAGCAAGCCGTCGCTCCATCAGGTGCGAGTTCAGCTCGGGCACGAGCAGAATCTGCCGTCCCTCTCCCTTTTCACTCAGCGCCGCGATCTCCCGCAGGATGGCCGTTGTCTTGCCGCTCCCCGCTCGTCCGGTCCAGATCCGCATGGCACACTCTCCTTTCATTTCATAGCTATTTGATTATAGCACAACCGGAGCAAATTGAAAATTGGTAATGGAAAACGGAAAACTATCAATAACAACCGTATGGTCATTTTATATTTTTTGTGCGTTATCAGCGTATTTTCCAGTCTTTTTCGAACTTTTACGGTGCTTTGTTTGCATTCACATATTCTGTAAAATTATTTTTTCAAAAAACTCTTGCATTTTTCTCCGCTTGGGACTATACTTTCCTCAGGCGGAACAATAAAGGCTCTGCCCCGCAAAACCAAATATTTGATTCTTCAGGGCAGGGTGCAATTCCCTACCGGCGGTACAGCCCGCGAGCGGATGCCATTCGGCGGAAGCATGATTCGGTGAAATTCCGAGGCCGACAGTATAGTCTGGATAAAAGAAGAATGCACGGAAAGATTTTCCGTTTGTTTGCTGTTCTGAAATGCCGATTCGGTGTTTCGGACTTTTTATTTTCACAATGCTTTTTTCAGCGTCCCGAAGATTCTGTCTTTGGGACGTTTTTTTGGCTGTCGCCAAACTATCGTGAAATTTTCTACAGAATTATTATATCAGGTGATTCTATGCAGGAGCAAAAACAGGAATATATGCGTCAGGCGTTGGCGCTGGCCCAGCGCGGAGCCGGTCACGTCAATCCGAATCCGATGGTCGGCTGCGTCATCGTCAAGGACGGAAAAATCATCGGTGAAGGCTGGCACGAGCACATCGGCGGCCTGCATGCCGAGCGCAACGCGTTCGCGCACTGCACCGAGGACTGCACAGGCGCAGACCTGTACGTCACGCTCGAGCCGTGCTGCCACTGGGGACGCACGCCGCCGTGCACAGACGCAGTCATCGAGCACAAGATCGGCCGCGTGTTCGTCGGCTGCCTCGACCCGAACCCGCTGGTAGCCGGCAAAGGCGCACAGATCCTGCGCGACGCAGGCATTGAAGTCGAGACCGGCGTGTGCGAGGACGAATGCCGCCGCGTGAATGAAGTTTTCTTTCACTACATCACGCACAAAACGCCGTTTGTGACGCTCAAGTACGCGATGACGCTGGACGGCAAAATCGCCGCGCACACCGGCGACAGCCGCTGGGTTACCGGCGAGACCGCCCGCCGTCATGTACACGAAACGCGCAACCGGCTGCCCGCCATCATGGTCGGCATCGGCACCGTGCTTGAGGACGATCCGCTGCTCACCTGCCGCATTGACGGCGGGCGCGATCCGATCCGCGTAATCTGCGACAGTCGCGCACGCACGCCGATCGACAGCAGAATCGTACAGACGGCGAACAAAATTCCGACCTATATTGCGGTCGTCGGTCGAAATGAGCGCACCGCTGAACTGGAACGGCACGGTGTACACATTCTCGAATGCAAAACGAAAAACGAGCGCGTAGACCTTGCCGATCTGATGCGCCAGCTCGGCGCACTCGGCATCGACGGTCTGCTTCTCGAAGGCGGCTCGGCACTTGCGTTCTCCGCGCTGCAGGCCGGTGTGGTACACCGCGTGCAGGCGTACATCGCCCCGAAAATCATCGGCGGTGCAGGCACAAAAAGTCCGGTCGGAGGTCTGGGATTTGACAAGATGGTGCAGGCGCTTCCGCTGAAGGACGTGACCTGCACGCCGATGGGCGAAGATTTCCTGCTTGAAGGGAGATTGTAATGTTTACTGGACTTATCGAAGAAATCGGTACGGTGCGGCGCATCGAGCGCGGCGCAAAGGGCGCTCGGCTGACGATTGCGGCAGATACTGTGCTCGAAAATACAAAAATCGGCGACAGCATTGCCACGAACGGCGTGTGTCTGACCGTGGTCGCGCTGACGGACGACAGCTTCAGCGCCGACGTGATGGCGGAAAGCCTGCGGCGTTCCGCGCTCGGCAGTCTGCAGAGCGGCTCGCCGGTCAATCTGGAGCGCGCGATGCCTGCCGACGGACGGTTCGGCGGTCATATCGTATCCGGCCATATCGACGGCACCGGCTCGGTTCTCTCGCAGCGGCGCGAGGACAACGCCGTATGGGTGACGATCAAAACACCGGCTCCCCTGCTCCGGTACATCGTCGAAAAAGGCTCGATCGCCATTGATGGCGTCAGCCTTACCGTGGCGGCTGTGACGGACACCGACTTTTCGGTCTCTATCATCCCGCACACCGGCGCACAGACCATTCTGCTCGGCAAAAAGCCGGGCGAGCCGGTCAACCTCGAATGCGATGTGATCGGCAAATACGTTGAAAAAATGCTCACGCCGCACAAATCCAGCGGTATTACGATGGATTTTCTTGCACAACACGGATTTTAACGGAGGTTTTCTTTTATGGAATATCAGTTCAATACAGTTGAAGAAGCGCTCGAAGAGCTTCGCGCCGGACACCTCATCCTCACCATCGACGACCCGGACCGCGAGAACGAGGGCGACCTCATCTGCGCCGCACAGTTCGCCACGACCGAAAACGTCAACTTCATGGCGACCCATGCCAAGGGCCTGATCTGCACACCGATGAGTGAGCAGGTTGCGCTCCGTCTCGGTCTGGAGCAGATGGTAAAGGTCAACACCGACAACCACCACACCGCGTTCACGGTCTCCATCGACCATGTGGACACCACGACCGGCATTTCCGCCGAGGAACGCGGCTTTACCTGCCGCAAATGTGCGGATATCCACACCAAGCCGGAGGAGCTCCGCCGTCCGGGACACGTTTTCCCGCTTGTTGCACGCCGCGGCGGTGTGCTGACCCGCAACGGCCACACCGAGGCGACTGTCGATCTGTGCCGCCTGGCCGGACTCGAGCAGTGCGGTTTGTGCTGTGAGATCATGCGCGATGACGGCACGATGATGCGCACGCCCGAGCTGATGGAGAAGGCCAAGGAATGGGGTCTCAAGATCATCACCATCAAGGACCTGCAGGACTACTGCCGTCGTCATGATAAGCACGTTGTCCGCGAAGCCTGTGCGAAAATGCCCACCCGTTTCGGTGAGTTCCGCATCTACGGCTACGTCAACGACCTGACCGGCGAGCACCACGTTGCGCTCGTCAAGGGCGAAATTGGCGACGGTAAGAACCTGCTCTGCCGCGTACACTCCGAGTGTCTGACCGGCGACGTGTTCGGTTCCCGCCGGTGCGACTGCGGTCAGCAGCTGGCGGCAGCCATGCAGCAGATTGACAAGGAAGGACGCGGCGTGCTGCTCTATATGCGCCAGGAAGGCCGCGGAATCGGTCTGATCAACAAGCTGAAGGCGTATGAGCTGCAGGAAAAGGGCTTCGATACAGTCGAGGCAAACGTAAAGCTCGGCTTTGCGCCCGACCTGCGTGAATACTGGATCGGCGCTCAGATCCTGCAGGATCTCGGTGCGAAGGAGCTGCGCCTGCTGACCAATAATCCGGAGAAGATTTACGGTCTGGACGGTTTTGGTGTAGAGATCACTGAGCGCGTGCCGATCGAGATTGCACCGCAGAAGGACGACGCGTTCTACCTCAGAACCAAGAAAATTAAGATGGGTCACCTCTTTAGTGAAACATTGTAATCAATCTATCCCGCAGGGCGGGATGACCTCACCTCGCCCTGCAATATATCTGTTCACCATATTGAAAGGAAGATTTTAAGATGAAGGTACTCGAAGGCAAGTTAGTAGCAACCAAGGGCAAGTTTGCAATCGTTGGTGCACGTTTCAACGAATTTATCGTTTCCAAGCTGATCTCTGGCGCGGAGGACACGCTGGTACGTCACGGTGTGGACACGGATGACATCACGCTCGTATGGGTTCCGGGTGCATTTGAGATTCCTCTTGCGGCACAGAAGCTGGCGCAGAGCGGCAAGTATGATGCAGTTATCTGCCTCGGCGCGGTTATCCGCGGCTCGACCAGCCACTACGACCTCGTGTGCAACGAGGCTGCCAAGGGCATCGCACAGGTCAATCTGCAGACCGGCGTACCGGTAACGTTCGGTGTGATTACCACTGAGAACATCGAGCAGGCCATCGAGCGCGCAGGCACCAAGGCCGGCAACAAGGGCGCCGATGCAGCGATTGCCGCTCTCGAGCTGGCAAACCTGCTGCCGCAGCTCTAAAATTGTGCAGAAAAATGCTCTCTGATGATTCAGAGAGCATTTTTATTTACCATCCTCAATTCTCCATTTTCCTCCTGCAGACGAAAAACCACCCGTGAAAAATCCCGGGTGGTTTTCTTTATTCTACCGAGCCTTCTCCGCCCATGAGCGCGGTCAGCTCCTCAATCCGCTCCAGTGGGAACGGTGGGAACGCCACCGGCTTCATGGCGATGGACATCAGCTTCATCGGGTTATCGTCCGCCGCTGCGCGGTTAGAGGCAGTACACCGCGCCTGCGGGTACGACCGGACGGCCGCACACCCTGCAGGTGAAGCTGTCGTCGCAGGCATGCGTTTTGTAATAACCCTTTTGATATTGCTTGCGTTTATTCTCCCGATTCATGGGAATTCCTCCTGAAAAGTCGATATTTTTCGTCCTTTGGGGAGGTGGTTTACGGATTCCTGTACAGCCGACCTCCCGGTCAGCGCACAAGCTCCAGTTTACCGAATTTGTTCAAAAAGCAATGCTTCTTTAATTATTTATCCTTGAGTGCGTCCTTTACCTTATCCCAGAAGCTCTTGCGCTTTACCTGATTCTCGTCTGTGGACGTTTCCTCGAACTCACGCAGCAGCTTTTTCTGCTTTTCGGACAGGTTCTTCGGCACCTCGATGTTTACGCGGACATACTGGTCGCCGCGACCACGGCCGTTGACATTCTGAATGCCCTTGCCGCGCATGCGGAACGTCGTGCCGGTCTGCGTGCCTTCCGGAATCTTGTACTCGATGCGGCCGTCGATGGTCGGCACCTGCAGCGTATCGCCGAGTGCGGCCTGTGCGAACGAAATCGGAATATCGACATGTACATCCGAGCCGTTGCGGGTAAAGATCGGATGCGGACGGATGGCAACCGTTACGAACAGATCGCCTGCGGGACCGCCGTTCACGCCTGCATTGCCCTGACCGCGCTGCTGGATGGACTGACCATCGTCGATACCGGCCGGAATGTTGACCTTGAACTTGCGGGTCTTGCGGACACGACCCTGACCGCCGCACTTCGGACACGGCTTCTTGATGATCTTGCCGGTGCCGCGGCAGTTCGGGCAGGCGCCCTGCGTCTGGAACATGCCGAGCGGCGTGCGCTGGGTCTGCGTAACAACGCCGGTGCCACGGCAGTTCGGACAGGTCTCTGCCGTGGTGCCCTTTGCGGCACCCGTGCCGCCGCAGTCATCACAGGATTCGATGCGCTCGACCGTGATCTCCTTCTCACAGCCAAATGCGGCTTCCTCGAAGGACAGGATCACCGTCTGACGGATGGATTCGCCGCGCTGCGGTGCATTACGGCGGGACGACCGTCCGCCGCCAAAGCCGCCGCCGAAGAACGAACCGAACAGGTCGCCCAGATCGCCCATATCAAAGCCGCCGCCGAAGCCGCCGGCACCGGCACCGCCGCCGTAGCTCGGGTCAACGCCGGCAAAGCCGAACTGATCGTACTTAGCGCGCTTCTCCTTGTCGGACAGCACTTCGTACGCTTCGTTTGCTTCCTTGAACTTATCCGCAGCCTCCGGATTATCTTTGTTGAGGTCCGGGTGGTACTTGCGCGCCAGCTTGCGGTATGCCTTTTTCAGCTCATCATCACTTGCGCCCTTCTGTACGCCGAGCACTTCATAATAATCTCTTTTATCAGCCATAAAAAATCATCCTATACACAGGGATAGGCGCACCGAAGCGCGCCTCTCCATTAGAGTGGAGTGTGGAGAGTGAAGAGTGAGGAGTTTTTCTCTCCACTCTCCACTCTTCTATCTTCACTCTTGCTTATTACTTATTGTCGTCGTCCTTAACCTCGGTGAAGTCAGCGTCTACAAAGTCGCCCTGCTGGCCGCCCTGTGCGCCTGCACCCTGAGCGCCGCCCATGTTCGGGTCGCCCTGCGGTGCCTGCTGCTGATAGATCTTGCCGGCCAGATCGGAGAACTTCTTAGACAGGCCCTCGGTTGCAGCCTTGATCATATCGGTATCGGTGCCCTTGAGCGCTTCCTTAACCTTTTCGATCTCAGCCTGAACGCCTGCCTTCTCATCTGCGGACAGCTTGTCGCCCAGATCGGTCAGTGCCTTCTCGGACTGGAATACCAGCTGCTCAGCGTTGTTGCGAACCTCAACTGCTTCCTTGTTCTTCTTATCCTGCTCAGCGTACTGCTCAGCCTCGTGCATTGCCTTGTCGATCTCGTCCTGAGACAGATTGGTGGATGCAGTGATGGTGATCTTCTGCTCCTTGCCGGTGCCGAGGTCCTTAGCGGATACGTTTACGATGCCGTTTGCGTCGATATCGAAGGTAACTTCGATCTGAGGAATACCGCGCGGTGCCGGAGCGATGCCGTCGAGGGTGAAGCGGCCGAGGGTCTTGTTGCCTGCAGCCATCTCGCGCTCGCCCTGCAGAACGTGAATCTCAACGGACGGCTGGTTGTCAGCTGCGGTGGAGAAGATCTGGCTCTTCTTGGTCGGGATGGTGGTGTTGCGGTCGATCAGCTTGGTGCATACGCCGCCGAGGGTCTCAATGCCGAGGGACAGCGGAGTTACGTCGAGCAGCAGCACGTCCTTGACCTCGCCGCCAAGTACGCCGCCCTGGATGGATGCGCCGATGGCTACGCACTCGTCCGGGTTGATGCCCTTGAAGCCTTCCTTGCCGGTGATGCCCTTAACAGCCTCCTGTACAGCCGGGATACGGGTGGAACCGCCAACCAGCAGAACCTTGGACAGATCGGAAGCGGACAGACCAGCGTCGCTCATAGCCTGACGAACCGGGCCCATGGTGCGCTCAACGAGGTCTGCGGTCAGCTCATTGAACTTTGCACGGGTCAAGGTCAGCTCGAGGTGCTTCGGACCGGTTGCGTCTGCGGTGATATACGGCTGGTTGATGGAGGTCTGGCTCATGCCGGACAGCTCGATCTTTGCCTTCTCAGCAGCTTCCTTCAGGCGCTGCATAGCCATGCGGTCGTTCGACAGGTCAATGCCGTTGGACTTCTTGAACTCGTCAACCATCCAGTCGATGATGCGCTGGTCGAAGTCATCGCCGCCGAGGTGGGTATCACCTGCGGTGGACAGAACCTCCAGAACGCCCTCGCCGATATCCAGGATGGATACATCGAACGTACCGCCGCCGAGGTCGTATACCATGATCTTCTGCTCGGATTCCTTATCTACGCCGTAAGCCAGCGCAGCAGCGGTCGGCTCGTTGATGATACGCAGAACTTCCAGACCTGCGATCTTGCCGGCATCCTTGGTAGCCTGACGCTGCGAGTCGGAGAAGTAAGCCGGAACGGTGATGACCGCCTGATTTACCGGCTGGCCGAGGTATGCTTCTGCGTCAGCCTTCAGCTTCTGCAGGATCATAGCGGAAATCTCCTGCGGAGAGTACGGCTTGCCGTCGATGTTTACGCGGTAGTCGGTGCCCATGTGGCGCTTGATGGAAATAATGGTGCGGTCTGCGTTGGTTACAGCCTGGCGCTTAGCGACCTGACCGATCATACGCTCGCCGTCCTTAGAAAATGCAACAACAGACGGAGTGGTGCGCGCACCCTCAGCGTTAGGGATGACTACGGCTTCGCCGCCCTCCATAACAGATACACAAGAGTTCGTCGTACCAAGGTCAATACCAATGATCTTACCCATAATAAATACACTCCTTAATAGTTAGGATTTAGTTTACTTTAATTAGTAGTTAGTAATCAGTTTGCAACCTTCACCATCGCATGGCGAATAACCTTATCGCCGATCTGGAAGCCCTGCTGGAAGGTTTCCGCGATGACATTTTCACCGAGGCTTTCATCCTCAACGTGCATAACCGCGTTGTGGAAGTTCGGATCGAATGCGGTGCCTGCGGCAGCGTCGATGACGGTGACGTTAATGCCCTTGAGGCTTTCGGTCAGCTGCGTCATGGTCAGCTCGACACCCTTTTTATATTCGGTGTCGGCGGTCTCTGCCTTGAGCGCCCGCTCGAGGTTATCATAGGTCGGCAGCAGTGCGGTTACGGCGCGGCTGACGGCATCGGTGTACGCCTGCTCACGCTCGCGCTGGCTGCGCTTGCGGAAGTTATCGTACTCCGCCGCCATGCGGAGATAACGGTCGTTCAGGTCGTTATACTTGGCTTCCCAGTCCGTCGCGGGCTTTGCTTCAGCCTTGGCGGTCTCCTCTGCGGGAGCCTCGGTCTTTACCTGCTCCTGCTCTTCCGCCTCCGGCTTTGTCTTTTTGCTCATGTCGTTTTGTGCCTCCGTTTGCAGGAAATCAATGATTTCCGTCTTTTTCATCTAAAAATGTCTCGGCAATCAGCTTGTTCAGCCCTTTTGCGAAGCGGCTGAGCTGTGCGGACAGCTTGGCGTAATCCATGCGGGTCGGACCCACGATGCCGATCGCACCCTGACCGATCTTGCCGATATCGTATTTTGCGTAGATCGCCGAGGTTTCACTCAGCGGGTTTTCACCGTTTTCCGGTCCGATGAAGAACTGGATGCCGTCGATCTTGCGGGTGGCCGGCAGCAGGTGCTTGCGGTCGTCCTCCATGTAATCGAGCAGCGTCTGTGCTTTTTTCGTATCGCGGTACTCCGGAAAACGAAGCAGCTTGCTGGCACCGTCGAGGTAAACCTTCTGGTCGCTCAGCTCGGTGATCAGCTCTGCGATGTACTCGGCCACCGGAGCGAGCAGCGCGGTCAATCCCGCGGCGCGGCGCACAATGTCGAATCGCTCGGCGGTGATGCTAGAGAGCGGCAGTCCGGTCAGCGTCTGGTTGAGTACATAGGTGAGCAGCTCGGCCTCATCCTTGGAGACCTCAGCCACCGTGCGGACCATTTTGTTCTTAACCGTACCCGAATCCGTAACTACTACGATTACGAAATTCATCTTATCGACTGCGATGATCTCAAACTGCCGGATGGCGATCTGTGTCATGGCCGGTGTGATAGCAACCGACGCGTAATTTGTCAGACTGGTGAGCAGCTTGCCGGCCTCCTGAATGAGGTGGTCAAGCTCCCGTACCTTGGTAAGCACGCTGTTCTGCAGTGCGTTTCCGTCCTCCGCATTGTCGGTCGGACGCTCCATCAGTTCATCCACATACAGTCGATAGCCCTGCGGTGAGGGGATTCGTCCCGCAGAGGTGTGCGGCTTTTCGAGGTAGCCCATGTCCTCCAGCTCACTCATCTCATTGCGGATGGTGGCGGACGAGAACGGCAGCTCGTGTCCCTCGGTCAATGCCTTGGAGCCGACCGGCTCAGCCGTGCGGATGTAATCGCCGATAATGGCTTTGAGTATTTGCTTTTTACGTTCCGAAAGCTCCACCGAAGCAGACTCCTTTCTTTCGGTTGTTAGCACTCCATCTCCCCGAGTGCTAAACTTAATTTACCACCACATACGGACAAAGTCAAGTGCTGTTTGTGAACAATTTATGAAAATTTTAATTCCTTTCCTCGTACCTTTCGCACTAAAACAAGGCTGTTCACGGCATAAAGCAGGGTTTTCAGCCACTTTTGAAAATCCAGTTTTTAGCACTCTTCACATATCTTCACGCACTTTCACGCGAAAATGTTGTACTTGTGATGTACTGTGCAGTGTGCTTATCCTCGCATTTTCTTTTGCGCTGTGGCACGGAGAGTGCTAATATCAATGATATTTTGCGATTTTGCCATCTTTTCAGCAGCCAGCTCCTTATTTGCGTGTCCATATACGTTCAAAATCTGAGTGGGTGTTCCATGCCCCATTACTGCTTGCAGTTCTTTCAGGCTCATCTTGTCCAAATATTCCGTGCAGAACGTGTGTCGGAATCGGTGCGGGAAAACGTGCGTGATTTGATTATCAGGGTGTTGCTTGTTATACTTCTTCTCAGCCCACGCCATTTTAGAAGAAATGTTCTCGCCTACCATCGGTTTTCCATCCTGTGTAAAGAACAAAAAACCGCTATATCCACCTACCACAGGTTCTTCCATCGGTGCATTACGGTTTTCCAGCAGATGTTTGAAACAATAATAGGCGTTGTCATTCATTCCAATACTGCGATTGCCCGCTTTGGTCTTTGGCAGGTCAATAAAGTATTTTCCCTCGCGCTTTTTCAACTGCTTGTTGATAAAGATTCTCCGATTTTCAAAATCCAAATCAGATACCGTCAGTCCGCACAGTTCACTTACACGAACGCCTGTGAACAACAGCAGCGCGAACATATCAAAATACTTAGAATACGTTTCATCGTTCCACAGGAAAGTCAGCCAGTTCCGCTGTTCCTCTGCTGTCAACGGTGTGCGTTCCTCTGTATCGTTTTCAAGCACTTTGTTCATTCGGATTCCAAACGGATTACGCACGATAACCTCATCTTCAATCGCCATATTATAAGCCGCTTTTAACACTGCAATAACACTTGTGATAGTCTTATAGGCTCTGCCGTCCTTGTGCATTTTGCCAATCAGATTTTTCACGCTCGAAACTTTAACGTCCATAATTTTCTGGTGAATGACAGGCTCTTGCTCGACCATTTTCAAGCGTGCTTTGTAATTCTTGATTGTGGTATCTCGTCTGCTTTCCAGATGGTCGATATATTGTTCAACCAGTTCATACACCGTAATATTCGCAGAGTTATAATCAACGCCGCTGTTAAGTTTCTTCCACAGCTCTTTTTCTTTCTCGCGCAGCTTTTCAAGTGTCTTTGCATACAGATACTTGCGTTCTTTGGAATACGGGTCAGTATAGCTATACTGATAAAGTCCATTCGGTCGTTGACTCTCATTCTTTTCGAGGACTTTGCCGTTTTTGTCTTTTCGCTTTCCAGCCAATAGTTTTATCTCCTTTCCTGCTGAAAAGCCCCAAATATGACAGCAACAGTATAACATAGTTGGGGCTGGATTGCACGAATTTTTACGCCGAATAACACTCCATCAAATACTCCTCCAGCTTTGCCCGCTTAATCATGCGTTTTGTGCCAATCCACAGCACATAGGGGTTATTCTTTCCATCGGTCAATTCTCGAATCTTGTTCATCCCAATGCGAAAATAGTCCGAAGCCTCCTCTACATTTAGCAAAGGACTTTCCCAAATCGGTGTAATGTTTTTCTTATTCGTCATATTGTGAATCTTCTCCTTTTTAATTGGTTGAGTGAGATACATCTACTCGCCCGCTCGTGTGCAGGCGGCAGGTGTGAAAAGTGCAAATCGTGCCCGTTACCGTTATACCAAAAGTGAGGTCATCGTAATTTGTACCAAATTCCTGTTGACACTGCTTAAAGTCCGTGTTATATTGAGAGTGTAGATAATGCCAAATCTAACGAACGTCACTTATGATACAGGAGGTAACAGAGCATGAGTATTTACGGCTATTGCCGCATATCAACGCCCCAACAGAATATCGAGCGGCAGGAACGCAACATCAAAGCCGCCTATCCTGATGCGGTTCTGGTCAGTGAAGCCTACACCGGCACCAAGATTGAGCGCCCCAAGTGGTCACGGCTGCTGGCCAGAGTGGTCAAGGGTGATACCATCGTTTTTGACAGCGTATCCCGCATGAGCCGTGATGCTGTCGATGGTTATGCCGCCTACGAGGACTTGTACAGCCGAGGTGTAACGCTGGTGTTCCTCAAAGAGCCGCACATCAACACAGACACCTATCGCGCGGCTATGAGCGTATCGCTCCCCAAGACAGATACCAAGGTCGATATACTGCTGGATGCAGTTGAACAGTTCATGCTTGCACTCGCTAAAGAGCAGATACAGCTTGCGTTCGACCAGTCAGAGAAAGAGGTCAAAGACCTGCATCAGCGCACGAGTGAGGGCATCAAGACCGCCAAGCTGAACGGCAAGCAGATAGGCCAGCCCAAGGGCGCGAAGCTGACTACCAAAAAGAGCATCGCAGCCAAGCAGATTATCAAGCAGCACGCTAAAGAGTTCGGCGGCAGTTTGTCCGACCCAGAGGTTATCAAGCTGGCTGGTATCAGCCGCAACAGCTATTACAAATACAAACGAGAACTGACAGAGGGAGAGGGCTAACGCCCTCTCCTTTGCTCCGGAACGCCCTGTGCTCGTGTTAGTTTCACCCAGAATACCGTAACGAAACGTTACAGTATCGCGATAGGTACAGCATTGCATCTGGCTTATCAGTACCGCTTGCGCGGCACTGGAAAAAGACTGATTTTTCATCAATCAAATAATCAAAAGACAGTGGGAGAGATAAGAGGAAACACTATATTAGGGGGAACGCTCTCACCCGAAAATGCAGAAAGCAGTAAAAAGTGCATTGTTCCCTGTGTTCTCAATCCATCAAGCTATCTATCTCCGCATCGAAGTTGCACATTTCCTCGAGCGTTTCAGGATTTCCAAAACCAAACGAGCATATACACTGAGGGCGATTTAGTTGTTCCTCTCCGAGATACTTCCCGCCGTCAATAGATTCCACAATTTCCTTGAACCATTCCTGTTCATACAGCCAGCAGGTAAATGCAGGGTCTTCCTCGTTCAATTCTTCCATGTATTCCAGAAAGGCTTGTTGGCTCTCCCTCTGCCGTTCCTCACGCTCTGCCGCCAGTGCAGCCAGATAGTCAATCTCTGTGTCGCTCATTGCATCAAAGGCGTTATCCGGTTCATCCTCGCCCGCTCGTTGCACATCAGACAGCCCACGCAGATAATCAGCCAGCCAAGCACGCAGACAGGCTTGCAGCCGTTCAATATACGCACTCAGCTTATCCCGACTAATCAGCGTAACACTGGTGAGTTTCTTCCACGGCATACCCGTACAGCTGTCGTTATACCGCTTTACCGCATATTCCCCGTTATTACCTGTCAATTCGCCCACAATCGCGCGAAACTGTTCCAGAGAGAAAATATACCATTGGTGTTCACAAAACCATGTACGCCATTCAGAGCGTTTCACGCCCTTATGCCACTGGTCACGCAGTATGTTGCTGTGATATTCGATCAACCGGTTGTAGCTATCCTCCGTCAGCAGTTCACCCAGCATGGAAATAGTTCGCCGCGCCGCTTCTTCAATCGTGCCGCCAGCATCCAGACACCGAAGTTCCAAGCGGGCATATATGCCGCAGTTCGGATATTGTTTGGTTTTGTCGTAGCACTCATTCTCAAAAGGGCGTTTGGGCTTGCCAGTGATGGACGGTGACTGACTTTTTGCGAACATACTTTTGACAGAACCGTCCTCGTCCATGGTAATACCGTTGTTATCGAGGCTGAATCTATCAATCACCAGCCAGCGAACCGCTTTATTCAGACGGCGCAGTTCATCATATGAGTGTGTAAAGCTGTCAAAGGCAAAGTCAGCCCGTTCAACATAGTACGGATTTCTCTCTGTCATATCGGCGATTGTAGTTGCCAAGTCACGCCCAGACAACAGAGTATAACGTGTGCCCGCTGCACGAATAGAGGGGTTAAGCTGATAGCGATAGAATTTCTCCGTGAACTGTGGCTGCACCTCGTTTGTCTGCCGCGCTGCACCTTGCTTGTGTCCCCAGAAAATGCTATAATCCGCATAGTCGAGCGGGAGATATTTCGCTTGCACCTGCAACGTATGCAGGCCGCACGAATGCTTTCCGCCGTATAATTTTTTGATTTCCGCTTTTTTCATTAAAAGTCTCCCTTAAAATTGATAAAAAGTTTCCAAAACCTCTATTACCCCTTCTGGCTCGTCCCGATTTTTTCGGAAAACAGCTTTTTGCAACTCTCCGAAGTTTCGAAAAACGTGCTTCTCGATAAAAAATTTAGGTTTTCTTGAATTTCTCTCGAGCGCACGAATCAAACCACTTGACTTATCACATACTTGATGGTATTTTTATTTTGAATAACCGAATCATATTTTCACCCTCTTTCTAAATTGGCTCAGAATGCCCCAGAATCGTTTCTGATGGTCACTCGTCAAAGAATACGCACAGCCACCTCAAAGACGATTGTGCGGCGCTTTAGCGTTCCTGTGATTGCCTCACACTACCTACTATACAAAATCGGGCTCAGAGAGACGCCAAATTATACATATTTTTTAATTCATTTATTGTGCATTATTCACAATCTGCAACCAAAGTCATTATATAGGCAGCAAAAAGCGGCTGATATGCGTGAAAAATCGCACATCAGTCGCAGTTATTTTTTAATTAAAGATCTTCATCATCATCAGCCAGAAAGATAGTCAGCTGAAAAGGTTTCTGATCTGCGAACTTCACAGTGATATACTCAATCCGTTCCTCTGGAAAGAAACGCCCGCTTGCCCATGCAAATTCGCCTTTTACCACAATCTTACTCTCCCAGAACGGGTCAATGATAAAAGCAACGCCGTCCTCGATAATTTCAAAAGGCCCTACTACAAGAGATATATCTACTCGACTGGCCGCATCTTTCGAGGGAAAGTTCATCTGCATACTGGTGAAATACCCTCTGTTCAAATGAACCAGCAGGCTTTCCAGCGTCGGGAATGTTAGTCTTTCAAATTCCATGATTTTCTCCTTTGTTTTTCCGTTGGGTGATTGGGTTTTCGGTGTCATTTCGGGGCTTTTCGGGTCAAATGTTGTACTTGTGATGTACTGATTTTTCATATTGATAACATTTCAGTAGTTTTAATCATGCATTCCGCTCGAATGACATCATTTTGCGAACTCTATCCACTCCTCAAAGTGTACTATTTGTTATCAATTTATGAAATGATGGTCGGAATTTTATCACACTCGTCTGCCGAGTGCTGAAATGCCAATTTTCACCGTATGAAAAATGCTCTGATTTGGTCGTTTTTCCTTGCGTTCGCGTTCACACAGTGATAAAATTATTATGAGAGAGACAGGCAATCGTTCGATTGCCGTAGAGAGAAAATCCGCTCTATAAAAAGGAGAACAAACATGAAGGAAATCAAAGTTGGCATCGTTGGTTTGGGCCGTCTCGGTTCGGTACACGCGCAGAATCTCGCGTTCAAGATTCCCGGCTGCAAGCTGGTCGCTGCCTGCTCGCTCGTGCAGAAGGAGCTGGACTGGGCAAAGGACTACCTCAAGGTAGAGTACACCACCACGGACTACAAGAAAATGGTTGATGAGGCAGACATCGAAGCTGTCGTTATCGTCTCCTCCTCTCCGGAGCACTGCTGGATGATCGAGTACGCGCTCGATGCAGGCAAGCACGTCTTCACCGACAAGCCGCTCGGCTGCTCGCTTGAGGAGTGCAAGCGCGCTGAGGCTGCCGTTGAACGTCACCCGGACAAGATCTTCTTCCTTGGCTTTATGCGCCGTTACGATCCGTCCTACGCGGATGCAAAGGCACAGATCAACGCAGGCCGCATCGGCAAGCCGTATCTGGTAAAGGCTACTGGTCTGGACCCGGAAGCACTGGTCGAGAGCTGCATCAAGTTCTCCAAGACCTCGGGCGGCATCTTCATCGACGCCGCTTCCCACGATATCGACCTGATGCGCTGGTTCCTCGGCGGTGAGGTTACCGAGGTTTACGCCGCGGGCACCAACTTCAAGCACCCCGAGTTTGCCGAGAACGGTGACACCGAAACCGGCATGGCAATGCTCAAGTTTGATAATGGCACGGTCGCTTTCCTGCACGTTGGCCGTACTGCGCCGCACGGCTACCACACCGAGACCGAAATCGTCGGCACCGAAGCGCATATCCGCGTAGCCGGTGTACCGTGGAAGGACCGTGTAATGGTTTACGATCAGTACGGTGCCCGTCAGGAGATCGTCGAGAACTTCCCGCAGCGTTTCGCAGAGGCGTACCTGCTCGAAATGGTGGACTTCATCGACTGCATCCAGAAGGACCGCAAGCCCGAGCTGACCGTTTACGACGGCACCAAGGCAACCCTCGTTACCTACGCGATTACGGATTCGTTCCACTCCGGCAAGCCGGTTCAGGTACAGTATTAATATATTGTAAAATCGCACAAAAGCAGAGCCGAAAGGCTCTGCTTTTTCTTGCATATTTTCATCTTCTCTGCTATTATAATGGCAAGGAGGTAGAGATTATGAACAACAACATTCCCATTGCCCGCTGGCTTTCCATGTTCTGGCTGTGCAGCGCCGTTTCACTGGTGCTTGGACAATTCAGCGGCTCCGTCACTTTGAACGGTACAAACGGTGCAGCACTCACCGTTACCGGCATTCTCGGTATATTCTGCACCCTCGTGCAGTTTTATCCGTTTTACCGGTTCAGTCGCGTGTCCGAGCGCCTGCAGCGTGCGTTCACAGCCACTGTGCTCAGCGTGGCGGCAACCGTTGTCGGCCTGCTGGCCATGACACTCGTTCCGAGCGACACGCCGCCGTATACACCCAGCACGTTTTATCTGCTGTTCAGCCTGATCGCACTTGCCGGTGTGATCGCATCCTATGTCTCGCAGTTCTGGCTGTACACCGGACTGGACGATGTCTGTACAGAGCGCGGCTACGACTTTCCGCCCAAGCGTATTCGCTGGTGCTTTTATCTTTCCCTTATCGACATTTTGCTGCGCATGCTGCCAACTTCCATTCCGATTTTTCTCTCGCAGATTGCCAGCCTTGTGCTGCTTGCCCTGTTTATCCGCGCTGCATATCAAGCGGAAAAGCTGACCGTATAACCCAATATAAAAGAAAAAGGACCGCCCAAACGGTCCTTTTTCTTTTATATGAGAGATTATTTGTAGAGAGCAGGTTTATCCATCATCTCGATCGGCAGGAACTGATTCGTGCCGCGGGAACGGTTGAGCGTGTCTGCTGCGACGCAGGCAGCGTAGCCGTCCCATGCGGACGGACCATCCGGCTCACCCTTCTCCTCGAGGGTCTTGACCCAATGGGTCAGCTCAATGTCATAGGCTTCAATAAAGCGGTCCTTCCAGTCGGTCAGGATCGGGAACGAACGGGTTGCGTTCGAGCGCTTGACAACCGCATACGGATCAGGCAGGTTGACTGTGCCCTTCTCGCAGACGACCTGACACTGGATGTCATAACCGTAAGCGTCCGCAACCTGAACCTCTACGTCAATACGCGCACCGGACTGGGTTTCCAGCAGCACGATCTGCGGGTTGTCATAACCCTTGGTAGAGCACACGGACTGGCGCACCTTGAGCACCTGACCGCTCTTATACTCGTCACCGAGCAGCCAGCGGCAGATGTCCAGCTCGTGGATTGCAACGTTGGAAACGCCCATCTCTGTCTGGAAGCCGTCCGGCTGAGACACGTTGCGGTGGCACGCGTGAATCATCAGCGGTGCACCCAGCTCGCCGGAGTCGATGATGCGCTTCATCTCGGCATAGCCGCGGTCATAATGGCGCATAAAGCCCACCTGCAACAGACGTTTGCCGTGCGCGGTTTCTGCGGCGATGATCTTCTCGCAGTCCTCTGCGTTCTGCGCTAGCGGCTTCTCGCAGAACACCTGCTTGCCCGCTTTGAGAGCCTCGAGCACATAGCCTGCGTGGCTCGGGTCGGACGAGGTGATAACGACCGCCTGCACCTCCGGTGCTGCGATCAGCTCCTCGCCGGTCTTGTATGCCTTCATGCCTTCATACTGCGCTGCAACCTTAATCGCAGCTTCTTCAAAATAGTCTGCACAGGCAACAACCTGACAGCCCGGAACAATGTCCGTCAGGCGTCGAATGTGATCGCGGCCAATTGCGCCGCAGCCAATAACACCAATATTCAGCATGCTGATCCTCTCCTTTTAACAGCAAGAATAATCACTTAAAATCTCGTTAATACTCGCGGATTCCCGCGTTTTTTCACACTTTTTTTCTTCATTGCATACATTGTACCGCAATCCCGCCGTCACGGTCAACCGTCCCACCAAAACATTGGTAGCCTGCCTAAAAAAGCACCGCAAATTTATGGCAAAATGAAGGCTCAAAAGCAGATGACAGTGCATTTTTGATTGTGCACTGTGCGTAGTTATACTTGACGTCAGCGCTGCTCTCCCCTATACTTTGAAGTAGAAAAGGAGAATGTGTCAATGGCAGTTACCATACAAAAAATCGCAGAGCTGTCCGGTGTGTCGCGCGGCACGGTGGACCGTGTGCTGCACGGACGCCCCAACGTCAATCCGATGATACGCGAAAAAGTTGTCCGTGCCGCAGAAAAACTCGGCTACCAGCCTCCAGTGCCGCCGAAATCGGCAGATTGCAGGCAAGCGGCTATTCTCATTCCGCAATGGACGGATGGGCATTTCAATCGGCAAATCGTCAGCGGCATTCGCAAGGCACTGCGCTATATCGCTGATCCAGCGTTTATACTGACCGAGCAGCCGCTGCGCACTATGACCATGCAGGAGCTGCTCCGCGCAATGGACGAACAGATTCGTTCCGGCGTGGACGGGCTCATCATCCGCGCCGAAAATACGCCCGAGGTCCGCGCCGCCATCGAGCAGGCGGTGCAGCAGGGCGTGACCGTCATTACCTATGATGCCGATGTGCCGCACAGCGGCCGTCTGTGCCACGCCGGACAGGATCTTGTCCGCGCGGGCGCTATCGCCGCCGGTGTCATGGCGCGGCTCATCCGGCCGCCCGAGCACGTTCTCATTGTCACCGGAAATCTGCGTATGGAGGCCCACAAAGGCCGCGTGGACGGCTTTTGCCGCCGTCTGCTCGAGCTAGGCTTCTCCGAAGATGCCTACCGCGTGATTGAAACCAACGAAATGCCTGAACTCACCGGTGAACTCGTCGCGCAGGCGCTTCAGGCCGACAGTCGCCTGCACGCCGTCTATATGGCCTGCCAGCCGCTCTCCGGCTGCATCGCGGGCATCCGAAAAGCGCGGCGCACCACCCGTCCGCATATCGTCTGCAACGACCTCACGCCCACCGCGAAGCGGTATCTGCGCGAGGGAACGGTGGATTTCGTGATCGGTCAGTCATTCTCGCAGGAGTCGTTCCACGCCGTGCTGGCGATGTATCAAATGCTGCTGCGCGGCGTGCAGCCCAAACGTGAGCTGTATTATACCGATCTGCGGTTGATCACGCAGGAGATGTTGTAGCGGGAGATTGCATTTAGCGATTTGCAGTAATTGAGAATTGATAATGGAGAATGGAAAATTGACGTGACGGTTTACCGTTGTGTGGGTGGCCAATGGCCGCCCCTACGGGATAGATTGTGCAGGTCGGATACAAGCGGTGCGCCGAGTCGTCACACCCTACGGTATAACGAGTGCAATTCGTAGGTGTCGTGCAAAATATCCAAGCCAACGAGTTGCGCGACACTGTTATGTCGCGCCTGTGAAGAATAACCCGCATGTGTAGCAGTACGCTATCTGTGAACTGCGAATAATTTGCGAAAGACACGCAATGGTAACCCGACTGCCGTTCCCCATATCGAAGTGGTCGCCGGTCTCTGATCTGCGCCAACCCAAGAAATAAAGGAAGATGGAGTCCCAAGAGGATAGAAACCTTGGTGTCTATCCTTTTGGACCTCCCAGCCAAAGGTTGGCTCCCATTCCCAATACTTTAATAATCAGATAACGATTTACACAACAAAAAAGAGCCGCTTTACAGCGACTCTTTTTTGTTTGATATGCGCGGACTGATTACTTAGCAGCCAGACGGCGAGCCTTAGCAGCCATGCGCTCACGGGTAACGTCGAGCAGTACGGCGCCGATGATAACCAGGCCGAGTACGAGGTTCTGTACTGCCGAAGAAACGGACAGCAGGGAGAAGCCGTTACGCAGAACAGCGATGATCAGCGCGCCGAGCATGGTACCAACCATGGTGCCCTTGCCGCCCATGAAGGATGCGCCGC
>OODQ01000184.1_pt1 | contig 63590 bp, 49 predicted proteins | sample 1671321 | NCBI WGS metagenome assembly OODQ01 (sample SAMN06348144, study PRJEB24527) | human gut metagenome | biome: human gut; feature: ankylosing spondylitis patient; material: feces | host: Homo sapiens | place: China | collected 2015-10
AGCCCTCGGCGGTGAACCGCTTGAAGAAGGTGTCGGTGTCCCGGCGGCTGCGCACACCGTACACCACCTCAGCACCGTCCAGATATTTTTTCACCATCTCGTCCATGGCGTTGATGTCGTCCTGACCGTCGCAGTCAATGGAGATGGTGATGTCGCAGCTGTCGCTGTGCAGCGCCTCCATCAGCCCCGCCAGTACGGCGTTCTGGTGGCCGCGGTTGCGGCTTTGAGAGATGCCGATATAGTGCTCGTCCTGTGCGGCAAAGCCTTGGATCAGCTCCCACGTTTTGTCGCGGGATCCATCGTTGACAAAGAGCACCCGGCTTTTATCGCTGACCAGCCCCTGTGCGGTCAGACTGTGGATCTTTTCCAGAAACATGGGTGCTGTAATGGGCAGCACCTGCTCCTCGTTGTAGCAGGGGATCACGATCCAGAGAACAGGCTTGGACATTGCTTGATTACTCCTTAAATATAAGATAGTTGGCAAAAGGCTACTGCACCATCTGCTGCAAAGCATCCGGCTCCAGCAGCTTGAAGCTGCTGCGGTAGGTATCGATGAGCCCTTCCCTCTGCATAGTGCTCAGCTCCCGGGAAAGGGCGCTGCGGTCGCAGTTGAGGTAGTCCGCCAGCTGGATGCGGGAGAAGGGGATGCTGAAGGTCAGGCTGTGGGCGTGGGCGGCTTCGCTGAGCAGATACGCCGCCACCTTGGCGCGCAGGCTCTTCATCACCAGTAGGTCGATGCGGTGGGAGAGGGAAAAATATTTATCGCTGATGGTGCGCACAAGGTTCTGCACCACCCGCTGGTGGGCGGGGCTGCCGTCCGAGAGCAGCAGCCGCTCGTAGGGCAGCAGCAGCACCTCGCAGGGGGCGGCAGCCAGCACGGTGACCGGGCTGGACAGGCTGGAACCACCCAGCACGTCCCCGAACACCCCGCCCGGCTCTACCCGGGCAATGGGGATGCGCACCCCGCCCGGTGCCGGACGATAGGCCTCCAGCTCACCGGACAGCACGATGCCTACCCGGCGGCTGGGTTCGCCCGCAAGCACAAGGGCTTCGCCCTTGCCGTAGCTGCGCACACCGGCCCCCAGCCGGGACAGCAAGGTGCTGAGCTCCGCAGCGGAAAGACCCGCAAACAGCGTGGTGGTTTGTAACAGCGGCAGATAATTATTCATCGCAACTCCGCAGAGAAAATAGTGTTCTCCGCAGCCTCCTGCAATTGCGTTGCACACGCAACGGTATTTTTACCCCTATTATAGTAAACTGGAACGCGCAAAGCAAATGATTTTGCAAAATTTTTCAAAAAAGGCCGGTTTCCGTCCCCGCAGCGGGGCGTGCCGGGTGTAAAAAGGAGTATTTCATGAAAAAGATCCTGTCCTTACTGCTGGCGTTCAGCCTTGCACTGAGCCTTGCAGCCTGCGGCGGCAGCGCAAGCTCTGCCGTTTCCAGCACGGCGGTGTCCGAAGCTGCTTCCTCTGCGGCTGCTTCTGAGGAAGAAACTGCTGCGCCGCTGTCTGCCACCGAGCCGCTGCGCATCGCGGGCCTGAAGGGCCCCACCACCATGGGGCTGGTCAACCTGCTCTCGATGGAGCAGGCCGGCACCGCTGCCATGGACTACGACTTGCAGCTCTACGGCGCGGCGGATGAGATCGTGCCGCTGCTCATCAAGGGTGAGCTGGACATGGCCGCCATCCCGGCCAATCTGGCGGCGACCCTGTACCAGAAAACCAGCGGCGGTATTCAGGCCGTGGCAGTGAACACCTTGGGCGTTTTGTATGTGGTAGAGCAGGGCGACACCGTCCACAGCATGGCCGACCTCAAGGGCCGCACTATCCTGTCCACCGGCAAGGGCACTACCCCGGAGTATGTGCTGCGCTATCTGCTTACCGCCAACGGCCTTGACCCGGACAAGGATGTGGATATCCAGTATTACAGCGAAGCTACCGAGGTGACCGCCCAGATGGCCGCCACGCAGGATGCCATTGCCGTGCTGCCTCAGCCCTATGTGACCGCCGCCGGGCTGAAGGACGATACCCTGCGGGTAGCCCTTGACCTGACCGCCGAGTGGGACAAGGTAGCAGACACCCAGTTGATCACCGGTGTGACCGTGGTGCGCAAGGCCTACGCCGAGGAGCACCCGGATGTGGTAGCTGCTTTTCTGGCAGACTATGCCCAGAGCGTGAACGCCGCCAACACCGATCTGGACGGCACCGCCGCCCTGTGCGAGGAGCAGGGCGTGGTGGCAAAAGCCGCCATCGCCAAAAAGGCACTGCCCAACTGCAACATCGTCTGCCTGACCGGCGAGGAACTGAAGGCGGACGTCTCCGGTTACCTGCAGGTGCTCTACGATGCCGACCCCGCCGCCGTGGGCGGCACGCTGCCCGGCGAGGACTTCTACTGGACAGCCCAGTAACAGCCTGAAATAGCATTCCATCTCCCGCCGCTCTGCCGTGGTACGCAGCGCGGCGGTTTTTGTTTCCCGGTTGCAATTCTGCCGCAAAAGTTCTACAATAGAGACACATTATAGAATATGGAGGGAAAAACTATGGCTTGCACTACTATTCTGGTCGGCAAGGCAGCATCGTACGATGGCTCTACCATGATCGCCCGCAACGATGACTCCGGCTCCGGCCATTTCACCGCTAAAAAATTTACCGTGATCCACCCGGAGGAGCTGCCCAAGACCTACCGCAGCGTCCTCTCCCATGTGGAGATCCCCCTGCCGGAGGGCGCACTGCGGTTTACCGCCATGCCCAATGCCGTGGAGGGCAAGGGCATCTGGGCGGCTTCCGGTGTCAACGCCGCCAACGTGGGCATGACCGCCACCGAGACCATCACCTCCAACCCCCGCGTGCTGGGCGCAGACCCGCTGGTGGAGTATCAGCCCGCCAAGGGTGAAAAGCCCGAGGTGCCCGGCGGCATCGGCGAGGAGGATATCGTCTATCTGGTGCTGCCCTATATCCACTCTGCCCGTGAGGGCGTGCTGCGTCTGGGCAGTCTGCTGGAACAGTACGGTACTTACGAGATGAACGGCATCGCTTTTCAGGACGTAAACGAGATCTGGTGGCTGGAGACCATCGGCGGTCACCACTGGATCGCCCGCCGCGTGCCGGACGATGTGTATGTGGTCATGCCCAACCAGCTGGGCATCGACACCTTTGATCTGGAAGATGCCTTCGGCGCACAGGAAAACTACCTCTGCTCTGCCGACCTGCGGGAGTTCATTGCCAAGAATCACCTCGACCTTTCTTTGGACGGCGCGCTGAACCCCCGGGACGCCTTTGGCAGCCACGATGACGCCGACCACGTTTACAACACCCCCCGCGCATGGTATATGCTGCGCTACCTCAACCCCCGCACATGGGTGTGGGAGGGTGCCGACGCCGACTACACCCCCATGTCCGATGACCTGCCGTGGTGCATGGTGCCGGAGCGCAAGGTGACCCCGGAGGACATCAAGTATATGCTGTCCAGCCACTATCAGGGCACCCCCTACGACCCCTACCTGAGCTACGGCGACAAGTCCGCAAAGGGCGCGTACCGTTCCATCGGCATCAACCGCAACGACTTTATGGCGCTTTTGCAGATGCGTCCCGACCAGCCGGAGGAATCCCGCGCTGTGGAGTGGGTGGCCTATGCCTCCAACGCCTTCAACACCATGGTGCCCTTCTACGCCAACGTGGAGCGTACCCCGGAGTATCTGGCCAACACCACCGGCACTGTGTCCACCGATAACTTCTACTGGACCAGCCGTCTGATTGCCGCCATGGCAGACGCCTCCTATAATAAATCCCTCTTCCACCTCGAGCGCTACGAGGAGGCCGTGCTCTCCGCTGCCCGCGCACTGGTGAACGGGTACGATGCAAAGCTTGCCGCCGAGCCGGACGCCGCAAGCCGCGCCGCCCTGCGGGAGGAAGCCAACACCGCCATTGCCGCCATGCTGCAGGAGAAGGCCGCCGACACGCTGGATAAAGTTCTGTTTGAACTGAGCAGCCAGATGAAGAACGCCTACTCCCGCTCGGATGCCTGATGTAAACCAGCCGGAGCACCAAAACCGGTCACGACCGGTCACAGAAACGCAGAAAAGACCACCGCATACACAAGTGCGGTGGTCTTTTTGCGTGCAAAAAGCTCTTGTATCCAAGGTATTGGAAACTCTGCACAAAAATGATGAAAATTCTTTGTGAGCAAAAATGACTGAAACTGATTGATTTTGACAAGATTTTTGCTATAATAAAGATGCAAACAACCAAAACACGCCAATACCGCGCAGAAACGGTCAGGCGTGAGAAGGAAAGAAGGAAAAACACCATGCTGGCGGAGGAACGTTTTGCGCTGATCCTAGAGCAGCTGAACGAGCAGCGCACCGTGACGGTGCAGCAGCTGTGTGAGGCGCTGCACACCAGCGAATCCACGATCCGGCGTGACCTGACCGAGTTGGACCGGCAGGGCAGGCTGACCAAGGTACACGGAGGGGCCACCCTGCCGGACAGCCGCTTTCTGGCAGACGAGCCTACCATGGAGGCTAAGGAGACGCTGGCGGTAGCCGAAAAGCGCAGCATTGCCGCAGTCGCCGCAGCACTTATCACTGCCGAGGATTTTGTGTTCATTGACGCAGGCACTACCACGCTGGAGCTGGTGCGGGCGTTGACGGGTGTGGCGCTCAAAGCCACCTATGTGACCAATGGCGTGGCGCACGCCCGGCTGCTGGCGCAGAAGGGTTGTCGGGTGTATCTGCCCGGCGGGCTGCTGCGCCCTCAGACCGAAGCCATCGTGGGCGCTCCGGCAGTCAGCAGCATCCAGCAGTATAACTTCACCAAAGCGTTCATGGGTGCCAACGGCGTGGCGCTGGAGGCGGGCTTTACCACCCCGGACCCCGAGGAAGCAGCGGTAAAGGCCGCTGCCGTCCGCCGCGCCCGGGAAAGCTGGTTCCTTGTGGATGACGCCAAATTTGCTAAAATTTACCCGGCGGTCATCACGGACCTGCACGGCGGTGCCATCCTGACCAACCGCTGCCCGAACCCGAAATATAAGCAGTATACGTTCGTAAAGGAGGCAGAAGCATGATTTACACCGTTACCTTTAACCCGGCCATCGACTACGTTGTGCGTCTGGACGCACCGCTGGAGGTGGGCGCAGTGAACCGCGCCCAAGGCGAGGATTGCGTGCTGGGCGGCAAGGGCATCAACGTGTCCGGCGTGCTGGCGCAGCTGGGCTGCGAGAGCGTGGCACGGGGCTTTGTGGCCGGGGAGACCGGCGCATGGCTGGAGCGCGGTCTGGCGGCACAGGGGCTCAAGACCGACTTTGTGCATCTGGAAAACGGCATGACCCGCATCAACGTCAAGATCAAGGCCGGGCAGGAGACTGAGCTGAACGGCGCAGGCCCTGCCATCCCGGAAAGCGCTTTGCAGCAGCTGGAAGCCCAGCTGGACAAGCTGGCCGAGGGCGATATCCTCATTCTGGCAGGCAGCATCCCGGCAAGCCTGCCGCAGAGCGTCTACGAGCGACTGCTGGCGCGGCTGCAGGGCAGGGGCGTGCGCGCCGTGGTAGATGCCACCCGCGACCTTCTGGTAAACGTGCTGCCCTACCACCCCTTCCTCATCAAGCCCAACAACCATGAGCTGGGCGAGATCGTGGGCAAGGTACTGACCACTGACGCAGAGATCGTGGCAGCTGCCCGCACTCTGCAGGAAAAGGGTGCCCGCAATGTGCTGGTGAGCATGGCCGGGGACGGAGCGCTGCTGCTGGACGAGCAGGGACAGGTGCACCGCATCGGTTGCCCCAAGGGCAAGGTGGTCAACAGTGTAGGTGCAGGCGACAGCATGGTGGCCGGTTTTGTGGCCGGGTATCTGCAAAGCCGCAGCTACGCGCAGGCGCTGCGTCTGGGCACTGCCTGCGGCAGCGCCACGGCCTTCAGCCTTGGGCTTGCCACAAAGGAAAAGATCGACGAGCTGCTGGCACAGCTTTGATAGGATAAAGGAATAGGAGGAACGTTTATGCGCATTACCGAGTTATTTACCGCACAGTCCATTGCGCTGGACGAAGCGCTGCAGACGCAGGAGCAGATCCTGAGCCGGCTGGTGGAATTGCAGGCCACCCACGGCAACATCACCGACAAGGAGGCTTACAAAAAGGCGCTCTACGCCCGCGAGGCCGAGGGCTCTACCTATGTGGACAACGGCATCACTGTGCCCCACGCCAAGACCAATGTGGTCACCCGTCCCAGTCTGGCCGCCCTGCGGCTGAGCACCCCGGTACAGTACAACGCTGAGGATGAAGGCGCCACCGATCTGCTGTTTGCCATTGCCGCCCCGGAAAACGGCAGCCTGCATGTGGATATGCTGGCGCGTATGATGCAGATGCTGATGAACGAGGACTTTGTGGAAAAGCTTAAAGCCGCCAAGACCCCCAAGGAGTTCTTGGAGTGCATCGACGCACAGGAGGAAGCACAGTTCGGTGCAGAGAGCTTTACCCAGCAGGCTATCCCGCAGGACGGCTACCGCATTTTGGCTGTGACCGCCTGCGTCAACGGCATTGCCCACACCTACATGGCCGCCGAGGCACTGACCAAGGCCGGTGACAAGCTGGGTCTGCCCACCAAGGTGGAGACCAACGGCTCGGACGGTGCAAAGAACATCCTGACCCGCGCCGAGATCGCCGCCTGCGATGGCATCATCGTAGCAGCGGAGAAAAAGGTGGACACCGCCCGCTTTGACGGCAAGCCGGTGCTGTTCACCCGTGTAGATGACGGCATCCATAAGCCGGAGGAACTCATTAAGAAAATCGCCCACGGCGAGGTGCCTGTGTACCATGCCGAGGGCGGTGCAGCGGCCGAGGACCACACCGCCGGTAAGGACAGCTTTGGCCGCAGCCTGTACAAGAACCTGATGAACGGCGTTTCCCACATGCTGCCCTTCGTGGTAGGCGGCGGCATCATGATTGCGCTGGCCTTCCTGCTGGATGATTACAGCATCAACCCCGCAAACTTCGGCATGAACACCCCCGTTGCCGCCTTCTTCAAGACGGTGGGCGGCGCAGCCTTCGGCTATATGCTGCCCATTCTGGCAGGCTTCATTGCCATGTCCATCGCCGACCGCCCGGGCTTGGCCGTAGGCTTTGCCGGCGGTGTGCTGGCCATGAACGGCACCAATTTCACCGACCTTGCCGCAGGCAGCACCACCGGCATCTCCGGCGGCTTCCTTGCAGCGCTGCTGGCCGGTTTTGCAGCGGGCTACATCGTGCAGTTCCTCAAAAAGATCACCGAAAAGCTGCCCGCCAGCCTGAACGGTATCCGCCCCATGCTCATCTACCCGCTGGGCGGCATTCTTATCGTAGGTGCGATGATGTGCGCCGTGAACCCGGTCATGGGCATGATCAACATCGCCATGACCGACTGGCTGAACGCACTGGGCGGCAGCTCCAAGGTGCTGCTGGGTGCTATCGTGGCCGGTATGATGAGCGTGGATATGGGCGGCCCGGTCAACAAGGCAGCCTACGTCTTTGGCACCGCAGCTCTTGCCTCCGGTAACTACGAGGTGATGGCCGCCGTCATGGTGGGCGGCATGGTTCCTCCCATCGCTATTGCCCTGTCCACCACCTTCTGCCCCCGCAAGTGGACGTTGGACGAGCGCCGCAACGGCATTGTGAACTACGTCATGGGCCTGTGCTTCGTGTCTGAGGGCGCTATCCCCTATGCAGCAGCCGACCCGCTGCGCGTCCTGCCCAGCTGCGTTGTCGGCTCTGCGGTCGCCGGTGCGCTCTCCATGACCTTCGGCTGTGCACTGCGTGCACCCCACGGCGGCATCTTCGTATTCCCGGTGGTGGATCACGCTGCGCTGTACTGCGTGGCGCTGGCTGTGGGCAGTGTGCTGGGTGCAGTGATCCTGAGCCTTGTCAAAAAGACCCAGCCCGCCGAGGCGAAGTAACAAGCCATTTTCTTTCTCCATACGGATAGTTCTTCATAAGAGCAAAGGGGACTGCCGCACACCGCGGCAGTCCCCTTTGCGTTTTGCGCAGGCACCATTTTCACAAAAAACAGGACAATATACCGCCCAAAACGGCCTATCCTGCCGGAATTGCGTTCAGCGCTTTGTTTTGCATTGCACCCCACCCCGGGCTGTGGTATACTTATATTTGTGATTTTAAAGCCCGGGTATGGTGTGCCGGGCCACCAGAGAGGAAACGAACGATGAAAATAGGATTTGACAACGACAAATATCTTGCGATGCAGTCCGAGCATATCCGCGAGCGCATCAAGAAGTTTGACAATAAGCTGTATCTGGAATTCGGCGGCAAGCTGTTCGACGATTACCACGCCTCCCGCGTGCTGCCCGGCTTTCAGCCGGACTCCAAGCTGCAAATGCTTTTGCAGCTCAAGGAGCAGGCCGAGATCGTCATCGTCATCAGCGCCGAGGACATCATCAGCAGCAAGGTGCGCGGCGACTACGGCATCACCTACGATCTGGACGTGCTGCGTCTCATCGACGCTTTTCAGGAGATGGGGCTGTATGTGGGCAGTGTGTGCGTGACCAAGTACACCGCCGCCGCCGAGGTGGAAGCCTTTGAAAAGCGGCTGAGCAGTCTGGGCATCCGCACCTTCCGCCACTACAAGATTCCCGGCTACCCCAACGATGTGGCCCGCATTGTCAGCGACGAGGGCTACGGCCGCAACGAGTACATTGAGACCGAGCGCCCGCTGGTGGTCATCACTGCGCCCGGCCCCGGCAGCGGAAAGATGGCCGTCTGCCTGTCCCAGCTGTATCATGAATATAAGCGGGGCGTCAAGGCCGGTTACGCCAAGTTCGAGACCTTCCCCATCTGGAACATTCCCTTGAAGCACCCGGTCAATCTGGCCTACGAGGCCGCTACCGCCGACCTGAACGATGTGAACATGATCGACCCCTTCCATCTGGAAGCCTACGGCGTGACCACCGTGAACTACAACCGCGACATCGAGATCTTCCCGGTGGTGAACGCGATGTTCGAGCTGATCGCAGGCCAGAGCCCCTATAAGTCCCCCACGGACATGGGTGTGAACATGGCCGGCAACTGCATCGTGGACGACGCAGTCTGCTGCGAGGCCTCCCGCAAGGAGATCGTGCGCCGGTACTACAAGTGCCTGTGCGAGCAGAAGATCACCGGCACCGCCAAGGAGAGCGAGCGCTACAAGCTGGAGCTGCTGATGAATCAGGCTGGGCTGACCATGGGGGCCCGGGAAGTGGAAAAGCAGGCACACGCCCGCAGCGAGGCTACCGGCGGCGCACCGGCTGCTGCCATTGAGCTGAGCGACGGCACTGTCATCACCGGCAAGACCGGCCCGCTGCTGGGCGCTACCGCAAGCGCCCTGATCAATGCGCTCAAGTATCTGGCGGGCATCCCGCAGGAGACGGATCTGGTCAGCGCCGCTGCCATCGAGCCTATCCAGACCCTCAAGACCAACTATCTGGGAGGCAAGAACCCCCGTCTGCATACCGACGAGATCCTGATCGCCCTGTCCAGCTCTGCCGCTTCCAGCGAGCTTGCCGCAGCAGCCATGCACCAGCTGCCCAACCTCAAGGGCTGCGATGTGCACTCCACCGTGCTGCTTTCCAGCGTGGACAGCAGCACCCTGAACCGTCTGGGCATGTACCTGACCTGCGACCCCGTCTACGAGGAAGAGGATCGCAAGTACCATAAGCTGTAAAAATAAAAAGAAACTGGTAAACACCCCGGTCAGCGCCGTCAGGAGCTGACCGGGGTGTTATTGCTTGCCAGTTGTACGCAGTTGTGGTACACTTGTTCTGCTTAATTTTTATAGCAGATAGGAAAAGAGGAACAACAACATGGAACAACAACACAAGCGCAGCGCATTCTCCGGTAAGATCGGGTTCGTGCTGTCTGCCGCAGGCGCTTCGGTGGGTCTGGGCAACATCTGGCGCTTCCCGTATCTGGCAGCCAAATACGGCGGCGGCATTTTTCTGCTGGTATACATTCTGCTGGCAGTCACCTTTGGCTATACCATGATCGTGGCCGAGACCGCGCTGGGCCGTATGACCCACAAAAGCCCGGTCAGCGCCTACGCCCACTTCGGTAAGGGCAAGGGAATCCGGTTCGGTGGTTGGATCAACGCCATCATCCCCATTTTGATCGTGCCGTATTATTCGGTCATCGGCGGCTGGGTCATCCACTATCTGGCCGAGTATCTGTGCGGCCGCGGCAGTAATCTGGCAGCAGACGGCTACTTCTCCGGCTTTATCACCAACGGCTTGCAGGCAGAACTAGCCTTTTTGCTGTTCAGCCTGTTCACGCTGGGCATTATCTTTGCCGGTGTGCGCAACGGCGTAGAGCGCGTCTCCAAGGTGATGATGCCGGTGCTGGTGGTGCTGTCGCTGGTCATTGCGGGCTACTCTGTCACCCGTCCCGGTGCACTGGCGGGTGTGAAGTATTTTCTGGTGCCCAACCCCAAAAACTTCTCTTGGATGACCGTGGTCACCGCCATGGGGCAGATGTTCTATTCTCTGTCCATTGCCATGGGCATTCTGGTCACCTTCGGCTCCTATATGAAGAAGGACGTCTCTATCGAGGAGTCCACCGAGAACGTGGAGGTGTTTGATACCGCCATTGCCATCATGGCGGGTCTGATGATCATCCCGGCGGTGTTCGCCTTCTCCGGCGGCGACCCGGACACCCTGCAGGCCGGTCCTGCGCTGATGTTCATCACCATCCCCAAGGTGTTTGCCAGCATGGGTCTGGGCACCGCTGTGGGTGTGCTGTTCTTTGTGCTGGTGCTGTTTGCTGCCATTACCAGCTCCATCGCCCTGACCGAGAGCGCCGTCTCCACCTTTGAGGACGAGCTGGGCTGGGACCGCACCCGCTCCACCGTGCTCATCGGTGCCATTATGGTGGCGCTGGGCAGCCTGTCGGCATTGGGCTACGGCCCGCTGGCCGGGGTGACCGTGTTCGGGATGCAGTTCTTGGACTTCTTCGACTTTTTGACCAACTCGGTCATGATGCCTATTGCAGCCATTGCCACCTGCCTGCTGGTGTCCCGCGTCATCGGCGTGGAGCAGATCGCACAGGAGGTGGAGCAGGACGGTCAGCGCTTCCGCCGCAAGCCTGTGTTCAATTTTATGATCCGCTGGCTGTGCCCCATTTTTGCAGCCATCATTCTGGCAAGCTCGGTGGCAAATGCCTTTGGCTGGATCGCCATGTAAACTCAAAACAGCATTTCCGGCAGCAGAACGCAAGTTTTTGACAGTAAAAGCAGGATAAGGGGGCCCTTATGAAAATGGAAACCTTGAAGCAGCAGATCCTGACAGCAAAGGGTGACGTGCGGGCAGAGCTGGTGCTGAAAAACGCCCGGGTTATCAACGTGTTCACAAACGAGATCGAGCAGGCCGATGTAGCCATCCGTCAGGGGGTCATCCTTGGCGTGGGACACTATACCGGCGAGACTGAGCTGGACTTGCAGGGCAAGTATGTCTGCCCGGGGCTTGTGGATGGGCACATCCACATTGAAAGCTCCATGCTCTGCGGCCCGGCCTTTGAACAGGCGGTGCTGCCCCACGGCACTACGGCGGTGGTCACCGACCCGCACGAGATCTCCAATGTAGCCGGTACGGCGGGGCTGGATTTTATGCTGGAAACTACCAAAGATCTGGCGCTTTCGATCTACTTCATGCTGCCCTCCTGCGTACCTGCCACCGGGCTGGATGAGTCCGGCGCGGTGCTGGAAGCAGAGCAGCTGCGCCCCTACTATCAGCAGCCCCGGGTACTGGGGCTGGCTGAGCTGATGAACTCCTACGGCACAGTGCGCGCAGACGAAAAGATCCTGCAGAAGATCTGCGACTGCACCGCTGCGGGTAAACGCATCGACGGGCACGCGCCCTTCCTCAGCGGGGAGGAGCTGAACGCCTATGTCGTTGCCGGGGTACAGTCTGACCATGAGTGCTCAGACATCCATGAAGCCATGGAAAAGCTGCGGCGCGGGCAATACATCATGGTGCGGGAGGGTACCGCAGCCCAGAACATGGAAAGCCTGCTGCCCCTGTTCCGGGAGCCCTATTGCAGCCGCTGTATGCTGGTGACCGACGATAAACACCCCGGAGACCTGTTGCAGGGCGGGCACATCGACTACATCATCCGCAAGGCTATTGCCGCCGGGGTAGACCCGGTGGTAGCAGTGCGGATGGGCACCCTTGTCCCGTGTCAGTACTTCGGTCTTGCGCACAGCGGCGCGGTAGCTCCCGGTTACACCGCTGACCTGATCGTACTGTCGGATCTGGAACAGTTCACGGTGGAGCAGGTGTACAAAAAGGGCAGACTGGTGGCGCAGCAGGGCAGAATGCTGCACCCCGCCGCCCTTACTGTGGACAAGGCACGCTTTGCGAGGGTGTTCGATTCCTTCAACATGGATGAGATCACCCCGGAGCAATTGCAGCTGAAGCAGACCGGCACCCGGCAGCGCGTGATCTGCCTGACCCCGCACGCCCTGCTGACCACTGAAAAAATCGTTCCGTTCTGCCAGCATCCGGGCACAGCGCCCGGCGTGGATGTGGCGCAGAAAATCGTCAAGCTGGCGGTGTTCGAGCGGCATCACCGCTCCGGTCATGTGGGATTGGGCTTTTTGGGCAACTACGGCCTGCAATGCGGCGCAGTGGCTTCCAGCATCGCCCACGATTCCCACAACCTCATCGTGGCGGGCACCAACGATGCCGACATGGTGCTGGCGGGCAACACGGTGCGCAAAAACAAGGGCGGCCTTGCCTTTGCACTGAACGGACAGGTGGTAGGGGAGCTGCCGCTGCCGGTGGCAGGGCTTATGAGCACCGAGAGCGCCGAGACTGTGGAGGAAAAGCTGCAGGCGCTCAAGGCGGCGCTGAAAGCCCACGGCATCTCGGAGGACATCGACGCCTTTATGACCCTTGCCTTCGTCAGCCTGCCGGTCATCCCGAAGTTGCGGCTGAACACCTACGGCGTCGTGGATGTGGATGCCCAGCAGATCGTCCCGGCGGTGTTCTGAGAACGCTGCCTGAGAGGGCAAACTGTAAATCTGACGTCTTTATCGCAATGCCGGACAGTCTGCGGGCTGTCCGGCATTGCGTTTTACGGCAAGAGGACTCTTGACTTTTTGCCACAGAACCGGTATGTTGATATTGTTCGTTTATAACACAGCATGGCATTTATAATATAAGGTAACTTTATGGAAAAACGCAGCACGCCCTCTTTGCAGATCACCGACCGCTTTGGCGCACAGGCGGCCTTTGCCAGCCTGCGCCTGCCGGACGGCACCGAGGCCACCGTACCGGCAGAGCACGCCGCCGCTATTTATGTAAACGAGCAGCCCGCCTTCCGGGTGGTATGTACCCCGGCGCTGCTGCCGCAGCTGGCCTTGGGGCGGCTGCTCACCGAAGGGTGGATCGCATCTGCGGACGAGGTGGAGCAGATCGCCGTCTGTGCCGAGGGCGCAAAGGTGCAGGTATATCTGCGCCACCCGCTGCCCACCCGCCGCGCCGCCGCGCAGGAGGTTGCCAGCTGCTGCACCGATAATATCGCGCTGGGCAGTCCGGTGGAGCAGCAGCCCCTGCGCCCTGTGCCGGGGCTGGCCTTGCAGCCGGAATGGGTGCAGACCCTGACCGCCGCCATGCACGCCGGTCTGCCGCTGTACCGCGCCACCCGGGCGGTGCACAGCTGCTTTGTGCTGCACAAAGGGGAAATTGTTTTTGCCTGCGAGGATCTGGGGCGGCACAACGCGCTGGATAAGGCGGTGGGCTGCGCGGTGCTGGCAGGGCTGCCGCTGGCAGAATGCGTGCTGTACACCAGCGGCCGGGTGCCGCTGGATATGGTGCGCAAGGCCATCCGCGCCGGAGTGCCGGTGCTGGTAAGCAAGAGCATGCCCACGCTGCAATCCGCAGAGCTTGCAGCAGAATACGGCCTGCAGCTGATGTGCGGACGCAAATTCCCTAAAGTTTAAGCAAATATTACAAAAACAATAGTTACAAAACGGAAAAGCCTGTCTGTTTCTGTTGACATACTCCGCGCACGCATGTTAATATATTATCGAAGAGACCGCTCCGCTGTTGCAGCAGCCAGAGCGGCCTCAATTGTTGTCCGGGGTTACCCGGCAAAATAAAAACAGGCAGGTGATAACATGAAGCAGGCAACCAACCCGTTTGCGCCCGTACCGCTGTGGCGCAAGCGGCTGCCGGGCTATGCAGCCATGGGCGTTGCGACCATCGCCTTGGCGGTCGGTCTGACCACCTTGCAAAGCGCACGCACCACGGTTGCCGGTACCCTGCTGCCGGTGTCGGAGGCGGATGCAGCCGCCTATGGCATCAGCGCAGTGTACCAGCTCGACGATGGCAGCTACCGCGTGGAGGGCTCTCAGAAGGGCTTCCAGAGCGATGTGCAGGCTGCCGTGACCATTGACGCCGAGGGCAATGTTTCCGCAGTAGAGATCCTCTCGCAGGACGAAACGGAAAACCTTGGCGGCCAGTGCGTCAACCCGGAGTTCACGTCCCAGTATCAGGGCACAGCTCCCTTCACGCTGGCAGGCAAAAGCTACACCGTAACGGACCCCGTTACCGGTGCCGCCTATGCCGCTGCCGGCGCAGCGGAGGAGCAGCCCGCTGCTGCCGGGGATTTTGACCCCGCACAGTGGCGCACCTTCGATACCTCTCCCGAGGCCGAGGCTACCCGCAAGATGTATGCTGCGGGGCTTACCTTCTCGGCTTTGAAGGGCGAGGCACTGGGCGATGAGCTGGCTCCGCCGCTGGATTCCAGCGCAGAGGCCGTGGCACGGCGCAAGCTGTACGCAGCCATGCTCAGCAAGAGTGCACTGGACGGCGAGCCGATGGCGATCCCCTTTGCGGATCTCTCGGCAGAGGAGCAGTCCAAGGCGCGTCTGGAGCAGGCCAGCCTGACCACTACCGGCAATGCGTCCGGTGCCGTCAGCGCAGACCTGACCGAGGTGGACGCCCTTTCCGGTGCGACCATCACCTCTTCGGCTGTGACGACCATCGTCAACAACTCGTATTTCTATGTGACCGAGGTGCTCAGCGCAGAGTGACCTCAACGGAGGAATGGAACCTATGGCAAAAACTGATTTCCTGACGGCTGACATGACCCGCCGTCAATTCATGAAGATCTCGGGCAAGAGCCTTGCAGGGCTCACCCTGTCCGCTTCCATGCTGTCCCTGTTCGGCTGCTCTCAGCAGCAGGTGGATTCCGGCGCAGTGGCCACTTGGGCACTGCCGCAGGGCCTGCTGGTGGTCAACGCAGACCTGTGCACCGGCTGCCAGCGCTGCGAGATCAACTGCACCCTGACCAACGATGGCGTGTGCTCCTCTTACATCAGCCGCGTCAAGATCCAGCGCCGTCTGAATCTGGACGGCGCAGGCAACGGTCTGCTGTCCGGCACCGATAACTGCTTTGTCTACTTCCCGGATACCTGCCGCCAGTGCGAGGACCCCGCCTGCGGCAATGCCTGCCCGCAGAAGGCTATCACCACCGACGACCGCGGCATCCGCGTAGTGGATACCGACAAGTGCATCGGCTGTGGCGCCTGCCATGATGCCTGCCCGTGGCACATGCCCACCGTCAACCCCGAGACCGGCAAGTCCTCCAAGTGCATCGCCTGCGGTGCCTGCGTGGCAGGCTGCCCGTCCGGCGCTCTGTCCATCGTGGATTGGGATGCCGTTACCAGCGCAGCACAGGCTGCATACTTGGATCTGTAAGGAGGAACTACAATGGCTGAAAGTTATGGCTGGGCAGGCAAGATCCTGCGCGTCAACCTGACCACCGGCGAGATCACCACGCAGGATGACGAAAAGTACCATAAGTATATCGGCGGTATGGGTATGGCCTACCGCATTATGTATGAGGAAGCTCCCATGGAGCTGGACCCCTATGACGAGAAGGCTCTGGTCATCTTTGGTGTCGGCCCCCTGACCGGTGCCGGCGTGCCCTGCTCCGGCCGTATGAACGTGACCTTCCGTTCTACCTGGTCCAAGGGCCACTCCATCATCGATGCACACATGGGCGGCCACATCGGCTCCATGCTGAAGTATGCCGGTTACGACGGCATCGTTGTCAGCGGCATCTCCGAAAAGCCCGTCTACCTGCGCATCGAGGACGGCGAGGTCTCTCTGGAGGACGCAAGCGAGATCTGGGGCAAGGGTACCTTTGCTGCCAACAAGTGGATGGTGGAGCAGAACGGCCGTGAGTTCGAGACTGCTTCCATCGGCCCCGCCGGTGAGAACCTGGTGGATTACTCCACCCTGAACACCAGCTTCGGCAACTCCGGCGGTGCCGGTCTGGGCGCTGCCATGGGCAACAAGAAGCTGAAGGGCCTGGCCATCCGCGGCACCGGCAGCGTCAAGGTGGCTGACCCCAAGAAGGTGCTGGAGCTCTCCAACTACATGATGGGCAACCTGATCGGCGGCAACAACAACCACAACGTGCCCGCACAGCCCCAGAGCTGGGCAGAGTACAGCGCCACCTCCGGCAAGAACCGCTGGTCCGGCGCTCCCGGCCGTATGTGGAAGAAGGCTCCCGGCGGCCCCGTGGATACCGGCGAGCAGCCCTACAACGATATCAACAAGGTGGCTCTGCGCTGCTTCAAGGGTTACTTCGACTTCGGCGCTCCGGCTGCCGAGTACACCGTGAAGAACGGCGGCTGCTCCTCCTGCCCCATCCGCTGCTACACTGAGTACGATGTGGATCCGCTGGCCGATTACGACCTGCCCACCCACAACTCCAACACCTGTATGCCCGTGCTGTACGGCACCCGCGTCTATCCGGACGGCGTGCACGATTTCAAGTACGAGGGCGACGGCACCATGGTCATCAACCTGGCATGGTCTCATGCTGTGGACGATATGGGCCTGTGGGACAACTACGGCAACCTGAACCGCGACCTGCTGTGGATCCTGCGGATGCCGCGCGAGGAAGCCACCAAGTACATCAGCGAGGCCGAGTACGACTCTCTGCCCTGGGAGTGGGAGAAGGCCGGCGATCCCCGCTGGGAGGTCGAGCTGATCCGCCGCATGGCTTACGGCGAGGGCGACCTGTCCGTCATCGCCAAGGGCACGCTGGCTATGATGGAAAAGTTCGGCCTGCCCAAGAGCTGGCTGGACCGCGACGATGGCGCTACCAACTCCAACCTGATCTACAACGGCTTCCCCAACCACCACGGCCCTGCTGAGGCATGGCAGGTAGGTATGCTGTACAACCTCGTCTACAACCGCGACTGCATGATCCACGAGATCGTCTGCGAGACCGGCTCCGGTGCTCCCTATGATGTGACCAAGAAGGTCATGGAGGACTTCTTCGGCGAGGGCTGCTACGATAAGGCCAAGGCCTACACTCCCATCAACGAGAACAAGGCAAAGCTGGCTGCCTACTGCGTCAACGATAAGAACTTCCACGACTCCGCTACCCTGTGCAACTGGATGTGGCCCATGACCCAGTCTCCCTCCAAGGAGCGCGACTACCACGGCGATCTGGATCTGCAGGCAGACTTTATGACTGCTGTTACCGGCGAGACCTATACCCAGGCCGATCTGCAGGAGGACGGTGCCCGCATTACCCAGATGCTGCGCGCGATGACCGCCATCAGCTTCCAGCAGAACTGCGGCAGCGCAAACCTGCGTCAGGAGCACGATGCCATCTGCGATTGGGTGTTCGATAAGGACCCCGACTTCAAGGCATTCGAGGAAGGCACCACCAAGCTGGACCGCGCCGACATGGAGAAGGCAAAGGATCTGTTCTACGACGTCTTCGGCTGGGACCGCACCACCGGTGTGCCCACCCGCGAGACGCTGGAGAAGTATGATCTGGCTGACATGGCCGATGATCTGGAAAAGCGCGGCATCTACGCCCAGAACACCGCAGCAGCTGAATAAATCCCATAGAAAGAGGAAAGACCGTCATGTTGTTTGGCAGACGTAAACCCGGTTACACCACCACGGTGGATGGCAGCGTAGACCCGGAGCAGGCCGTTCTGGAACTGCAAAAGGCAGAGCTGGCCGCCAAGAAAAAGCCCAAGGCAGAGGTGTTCGACATTGACGCCGCAAGCGAGACTGCCCGCCGCCTGAAGGAGACCGGCAGCACCTTTGACGGCAGCGCCGCCAAGACCGGTGAGGATGTGATTGCCGCAGTGGAGCGGGAGACCGCCGAGCTTGCCGCAAAGCAGGCCGCCGAGGCCGCACCCGAAGCCGTTGAGGCTGCGCAGTCCGATGCTGCAAAGCCGGAGCTGCTGGATTTTCTGGCCAGTGAGCCGGAGGCGGAAAACGATCCCTTTGCGGATCAGCCCACCAAGACCGCCCCGGAACTGCCCCAGTTGACCCCCGCACAGGAGCTGGCCGGTTACATCCGTGCCCGCTCTGCGGCTGCGCTGATTACCCCCCACGCTTTGCTGCTGAAGGAAGTGGAAAACGCCGATGAGCTGCTGGCGCAGATGCCCGCAGACCCCCAGTGCACCGATATCGTCACCCGCGCGGGTGCAAAGGACACCTACTACTATTCCAACGCCAACATGAGCGATAACTACGCCATGATCGCGCAGCTCATCGAGGACAAGGATCTGTGTGTGATGTTCGCCGAGATGGTGCGGTTCAACGCCCGCATCTACCCCAGCGCCACCCCGCTCAAGTACTTCCAGCGCTCCCCCTACGGCCTTGCACCGGAGGTCATCGAGCAGACATGGAAGGCCATGCAGGAGAACCCCGCCTATGCCGATATCGAGGAACTGACCAACAACCAGAACGAGCGGTTCCTCTTTTCCACCAAGCACCTCACCCGCCGCTACGCCAAGGCCATCAGCGACGTGGACGATTTCTGCGATTAAACCAACCTACAATTGAATCAGGGTATAAGAGCTTCTTTGAGCAAAGGTGTCTAAACTCCCACAAAGAGCAGGACACCGCGCCGCAATGCTGCACCCGCAAGGGCGGGCATTCAAGGGTGGCGGGGGAAACCCCACCGCCTTCCCGCAGAAGAAACGCTGCAATTTGAAAAAAAGAACTCCTCCCATCTTCACAGGTGCTTTTTGGCTGTGTGCTGCCGCTGCAAGGGCGGCACATAGCCAAAGGCTGCCACCGGCGTAGCAGACTGCAAACTGCCGCAGCCGGTTTTGTGGGGATATTCTGCGGAGGCGTTTTGATTTTTCGGTCAAGACGTCTCCGCTTCTTTTTTACCTGCCTTTTTTGAAAAAAAGAATACCCCTGCTCCCCCGCCTGAGCCATAGCAGACCGGGAGAGCGGGTCTATGGAGGAAGTTATAATGAACCAGCCTTTCTGCTCCCCCGTTCAGGCGCTGCGCAGCGTGCTGGACGCGGCAGCGCTTCTGCCCTCTCCGTCCCCGGAGAACATCCCGCTGGAGGCCGCCTGCGGGCGCATTGCCGCCGCCGACCTCTGCGCCCGGATGGACCAGCCCCCCTTTGACCGCAGCCCGCTGGACGGCTACGCCCTGCACAGCGCGGATACTGCCGGTGCAAGCCGGGAGACCCCGGTCACCCTGCCGGTGGTGATGAAGCTTTACGCGGGCGATGCTCCGGCTGCGGCGCTGCCCGCAGGGTGCGCTGCCCGCATCATGACCGGTGCCCCCCTGCCAGAGGGCGCGGACTGCGTTCTGATGCAGGAACTGACCGACAGCGGGGAAGAGACCGTGCAGCTCTATGCTGCCGTAAAACCGCTGCAAAATGTCGTGTTCCGGGGGGAAGATGTAGCCGCCGGTGCGGTCATTGCGCCCGCCGGGACGGTGCTTACCCCCGCCCATCTGGGTGTGCTGGCTGGGCAGGGCTACGCCGAGGTAACCGTCTGCCGACCGCTGACCGTGGGCATCCTTTCCACCGGCAGTGAGCTGCTGGCACCCGGCGCACCGTGGGCACCCGGTAAAATTTACGATGCCAACGGCATCCAGAACGCCGCCCGGCTGCGTCAGCTGGGCTTTGCCGTGGAACGGCAGCAGTGCTCCGACGACCCGGAGGTCATCACCGGTAAAATGCAGGAGCTGCTGACCCGCTGCGATGCCGTCATCACCAGCGGCGGCGTCTCCGTAGGGCAGAAGGACTACTTGCCCCTTGTGCTGGAAAAGCTGGGTGCACAGCTGCTGGTAGAGGGCGTAGCCCAGAAGCCCGGCAGCCCTATGCTGGCGGCAACGCTGGGCGGCAAGCTGGTGCTCTGCCTGTCCGGCAACCCCTTTGCCGCCGCCGCTACGCTGGAGCAGTACGCCATCCCCGCGCTGCTGCGCGCCGCCGGACGCCGGGAGGAGAGCTGCATCCCCACCCGCACCGTCTGCACCCTGACCAATGGCTTTTCCAAACCCAGCAAGGGCAACCGCTACCTGCGGGCGACTGCCTGCGGCGGCAAGGTGACCCTGCCCGGCGCGGGCAACACCGAGGCGCACTCCTCCGGTGCGCTGTCCGCCATGATGGGCTGCAACTGTCTGGTGGAGATCCCCGCCGGCAGCGGGCCGGTAGAACCCGGTACAGAAGTGGAGGTGCTTTGCTTTGTACAGTGAACAAAAACAGGCACTGGCCGAGACACAGGCGCTCAAGCGCCCGGCGGTGCTGGCGGTCAGCGGGGTGCACAACAGCGGTAAGACCACTCTGCTGGAAAAGCTGCTGCCCGTGCTGCGCAGCCGCGGACTGAAGGTTGGCGTCATCAAGCACGACGGCCACGATTTTACCCCGGACGTGCCCGGCACCGACAGCTACCGTCTGCGGGAAGCCGGTGCCGGGGGCGTGGCGGTCTACTCCGGCACGCGCTACCTGCTGACCGAGGAATTCCGCCTGACTGAGCAGGACCTGCTTGCCCTGTTCGAGCGTCACGGTTACGACCTTGTGCTGCTGGAAGGGTTCAAGTCCAGCGGCTGGCCGAAGATTGAGGTGGTGCGCAGCGCCATTTCGGATGCGCCCGCTTCCTTCCAGCCGCTGGCGGTGGTGGGGGATATTCCCGGCGCAGATTTTGACCTGAACGATATTCCGGCACTGGCAGACTGGATCGAAGCCCAGATGCCCGCGCTGTAAGGAGAATGCCACCATGAAACTGATTCGTACTGTTGACGCTGCAGGGCAGGTGCTCTGCCATGATATCACCCAGATCATCCCGGGCGAGTACAAGGATGCCCGCTTCCGCAAGGGGCACGTCATCCAGCCCGAGGACATCCCTGTGCTGCTTTCCATCGGCAAGGAGAACCTCTACGTCTGGGAAAAGCACCCCGGCATCCTTCACGAGGACGAGGCCGCTGCCCTGCTGTACAAGGCCGCTGCGGGCAAAAATATCCACGGCACTGCGCCGAAAGAAGGTAAAATCGAGCTGATCGCGGACTGCGACGGCCTGTTGAAGATCAACCGCAAGGCGTTGATGGCCGTGAACAGCACCCCGCAGATGATGATCGCCACCATCCACGGCGACCTGCCGGTGAAAAAGGGGCAGAAGCTGGCCGGTACCCGCATCATCCCGCTGGTCATCGAGCAGGAGAAGATGGACGCTATGCAGGCCGCTGCCGGGGCAGAGCCTATCCTGAACGTGCTGCCTATGCAGGCCAAGAAGGTGGGCATCATCACCACCGGCAGCGAGGTATTCAAGGGACGCATCGAGGATAAATTTACCCCCATCCTGCAAAGCAAGCTGGCGGTCTACGGCTGCGAGATGGTTTTCCATAAGGTCTGTGATGACGACCCCGCCGGGATCACCGCTGCCATTTTGGAGGCCAAGGCCGCAGGGTGCGAGCTGATCTTTACCACCGGCGGCATGAGCGTGGACCCCGACGACCGCACCCCGCTGGCCATCAAGAACACCGGGGCGGATATCATCACCTACGGCGCCCCGGTGCTGCCGGGAGCCATGTTCCTTGTCAGCTATCTGGACGGTGTGCCGGTGTGCGGACTGCCCGGCTGTGTGATGTACGCCAAGCGCACCATCTTTGACCTGCTGCTGCCCCGTCTGCTGGCGGATGACCCCATCACCGCTGAGGATATCGCCCGCTTGGGCGAGGGCGGCCTGTGCCTGAACTGCGAAGTGTGCCACTGGCCGAACTGCGGCTTTGGGCACTGCTGAAACCCTCTCAGTCAAAGCCTTTCTGCTTTGCCAGCTCCCCCGAAGGGGGAGCTTTACTAAGGTGAAAAAATAATATGAGTGAAAATAATCTGACACATTTTGATGCCGCCGGGAACGCCGTGATGGTGGATGTGAGCGCAAAGCCCATCACCACCCGGGAAGCTACTGCACACGGCGTTATTACCATGAACGCCGAAGCCTTTGCCGCCGTGCAGAGCGGCACCATAAAAAAGGGCGATGTGCTGGGCGTGGCGCGCATTGCAGGCATCATGGCCACCAAACGCACCAGTGAGCTGATCCCTCTGTGCCATCCGCTGCCCCTGACTAAGGTGGGCATCGAGTTCCGTCTGCTGCCCGAGCGGCAGGCGGTGGAAGCCCTGTGCACCGTCAAGACCAGCGGCGTGACCGGCGTGGAGATGGAAGCGCTGACCGGCGTTTCCACCGCGCTGCTTACCATCTACGATATGTGCAAGGCCGTGGATAAGGGCATGGAGCTGGGCGAGATCCATCTGGTGGAAAAGACCGGCGGCAAGAGCGGCCACTATATCCGGGCGGAGGGCGGCTATGTTTGATCGTTACCAGCGCGAGATCCATTATCTGCGCTTGTCGGTGACCGACCTGTGCAACCTGCGCTGCCGCTACTGTATGCCGGACGGCGTGGAAAAGCTGGAGCGGGAAGCCGTGCTGACCTACGAAGAATTTCTGCGCTTGGCTGCGCTGTTTGCCCAGTGCGGCATCGACACCGTGCGGGTGACCGGCGGCGAGCCGCTGGTGCGCAAGAACGTGGCGCAGCTGGTGGCAGGACTTAAAGCGACCCCGGGCATCCGCCGGGTCACCCTGACCACTAACGCTGTGCTGCTGGCAGAGCAGCTGTCTGCATTGCTGGACGCCGGGCTGGACAGCGTGAACATCAGTCTGGACACCCTACGCCCGGAGGTGTTCCGGCAGATCACCGCCCGGGACGATTTTGCCGCCGTGCAGGCGGGCTTGCAGGCGGCGCTGGAAAGCGGCCTGCCCGTCAAGCTGAACTGTGTGCCGCAGGCGGGCATCAACGAGGGCGAACTGGAACAGCTCGCTGCACTGGCAAAGGACAACGCCCTGCAGGTGCGGTTCATTGAGATGATGCCCATCGGCTACGGCGCTGCCATGCCCTGCATCTCCGGCCCGGAGCTGCGGGCGCGGTTTGCCCGGCGCTGGCCGGAGCTTGCGCCCCTTTCCACTGCGCAGGAGCACGCTTTAGGCGACGGCCCGGCGGTGTACTACACCGTGCCGGGCTGGCAGGGCAGCATCGGCTTTATTGCAGCGGTGCACGGCAAATTCTGCGCTTCCTGCAACCGGGTACGGCTGACAAGTCAGGGCTTTTTGCGCCCCTGCCTTGCCAGCGAGACCGGGTGCGACCTGCGCGCACTGCTGCGCGGCGACGCGGACGATGCGCAGCTGCTGACCGCTATCCGGGAGACCATCTGGGCAAAGCCCCGGGAACACCATTTTAACGACAGTTCCATGCCCGCTACCCGCGGGATGTATCGCATTGGAGGATAAATAACTATGGGTAAGCTTCTGGCAATCTGCACCAGCCCCAAGCGGGGCACCGTAAAAACCGAGGTACCCAGCGCCGTTTTGACCCCGGAATGGGGCATCGTGGAGGACGCCCACGGCGGCAACTGGCACCGTCAGGTCAGTATGCTCAGCGCCGAAAAAATTGAGGCCTTCCGAAAGAAGATCTGGGTGGACTACGGTGCCTTCGGCGAAAATCTGGTCATCGAGGGCTTCGATTTCCGCAATCTGCCGGTGACCAGCCGGTTTGCCATCGGGGATGTGGTGCTGGAAATGACCCAGATCGGCAAAGAATGCCACAACGACTGTGTCATCAAGCAGCAGACCGGCGAGTGCATCATGCCCCACGAGGGCGTGTTCGCCCGGGTGCTCACCGGCGGCGAGATCCATGTAGGGGATGAGGTGACCCTGCTGCCCGCACTGGAAAACCCGCCCCTGCGCGCTGCCGTCATTACCCTTTCCGATAAAGGCAGCCGCGGAGAGCGGGAGGATAAAAGCGGCCCGCTGATTGTAGAAATGCTCACCGCCGCTGGCTATGTGGTGGAGGAGACCATGATCCTGCCGGACGAAGCCAAGGCGCTGAAAGCGCAGCTCATCCGCATGGCAGACGGTCGTCAGGTGAACCTTGTGCTCACCACCGGCGGCACCGGCTTCTCCCCCCGGGACATCACCCCGGAGGCCACCTGCGCCGTTGCCGACCGCAACGCCCCCGGCATTGCCGAAGCTATGCGCTATCACAGCCTGAGCATCACCCCGCGCGGGATGCTGAGCCGCGGCGTCAGCGTGCTGCGCGGCAAGACTTTGATCGTCAACCTGCCGGGCAGCCCCAAGGCGGTGCAGGAGAACCTCGAGTACATTCTGCCCAGCTTGGAGCACGGGGTACGCATCGCCGCGGGTCTGGACGGCGAGTGCGCCCGTAAGTAAGGTTTCCTGCCCTGTTTTCCTTTACGGGGCGTAGAAATATACTATTTTTCCACTTAAAGTAAGGAGAAAACAGAGATGAACAACCATCGCATTTCCCGACGGAGCTTTCTGGCCGCTGCCGGTATGGCCGGTGCAGCCGCTGCCCTCACCGCCTGCGGCGGTGCTGCTTCCAGCGCAGCATCGTCCGTGGCTTCCTCTGCCGCCGCTTCCTCGGAAGCAGCACAGAGCGTGGAGTTGATCGTGTTTGCCGCCGCCTCCCTCACCGAGACACTGAATGCTATCGGTGAGTGCTACACGGCAGACCACCCGGAGGTGACCTTCCGTTTCAACTTCGACTCTTCCGGCACCCTCAAGACCCAGATCCAGGAGGGCGCGGATTGCGATCTGTTCATCTCTGCCGGTCAGAAGCAGATGAATCAGCTGGACATCACCGCTTCTACCGATGTGAACAAGGACGGCCTTGACTTTGTGGATGCCGACAGCCGCGTGAACCTGCTGGAAAACAAGGTGGTGCTCTGCGCGCCGGAGGGCAGCGACAAGGGCATTGACAGTTTTGACGCACTGGCCGAGCACCTGAAGGCGCAGGATATCCTGTTCTGCATGGGCAACAGCGATGTGCCCGTGGGACAGTATACCCAGAAGATCCTTACCTACTACCAGTTGGACGAGGCTGCGCTGGCTGCTGCGGGCGTGATCACCTACGGCTCCAACGTCAAGGAGGTGACCACACAGGTCACCGAAGGCAGTGTGGATGCAGGTGTCGTTTACTGCACCGATGCGTACAGCGCCGGTCTGACCCCCGTGGACGAGGCCACCAAGGAAATGTGCGGTCAGGTCATCTACCCCGCCGCCGTACTGAAGGCCGCCCCCAACGCCGAGGCTGCCAAGGAGTTTTTGGCTTACTTACAGACCGACAAGGCCATGACCGTGTTCGAGGGTGTGGGCTTCAGCGCCGTATAAAGGAGCAGACATGGACTGGTATCCGTTGTGGAACAGCCTGCGCATTGCTTTGATCAGCTGCGCAGCGGTGTTCTTTCTTGGCATTTTTGCAGCCTACTATATTGCCCGTCTGCCCCGGATGGTCAAGGGTGTGCTGGATGTGCTGCTCACCCTGCCCATGGTGCTGCCGCCCACGGTGGTGGGCTACTTTCTGCTGCTGCTCTTCGGCGCAAAGCGGCCGCTGGGCATCTTTTTCATGCAGCATTTCGGGGTAAAGCTGGTCATGAACTGGTACAGCGCCATCTTTGCCTCCATCGTGGTGGCATTTCCGCTGATGTACCGCACCGCGCGCGGCGCGTTTGAAAGCTTTGACGAAACGCTGGCGTGGTCGGCGCAGACGCTGGGACAGTCCGATCCATGGATCTTCTGGCGGGTGCGGATGCCCGCCTGCCGTCAGGGCATTCTGGCGGGCACGGTGCTGGCTTTTGCCCGGGCACTGGGCGAATACGGCGCTACCAGCATGATCGCGGGCTACACCCCCGGCAAGACCGCCACCATTGCCACCACGGTCTACCAGCTGTGGCGCACCAACGATGAACTGGGTGCCATGCGGTGGGTGCTGGTGGATATCGCTATCTCGGCGGTGGTGCTGCTGGCGGTGAACCTGCTGGAGAAAAAACAGAAAGCGGGTGGCCGGAAATGAGCCTTGAAGTCAACATTGAAAAAAAGCTGGACGGCTTCACCCTCCGTGCTGCCTTTACCGCCGGCAACACCTCCACCGCCCTGCTGGGCGCTTCCGGCTGCGGCAAAAGCATGACATTGCGGTGCATTGCAGGCATTGTAAAGCCGGACCGCGGACGCATCGTGCTGGACGGGCGGGTGCTGTTTGACAGCGCACAGCACATCGACCTGCCGCCGCAGCAGCGGGGCGTGGGGCTGCTGTTCCAGAACTACGCCCTGTTCCCCAATATGACTGTAGAACAGAATATCCTCTGCGGTCTGAAGGCAGAAAAAGACCCCGCCGCCCGCCGCGCTGCCTGCGCCGAAATGCTGCGTGCCATGCGGCTGGAGACGCTTGCCAAGCGCTATCCCGCCCAGCTTTCCGGCGGGCAGCAGCAGCGCGCCGCGCTGGCACGCATTCTGGTGGGCAAGCCCCGCATCCTGATGCTGGACGAGCCCTTCAGCGCGCTGGACAGTTACCTGCGGGAAGAGGTAGAGGGCGAGGTAGGCAGCCTGCTGGCAAACTTTGCGGGCACCGCTCTGCTGGTGACCCACAACCGGGACGAGGCCTACCGCCTGTGCAAAGAGATGATCGTGCTGAACGAGGGGCAGGTGCTGCGTGCCGGTAAAACAAAAGAGGTTTTTGCCGACCCGCAGAGCGTTGCCGCCGCACGGCTGACCGGTTGCAAGAACATTTTGCCCTGCACCCCGCTGGACAGCCGCACCGTCCGGCTGGACGGCTGGGGAACCACCTTGCGGCTGACGCTGCCCGTCCCGGCGGGCTGCATCGCCGTGGGCATCCGCGCCCACGACTTTACGCCCTGCGCTGCGGATGCGCCCAACGCCATCCCGGTAAAGGCGGTCTCCACCAGTGAAAACCCCTTTGACTGGAACCTCATCTGCACCTCGCCGAAGGGTACGGCGCAGCTGTGGTGGAAGGTAGGCAAAACCAGCCTTTCTGCCGCCGCCCCGGAGCCGCCCCAGTATCTGTGTGCCGCCCCGGAGAGCATCATGCCGCTGAAAGGTTGAGAAAACGAATGGCCTGCACTGCGTTCCGGCTATATTCAGCGGAAAGAATCATTTGAAAATAGGGGATTTCCCCACACGCAAAGCAGCCGCTGCACGGTAAGATGCAGCGGCTGCTTTGCTTATTTGTGTAAAAAGGGGAGTACTTATGCCATATCACGGCAGGTCACAATGTCTGCCCCGGTGCCGCAGACGTCGGTCAGCACCACATCGCCCACATGGATGGGGGCGTGCAGCACCACGCTGTCCAGCGCTGCGACCACCTCTGTCATCTGTCCCTTGGGCACAGGCTTGGAGGTCTTGACCGGGCAACGGGAGTGCAGGCAGCCCTCGGCGCGCACGGTGCTGGTGATGATGCGGGTGGGGTGGGTCAGCTCTTCCTTGCCGTAGGCGATGCCGTTGGGGCAGCCGTTGCCGGTCACTTTATAGTCGTTGGCTTCATCCACCTGCAGATGGCAGCCCTGCGGGCAGCAGGTGCAAATTACTTCTTTCATCTCGCTCATGCCTCCTCAATCTCAATGGTCACTTCGTCCATGGGGGCTCTGTCCAGCAGCACTCTGGGCAGGGCAATGTGCTCCATCTCGCCGGGGGCAAGGCGGTCACGCTTGAAGCGTGCAATCACCGTATCACCGCTCTTGACAAGGATGGTGCTCTTGCCGCAGATGCGGCGGACGCGGAAGGACACGTTGGTGCTCTTTTCCACGCCTTCCAGACGAATGCGCTGCGGCAGGGTGTAGCCAAGGTCTGCGCCGGGCTTCACGGTCAACACACGCCCCGTGGCCACAGGGCCGTTCTGGATATAGTTGGCAGCGGCTGCGCCGGCCAGCTCGCTCTCGCCGGAAACAAAGTCCACCAGATCATGCACCTGCACCACGTTGCCGCAGGCAAACACGCCGGGGATGCTGGTCTCCATGTTCTCGTACACGATGGCGCCCTTGGTGCGGGGGTCCATCTCGATGCCGGCCTGCTTGGTCAACTCGTTTTCGGGGATCAGCCCCACGCTCAGCAGAATGGTGTCCACATCAAACTCCATCTCAGTGCCGGGAATGGGTTTGCGGTCGGGGCCGATCTCGGCCACGATGGCCTTTTCCACACGGTCCTTGCCCTGAATATCCACGATGGTGTGGGAGAGGTACAGGGGGATGTCAAAGTCGTTCAGGCACTGCACGATATTGCGGGTCAGGCCACCGGAGTAGGGCATCACTTCTACGCAGGCCAGCACCTTTGCACCCTCAAGGGTCATGCGGCGGGCCATGATCAGGCCGATGTCACCGCTGCCGAGGATCAGCACCCGCTTGCCCACCAGATAGCCTTCCATGTTCACATAGCGCTGTGCTGCACCGGCGGTGTACACGCCGGCAGGGCGGGTGCCCGGGGTGCCGATGGCACCGCGGGTGCGCTCGCGGCAGCCCATGCCCAGCACGATGCTTTTTGCCTCGATGATCTGGTAGCCGTACTCCTTGGAGACGCAGTGCACCTTTTTGTCCGGGGTCACTTCCAGCACCATGGTGTCCAGCTGCACCTTTACGCCGGTTTCCTTGAGCATCTCAATAAAGCGCCCGGCATACTCCGGGCCGGTCAGCTGTTCGCCGAAACGGTGCAGACCAAAGCCGTTGTGGATGCACTGGTTCAGAATGCCGCCCAGTTCCTTGTCGCGCTCCAGAATAAGAATGTCGCGCAGACCGCTTTCCCATGCCTTGCAGGCAGCAGCAAGGCCCGCAGGGCCACCGCCAATAATGACCAGATCAACCATTGCTCTTTCCTCCTACCTTCGTTTCGCTGAGCAGAACGTTCGAGCCGTTCTTGTCCTGCAGGATGTCCAAGGGGTCTATGCCCAGTTCGCGGCTGATCAGCTCCAGCACGCGGGGGCCGCAGAAACCGCCCTGGCACCGACCCATGCCTGCACCGGCGCGGCGCTTGACGCCGTCGATGGTGTTGGCGGGCACCTCGCTGTGGAGAGCTGCCAGAATCTCGCCCTCGGTAATGGTCTCGCAGCGGCAGATCACGCGGCCGTAGGCGGGCTGCTCCTTGACAAGTGCTGCCTTTTCCTCTGCGGAAAGCTCCTTGAAGCGGATGTGGCGGCGGCCATCCTTATAGTCAGCCTTTTCTGCGCCCAGAATACCGCGCTGGTGCAGGATGGCAACAGCTTCCTCAGCCACTGCCGGGGCAGCGGACAGGCCGGGGCTCTTCATGCCGGCCAAGTCGATCCAGCCGGGTGCTTCCGGCTCTTCACCAATGATAAAGTCGTCCACGTCCAGATTGGCGCGCACACCCGCAAAGCTGCGGATGGACTCGCCAAAGTTGATGCTGGGCACGCTGCGCTGGGCAGTGGTCTTGACAAATTCCAGACCGCTGCTGGTGCAGGAGGTGTCGTTGCCCTCCACTGGCTCTGCGTTGGGGCCGACGATCAGGTTGCCGTGCACAGTGGGTGCTACCAGCACGCCCTTGCCCAGCTCGTTGGGGCATTGGAAGATGACGTGGCTCACGCGGGTGCCCTCGCTCTTGTCCAGCAGATAGTACTCGCCGCGGGTAGGAATGATGTGGAAGTTGGCGGGCTCCACCATGGAGTGTACCTTGTCTGCCCAGATACCGGCAGCGTTGATGACGCAGCGGGTCTCCACCGTGCCGCCGGGCACGGTCAGGCGGTAGCCGCCCTCAATGGCTTCGGCATCGGTCACCTTGCAGTTGCGGCGCAGCTCCACGCCGTTGCGTACCGCCACCTCGGTCATGGCCAGTGCGTACTCCCACGGGTTTACGATGGCAGCGCTGGGTGCCCACAGTGCGCCGCAGACCTTCTCGGAAAGGTTGGGCTCCATGGAAAGGGCCTCTTCCCGGGAAAGGATCTTCATGTCGGGCACGCCGTTGGCGGTGCCGTTCTCAAACAGATGCTGCAGGTGGGGCAGCTCCTTTTCGTCCAGTGCCAGCACCAGAGAGCCGCACTGCTTGTAGGAGACATCCAGCTTTGCGCAGATCTCCTTGGCCAGCGCCACGCCGCGCACATTCAGCCGTGCCATGCGGGTGCCGGGGGCGGGGTCGTAGCCTGCGTGGAGAATGGCGCTGTTGGCCTTGGTGGTGCAGTCTGCCACATCGTTCTCGGCCTCAAGAATGACCACCTTGTTGTCATAGCGCGACAGTGCGTAGGCGGCGGCGGCACCGATGACACCACAGCCGATGATTGCTACATCATACATTGTTCTTTTTCCTCCTGTCCGTTCTGCCTTGGCCCGTCGGGAGCTGGGCAGCTGTTGATGGTACAAAAAAAGAGCGAACCGAAACAAAGGCAACTGCCCTTGTCCGTTTCGCTCATATCTCTTGAAACAAACAGCACTTGTTTACTCTTATGATACCCTGTCCCTGCACAAAAAGCAAGGTGTTTTGCACTTTTTGTGAAACCCTTACAAAAAACACCGGTTGCTTTTGCGCAGAATGCGGGTCACATATCCCACACGGCCTGATTGGTGGTGGAAATGGCAGTGATTCCGGCTTCCAGCGCGGCCATCACGTCCTCTTTATCAGCAATAAGGCCGCCGGCAAGCACCGGCACTTTGGCGGTAGCGCACACCCGGCGCAGGATCTTGGGCATGGTGCCGGGCAGCAGGTCCAGACAGTCCGGTAGATTTGGCGGAATCTTATCCAAGCTTTCCAGCGCGATGGAATCCAGCAGGAATACCCGCAGAATGGCGGCCAGCCCAAGCTCCTTGGCACGGCGGATGAAGGACTGCCGGGTGGAGATGATGCCGTCGGCCTCGGTGGTATTGCGAATAAAGTCCACCGCCACCTCCTTACCGGCAAGCCCTGCGATAAGGTCTACATGCACTGCGGCAAAGCGCCCGGCTTCGTGGATGCGGCGCACAATGGAGGCAATATTGCAGATGTCTCCGTATAATACGAATACCACCCGGATGTTCTCATTGGTCAGCGCATTGCAAAGCCCGGCATCGTCCTTGACGGCCGCAATGACCGGCGTTTCCTGAATGGCGTCCATCAGCTCCTGTTTCATGCTTTTCCTCCTGCCCGGCGTTCTGTGGGGCAATTTTACTGGTGCTCTGCCAGCCAGCGCAGCGCCATATAGGTGTAGGCTGCCGTGCCGCAGTACAGGATGCTGTCATCAAAGCGCACCTTGGGGTGATGTTGACCGTAGGTGTAGCCCTCTTTAGCGTTGCCAGCAGCTAAGAACATACTCACGGTGGGTACCTCGTGGCTGACAAAGGCGAAGTCCTCGCTGCCGCCGCCGGGCTTGCCGCCGGTGAGCGGGGTCATATCCATAGCGCCCTTGCCCAGCAACTCGGTCATATAGGTCAGGGCGTTACCCGCCAGCGGGGTGTCCACCACCATGCAGGGGCAGTAATCGCTGAACTCCACCTCGGCGGTGCAGCGGTAGGCGGTGGCCACGCCCTGCGCAATTTCGGTCATGCGCTGATGGATAAGGGCACTGACCTTCTGCTCCGGGTCTACGGTGCGGATGGTGCCCCACATATCGGCAGTATCCGGGATGACGTTGGAAGCCTTGCCTGCCTCGAACCGGCCGGTGGTGAACACGCCAAAGCCTGCGGGGTCCAGTTCGCGGCTGTTGATCTCCTGCAAGGCAATGTGGATGTGCGCCGCTGCGGTGATGGGGTCGATGCAGGCGTTGGGCATGGAGCCGTGGCCGCCCTTGCCGTGCACAACGATGTGATACTGCTCGCAGCTGGCCATGGTAATGCCGCCGCCCGGCACCAGCACCATACCGGCGGGCAGGGGCATCCCGGCCAGCACATGGAACATGACGGCTGCATCCACCTTGGGGTTCTCCAGCAGGCCGCTGTTGATCATATCCAGCGAGCCCTGAAAGATCTCCTCTGCGGGCTGAAACTCCAGCTTTACCGTGCCTTCGATCTCGTCCTCATGCTCCTTGAGCAGCTTGGCTGCACCCAGCACCATGGCGGTGTGCATATCGTGGCCGCAGCCGTGCATCTTGCCGGGCAGCTCAGAGGAAAATTCCTCGCCGGATTCCTCCTGCAGGGGCAAAGCGTCCATGTCGCCGCGCAGCAGGATCACCTTGCCGGGGCGCTTGCCGCCTGCAAGCGCAATGACGCCGCACTTGCCGCAGTCCTGCGGGGTGTAGCCCATCTCGGTCAGCGCTTTTTTGACCAGTGCCTTGGTCTGGGGCAGGTCAAAGCCCACCTCCGGGTGACGGTGCAGTGTGCGCCGCCATTCCTGCAGCTGGGGCTCCAGCGCCTTGGCAGCTTCCAACAGTTTTTCCGGTGCGATCATTGTAAAATCAACTCCCTCTGAATTTATGCGGAAAGACCTCTCGGCCACAGCAGAACCATGACGGGAGGGCTTGTCCTTACGGTTATTCTTCCCCGCCGTTATTGCCAGTCGGGTGGTACTGGGCACAGGTGCACTTTTTGAACTTCAGGCCGCTGCCGCAGGGGCAGGGGTCGTTGCGGCCAATTTTGACCACACGCACCGGCTGGCCCTTGGGGCTGCCCTTGACGCCGGGTGCACCGTTGCCGGGCACAAACCCCTCGCCGGTGGGCTTTGCCACCTGCTCACGCTTGGGGGCGGAACCGGCGGCGCGCAGCTCGATGGTAAGCAGCATCTTGACGCTGGACTCCCGGATGGAATCCACCATCTGGTCGAACATATCAAAGCCCTCGATGCGGTATTCCACCACCGGGTCCTTCTGGCCGTAGCCGCGCAGCGCGATGCCCTGCCGCAGCTGGTCCATGTTGTCGATGTGGTCCATCCACTGGCGGTCTACGCACTTGAGCAGGCAGATGCGCTCCAGCTCGCGCATAACGGGTGCGCCGTAGCGCACTTCCTTGGCCTGCAGGATCTGCATCCCGCGGTCGTACAGCATATCGGCAATGCCCTGCTGGGAAAGGTTGTCAAAGTCCGCCACAGTGTAGTGGAAGTCGGCATCAGTGGTCAGCCAGCCCTGATAGTGGCGGCGCAGCGCACCAAAATCCCACTCGTCCTTCACATCGCCGGAAAGGAATTGGGCGCAGCTGGAATCGATGTTCTCCCGCAGCATCTTGTGCATCTCGGTGCTGATGTCCTCACCGTCCAGCACCTTGCGGCGCTGCCCGTAGATGATCTCGCGCTGCTGGTTCATCACATCATCGTACTTCAGCACGTTCTTACGGATCTCGAAGTTGCGGCCCTCCAGCTTCTTCTGGGCGCTTTCCAGCGTATTGGTGATCATGCGGTTCTCGATGGGGGTGTCCTCGTCGATCTTCAGGGTGTTCATCAGGCTGGACACCCGGTCGCCGCCAAACAGGCGCATCAGGTCGTCCTCAAGGCTCAGGTAGAAGCGGGAAGCGCCCGGGTCGCCCTGACGGCCGGCACGGCCGCGCAGCTGGTTGTCGATACGGCGGCTCTCGTGGCGCTCGGTGCCAATGATGAACAGACCGCCTGCGGCGCGCACCTCGTCGGCCTCGGCGTCAATGGCGGGCTTGTACTGGGCGTACAGCTGGTCAAAGCGCTGACGTGCGGCCAGAATGTTGGCATCGGTGGTCTCACCGTGGCCGTTAGCTTCGGTCAGCAACAGTTCCACGGCTGTCGGGTCGGCATCCTGCGGGGCATCGGGGTTGAGCAGGTTCTCGCAGAAGTGCTCCTTGCGCATCTGGGCTTTCGCCATGAACTCGGCGTTGCCGCCCAGCATGATATCGGTACCACGGCCTGCCATGTTGGTGGCGATGGTGATGGCACCCTTTTTACCGGCCTGCGCCACGATCTCGGCCTCGCGCTCGTGGTTCTTGGCGTTCAGCACGTTGAAATCCCGGGTGTGGCGCTGTAACATTTTGGCGAGAATCTCGCTCTTTTCCACGCTGACGGTACCCACCAGCACAGGCTGACCGTTCTTGTGGCACTCCATCACCTGCTCGATGACGGCGCGGTACTTGCCCTCCACGGTCTTGTAGATGGCGTCCGGGTAGTCCTTGCGCTGCACCGGGCGGTTGGTGGGCACGCTGACGATGTTCAGGCCGTAGATCTCGGTAAACTCGGTGGCCTCGGTGCGGGCGGTACCGGTCATACCGGACAGCTTTTTGTACATACGGAAGTAGTTCTGGAAGGTGATAGTGGCCAGCGTCTTGCTCTCGGCGGCGATCTTCACGCCCTCCTTGGCCTCGATGGCCTGATGCAGACCCTCGTTGTACCGGCGGCCGATCATCAGACGGCCGGTGAACTCGTCCACGATGATGACCTGACCGTCCTTGACCACATAGTCGATATCCCGCTGCATTACGCCGTAGGCTTTGATAGCCTGATCGATGTGGTGGGCAAGGGTCATGTTCTCGGCGGCGGCAAGGTTCTCCACCTTGAAATAGGCTTCAGCCTTTTTGATACCGGCGGCGGTCAGGGTACAGGTCTTGTGCTTTTCGTCCACAACGTAATCGCCATCGGCCTGCTCGTCGGTGGAGACCTTATCTTCCAGCTCCACCACCACGCTCTTGCGCAGGGTGCGCACAAAGCGGTCCACCTGGGTATACAGGCTGGAGGAGTCCTCGCCGCGGCCGGAGATGATCAAAGGCGTGCGGGCCTCATCGATCAGGATGGAGTCCACCTCGTCCACGATGGCGTAGGCGTGGCCGCGCTGCACCATGTTGGCCTTGTAGGTCACCATGTTGTCGCGCAGGTAGTCAAAGCCGAACTCGTTGTTGGTGCCGTAGGTGATATCGGCATTGTAGGCGGCCCGGCGGGCGTCACCGTCCATGCCCTGTACGATCAGGCCAACGGTCAGCCCCAGCCAGCGGTAGAGCTTGCCCATCCACTCGCTGTCGCGCTTGGCCAGATAGTCGTTGACGGTAACGATGTGCACCCCTTCGCCGGTCAAGGCGTTCAGATAGGCGGGCAGGGTAGCCACAAGGGTCTTGCCCTCACCAGTCTGCATCTCGGCAATATCGCCGCGGTGCAGGGCAATACCGCCGGTCACCTGTACCGGGAAGTGCTTCATGCCCAGCACACGCCATGCGGCCTCGCGGCAGACGGCAAAGGCATCCGGCAGAATGTCGTCCAGCGTTTTGCCCTCGGCCAGCTGCTGCTTGAACATGGCAGTCTGCGCCTGTAAGTCGGCATCGGACATGGCCTGATACTTGGGCTCCAGCGCCAGCACCTGTTTGGTGATGGGGTTCACCTTTTTCAGCTCCCGGTCAGAGAAGCTGCCAAAAAGTTTTTCAACAAGGGACATAGGTCACACCTCATAAATCTTAAAAATCGGGCTGTGATGCGCCCGGAATCGCGCATAACAATACAAGTATATGATACACCAAAGCGGCAGACACGTCAAATCTGCAAGGCTATTTTAGCCTGTTTTTACATGAACTTTCTGTAAAAAGATGCTGCAAGCCGTTCACAGATCCCCGATCTCCCGGCAGCACACTTTATTTTCGCCCTATCGCTTTTGGGGGAATCGTGGTAGAATAGGGCTATCACTGATAGGGAGGGCTATACTTATGCTCAAACGGCTGCGCACTGCGCACCCCATTCTTTATTGTATCCTGTCCGAGGTGCTGTTCCTTGGCAGCATGGTTTTGTTCAGCCTGCTGGCTACCATCGGGCTGGCAGCGGCAGGCGCGGATTTTGACACCATGGACGGCTACCTGTTTGGTTCTGTGCAGGAGGCTGTGGGGTTGGCCGTGGCGCTTTTGCTGCTGGCCCGCACCGGCAGGCTGGACCTGCTGCGGCGGCGGGGCTGCGGCTTTCTGAACGGAATGCTGGTGGGCATGTACCCGCTGTTTTTCATCGGGTATACGACCGTTGGGACGCTGGCCTTTGGCCGCCCGGACACGCCGCTGCTGCCGCTGCCCCGCATCCTGACCTTTATGCTGAACATGATCCTTGTGGGCGTGGCTGAGGAGCTGGTGTTCCGGGGCATCATTGCTCAGACCCTGCTGGAGCGCTACGGCACCGCCCGTGCCGGGGTGTGGAAGGCCTGCCTTGTGTCCGGCGTGCTGTTCGGCGCGGCGCACCTGAGCAACCTGCTCGGCTCGGAAGCCTTTGGCGTGCTGATGCAGTGCGTGTTTGCAGCCTCGCTGGGCGTGATGCTGGCCGCCATCTACTTCCGCACCGGCAATTTGTGGGTAACGGTGTTCCTGCACAGCGCCATGGACATTGCCGCCATGCTTATCGGCGGGCTGTACGGCACCACCAGCGTGGCCGAGAGCGTGAGCGGCTACGATGCCTCGCGGCTGCTTTCGGTGGCGGTGTACCTGATCCCCACCGTGTTTCTGCTGCGCAAAAAGAAGCTGCCGGAGGTGCAGCTGTACTGGGGCGGCATTGTAAAAAATTAAGGCTTGCGGACAAAAATCTTCTTGCAATCTGCCGGGCAATCTGGTATACTGTATCTGTTACCGTGGTACGGGGCTGGGAGTATGCCCGCTTTTGGGAGAACCGTTTCCCGCCGCTGTGCCATAGGCAGATAAATTACTTGAAAGAGGTACTGTATTATGAATAAGCAGGAAGTTATGGCCAAAGTCGCTCTGACCGAGAAGGACACTGGCTCCCCCGAGGTTCAGGTCGCTCTGCTGACCGCTCACATCAACGAGCTGAACGAGCACCTGAAGAAGAACCCTAACGATCACCACAGCCGCCGCGGTCTGCTGAAGATGGTTGGCCGTCGCCGCAATCTGCTGGCTTATCTCCAGAAGAAGGACATCGAGCGTTACCGTGCTCTGATCGCAACTCTGGGTCTGCGTAAGTAATTTTAACGGAGGGCAGGTACCGCAAAGGTACCTGCCCTTTGCTTTATGTATAACTCCATGTATCCCATGCGCACAAAATAGCGGTGGCAGCGTATTGCAGCAGTAAATCGAACGCCCGTGCCTGCGGGCAGGGACGCTGGATTTATTGCTATAATGCGCACGCCACGGCTTTTTGGATAGAACGATCCGAAAAACAAGGAGGCAGAAACAATGGCAATCGAATTTGGTTCCCGCAAAGAGACCTTTGACAACTTCAAGGTCTACGAAACCATGTTGGCCGGCCGCCCGTTCAAGGTTGAAATGGGCAAGATGTGTGGCCTGTCCAATGCCAGCGCACTGATCCGCTACGGCGAGACCTGCGTGATGTGCAACGTGGTCATGAGCCCCAAGCCCCGCGAGGGCGTGGATTTCTTCCCGCTGAACGTGGAGTACGAGGAAAAGCTCTACGCCGCAGGCCGCATTCCCGGCAGCTTTATGCGCCGTGAGGGCCGCCCCGGCGAGCGCGCTATCCTGACCAGCCGCGTGGTGGACCGCCCCATGCGCCCGCTGTTCCCCAAGGAGATGCGCAACGACGTGTGCATCACCATGACCGTCATGAGCCTTGACCCGGATTGCAGCCCCGAGATCGCCGGTATGATCGGCGCTTCTCTGGTGACCGCCGTGTCCGACATCCCCTGGAACGGCCCCATCGGCGGCGTGCAGGTGGGTCTGGTTGACGGCGAGATCGTGCTGAACCCCACGCAGGAGCAGCGCAAGGTGAGCGACCTTGCTCTGACCGTTGCCGCCACTATGGATAAGATCGTGATGATCGAGGCCGGCGCCAACGAGGTGGACGAGGACACTATGCTGACCGCCATCAAGACCGCACACGTTGAGATCAAGAAGATCATCGAGTTCATCAACAAGATCGTGGCCGAGCGCGGCAAGCCGAAGATCGACTTCCAGGTGGTGGGTCTGGACATGGACGTGTTCCACGCCATCCAGAACAAGTACTTGGACGACTTCAAGGCTGCTATGGACACCGACGACAAGAACGTGCGTGACGCAGCCCTGCTGCCCATCATGGACAAGATCGCCGAGGAATACCCCGACCTGTCCGCCGCCGATCTGGATCTGGTAAGCTACAAGATGCAGAAGTTCGTGGTGCGCCGCTGGCTGCTGGATGAGGGCAAGCGCGTGGACGGCCGCGGCATCAACGAGATCCGCCCGCTGGCCGCTGAGGTGGGCATCCTGCCCCGCGTGCACGGCTCCGGTATGTTCACCCGTGGCCAGACGCAGGTGCTTACCACCTGCACGCTGGGCGGCACCAAGGACAACCAGTTGATGGATGACCTGACCGACGAGCAGACCAAGCGCTATATCCACCACTATAACTTCCCGCCGTACTCTGTGGGCGAGGCACGCGCACCGCGCAGCCCCGGCCGCCGCGAGATCGGCCACGGCGCACTGGCCGAGCGTGCTCTGGTGCCGGTGTTGCCCTCTCTGGAGGAGTTCCCCTACACCATCCGCTGCGTGTCCGAGGTGCTCAGCTCTAACGGCTCCACCTCTCAGGCTTCCATCTGCGGCTCTACGCTGGCACTGATGGACGCTGGTGTGCCCATCAAGGCTCCGGTTGCCGGTATCTCCTGCGGCCTGATCACCGAGGGCGAGCGCTGGATGACCATGCTGGACATTCAGGGCGTGGAGGACTTCCACGGCGATATGGACTTTAAGGTCGGCGGCACCCGCAAGGGCATCACCGCCATCCAGATGGACATCAAGATCGACGGCCTGACCTACGACATCATTGCTGAGGCCTTCGAGAAGTGCCGCAAGGGTCGGCTGTATATTCTGGACGAGATCATCAAGCCCGTGATCGCCGAGCCCCGTCAGGAGCTGAGCCGCTGGGCACCCAAGATGTTCAGCATGATGATCCCCACCGACAAGATCAAGGACGTGATCGGTAAGGGCGGCAAGGTCATTCAGGACATCTGCGCCACCTGCAACTGCAAGATCGACGTGCAGGAGGACGGCCATGTGTTCGTCTCCGCCGTGGATCAGGAGGACGCAAAGCGCGCCATCTTTACCATCAAGACCATTGTGGAGGACCCCGAGATCGGTGCCATCTACAAGGGCAAGGTGACCCGCCTGATGAACTTTGGTGCTTTTGTGGAGATTGCCCCGGGCAAGGAAGGCCTTGTGCACATCTCCAAGCTGGACACCAAGCGCGTGGAGCGGGTAGAGGACGTGGTTGCCGTGGGCGATGCCATCGTGGTCAAGGTGACCGACATCGACCAGCAGGGCCGCATCAACCTGAGCCGCCGCGACGCCATTCTGGCACTGGAGGCCAAAAAGGCCGCCCAGCAGCAGTAAGACATAAACAAACTGCATAAAACAAGAGCCGCTGTACAAATTGTACAGCGGCTCTTTTGCGTGTACCCCCTCAGGCTCACTGCGTTCGCCAGCTCCACCCAAAAAGCTCCCCCTTCGGGGGAGCTGGCATCGAGCAAAGCGAGATGCCTGAGAGGGTTCGTGCCCAAACCCCACCCGTGAAAAGGCAATTCTGGAAAATCCGCAGATTTTCCAGAATTGCAAATTAAAAAATATATTTTCCGCTGATTATGCGCAGAGCAACGCGGAGCGCATTCAAAATCGTGCTGCGCCCGGCAGGGGAAAGGGCACAAAAAATGCTCCCCCTTGCGGGGGAGCAAATTCGGCAATGCCACGCCAAGCTATACCGAAAAGAAAGGAGCGCAAAGTCAGTTTTCCTTTTTGCCCTGACGGTTCAACACCCAGCCTGCGGCAAACAGCAGCACGCCGCTGCAGGCCAGCACCGGCACGGGCCAGTTCAACTGGCCCGTCTGGGGCAGAACAGGCTTATCGGGGTTGGAAGGGGAGACCGGGTTATCCGGATTCTCGGGGCTTACCGGGTTGTCCGGGCTGTCGGGACTTACCGGGTTATCCGGTGTGCCGGGGCTCACCGGCGTATCCGGGGTGTCCGGCTGCTCCGGGAGATCGGGGGTGTCCGGTGTGTCGGGCGTATCCGGCGGCGTGTCAGGCACATCCGGGGTGTCAGGGGTGTCCGGCGTTTCCGGGATGGTAGCGCCTACCTTGGGGGTGGCGTCCACATCGTAGATCCAGTTGTCGCCATCGGGCATGGGAATGGACACAAGGAAGGGTTTGATGGCCTCGTAGCCGTGGGATGCCTCGGTCTGCACGACCAAGTACAGACCCTGCGGCAGCTTGGTAATGTTGGCATAGCCCTCTTCGTTCACGTCCTGCTGGGCGGCAATGGCGGGCACAGCGGGCAGATACTTTACCAGCTGGTCTGCCAGCGTGCTGTCGGAAAGATCGCCCAGCACGACACCGCAGCCCGTAAAATCGCCGGTATAGTCAAAGTACAGGTTGCCGTTGGTGCGCTTGACGGAGGCCACCTGATACAGGGTAAGTTCGCCGCCGCGCAGGGGCACATCGTTGTGGGTGTCGTACAGACGGACGTGGAGCGAGCCCAGACGCCCCAGCTCAATGTTGGCACTGGTGGCAAACGCCGGCAGGGCGCAGCATACCACAAGGCACATAGCCAGCAGCACAGCCGCCAGACGATGACGCAGATCAATGCTTTTCATGTTCTTCACCTCTCGTTTTCTTGGGTTTGCGTGTGGAAATCAGCATACCGATCAGCAAGATCAGCAGCATGGGCAGTGCCATAATGGGCGCAACAATAATGGGTTCAATTTTAAGCGCTTCGGCGGTAACGCGGAGGTGCTTGTACTGATCCGGGGTCTCTACGCGGCGGCCGCGCACCAGCAGGCGGTGGGTGTTGATGCCGTAGGGGGTGCAGGTCATCAGGGTGACGTAGTCCTTGCCTTCGGCGATCTTCAACTCATCGGTCTCGGTGGGCAGCACGATGGAGATTTTGTCCACCTCGTAGGTGAGCACCCGGTCCAGCACGGTGATGGTAAAGGTATCGCCCACTTCCAGCTGGTCGAGGTTGGTAAACAGCTTTGCGCTGGGCAGGCCGCGGTGCGCCGAGATGACCGCGTGGGTGGACGCGCCGCCCACCGGCAGGCTGGTGCCCTCCAAGTGGCCTGCGGCGATCTGCAGCACGCTGTCGCTGGTGCCGTGGTAGATGGGCAGCTCCACGCCGATTTTGGAAATGGTGATGTAACCCATAATGCCGGTGCCGGTAATATCCAGCGTTTCGTTGTAGCCGGTAAGCTGATCCGGGCGGAAGAGGGCGTTTTCGTTGGCGGCCACCTGTGCGTTAAAGGCATCGGCGGCGTCAAAATAGGCGCTGTAATCCGCATCGGTCATGTTGTCCACGTCCTGCGCGTAGTTTGCCACCGCGCGGGACTGGTTGCGCTGGTTGACGTAATCGCTGATAGTGGGGTATAACATCACGGATAGACCCACGAAAAAGACGAGGATCAATATAATGGTGCTTTTGTTCTTTTTCATGGGCTACTCCCTAACGTTATAGTTTCAGGATCAGAGCAGGGGGCCTTGCGGCCCCGCTCTGTGCAGGGGAAAAGGAGAGCTTAGTGGTTCTCCATGCGCTTTTTGGTAATGAGCAGGATAGCTGCTGCAACCATCAGGCCGCCGCCAACAACGTAGAAAATGGTGGTGCCGATGCCGCCGGTGCCGGGCAGGGTAGTGCCGCGTTTGTTCTCAATGGGAACAACCTTTTCTTCCTCATCGGTATCCGTAAAATCTTCCTCATTGACCATCTTATACTGGACCGTGTAAGTAGCGCCATTGAGGGTGTTGCAGCTACTGTCAATCTGAACTTCCACATCAGAGGTCAGGCCGTTGAAGCCGTCGGGAGTTGCGGTTTCCTTCAGGAAGTAGGTGCCTTTGTCCAGACCTTCAACGCCAACAATGGAGGTTGCGGTAGTCTTAAGCTTAGTGGCTTCATTCTCAGCTTCAGTCCAACCGGACAGCTTGTTGTTGGAATCGAACTTTGCATACTCAGCCTTATCGTCGGCATTCTTGCGGTACAGCACGAACTCAACATTAGCCAGATACCGCATGTCATTGTTACTATCGGTGAAGTACTTGAAGATATTGAATTTCCAAGTATAGGTCTTGGTTTTTCCGTGGGTTGTCTCGCCATTGTTGCCATACTTCAGCCAAGTCTCGTTCTCGTTGCCGGCAGTACCAACCACAGCATTGCTGTTAATGGTAGCGGAGTAGGTTACAACCACCTTATCGTTGGTATGCAGAGTACCATTGGGGAAAGAAATCTCAAAAGTGCACTTATCGGTATTGGTGTACTTTACCGTGTAGTTAGTAATGGGAGTGGTGTCATTTACCTTTACGGCAATGGAATCCTCCTTAAAGTTCAAACCATTGGACATCTTATCGTGCAGAACGTAGTTGGTGGGGTTACCATCGGTCACGTAGATGGTGGTCTGGAAGTTTACGGTATCGCCAACGTTGCCGTCGTTGCCCTGACCCCAAGAGCCGGAAGCGTACTCAACTTCCTTTGTCACAGTGGGGACACCGTTCTTTTCCCTGATGGTCACTTGTTTTGCAGTGGTATCAATGGAGCAGATCGCATCAGTGGTCAGGTCAGAAACCACCAGATACCAGCCGAGGGGCAGGTTATCGAAGGTTACAGTGCTTGAGGTTGCTTCTTTAAAGTCGTCAGCAGTGAGGGCAGTACCCTGATCCTTAACATACTGACCGGCAGCTACTGCAAGTGCCTTGATAGCAGTGCCATTATCTGCGTTATCAGAGTTTGCCCAAGTAACAACACCGGTCGTGGAATCAACAGATAAATAGGCCGTCTGCTCCTCAACAAAAGCTCCCCACTTATCATTTTTTTCATAGCGGAAGGACTTAGCAGTATCATTGTACTGAAGATTCAGAATACGGTAGATCTTATAGGTATGACCTATAACAGCGTTATCAATGGTGATCTTACCCTCGCCAGTGGTAGCACCAGCACCACCAGCTGCAAACGCCGGAATGGCCATGGCGCAAACCATAGCAACTGCCAGCAGCGCAGCCATGAGTTTTTTCATTGCTTTTTTCATGGAAAAAGCCCCTTTCTTTTCTGCCCCTTGCCGCCCCCTGCATTTTGCACAGGGGGGGGAGGGGTGTCGTTTTTGTTCGGTCTATCGCGTAAACTTTGCGCTGGGCGGGCGGGGGATCAGCCTCGGGCGTCCGGCAGGGAAGTGCAGTTTAGTCATCTGCCCTCCCTTCGTGTCTGCGCTTGCGGTGGATAAAACTATATGCCAGCGCAGACAGCATCATTGTGCCGCCCACGGCTGTGTACGGGAGTGTGCCGGTGCCGCCGGTAGAGGGGAGCTCGTAGCCGGGGGTGTCTGGCTTCTCCTTATTGGTAAGGGTAAGCACACCACCGTTTTCTACGCCGGTTTCGTTGCTGCTGCTGTAAGTCACCTCGTACTTGTTGCCGGTAGAAGCTTCCTTAATGTAATAGAGGTAGCCTTCCGTCAAGTTACTGTAAGTGGCTGTCCAGTGGTTGCTGTTGTTCAAGGTGATGGACGTTACCTTTATACCAGTTGCACGATCAGTATCCTTTTTGTACTTGTACAGATCAACAGTAACAGATTCTTCCTTGGGTGCAGTTGCTTCGTTGTACTGGTTCGTCCAGAACTTCTGAATGATCAGCTTGCTGCGCTCGTTGGAGATATAAAGGTCGCTCTGCTCATTGAAAATGCAGATCATCAGGTTGTTGTCTTTCAGTAGAGGCAGTGTATTTCCGCTAGCATCAGTGGTTCTACCGTTCACCGCCTTGTTGTAGGCGTCAGCATCCGGTTCATCTTTAGCAGTGAAGATGAAGTAATACGTCTTGCTGGTCTTGCGATAGCCATCGGGAGCCGCTTCCTCTACAAGCTTGTAAAGGGTGTCGACATCCGCATTAAGTTCTTTATGACCGAGCCAAATGGTAAACTCACCGTTTTCGTCACTTGTATAGTTTTGCTTCTCGGTAGTTTCCCATTCTCCGGTTGTTTTGTCAAGCCAATACAAGCTGAACTTTGCACCCTCCAGACCGTTGGCCTGATTAGAGCTGTCTACCTTGTGCACAACCAGCTTGGTCTGCGAGACATAGCCACCGGCCTCTATATCTCGCAAGGTCTGGTTTTCGTTTGCATCCCATTTTCCGTTCAAAAGTGCCTTGTTATCCAGCTTTACTTCGTTTCCAACACCGGCGTTGGTTTTGTAGGTGTACTTCAACACCAGTGCGCGCTGGTCGGGAACAGTAAGCTCCATGGTGTAGGTGTTGACGCTGGCTGCATCCACATGGCTGGTATAATGGAAGGTGTATTCGTTGCGGGACAGGGGATTGCTAAAGGTAGTGTCTGCGGCATCATAGAGCTGAACAGAATTTAAATCCAATTCAGCGGTATAGCCCTGCTGAACGGTAAGGATATCCGTCAGGGTAACGGTGTCACTGTTCGGGACAAGGTCTTTTGCGCCGGGGTTGATCTTAATGGTGTATGCGGCGCTGCCGATCTTGTGGCCATTGCTGTCTGTCAACTGATCAACATCTTTTTTCAGGTTTTCAGTCCTGCGCTTTAGGGTCACCTCGGCTTTGGCGTCAAGTTTTCCCCAGTGGGCGGTGTTGATGTAGGTGCGCTCGTCCTTAGAGTCGTTTTCTATACCGGTACCATTCCAGTTTTTCCACAGATCGGTGTCGACCTCTACCGCGTACCGGATATAGAAACCGCTCATTTGCTGGAAGAAATTATTTTTTGTATTATGGTTCAGGGACTGCAGATTCTTGATTTTGAACGTAAGGGTCTGTCCCTCGGTACTGGAGTAGGTGGTCGCGTTGACCTCAAAGAACTTATCAAGATGGGTGGCATTATCGAACGAAAACTCCGCTATGCCGTCGTTCTTAAACCATGGGTCGTGGTCACGATAAAAATTATAGCAAGCGACACTATTAGACGCTAGGCGGAATGCGCCCTGTGCAGAGCCTTCCACATACTTCAGACCGGCAGGCAGCTTATCGGTAACAGTGTATTCATTCTCTGTAAATTCAGTCAGGTCAGAGGTATCAAGGGTGAGCTGATAGTAGAGAGTCCGTCCGCTCTCCTTATAGTCAACATCCTCAAGTTTGTCTGTGAAATTACCAGCATCCCATTGATAAGCTTCACGCTTAGACACGCCCTTTTCAAAGTTGGTATGTTCCTTGGGCTTGGTATAGGTGTATTTCGCCTCTGCATTATTGGCCTTATTTCTAATAGTGATCTCGTTTCCGGGCTCGACCTTGCTCACATCTACATAGGTAGAGTAGCTGTCAATGGTCAGCTTTTTGATGTTTTGTCCCTTGTAACTGTCTGTTTTGGTCAGCTTGATGTAGAACGAACGAACAGGAGTAGTACTGTCGGTGGACGAGATCTCTTTTGCTTTACTTAACATTTCGCCGGTTTTTTTATCAAAACCGTCCTGAATGTCGGCGTACTTGATCTCGATCTGAATGCCTGCCGCAATAGCTTGAGCATAGGTCATTGTGGTATTATCTACCAGTGTGAAGGTGAGATGATTCTCAAGATCAGACTGAAGCTCGGATGCTATGCCGTAGTGGATGCCATCAAGGTCTTTAGGAGAGTAGATTTTGTCCAGAATACCGTAGCTTTCCCACTTGTTCGGCACAACAACTTCGATCTTCCACGGTGCTTTAAGCAGATTAGGAGTGGAGGTTTCGGTCAGAGAACCGGCGGTGGATTTAGAAGTACTCCAACTGCGGTCTGTAATGCCGGGCTCTGCGGTTGCCTCATACTTTTCTTTGCCGGTATCAACGGTGGATTTGTTTTTAACCGTTTTAACGCCATCCGGAACAGTGGTCTTATAGTAGAAGGTGTATTCAGTGCCAGTGGCATCCTTGGTAAACGTATAGTCGAATTTATCCTTGCCATCAACACCATTAATGGTACCAAACGGAGAAACAGTGCCGTCTTTGCTCTTTTCGGTAATGGTAACGTCTCCCACAATGGTTGCGCCATTGGTTTGGAGAGCGTCCTCGACCTTATAGTTTTTCAGGTTGCCGCCATAGTAGTTAGACAGGGTGACGGTCCAGTACATATAACCGTCCTCGTTATTATAGCTGCCGTGTTTTTCAATGTAGTTACTGTGCCATGTCCACGGGTCGGTCTTTTGTTCGTTGTTTGTCTCTGCATAGTTATGGAAACTGCCGGAACCAGAGCCACCATACGAACCGGACAACTCAACATCATAGGTCAGGATGTATTTGTCCTTTTTATTCATTTCGGGAAGGTTTTTGATGGAAAAACTCTGCTCGGTTTCGCTCCATGTCAGATGCCCATCAAGAGAGATTTCTTTCTTGTTTTTGTCGGTAAGCTTAATGGAGCTACGCACATACGTACCGGTGACCTTACCGGTGTTGTCCAGTTTGTCGTTAATGTCGACCTTTTGGTTCCAACCGTCAGTGGAACTTACCGTGACCGTATAATGAAGGATGCGTTTACCGTCTTTTTCATCATAGGTGCCTTTTTTATCAATGCTGATGTTAGTAGGATTTTTAACGGTAATAGAGGCAGAGCTGCCGGGGAAGGTGATCGTGCCGCCATCTCCGATTTTGTCGGTTTTTACCTTGGCGCTCAGGGTGAAATGACCGGTAAAAGGCTGGTGCGGCGCAAAGTTATTATTGAACTTCAAGGTGATCGTGCCGTCTTTCGCAACGGTCATCGTGCCCACACCATCATCAAGATCATAAGTGGCACTGTCTTCAGGCACTACTCCGTCAGGAAGGTGATAGGTCAAAGTGTCTTTTCCGGTTGTAAGATCCAGCACATCAGCGGGAATATAGAAGTCATAGTCCAGCTTGATCTTATCGTTGTTTTGCAAGTTATATTCACCGGTAACAATTTTGTTGTTTACAGTAACAGTAGTTCCGGTAATGCCGCCTTTATTCGAACCCTCAGGCGTTTCATCAAAGTAGGCCACATATTGAACGGATGTAAGGGTGCCGGAGCCCTCACCCGCCAGCATAAGCATACCGGGAGCCTGCAGGGCACCGGTAACAGCAGTGGTAAGCATCTCGTCTGCGTACTGGGCGGCGGCAACATCCACCACGGCCAGAACCTCGGCGTTGGAAAGGGTGACCTCGGCCACCTTGCCGTCCACGTCGCCGGAGATGACGGTCAGGGTGTTCTCGTCCGCCTCGCTCACGATGCCCACGGTCTCCACCGGTTCAGCGTCGGTCACGGTGGTGGTCTGCGGCTCGGCAGCGGGGGAACCCACGCTGGGGATAAGGGTGTCCGCGCCGGATGCAGAGGTGCCGGTGCTGTCCACCGGCTTTGCGGCGGGCTGCTCCGGGTTGGCGGTGTCGGGGAGATCGGGGGTGATCACGCTGTCGGCAGCGGGGGCGTCCTCGGCGGCAGGGGCTGCATCCAACGCAGAAGCGCCGGAAGTTTCAAGCTCTGCGCCGTTCTCACCCTCAGCGTCCATGCTGAACAGGTCGTCCAGATCGTCCGCTGCACCATCGGCGCTGCTGTCCACAGCCACGGTGCGGGTGACGTACTTATTATAAATAACGATGTCGCCCACATTGGCGGCGCTGCCGTCCTCGCCGTCCAGCAGCCAATCCATGTCGCTCATGGAGCTGCGCAGGGCAAGCACGCTGGCCTCCTGCGGGATGGCGCTCTGGGGGATACCGGCGTACTTCAGGCAGTAGGAGAGGAACATCACGTCCCACTCGCCGTAGGGGTTGCCGTAAGACTGGCCGTAGCGGGAGTAGTAGTGCAGGGTCACGCCGTCTGCGGGGTCGATCTCGAAGTTTTTCTCGCTCTGCTCGTAGCCCAGCTGGGTCTTTGCCACGCTGAGCAGGTCCTCGTCCCAGTTGCCGGTCATCACGGCCTCGGCGTTGGCGGCCTGCCACTCTTCGGGGGTCTCAACGTCGGCGGAGGTGTCGCTCAGGCAGGCTACGGTGTGGTGATGCTCCGGCAGGGGGCAGGTAAGCACTTCCTCGTAGCAGGCGTCAGTGTGGTGGTGGTAGATGGGCTCCACGGTGTCCACCGTCGGCTCCAGTGCCACAGGCTCGGCCACAGCCATAGCCGCCAGCTCGGCGCTCTGGGTGGGCTCCACCACTTGCTCCACAAGCTCGCCCTCTTCCAGTCCACAGGTCAGCTCGTACTCGGTGGTATAGCAGCTTTCGTCGTGGGTATGCTCAAATTTGTCGCAGATCAGGCTGCCATCCTCGGGGTCGAAGCAGTCGTCACCGTGGACGTGCTCTTCCTCCATGCAGGTCAGGGTCTGCACCTCGGTGTAGCAGTCCTCGGTGTGCTCGTGGGGCACAAACTCGATCTGCGGCTCCAGCGACAGCGGCGCGGGCTCAGCCTCAACGGTGGGCTGGCTGGTCGCAGCAGCGGCGGCCACCTCGTCCGCATTTTCAAGCTCGCCTTCCTCGTAACCGCAGGTGAGCACCTTGGTGTAGCAATCCGCGGTGTGGGTGTGCTCCTCCTCGCCGCACTGGTACTGCGCGGTCATCGAGATGCCCACGCCATGCAGCTGCCAGTTGACGAACAGGGTGGTGATCATGGCAAGCGCCAGCACAAATGCGGTGTAGCGCCGCAGGGTGTGCCGGTTCTCACGGAACCGCTCCATGTACGTTTTAAGAATGTCGTTCATAACGAAATACCTCCTCCCGGGGTCAATGGATCAACGAGAAACTGGACAAGGGCCATATCCGCAGGAAAACCCTGCCCACGATCTGGCTTTTTTCAACGCAGCCTATCACGCTGCTGCGGCTGTCGATAGAGGTGGCACGGTGGTCGCCCAGCACGAAGTAGCGGTTTTCCGGCACCTGATAGGGGAACCGGATGTCGCATTCGCCCACGGTCAGCGCGTCCACATAGGGTTCGTCCAGCGCCACGCCGTTTACCGAGACTACGCCGTTCACGTCCATATCGATCACATCACCGGGCTGCCCGATGATGCGCTTGAGCAGCAGCTTGTTCTGCCAGTAAAACCCGCATAACTCACCGTTTTCAATGTGGTTGGATTTTACCAGCAGGATAATGTCTTTATCATTTAATGTAGGGTACATGCTGTCGCCGGAGACCTGAAGCACCGGCAGAAACAGCGTAGCCAGCAGCACGGCTGCTGCGGCCACCACCACCAGAATATAGATCGTACTGCGCAGCACCCGCTGGTAGCGGCTCTGGTACGCAAGACGCTCACGTTCTGCGGCCACTTCCTCGGTGGAAGGGATGGAAGCGAACCGGATATCGCGTTTTTTCATGTTTCCTCCGAAGGCAGGCCGTCTGTGCTGCGGTATTGATCCAGCAGCTCGTTGGCCTTGTGGTCAAATGCCTGCCAGCGCTGCTGCACCTCCTGCTCGGCGCGCTCTACCATGGCCTTGCAGTCGGCCTCGGTCTGGGTGCGCTTTTGCGCGGCGGCGGCGGTCATGGCGTCGCATTCCTGCTGCGCCTGCGCTTTCAGGCTGTCGGCGTCTGCCTGTGCCTGCTCCAGAATGCGCTTGGCCTCGCTGCGCGCCTGCGAAAGGGTATTGGCGGCGGTGGCGTTGGTGTCCGCAAGACTGGCCTGCACCGAGTGCAGATAGTCATCGGCGGCGGCCTGCGCGGCGGCGAACACGTTGTTCAGCTCCAGCGCGGCCTGCGCGATGGAACCGGCGCTTTCCAGCCGCAGCTGCCGGTCCTGCAGCTGCGCGGTAAGCGCGGCGTTCTGCGCCTTGAGCTGGTCCTCGCTCTGCTTCAGCGCATAGATGATCTCTATCAGTTCAGCGCGGTGCATCCGCCGCAGTTCACGATCTGCCATTTGCGTACAAACTCCCGAATGTAAAGATAACGAAATTTTTTTCGAAAAAACCGAAACAACTTAAAGGAAATGCCTGATAATTCACTTGTTGCCACGCAATTTGCGCAGCTGGAGAGACCTTTTATAAACTATCTTATTTTAGCACATTCCATGTAACAACAATATAACAAATCAGACACAAAATCAAGAGATAAAGCCCAAAAAATATCGCATTTTTTTGCTTTTTATATAGAAAAAGCCCAAAAAACGGCCACTGACCCCCCAAAAGCTTAAAAAGTTTGTTCACAATTCTGGAACGTGAAGTGCTGCGCAGTAATGCACTGAATTACAGCGTGTACGAAAAACGGGAGCCGCACTTTTCGAAAAAAGCGCGGCTCCCGGATCTGAACTTTGGGGTGATGCTTTTACTTGCCGAAGCTGCCCAGCAGGCTGTTCAGCGATACAAAGGACTGGTAGATGACGTTAACGTTGTTGATGATGGAGCTTGCACCGGAGAAGATGCGGGCAATGTAGTTGAACACCTTGCCGATGTCCAGGAAGGACTGATAAGCGTTGCTGGCGCCGCCGTCCAGATAGGTCATCTCCTCGGCTTCGATAGCGGAATAGCTGGCGGGCATTTTCATGGTAGAAGTAGTCATGGTAAGATCCCTTTCTTCAATGGTGTCATTGCGTTTACAGCAGTGTTCAGAACATGGTGGAGACCAGCAGGGTAGTAAGCAGGGCACCGGCCACAAGTGCAGGCCCTACATACTTCTGCCACTGGGCGGCAGGCTGGGTGGTGGGCTGCGGCACGGTAGAAGTACCGACCTTGGCAGTCCAGTGGGCGTAGATGGTGGCGTCGGAGGTGAACACGGTGGAGGTGGTCACCTTGCTGCCGCCCACCGGCTCGGTGTACCAGCCGTCAAAGGTGTAGCCCGTCATGGTAGGCTGCTCGGGCGTGCTCTCCAGTTTGCCGGACAGGTTCGTGTAGGTTACCACGGTGGAGCAGATGCCGCCTTGGGCATCCATACCAATGGCGTACACGTTCTCTTCCTTTTTGCTCCCTGAAGTTTTGTCGGCGGCAAATGCAGCCGGCAGTGCGCAGCACAGCAGCGTGAACAGGCAAAGCCCGACCACCAGCGTTTTCAGGAATTTTTTCATGAGATCCCTCGCTTTCCTTCACAAAGATGGAGACACTGCCCCGCCCGGGGACAGCCCGGACATCGGCGTAGTTTCTTCAACTTATTTTTATCACATCCAGTGTACCAGAACCGCAACAAAAAATACAGTCTTTTGAGAAAATAATAAGAAAAATCAGGAAAAAAATAAATTTCACCTTTGCAATATGAATCTTGTGCCCCCTGCGGACTGTGTTTTTTGAAAAACGCGTCCCGCAAAACTTGCCTTTCGTAAAAACATGGAAGAATATGGAAAACGCAGGGGCCCGGCCGCAAAGCCCAAAAACCGACCCAAACCGCCGCAAGTGCGGCAGACAGCGCACAGAAAAAGCTGCAAAAATGCGGCGCACCTCTTGTGGAACAGCGGAAAATATGCTATACTGTTTTGCATGATGCGCCATCGCCAAGCGGTAAGGCAGGGGACTTTGACTCCCCCATCGTAGGTTCGACTCCTGCTGGCGCAACCAGAAGAAGGCCGCTGCACAGGAAACTGTGCAGCGGCCTTCTTTATTTTTTGTTCTCCGGCAGCTTGAAGTAGCCGCGGTATTCGTCCGAGTAGATCTTGCTGCCCATACGGCTCACACCGCCGTACAGGTGGGTGCGCATCAGCGGCTCAATGGCGTCCAGATCCTTCTCACGCAGGATGCGCAGCATCTCGGCGTGCTCGCTGACGACGCTGGACACGTTGCGTGCACCCACGATGTCCAGACGGATAAAGCGGGAGTAGTCTGCCTGCGGACGGGTCATCTGCTCCCAGAGGTACTCCTTGCTGGTCTTGTGGAACCAGTACTCGTGCATGGCAAGGTCGCAGCTGAGGAAGTGGTTGAAATCAAAGTTCTCCGGGTCGCTGCGCCCCGCAGCGGCTTCCAGCAGCATATTATAAAGGTGTTCTACCGCAAGGATCTCCATGGGCGAGCAGCTCTGCACAAAGTCCCGGAACACCATGCCCTCCACCGCAACACGCTGGAAGATGAGCTGGTCCACCACGCCGGTGTCGATGGCGGTAACAATGGTGCCCTTGCAGGGAATGATCTGCACAAAGCGGTTCTGCTCCAGCCGCTGCAAAACGCTGCGGATAGGAGTGCGCGAAACGCCGAACCGCTTGCACAGCTGGTTTTCGCTCAGCGCTTCCCCGGGCAGGATCTTCAGTGCGCAGATCTCGTCCTCGAGAATATGATAGAGCTCATCAGTGTGCTGTAATGTAGCCATAGTTGTTCTCCATTTATCCGGTAAATATAAGCTTATTATCATTGTACCGTTCCGGCGACAGAATGTCAATGCTTGAATAGAAGTTTATGACAGCTCTTGTATACAGGAACTTACAATCGGGCAAAACACGGATCTTGTAGTGACGAAACTGGTATATTAGATGAAAACACCAGAAAAAAGTTGAATAAATGCTGAAAAAAGGTGAATATTGTGCCAAATGCACAAAGAAACCTCAATAAGTTCAGTGAATATTGCTCTTGTGGAAATATGTATTTTTTGTTACGACAGCAGCACGAAGTAAATGCTGTATACAGGTTGACCGGCAAAGAGACAAGCACGAGGCAGTTTCCCGGCGGCCTGACACAAGTTGGAGGACAATCGTATGAAAAAGATCTCTCGTCGCAACTTTCTGAAGGTATCCGGCGCAGTGGCCGCAGCAGGTGCAATGGCAGCCTGCGGTGGTTCTGCCTCTTCCACCACCACCGCAGCACCTGCAGCCAGCTCCGCAGCCGGCGGTGATGACAAGTTTGCCTCTCTGGGCAGCTTTACCATGACCGTGGGTCATGCACAGCCCGAAGGCAACCCCCGCTTTGTCTCCATGGAAAAGTTTGCCGAGGATGTGGCTGCTGCCACCAACGGCCATGTGAAGATCGAGGTTTACGGCAACGGCCAGCTGGGCACCGAGAAGGAGATGCTGGAGCAGGTGGTCGCAGGTACCATTCAGGGTATGCGCGGCGGCCAGTTCGACTTCAGCCCTCGTCTGCTGATGTTCACCCTGCCCTTCCTGACCAACACCCGTGCACAGGTCACCGCTCTGCTGCAGAGCGAGCTGGCACAGAAGGTGTGCGCTGAGGCCGAGGGCGAGACCGGCACCGTCATCATCAACCTGTGCGATGCAGGTGGCTACCGTCAGTTCTCCAACTCCAAGCACCCTATCAAGGCTCCGGCAGACCTGAAGGGCCTGAAGATGCGCACCAACGGCATGAAAACCATCGACATGACCTTCCAGGCCATGGGCGCTACCACCACCACCATCCCGTACTCTGACCTGTACATGGGCCTGAAGACCAGCGTTGCAGACGGTCAGGAGAACCCTTGGGTCAACGTGGAAGGCATGAAGTTCTACGAGGTGCAGAAGTACTTCACCGAAGTGAACTACCAGTTCCATCCGGATCCCTTCTATGTGAACGCTGCATGGTGGAACGCTCTGCCCGAGGAGTTCCGCGATGCCATCACCGAGTGCGCTACCGCTATGGGCGAGTACAACGACCAGCTGATCGACCAGAACTCCAGTGCTGCAAAGCAGACCATCGTGGACTACGGCTGCGAGGTGTACGAGCCCTCCGCAGATGAGCTGAAGGCTTTCCAGCAGGCTGTGCAGTCTGTGTACGACAAGTGCATCAGCGAGGGCATCTGCACCGCAGACGAGCTGAAGGAGATGCAGGATATCGTTGCAAAGGCATAACCGCTTGCGCGTATATCGTTTTTATTGAGGCACGGGGGCAGCCTTCGGGCTGCCCTTTCTCAATGATAAACCACCCACAACATTACAGGAAAGGGGCTGAGCACAATAGAAGCGCTCAAAAAATTCGGGAAAAAGCTGTTTGACCTGTACTTTTTCATCGGGATCGTCGCTATGGCACTGCTTGCCGCGCTGGTCATTTTTACGGTCATTGCACGCTACTGTTTCTCCCTGAGCTGGAAGCAGCTGGCGGAGTTCAACACCACCCTGTTTGCCTTTACCACCTTCTGGGGCATGGGCATCAACGTCATCAAGGATGAGCACGTCATGATCGACATCATCTACGACGGCGTCAAGCCCGCCCGCAAGCGCTGGCTGGCCATCGTCAACTATCTCATCGTACTGGCCGTGGATCTGGTATTCACCTATCAGGGCTTCAAGTATGTTGGCGTTGCAGGCAAGCAGATCAGTCAAGGCATGGAGATCCCCATGATGTATATGTACGGCATCATGCCGGTTTGCGGCATCATTTGCGCCATCTGCGTCGTGATCAAGATCATCACCCTGTATAAGGCCGACATTTCCTTCTTTGCGCCCAAGAACAAGGCGCTGACCAAGGAAGACGCATAAGGGAAAGGAGAGAAAATACTTATGGCAATGCTCATCCTTCTGGTGCTGCTGATCTTCTTTGCTGCGCTGGGCGTGCCGCTGGCCTTTGCAATCGGCGCTTCCTGCGTGAGCTATATCCTGATCTACGCACCCAACTTTATCACCATGCTGCCGCAGCGCGTATGGAACGGCGCTTACAGCGAGCTGATGATAGCCATGCCGCTGTTTATGCTGGCCGGTGAGCTGATGAATACCGGCGGTATCACCCAGCGCATCATCAACTTCTGCATGGAGCTGCTGCGCCCGGTGCGCGGCGGTCTGGGCGAAGTGAACATCGTGGCGTCCATGATCTTCGGCGGCATCTCCGGTTCCTCTGTGGCAGATACCTCTGCTCTGGGCTCCATCCTGATCCCCGCCATGGAAAAGGAGGGCTACCCTCCGGAGGCCTCTGCGGGCATCACCGTTGCTTCCTCCACCATGGGCATGATCATCCCGCCCTCTACCCCCATGATCGTTTACTCCATGATCTCCGGCGCATCCGTGGGTGCTCTGTTCATGGCAGGTGCCGTGCCCGGCATCCTGATCGGTCTGACTCAGCTGGTCCTCGTGTACATCATCAGCGCAAAGAAGGGCTGGCACCCGGCAAAGGCCAAGTTTGACGCAAAGCGCGCCGCCAAGAGCCTGCTGAGCGGCATTCCCGCCCTGATCATGCCGGTGTTCATTATCATCTGCGTTTCCTTTGGCGTCTGCACCGCCTCCGAGAGCGCAGGTGTCGCTGTGCTGTACTCCATTCTGGTGGGCTTCTTCGTTTACAAGGAGCTGACCTGGAAGGGTGTCTGGGAGGCACTGAAAAAGACCCTGATCTCCTCCTCCTCCATCATGCTCATCATCGGCTTTACCACCATCTTCACATGGGTGCTCACCATGCAGAAGGTGCCGCAGACCGTGGGCGCATTCTTCATGTCCCTCAACCTGCCCGCGTGGGCCATTGCGCTGATCTTTGATGTGCTGATCCTGCTGATCGGTACCTTCATCGACGTCAGCCCCGCCATCCTGCTGCCGGTCATGCAGCAGTACGGCTTCTCTCCGCTGCAGTTCGGCGCTATGATGATTACCGGCCTTGCCATCGGTCTGGTCACGCCTCCCGTTGGCATGTGCCTGAACGCCTGCAACAAGATCAACCGTATGCCCATCATTGAGATCTTCAAGGGCGCTGCACCTTATGTCATCTGCAACGTCATCGTGCTGATTTCTATCAGCCTGTGGGGCCCGCTGACCACCGCCCTGCCGCAGCTGCTGGGTTACAGCATTTTCTAAGCATAGGTCTGTACGCAGCCGCACCCGCCGCAAAGCGGGTGCGGTTTATAATAGGAACCCGAGAAAAAAGAGAAGGTGTAAGAATTGACTCTGAAGGAAAAGATGAAAAAGGGCCCGGTTTTCGGTATGGCGTGCTTTACCGGCACGACCTGCGTGATCGAAAACATTGCCATGTCCGGTCTGGATTTTATCTATCTGGATCTGGAGCACACCAACTATATGCTGGATGAAGCATTCGAAAAGCAGATCATGGCGGCAAAACTGCATGATATTTCGGTGCTGGTGCGCATGGCAGACGACAACGAGGTAGCCATCCGCAAGGTGCTGGAATGGGGCGCAGACGGCGTTGTGATCCCCCACTGCAAGACGGCCGAAATGGCACGCCGCAGCGTGGAGGGCGCAAAGTTTGCACCGCTGGGCCGCCGCGGCGGCGAGACCAACGTGCGTGCTGCCGGTTTTGGTTACCACAACTTTGACTGGAACGCCTACATCGAGCAGCAGAACCGGGATACGCTGGTCATCCCTATGGACGAGGACTTTGAGTTTACCGACAACATCGACGAGATCCTTGACGTGCCCGGCATTGATGCCGTAAACTTCGGACCCATCGACTACGCTGTTTCCAAGCAGCTGAAGATCGGCTACTCCATGGGCGAGGAGGTCCACGAGGCCTACAAGACGCTGGTGGCAAAGTGCCGCGCCAAGGGTCTGGGCGTTCTGGGCCCGGTGGTGCCTCCCACGCAGGAGAACCTGAAGCAGGCTATTGCAGACGGCTACAACATGATCATTCTCGGCAATGATATGTGGCACTTCCAGAAGGCTCTGAAGGAGCTTGTGAACGATCAGGTCGCACCGGTGCGCAAGGAGCTGCTGGGCGAGTAACCGCTGACCACTGAAAAAAGCTGAAAGGCACATACCCCCGCAGACGCGGCAGGGTATGTGCCTTTTTGTGTATCGGCTTGCTTTGCCGCACAAAAGGCGGTAAACTGGGTACAGACAAAATGCCCGAAAAGGAGAAACGACATGGCATATACAAAGGCTGACCTCAAGCACGACCTTGCAGCAATGGGGCTGACAGGCAACGAGACCATCCTGATCCATTCCTCCATGAAGTCCATCGGCCCAGTGGAGGGCGGCGCAGACACGGTTCTGGACGCATGGATGGAGTTTTTTGCGGAGGGCTTGCTGCTGCTGCCCACCCACACATGGCGGTTCATCAACGAGGAAAACCGGGTGTTCGATGTGCGCCGCAGCCCGTGCTGTGTGGGCATTCTGCCGGAGCTGTTCCGGCAGCGCCCCGGGGTAGTGCGCTCGCTGCACCCCACCCACAGCATGGCGGCTTACGGCAAGGGGGCGGCTGCGTATCTGGAAGGAGAGTTGGACGCCAACACCCCCTGCACTCCCGGCGGCTGCTACGACCGGCTGCGGGCAGCCCACGGCAAAGTGCTGCTGCTGGGGGTCACCCACGCCCGCAACACCTTTATCCATAGCGTGGAGGAGGTGCTGAACGTGCCGAACCGCCTGACCGACAAGCCCCTGCAGCTGACCGTGGTGGACGAAGCCGGGGCGCAGCACACCGTCTATATGCGCTGCCACTACAACGCACAGCAGCCGCATATCTCGGAGGATTTCGTCAAGCTGGAGCAGGCATATCTGGACTGCGGCGCAGCCCGGAACACAAAATTTGGCGATGCAAAGTGTATCCTGTGCGACGCCGAGGGGCTTTTCCGGGTCACTCGCCATGTTCTTGCCCCGAACCCCGAAGCTTTTGTCACCGAGCCGGTCATCCCGCCGGAGCGCTGGCAGGGGAAAATTTTATAATGCAATGCCGGGCAGCCTGCAGCTGCCCGGCATTTTTTACTTTTTGCTCAGCAGAAGCGGATACGGTACTCCCGGGGGGTGCAGTGCTTGATCTCCCGAAAAGTCTTGATAAAGTAGCTGGCATCCGAAAAGCCGCATTCCAGCCCCACCTCGCCGGTCTTGAGCCGGGTGGAGCGCAGCAGCTCGGCGGCTTTTTCCACCCGGAACTGCTTGACGTACTGGATGGGCGTGATGCCCAGAAACTGCCGGAAGCTGCGCAGACAGGCACTTTCGCTCAGGGCAACGCAGTCGGCCAGTTTTTCCACGGTCAGCTCCTCAGCGTAGTGCTCCTCTACATAGCGCAGCATCTGCTTCATCCGCTCCGAGGCGATCTGCTCCTGCTCCGATACCTTTACTTTGCCGCTGACGCATTGGGTAATGAGCAGCCGCAGGGCGGCAGTAAGGTGGTAGCGCACCCGGTTCTCGTAGTCGAAAGGCTCGTCCGCCACGCCCTTCCACGCCTCCCGCAGGCAGAGCAGCACCTGCCGTTGCCATGGCACGGCCTCGTCCAGCAAAAAGAAGGGCGGTGTGCCGGGCTGCAAGAGCGGGCGGATGAGTTTTTGCCAGAATACGGTGTCCATGCCGCCGACAAGCCGGGGCTGAAATACGCCGGAGTGCAGCAGTGCCCTGCCCTCGGCAGGCTCTACCGCGTGCAGCGCCCCGGAGTTGATAAACACCCCCTGCCCGGTCTGCAAAGTCAGCCGGGTCTTGTTCACGTCCACATGAATGGGCCCCAACGCCGCCAGAATGAACTCAAATTCCTCGTGCCAGTGCCACGCCACCGAAAAACAGGAAAGATCCTCGGCATAGCAGGCGATAGGGAACAGCGGGCTGCCGTGCTGGGCCTGCTCCCGCCCGGCGGCATCCGCCACCACGGCAGTAGCGCTGGACAGCCCCACCCGGCCGTTGGTATAAGAGGCACAGCTTGTCTGATATGCCATATTCACCAATTCCTTTCCGCAATACTTTGAATGTTTTTTATCAATGCCGGTTTTGTTGCATATACTATGCGGTTCTGTTCTATAATTTGCGATTGTTTTGTGGTATTATCCTATCAGAGCTTCCAAGCTCAGTATAGCACCGGCACAGCGGGAACGCAAGCTGTGCAAGCGCATTCCCTGCCGGGCAAAACCGCTATTCTCCCGCCGCCTGTCCAAAGAGGACCGGACGGCAAGTGTAACATAAACCATTTCATCAAGGAGGTATTCCTATGCTTCGTATCGAGTATTTTGATAAGGAACGTTTCATGCGCCAGCTTTCTGCCAGCCACGGCAGCGTGCTGCTGCATCTGGACAACGGCAAGACCTGCGACCTGAAAAAGGACGCTACCGCACGCTCTGTGCTGCAGATGATGGACACTGCCCCCAAGAAGGGCTTTGACCTCACCGTGACCGACCCCGCCGACGTGACCGGCTTCCTGCGCTATATGCTGGAGGCAGGCCGCACCGAGCGCGTGGCCGGCTGAGTAATGCCAATCTCTTATCCCAATAAGTGTCACAGCAAATGCAAAGCGCCCGCTCCGGTCATGCCGGAGCGGGCGCTTTGCCTGTTTTACCGGAAGGCTTGCGCAGGCGGGCAGTCTGTGGTAAGCTGAAAGCAGAAAAACCAAAACGGAGGGGAACGACTATGAACCTGAAGGAAGCATTCCGCTACCAGAACAAGCTCCAGTCCCTGCTGGATGAGGCGCAGGGCATTCTGGATTGCGATGCCAACGTGACCAAGGTGGCCAACACCTATCTGCGCCATAAGGTGATGCCCGAGGCTGAGGACGAGACCGTTATGGACGTAGCACAGACCGAATATGCAGAGCAGATCACCGACGTTGCCCGGTTCATGCTCTATCTGATGGAGGAGAAGAGTCGCCTGTTTGCTGCCATCCGCAAGGCAAAGGATGCGCTGGACATGGATATGGACAGCGAGGTCAGCCTGAATGCCGCGCGGCAGAGCATTGCCCGTACCTTCAAACGGATGAACGACCTGCGCAGCTCTGAGCAGCTGCTCTCCGGCGGGGGCACCGGCTACCGTTTCAACGCCGAGGGAAACCAGATCTCCTACTGCTGCGATGTGAAGCGGGTGACCACCATCAACTACGACCGCAAGGTCATCCATGCGGCGCTGAGCAAGCTGAACCGGCAGGCAGACGAAACCTCCAATCGGCTGGACCTCTGCCTTGTGACCTCCAAGGTAGACTACACTGTCCCCTTTGATGTGAACGCCAGCTTTGCCGAGGCATTTGAGACCTATCTGGAAAATGTCCAAAACTAAATAAACGTTCCACCGACTATTTTGGGTGCGGCAAGCGCCGGGTGCACAGCTGCCGGTTCAGGTGCAGATGAACTATAACGCTGCACATTTCCGCAAGGAAGTTTTGGTACGGCTCACCTTACGAGCCAGCTATTATGAAAAAATCTTGCGTTCGGCTTTTCCGCCACCGCCAGACGCTTTTTCGCCGAAACCGTCCCTTGCTCCTTCCCGCATTCCTGCTTTTGCGCTTACGTCTCCATGGGCAGGCAGGCAAGCCACCCTTCATGAATTTGCCCCGCAGACTGCTGCGGGCACACACTTTCTGCGTGCCGGGTGGGCGCTCTGCGCCCCTTTGCACGCGGAGTAAAATGACAGCCGCCCCTGCGCTTGCCGTATCCAAAATAGCCGGTGAAAAAACCAAGACCGGAGGAATGCTCTATGAAAAAATGCAACCTGTTTTATCTCAGTGGACTGTTGTTTTTTCTTGTTGCGGCGCTGAACTTTTTTACCGGCGAGAATCACTCTACGGCGGTGGTATGGCTCTGCCTTGGCTCCGCCTTTTTGTGTCTGGGTGCTTCGCAGCGGAAAAAATAAAGCATTCCTGCAGCCCCGGTGGTGGAAAAATCTGGCCGGGGCTGCAATTCTTTGCGGGGCTTGTTCGTATTCCAGACAGAACGACCAAATTTCGACAAAGACGAGGTAGGATCATGTCAACCAAACCGATCGATTCCACTGCCGCGACCCGCTTTGACCTGAGCGCAGCGGCTCTTCATATCCTTGCCATGGCGCTGATGCTGATGGACCACCTGTGGGCGACGTTGCTGCCCGCGCAGGAATGGCTGACCTGCGCCGGGCGCTTGGCCTTTCCCATCTTTGCCTTTATGGCGGTGGAGGGCTACTTCCACACCCACGACCTGAAAAAATACACCCTGCGTCTGCTGCTGTTTGCCCTGCTTTCGGAAGTGCCCTTCGACCTGATGTACGGCGGCACATGGTTCTACCCGGTGCACCAGAACGTCATCTGGACGCTGCTTTTGGGCATTCTGGGTATCCACTTGATGGAAACGGTGCGCAAAAAGCAAAAAACAGGACTGTACCTGCTGGTATCCGCCCTTGTGGTGGTGGCGGGCGCGGTGCTGGGCACGCTGGGCATGGTGGACTACTACGGTGCAGGGGTGCTGACTGTGTTCATCTTCTACTTTTTTCACGGGCACGGGCGCAAGTGGTGGTGTCTGCTGGGGCAGCTGGCAGCGCTGTACTGGGTCAACGTGGAGCTGCTGGGCGGGCTTATGTACCCCATTCAGCTCTTCGGCATGGACTTTGAGCTTTGCCAGCAGGGGCTGGCGCTGCTGGCACTGGTGCCCATCTGGCTGTACCGCGGTCGGCAGGGCTACCACAGCAAGCCTTTCCAGTATGCCTGCTACGCCTTTTACCCCGTGCACATGCTGCTGCTGGTTCTGGTGCTGAATTTCGTGAACCGGTAAGGAGAATGGAGCGCTCCAAAAACATTTTTACGCGTGGGGCGTAGAGAGGAACTTCCGCTGAAAATAGCCAAAGCGTATGCGGAGCCATTCGAAATCGTTCCGCCGGTATAAGGCCGCTGCACAAAGCGCTGTGCGGCGGCTTTTTTTGCGGGAAAACCGACACATGTTCACAAAAAGTTCAGCCTTTTGAGCAAAAAATACTATTTTTTTCGTGTAAAATAGACAACATGGATTGAATGCCGCCCGCGATTGGATTATAATAATAATGTATGCAAAAGCGCATTTGCTGTGTTTTTTATAACGCGTACTGTTTGAAAATGACGTAGATGCGCAATGCGGGAAGCTAAAAAGAAAAAACGCCGTTGCGGGTCTTTGCCGCAAACGACTTGTTTGCCATAGCAGCTGGGGCGTTATGTTCCGGTTATTTGTCCTTAGGAGGAAAAACAAGGTGAGAGTAGGTCTTGACATCGGTAGCACCACCATCAAGTGCGTGGTGCTGGGCGAGCATGATGAACTGCTGTATTCTACATACGAACGACATTATAGTCATATTCTGGAAAAGGCGCAGGAGCTGCTGCGGCGCATTGATGCCGAGCATCTGCATGGCCGCAAGGCGCTGCTCAGCATCTCCGGCTCTGCCGGTATGGGCTTAGCCGACAGCTGCGGTGTGCCCTTTGTGCAGGAGGTGTTCTCCACCCGTGTGGCGGTCAAGCGCTTTATGCCAAAGACCGATTGCGTCATTGAGCTGGGCGGCGAGGATGCCAAGATCCTGTTTTTGACCAACGGCACCGAGGTGCGCATGAACGGCAGCTGTGCCGGCGGCACCGGTGCTTTCATCGACCAGATGGCTACCCTGCTGAAGATGAGCGCCGAGGAAATGAACAAGGCTGCCGAGCAGGCGCAGCGCACCTATACCATCGCTTCCCGCTGCGGCGTGTTTGCAAAAAGTGACGTGCAGCCGCTGATCAATCAGGGTGCCCGTACCGAGGATATCGCCGCCAGCATCTATAAGGCCGTGGTCAACCAGACCATCGCCGGTCTGGCACAGGGACGTCCCATCAAGGGCAATATCCTTTATCTGGGCGGCCCGCTCACCTTCAGCACCGTGCTGCGCAAGAGCTTTGACGAAGCGCTGAACGTGACCGGCACCTGCCCGGAAAACAGCCTGCTGTATGTGGCGCTGGGCGCTGCTCTGTATGCCGACAAGGAGTTTGTGCTCACCGAGGTGGCCGATGCGCTGGACAAGTACGCCGCCACCGCTACCTATGCCAGCGAGCCGCCGCTGTTCGCCAGCAAGGAGGAGTACGAGGCTTTCCACGCACGGCACATGTCTCACAGTGTGCCCCGCGTGGCTTTTAGTGCCCACTGCGGGCCGGTGCATATCGGCATCGACTCCGGTTCTACCACCGTCAAGCTGGTGGTGGTGGATGAAAAGAGCCAGATTTTGTACACCAACTATCAGCCCAACCTTGGCAACCCGCTGCCCCTCATCCGGGAGCAGCTGCTCAAGATCTATAAGGAGCATCCGGGGCTGCAGGTGGCCAGTGTTACCACCACCGGCTACGGCGAGGAGCTGGTAAAGAACGCTTTCCGCTGTGATTACGGTCTGGTGGAAACGGTGGCGCATTTTACCGCAGCCAAGTACTTTATGCCGGACGTGGACTTCATCATTGATATCGGCGGGCAGGACATGAAGTGCTTCAAGATCGAGGATGGTGCCATCAGCAACATCTTCCTGAACGAGGCCTGCTCCTCCGGCTGCGGCAGCTTTTTGCAGACCTTTGCGCAGGCGCTGGGCTACGACGTCAAGGAGTTTGCCGCGCTGGGTCTGTTCGCAGACCGCCCGGTGGACTTGGGCAGCCGTTGCACTGTGTTCATGAACAGCTCGGTCAAGCAGGCGCAAAAGGACGGTGCCAGCATCGAGAATATCTCTGCAGGCCTGTCCATCAGCGTGGTCAAGAACGCGCTGTATAAGGTGATCCGCGCTTCCAGCCCGGAAGAGCTGGGTCGCAAGATCGTGGTGCAGGGCGGTACCTTCTATAATGAAGCCGTGCTCCGCGCCTTTGAAAAGGAGATGGGCGTGGAGGTTATCCGGCCGGACATTGCCGGATTGATGGGCGCTTACGGCGCTGCTTTGTACGGCCTGCGCCAGAGCCATAAAAACAACCAGACCACCTCTGCCATGATGGACGAGCAGGAACTGGAAAAGTTTGCACAACAGGTGGTCAGCGTCAAGTGCGGCGGTTGCGGCAACCATTGCCAGCTGACCGTCAACACCTTTGCCGATGGCCGCAAGTTCATCTCCGGCAACCGCTGCGATAAGCCCGTTACCGGCAAGAGCGAGGACAACAGCCTGAACCTGTACGCCTACAAGCAGCAGCTGCTGGCCAGCTACAAGCCTGTGCCCGGCAAGCGCGGTTCCATCGGCATCCCACTGTGTCTGGGCTTCTACGAGCTGCTGCCCTTCTGGTACGCCTTCTGGACGAGCCTTGGCTTTGCGGTGCACACCAGCCCGGTGTCCACCCGCGGGCTGTATCTGGCCGGACAGGCTACCATCCCCAGCGATACCGCCTGCTTCCCGGCAAAGCTGAGCCACGGCCACATCAAGG
>OODQ01000240.1_pt1 | contig 51111 bp, 50 predicted proteins | sample 1671321 | NCBI WGS metagenome assembly OODQ01 (sample SAMN06348144, study PRJEB24527) | human gut metagenome | biome: human gut; feature: ankylosing spondylitis patient; material: feces | host: Homo sapiens | place: China | collected 2015-10
TTCCGGCTCCATAGGGACAAAAAAGCGCCCGGACGGCATAAAGCCATACGAGCGTAATAGAGTATATTTTGCTGTTTAGTTACATGGTATAGTGCATACTTCTGACCGCATTGCTCCGCTGCTGGGAACAGACTTTTTTTAGCTGGTGCAGGTCATGGGGACTGTAAAAAAAGGCAAAAATAGACACGGCGGCAATCCTCCTATGTGCCGCCGTGGATTTACACGGTGTTAGGTCGTCGTTGGTTTAGCGTAGACGAAAAGAAACGGCGGCTCTGAAAATCAAAGCCGCCGCTTCAAATGGGCGTGTCGATATGGCTGCTGTACGACGGCTTTTTTTCTTTTGCCGTCGTGTGGCAGTTTCTAAATCAACATGATAGGCTGTTAGTCGGTAGTGCTGCCTACCCAATTAGGATTGAAAGTTGTCATGCACTCATCGTCCCCATTCACAGACTTAGATACGAGAAGCCCATTTTTGATGTCCTCCAGGGTCTGCTCATATTCGGCAATGTACTGGTCTGTCATTTCCTGCGTCCACTCGAAAGAGCCCTCGCTGGTTTCGGCCATTGCGTGCTCGTCGGCCATTTCCTGAAGAGTTTTCTTTTCCTGTTCCAGCCATTCCTTGTACTCGTCATAAGTCCACCACTCGTAGTTGATTGCGGGATGGCTGTTATTATAATCTTCTTCGGACATCCAGCTTGCGCCATTGTCCTCGCTGACAAAGGTCTTTCCGCTCTCCTTGTCCTTGTAGCTCATAACGCCATCGGAATCATCCGTTGTGGACACGACCGTTTTCTGCTGTGCAGAATTGGCAACAGGTGCGTTTAGCGCATGAGCTTCTGTGACCACATGCAAGGGACTTACTGCACCCAGTCCCATCAATACCGTCAGAGCCAATGCTCCGAATTTAGCTTTTACCATTTTGCTTTGCCTCGCTTTCAAAAATTATAGCTGTCCTCTTGAGGACAGCTATAAGATAACAAAATGATTTGGATATAGTTTGCAAGGAATATGGAGTTTAGATGGAGTTGATAGCACCTCTTTCTTGCGGCATTTCAAGCCAGAACACCACACCTCTGCTTGTGTTTTGGATACCATATTTTGCGTGGTGCAGTTCCATGATTTTGCGGACGATATAAAGTCCTAAGCCTGTTCCCCCAGTATTACGATTACGGGAGGTATCCGCTCTGTAAAATGCTTCAAATAGATGGGGTATCATTTCCTCTGGAATATGGACGCCTGTATTTTCAACTTTGCAGGAAACGGTATTTTTATCGTTCGATAAGGATATATAGATTGCCTCGCCATTCGGTGAGTAGCGAATGGCATTTACCAAAACATTTTGAATGGCTCGTTCCATCTGTGCCGGGTCTGCATCACACAGGATTTTGTCAGGAATATCCACGGAAAGGGAGATTTCTTTTTCAGACAGCAAATCGGTCACATCAGCTATTTGTACCCGAAGAAGCTCTGCAAAATCAATCGTCTTATATTCTGTTCTCTGTTTTCCGTCTGTTTTAGATACATAGAGCAGTTCTTTCACTAATGTTTCCATTTTTTCAACAACGGCCAGCGACCGCTCCATATACGACTCTTGATTTTCATATCCTTTGACCTTATTGAGCATCCCCATTAAATGACCTTTCAGAATTGTCAAAGGCGTTTTCAGTTCATGTGATGCCGCCGAGAAAAATTCCTGTTGCTTTTTTTCAAGTTCTCGCTCTTTTGATATTTCGGCCTCTAACTCGGAATTGCTTTTTTTCAGTTCTGCCAATGTATGCTGTAAATTATCCGCCAAAGTATTTAAGCTGTCCGAGAGTATTCCAATCTCGTCTGAACGATTAGAATTTCCGTGCGGCTCAAAATTGAGCTGGGCCATTTTTTGCGATGTGCTGCTTAATTCAATAATCGGTTTTGTTATATAGCGTGAGTAAATGACAGAAAACAAGATGGACATAAAGAAGATTCCCAATATAACCAGCGGAACGGTTTGCCAAATCGCCTCTGTTGCCTGATTGATGGACACCGTATCACTTTGCACATAAAGGGTATAGTCGCTACCTAACAGGGTGAACACATAGCCTGCTTCTGTCAGTAATTCGTCACTTGTAATAATTGCGCTATCAGGATTTTCTTGAATCGTAGCAATAGAATCCTTGTCTGTTGTTATCGTCAATTTGTCACTTGAATACAAAATATCTCCATAATCATCTTCAATATAGGCAGTTGCTTTTGTCTGTGCGGTGAATTGCTGAACAAGTGAATAACATTCCTCTAAGGAACCAGCCTTTTCCAATACTGGCACTAAATCATTTGCTTGCTTTTGCAATTCTGCACTAAGTCGATTGCTATAAGTTTGGGGAATATATCTCGCCATACTGAAAACAGAAAGCAAACATACCAAAATCAAAAGAACCGTTGTCGCTAAAAAGAGCTTTGCCGTTAGGCTCGTTTTAATTTTCCTTATCAATTCTGTATCCCACCCCTCTAATTGTTTTTATATAGTCAGCATTTAACTTTTTGCGAATGTTCTTTATGTGACTATCAACGATCCGATCTTCGACCTCCAAATCGTCCGCCCACAATCGGTCAAGTAGCATTTGCCGAGTAAAGACCTTTCCCTGATTTTCAAGCATAAGCCTAAGAAGCGCAAACTCTTTGCTGGTCAAAACAACCTCGTTTCCGCCTTGATATACATGGAATCCATCAACATCCATACTCAACTCTTTATAAGTAAGCAGGGATTGATTTTGATTTTCCACAGTCCTACGGCGAAGAATAGCCGCAATCTTGCACAGCAGGATTTTGGGCGAAAAGGGCTTTGGAATGTAATCGTCAATCTGCTGTTCAAAACCCCGCAACTGGTTTTCTTCATCCGAAAGCGCAGTAAGCATAATAATAGGGACTTGTGACCTTTTGCGAATGACCTCACACACACCATAGCCGTCGATTTTAGGGAGCATGATGTCTAACAGCAAAAGGTCGATTGTATCATCAAACATTGCAATCCCCGCCACGCCGTCAGAAGCAACAGCAACTTCATATCCCGCATCAATCAGATGGTTTTTCAATATATCCTGAATGTCAATATCATCTTCGACAATTAAAATCTTCTGCATTGTCCCACCTCCAACTTTTCAAGTATAGCAGAGAAATATGTATCTATTATGGAGAACTCAAGATTTAGAAAGATTATTGTAATTATAAGTTACCTCTGTGTTGCAAAGCAAGCGCGAATATGAATTATAAACTTCAACCAACCTTCATATAGAAACATTCCACGGGCAAAGTATGAATTATACAATGTAACTGGGTGATGCTATATGGCGAAAGTTGAAGATTGTCCCGGTTTTGAAACCTTTGGTGCAGATGTCAAAGCCGCACGAGAGGCAAAGCGTCTGGCACGAAAAACATTGGCGGAAATGGTTGGGATTGAATGGCGGTATCTTGCCAACATTGAGAATCAAGGTGCAATTCCGAGCCTGCCTGTGATGATCCAATTGATTAAGATCTGCGGACTTCCCGTGGAACGGTATTTTAACCCGGAGATCATGCGGGAAGAAAGCGAACAGCGGCAACGAGTCAGCCACAAGCTGAAGCTTTGCCCTGAAGAATACCTGCCGATTATCGAAGGTGCCATAGACGGGGCGCTCAAAATGGAACAGACTGCGAAGCAGAAGGAGGACGCATAATCGCGGCCTCCTTCTGGCATTTCTATATCAAGGTTCCCGGCACTTTTCCAAAAGTTCCTGACACCTCTGCTGGATTTCTCCGGTTTCTGTCACAGTCAGTTCACGCTCGTTTCCGGTAATTTTATCTTCCAGAAAGTTGGCGTATGTACCCAGCAAAGCGTTCCGTAAATCCTCTGGGGTTTTCTGTATCTCGGCGCTATACCAGTCATTCCGGTGGGGTTCCCATGCCATCAATGTATAACCGTGGCTGGTCTGAACCACCTCATACAGAGGGTCATCATCCAGATATGCCTGAAACACTTCCAGAACCTTTTCAAAGGTCAGCATTTCCCACACCTCCCATTCAGCTGCAAATCAGTTCCCTGATTAAAATTTCCTCAATCTGTGCCGTTAATGTGTTCATCAGTCCTACCCAGCGCATAGGATCACAGGCTTTCAGTTCCTCAGTGACACCCGCAGCCTCCATCATGTGAGGTAACATGGTGTCCACACGCTCCTGCGCTGTCCGGTCAATCTCTAACAGGTGTGGATACAGCTTCTCGCTCATCAGCAGTTGGTTGTAGAGAATGGGGCGATGTTTCTTTAGGTAGGATTTTCTCATCCTGCCGTACTTGCCGATAGAAGTTTCCGGCTGTTCAGAAAGTTTTAGGTTGGGTATATCATAATCTCCACAACGAATGTAAGTCAACTTACTCATATTCATTCTCCTTTGCTTCGTGATGATTAGACTGCTGCGCTGGCTGCTATGCTGCCTTTGCGCGGTTCTTCTTTCGGTAGCTGTCCGACAGTAGAAAAAACACCTTTTTTCATATCCTCAGCCCGGATCAGGGCTTTCTTAGCGTCCATTTCCGCTTTTTTCTTTGCCTTAATTTTGTCCTCATACCGTTTCTGTGCACCGCTGGCTTTCCGCTTCAAATAGTTCTGATGGAGCCTGTCCTTGCGTTCTTCTTTTTTCTGCAGTTCTTCCTGTTCCTCCGGGGTTAAAGGAACCGGCTGTAAGGATGGTGGGATATAGCGTCCTAAAAAATTGAAGTAGATTTCAATTTCCTGCGTGGTGTCCTGGCTGCCTTTTCGGGCGCGTTCGTGGACAAGGATTTTCTCTACAAACTCGTTGAGCATGGTGTTTGTCAGCGTGTCAAAATTCTCATACTTATCAATCAGGGCTATAAATTTCTCTGCGGATTTCTGGCTCTGCTCATAGCCGGTAACAGCCTTTTCCAGCTCCGCAATTTCAATCTCAAGTGCGTCCTGCTCTTTGGCATACTGTGCATCAAGCGCCCTATATCGTGCATCCGGCAGCTTGCCGAGGGCATTGTCCTCATAGATTTTGCAAATCAGTTTTTCCAGTTCTCCGGCTCTCTTTTGAGCAGCAGCCAGACGCCTGCGCTTTTTCGATATATCGGCACTCTGTTGAGCAACCTGCGTTTCCTGAACGGTGTGAATAAATTCCGTCCGGTCATTTCTGGAATATTCAGCGATAGCCCGGAGCGTGTCAGAAACCAATGTCAGAACAGCACTCTCATTGATACGGTGTTGTGTAGGGCATAGTGTCCCACACGGAACTTTGGTATAATTGGAACAGGTATATTGAGAAATCCGCTTGCCATTGTTGGTGCGGTGGACATACATCTTGCCGCCACAATCGGCACAATAGAGCAAACCTGTGAGGGGAGCCGCTTCGCCCCAGCCGTTTGGATAACGCCGTACATTGCTGCGGATTTTCTGCGCCAAATCAAAGGTCTGCTGGTCGATAATGGCTTCATGGGTATTCTCAAAGATCGTCCATTCGTCCTCAGAAACATAGTGGCTTTTCTTGTCCTTAAAGTGCTTGCGGGTCTTGAAATTGATGGTATGCCCTAAATACTCTCGTTTTTTCAAAATGTTCACGATGGTAGATGATCCCCATCCATAGGGGTCTTTGACCGGCTTTGAACGGTTCACACCCTCGTTGAAGCGGGCAAGGTGTACGACAGGCATTTCAATCCGGTCTGTGGATAATTTGCAGGCGATCTGGTAAGGCCCATATCCCTCCAGCGTGAGGGAGAATATACGGCGTACCACTTCGGCAGCTTCCTCATCTACCAGCCAATGCTTCCGTTTTTCGTCCCATAAGTAGCCGTAAATCACGGTGCCTGTCAGGTGCTTACCGCTCATGCCTTTTGACTTAAACACAGAGCGGATTTTCCGGCTGGTGTCGCGGGCGTAAAACTCATTCATGATATTGCGGAAGGGCGTAAAATCATCGTCGCCTTTCAGACTGTCCACACCGTCGTTGATGGCAATCAGACGAACGCCTCGCTGCCGCAAAACCTCCATAACTTGACCGACCTTCAGATAGTCGCGTCCTAACCGGCTCATGTCCTTGATGACGATTGCCTCTACACGCCCTGCCTCCACTTCCTCCATCATCGCCAAAAATCCGGGGCGGTCAAAACGGGTGCCTGAGATACCATCATCGGTAAAGTGCGTAGGGTTGGGCAGCCCATTCCGGCGGGCAAAATCCTCTAACATCTGTTTTTGGTTGGATATGGAGTTGCTCTCGCCCTGTAACTCATCGTCCCGGCTCAGGCGCTCGTACAGTGGGGTAATTTTTTCATTTCTCATGGCTGTACCTCCTGAAACAAAAATGCTCTAAGTGATTGCTTCACTAACCATGACAAAATCATGATTAAGAAGTCACTTAGAGCATATATCACCGGCAGCCAGCTTGTAAAGTTTGTACTGCCGCCCGGCAAAGCTGTTGGGCTTCTTTTTTGCCAGTTCCTCAAACAGCAAGTCCACAGGGTTCTGGTATTCCTCGTCGTCCTCCAGTACCTGCATGGTGTTCAGCATTTCCAGCAAAGTAGCGAAGTTTTGTTCCTCCACCGGGGCTTCATAATGCAGATAGGCGATCAGGGCAGTGAGCAAAAGACGTTCGCTTTTCTCCCAAAATGGATCGCCGCCGGACCCCTCGCCCTTGGTGTTGGTCATCAGGGTCGTGACCAGTTTTAGAATGTCCTTCTCGCTGTGGACATAGGCAAAGGGGTTGTAGTGCATGGACTTTTTGAAATTGATGGTGTTCAGAACTTTTACCTTATAACCATTTTTCAGCATGGCCTGCCCACATTCAAGCACGATTGTACCTTTCGGGTCAGTGACCACATAGGAACTGTGACATTGTAAAAGGTTGGGCTTGAGCCAAAACCGGGTCTTGCCGCTGCCGGAGCCGCCCACCACCAGCACGTTTTTATTTCGGGCATTCTTGGGGTCAGGCGGACGATTGCTCATCATCAACCGCTCTGTTTTGGTCAGGATGATGTTATCGGCAAACTTGGGAGCCATGAACGGTTCAATATCCTTGGGTGTGCCCCACCGGGCAGAGCCGTACTCCATGCCATGGCGGTACTTCTTTGCGTTTTTGCCACGCAGATAGACCGCCAGCCGTAACCCTGCACCACAGCACAAGCCTACCAGCAAATCAAGCGGGTGCAGACTGGGCAGCGGGTTCACAAACGCCACCGGAACAGTACCCATCATGGACATGATCTTATCGCCCAGTTCCTTACCCTCGGCAAGCCGCCATGCTTCGCCAAAGTTGGTTGCAATCAATCCCAGCAAAATATAGGGCAGGTAGAGCGCCAGCAGCTTTGTCAGCTTTTTTGTGGTCACAGTCCACGCTCCTGTTCCTTGTGCCGGACTTTGCCGGGGAGTTCTACCGCCGCCTGCACCAGCTCCTGCAATCGTGCCAGCACCGAAGGGCGTTTTGACTTGTCCAGCAACGAAGCCGAATACTCCTTGAACGCCGATTGGAAGGCTTCTGCATCCGGGGCTTTGAAAAAGACCAGATACCGGGGCGGCACCTCGGAGGTGTCCTTGCGGATAGCATAGTCGATGCCGTACTTTTTGGCATAGCGTTCCAACCCACGGATGCCGGTTTTGCTGATCTCCACGCTGGATACGCCCCGGTTTTGCCGCAGAAGGGTGCGGACACTTTGCTTGCCTTGGGACGCCTTGGACTGGTACAGCCGAAGCGCTGCTTTTATCGCCCGCAAGACTGTCCGAGCAGACAATTTCGTGGTCGAGATCATCAGGTTGAAGGATTTCTGTTCGATTTCTTCCTGCACTGCCATCACCTCCTGTGCAGCAGGATGCTTTTAGCGGTCATGTTCCACCGGGGGCTTGCTTACAGCCTTTTCTGCGTCATTCTGAACCGATTCATCCGGAACCGGAATGACCATCAGGCGACGCCCCAGAGGGAGAAAAGCTTCGGGTTGATGAAATTCTTCTTCATACTTCTGCGCCAGCTCCGGAGAGAGCGACACAAAATCTTCCTCTCCCAGCCCACCACCAGAAAGGTTCCGGCAATGACATCGTACATCAGCCCGTCCTCGTCCCACAGGGCACGATTCAGGGGTAGACCCATGAGCTTGCCGTCATCGGCATAAACGATGGCAACCGGGTCGGCAAAGGGATAGCTTGCGCCGATGGAGCCGCCCACAGCCTGCTGCAAAGACTTCAGGTCGTTATCGATCTCGACCTGCTGCGGATACTGTCCCGGTGCAATTTTCAGCACCGAAAGGGTATTTTCATTCTGTTCCATTATCATTCTCCTCAAAGATGGTGCTCTCCTGCCCGACATGGGCGGCGTTCAGCAGAGCCGCCACGAAGAAACCGAAAATGGCACCAGCTTCAAAAAATGCGAAGCCAATAAAAAAGTTCAGCATGGCACACCTCAGTCGATGCAGATGCAGGTCAGCTTCTGCCCATCTGCCATCAGGGTGGTGCTGTGATTTTCCAGATAGGTCTGGAAACGATAAATATCCTCCACCGTCAGGGATACGATGGTGCTGTGACCATCGGTGCGGTAGAAGATGACCGGACCTGTCAGGTACCGCTTGCCTGCCAGCTTGAGGACCTGTGCCGGATTGTAGCTGATAAACAGCGGCGCACCCTTCACGGAGATCAGGGCATCGTCCTCGTCAAAACAAGGCAGAACGGAAGGGGCATCCTCCTCCATGATAATGGTCAGTTCCATGTCCGGGCCGATGGCGGCAAGGTACACATCCCTTCCTGCTGCCTCGGTCAAACAGGATGCCGCCTGCTTCAGCATGGTCAGGATGTTCACATCCACCGTGATCTGCGGAGCATGGGGTGCGGAGTGAAAAGGAATCGTATTGTTCATAGGCGTTACCTCCAAATTTTTGCAAACAAAAAAGACCCCATCGGGTCTTACGTTACGGTCAGCGCTCGTTGCGGCGCTGCTGCTTTTTCTGCCACGCATCCAAAAGCTGGATAATCTTCTCCTCCATCTGTTTGGGCGTGTAGCTGCGGGGGAAATACTTCCGCAGGGTCTCGTTTTTGATGGTCACGGTGTCTTTCTCGCTCTTTTTCTCCTGTCCCATCACATCAAAGGCTTTTTCGTAGCTGAACTCTCCCTGCTGTGCCATCTTTTTCAGTTGCTGCGCCTGCGATAAGGACGGCGCATTCTGGGTGTCCTCCATGGCTTCTAAAAAATCCCGCTGTTGGCTTTCGTCCAGATAGGACAATTCCACAGCGGGATTGAAGGCGATCTTCTTTTCATCTACCATGTCCAGCAACTCCGGGATAAGGTTGGTCAGACGGATAAAGCGCTGGACTTGTCTGCCGCTTTCTCCGCTTTCCTTTCCGACAACATCGGCGGTTTCAAAATTCCCGACAAGTTGTCGGGGATTTCCTTTTGACGGTCTACCGCTAGTTCTTCGCATGGCATCCAGTTTCATCTTGTAAGCCAAGGCACGTTCACTGGGTAGAATGTGCTCACGCTGCAAATTGGAATCCACCATCAATATCACAGCAGCATCGTCCGACATCCGCCGAACAATGACCGGCAGGGTGTCCAGCCCGGCAAGTTTAGCCGCATACTGACGGCGGTGCCCGGAGATGATCTCGTAGCCGTCACCGTCCGGGCGTAGACGGGCGATCAGCGGAGCCAGTACGCCGTACTGTGCGATACTCTCCACCGTCCGGGTCATGGCTTCATCGTCCAGAACCTTGAAAGGGTGGTTGGTAAAGGGGTGCAGCGCATCAATGGGAATCTGCTGCACCTGCTCCCGTTGCTCCTCTTGTCGGTTTTCCTCGGTGGAAAACAGGTCATCTAGCCCTTTCAGAGCTAAGTTTCCGCTGTCGATCGGCATCCGCCAGCACCTCCTTTGCAAGAGATTTGTAGGCTTCTGCCACCTTGCCCTTGGGGTCATAGGCAAAAATGCTTTTGCCTGCCGCACTGGTTTCCGCTGCACGGACGGAGCGAGGGATGGTCTGCTCAAACACCTTCAGGTGCTTTCCGTATGCCTGCCGGATCAGATTACTGATCTGCTTTCCGTAGTTGGTGCGGCTGTCGGTCATGGTCAGCAGAATACCCTCGATTTTCAGTTTCGGATTGATCTGCCGCCGGACTTTCTGCACCGTCTGCAAAAGCTGTTCCAGACCCTTTGCAGACAGGTACTGTGCCTGCACAGGAATTAGGGCAGCGTCTGCCGCCGCCAGTGCATTGATCGTCAGCATCCCCAGCGAGGGCATACAGTCCAGCAGAATAAAATCGTACTCCCGCTTGGCACTGTCCAGCACCTGTTTCAGCATCTTTTCCCGGTTCATACTGTTCACGAGGGTAACTTCCAGCCCTGCCAGTTCGATGTTGGCAGGGATAAGGTCAACGCCCTCCGCATGGTGCAGGATGCCCTCGCCGGGCTGGATGGGCTGGTCGTTCATGGCTTTCTGCATCAGGGTGGAAAGGGTAGTAGGCAATTCATCGGGCTGCTGCCAGCCCATGCTGATGGTCAAGCTGCCCTGTGGGTCGGTGTCCACCAGCAGGACTTTTTTGCCCTCCATTGCCAGCCCGATGCCTAGATTTTCACAGGTGGTGCTTTTCCCTACACCGCCCTTTTGATTGGTGACTGCGATAATCGTAGCTTTCTTTGCGATAACATCACCCCGCTTTCGGTGAACCACGCGCAAAGTCGTGGTTCGTCTTGTTCTGATAGTAGAGGTTCATGGTGGTGGGCGCATTGTAGAGCATCGCCAGCAGATACTGCTTCATGTTCCGCACCGGGGCGGTGTTCTCTGCCAGAGAATCCAGCACAAAACGGATGTGGTCAGCGTTCAGCTTTTTCAGCCGACTGCGTACCACCTCGGTGGGCTTATCATCTCCGGCAATCCGCAACATCTTGCGTTTGGCGGAACAGGTATCCACAAGCAAGTCTACGATCTGGTAGATAGTATCCTCATCGTCCGGGCAGAGCCGGAGCAGGAGGTCCACCTCCAAAGACTGATAAAAATAATCCTCATGCTGCTCCCGGATGCCCCCGGAATAGATAGGGTCAGGATCGTTCCACTCTGTCTTATTCTTATCAGTCTTATTTGCTTGCGGTTTTGGCTGCACCAGAATTGCGCTTTCGGCAGCACCAGAATTGCTGTTTGGGCAATTCTGTACTTGCGATTTTGGCAGTCCAGACGAAAAGTCCTTGACGTAGACAAGGCTGGGCCTGCCCAGACCACGGCGTTTACGCTCGATGAGGTCGATGTCCTCCAACTCCCGGAACAGCTTGACTGCCTTGTGCTCGGCGCAACAGAGGGATTCCTGCACTTCCCGGACGGTGTAAACGATATACACTCGCCCCTGCTCGTCCAGCCAGCCGTTCTTTGCGGACAGGCTCATGCGGTCCAGCAGGATGCCGTACAGCGTCCGGGCATCGGTGGAAAGCTGCCGGAAGCGGTGGTCTTGGAACAGTGCTTTCGGGATGCGGAAGTAGGAGAACAATTCGCCCGACTGACCGTAGAAGTAGTCGTAATTCATGGTATTAACGAATCATCATCTCACGGTCTGCGGCACCTTTCATATACATGGCTTCCGCGATGTCATCCATCACCCGGAACAGTGCATCATCCAGTTCAAGATACTTCCGCCCCAGCTTTTCATCCAGCAGCCTCCGGAACTCACGTTCAATTTTGTCACGCTCGCAGGCAACTCGCTGATAGCGAGATGTCTTCATCAGCTCCGTCCATATTGGACGTACCATTTTGTCGTAGTAGTTCAGCATAAAGTCTTTATCCATTGGCATCCTCCTTTTGATTTTACATATAAAAATTGCGGACAGCCATTTTTATGGATGCCCGCAATAATAATTTTATTATTTACAAATCCAGTTGATTCTCACTGAGAAATATGTTGGATACACAGATAGAAATCCTAATATTTTTTCTTTGCATATTTTTAAAGCATCGATGATATGATTAGTGTCAATCGACTCCGCTCCAATTTGTTCTGCAATAGAATTAGCCAAAAGACGATCATTAAATACTTTTTCACAGATTGAGATGGCCGTCTCTGAACATACTCCATATTTTAATTTCCTTTGTAAAAGAAGTAACTTTGATACAAGAAGTGCTCTGTTTTCATCATCGTCATCATCAATCACATCAATGATATTTCCTATAAAAAAGCTGAATTCATAGGAAATGAGCTTGCTGCACAGGCTCTCAATATCCGATATCAAAAGTCCAGTCGCTTTTTTCATTGCTATAAAGGAGTATCCATCAAGCCACATTCGACAAATATCTGGAAAATATTCTTCTGTTTTACCAATTTTATGAGTATCGATAAAAAAGGATAACAACATTTCAAAAATTTCTGAATCTGAAAGTTGCTGCTCCATGAATTGAGTTTCTACTAGCCATGCTTCAATTATTAAAGCATCATCTATTCCAAGCATACTTTTGGAGTATCGTTTGATCTTCACACGATCAACTGTCTTTGCCTTTTGTGCAATGACATCAAATATTTTTTCCAACAACGTTTTTTCTGCATCGTTGGCCATAAAATAAGCAAGAGTCTCTTTACAAAGTTCCAATGCCACAACCTGCGCATCGGAACCTTCATCATTAGAAAGGACAAAGCATAGATGATTTTCGATTGTCTCTATGACATGCTGCCGAACCGTTAGAGCAGTCTTAAGTACAGCAACACTTTTTTGGTTCATCGGCGTCTGTTTTTTCCGTTCATATGCTTGCAGAATTTTTTCGTAGCACGATTCAAAGCAATCCCAATGGCTATAATTGTTGATAATATAGTTAGCAATATATACGCCATATACGCCTTTTACATGGTCATCATGATTGATTTCAATATCTTGGACAAGCCATAAAATAGAGCTTTCGCATGGTTCTGCTGCGTGACTGTCAAACATTTTGACGCAGTTTTCCCATTTGTAAAATCCTCCGTTTCTTCGATTGTTCTTGTTGTCAAATAGCTTTGAATCTGTAACAATAACACTTCCTTCCGTGTACATTCCCGAACGTGCTGTCCTTCCCATTAAATTTTGAAAATTTCGAATTTTCATACTATTTTGATCAAGCATGAAACTAGTCATAAAAAGGTACTTTATGGGAATGTTCACTCCTTGAGCAAGTGTAGATGTACATATCACAAGGTGCAGGTCTTTCTTACGAAATGCGTATTCAATAGCAAGGCGCAAACCATTCGGAAGATTTGAATAGTGTGGTGCAACACCCAAATTGCAAGCTTTTGTATATGGATGATCACAACCGTAATAATCGGCCATTAACTTGGCAATACGACTCATTTCCAATGTGTTGCTATACTTCTGAATTCCAGAAAGATCATATTCTCGACTATCAAGGTCAATAATTTGCTGAATTATGGTTTGTACACTTCGAGTTCGATTGGCAAAAATTGCAGCACCACCATTTTTGCAAAGTTTATTTGCATAATATATTGCAATATCCTTGGGATCTGTCAACTTCGGAAAATAACGCTTTTTTCTTTCTTTTCCAAGTTTTTTTAGCAAATTGACTTCTATGCTGCGTGGAACATAGAAATCTTCACGTTCAGGATCTTCTGAGTAGTAATGAATATCTCGTGTTTGTGAAGAAAATCCGATGCTTTTAGGTGTTGTTTTAATTGCCGGATCAGAAGCCAAGGTTCCATTTTCATTAAAAAGCCATTGCTTAATTTGCTCGGCGTTTGAAAGCACCGCAGAAAGAAGCACAATTTGTTTTTCTGTATTTATGTGTTTTCGAATTTCAGAAATCAACAGCTCATAAGCTGTTCCACGTCTTCCATCATCGAACATATGACTCTCATCAAATATATACAAACCGATTTCATCTAAAAACTCAACTTGATGATGGATAATATAGCTGAGCTTTTCTGGCGTACAAATTAGTATTGTCGCTTTCAAAGTAAAATCCACGAAAAAATCATTTTCCAGAATATCTGAAAATTGGTTTATTAAAACACTCTCTCCAAAAGCTGAAGTCATATCGCTTGCAATCTCGTTACATAAAGCACGAAGTGGTGCAACAATAATAGCAGTAGCCGTTCGGTTCGAGAGAAAGGATGACCGAATGATTAGTTCTATACTTTTGGTTTTCCCAACGCCTGTTGGAAGCTGAACGATTGCATTTTCTCCGCTTAACACATTTTTCTTTCCTATAAGCTGCTGTGCAGGCCACAACATTTTAGGAGATTTTGAGCTTTTTAAATACTCTTCCCATTGTCCGGGTTCCAATTTTGAATATTGAGGAATCAGTTTCCATGCGGCTTTTGATAACGCTATCGTAATTACTGCAAGGAGTATATCGACATAGTATATCTCCATAGGATCATTGTTTTTATAAATTGCAGTTCGATATTTCCGAATCGCCTGTTCTATGTTAGGCAAGCCTTCTCCATTGGTGTAGTAGAATAGTAATGCCCGGCAGAGTTCTTCACTGCCAAAGGTATCAGAACTTATAGGGAAAACCTTATCCAAGAGGAGATACCCTAATAGATTTCTAAGTATTATTTGAGATGTACCCATAGTGGGCGTATCTTTTATTTTTTCGAAAAGGGCCGCACATAATACTTTGGAACTACCAAAATCATTGGATAAGAAATAGGCTGCTGCACCGGACAATAAAAAGTCCGTATCGTATGCTGTTCTATCATTAGCTCCAACGGAGGCATCAAAGTATTGAGAAGCCTTCACCATATAGGGTGCGAATTCTGCCTTCCCAGTTTCATCATTTTCTATAATGCTCTCTGCATATCGAGAAAGGATATATATGACAGGATAGGAAAGTTCATTTGAGTTTAGCGGAAATTTGGGATAGTCTTTTTGTGAAATATCATATTCTACCAGCTTCGCTTTTGCCTTTTGATATTTAAGCATATAGTTGGAATTCGTTCCAAAAATCATTTTGTACACCTCTCAAAGATTTGGTGGGCCAAATTCATCAAATCGGCGCCATGTACATAAAAAATGGACTGATTAACTTTTAATTGCAAATCATTTCCCTTAATCCCAGCTATTACTTTATTTTCAATCTCTGGCTGACTTGAGATGGCAGCTCCAACATAAGAGATTTTATAGGGCGATTCCGTCTTTTTTTGAAAACGTTCAACGCAGTTTGATTCATCGAATTTTCCCATATTACGGAGCTTTTTTCTATAGTAATTTAATGTATGAGCAACTCGGTGTTCATCTTTTTTAGAATCAGTAGCAGCCTCTTGAATAGTTTCACATATTTCTTTTGACGACAGGCGTGCTTTTACCTCTATTGCAATCAGCTCATCTTCTTTGGCAGGAGTTTTTTCTTTACTATGGAATTTATACGCGATTATATCGGTTCCGTGCTCAGACTCGTTTTTTCCTGACCGGTTATATTGTTTGCATCGAGGTACTTCATAATTTAGAACAAACTCAAATAAATCTGCAAATAAAATTTCGCTAATATCATTTGAACGTGCAGTTGGACCAAATGTTTCTTGCCTTTGCGGAATAATATATTCGCGTAGATAATCTTCTATAGATAATCCTGTTGCAACACTGTCATCTGTCAGTTCATCGTCTTCAACATAATGTTTTCTAATATGAAGTGCCCAGTCGTCAAAGACCGCTTCATCGGTTTCATAGGAAAGTTTATAGCACTTTAAAGCAACACCATCTTCAAAGGTCACTCCTTCCTCGTTGACAAGCCAATTTATATACAGAGGCCGCTCCATCCTACAACATCCTCTCACTAAAAATTTCGTACCAATTGAAAATCAACTGTAGTCCTAGCCTTTTGAGCAAACGACTGATAGCAGGGTATATCTTGAATCAAGTATACCATTTCCAATAAAAAAGTACATCTGAAATTTTGAATGTTCCATGTAGGATGGTCGATTTTCTTGGACAAATAACAGTTGTATAAAAAAAGCGCAACTCCTATTCTGATGAATAGAAGTTGCGCTTCGCGGTTATTGTATGCTAATTCGGCGATTCAATGCACTGCTTTAGAACATCGCAGAACGCCATATCATCGTCTACGGCAGCAATTGCAGCGTTGATCAAAGTCTCTCGGTCAGTGTTGCCCCAGTTGATGTGCAGACCATATTCTAGTGCCATGCAGCGAATCAATTCACGAGTGCTGCGGCCATTTCCCTCGCGGAAGGGATGGATGATGTTCAGCTCTGCCATCGTCTGCGACAGATTTTGAATCTGCTTTTCTTCATCTTGTTCGGCAAGCAGCTTCTTGGAGTGAATGTTTTTGAACACCCGCTCCAATTCTCGGTCGATCAGGTCTGGCGGGTAGAACATCGTGTCGCCCTTGCTGATTTGTTCCTTGCGGATGTGCCCTGCAAACGGGTACACATCTTCAAAAAGGAAGCGGTGAATCCGAAACAGGTGAGTTTTGGTAAAACGTCCCTTGATTGGCTCCTGTAACAGAGCCATCTGCTTTACAGCCGTAAATTCTTCTTCGGCCTGTTTGAGTTCGGCTTTATCATGAATGTTCAACTTGTTGATCAGAACATCCGTATCCGGGTAGCAGTACATGGACTGCACTGTGGTGTAGACATCATACTTTGAGAACATAATCAGCCCTTCTTCGCGTACTTTGCGCGCAGTTCATTCACGACCTGCTGATAGCTGGCCTGACCGCTGCCAATGCGGTCAAGGTTGCTGCGTGTATCTTTGCTGATGGTCATACCCTCAATGGCAAAGGTTCCATACACATTGCGGAGGTTGCTCTTGTGTTGAGCGGAAGTATTGTGCTTTCCATTCATAAAAGTGTCCCCTTATCGATTTCTTGGTTAATGATAGTTTTACTTATTTATAGTCCGTACTCTCATATATCTTGCATACTTGAAAATCAGTTTCATGCCACACTTTATCAAAGAAACTTTCGATCAATGTAGGAGCTTCAACAATTTGAATAATATGGTGGCTTTTTCCGATTGAGTTAACTGATGTTCCGAGCGACCAAACGCGTGTTTTGTTAATCTTATATTTTAGAATCAAGTATCTATCGTGAAATCTGCTTCCATAATCACTATATACCGTCCTAAATGATAAGTCAATATCGCAATCCGTTGGAAGTGCAGCTTCTAATAATTGTCTGAATTTGATTTTTGCACTTTCAAACTTGCTACTTTCTGAGGCTTCAATTTCTAAAATTTCTCCAGATGCCTCTTTGTTTTTGACGATTGTATGTAAATCTGTCAAACAATGAATATGAATGTCTCTTTTTTCGCAAAAAACAACTGTGTCAAGAATATCTTTTGATGACAAGTATGGATCAATGATACAAATTTCTTGTAAATCCCAAATCAGACGGGGGTCATTAATGATCTCTCGTATATCCACAAGTGCCTCATTGTGCTGATTTTTATAGTATACATTAAGATACTTTTGGGCTTGAAAGAAAACATCTTCCCATCTTTGCTGACGTCTACCAGCTTCCATCATCTCATCATAAACATCGATTGATCCAAACCATTGCACGTCATTTAGTGGAATCAAAATGTCTTCACCATTAAAAACAATTCTACGCCAATCACGATGGGCTGGAATACATACAAGAGGATATGAAATTTGTGCACGATAATTTGAAAAAACAGATTGATCTGTTGTATATCTAAACATGATTAGATTCGTTCGACTGTCTGTTGCAGTTATTGTCGTTCTACATTGGCTGTCGTCTGCTTCTGCAACTATACGTGGAACGCCCGGTTTTAGGACAATATTTTTGTCATAATAGGTATACACTAATTGATCGTGCTCTTGTTCGACATGAAAGTGCAATTTAACTCTGCATTTAACATCTTTAGCTAACTCGAACTGGTGTGTTATACCGTTTTTTCCCAAACGAATTGGTTTAACTTTAAGAGTTTCATTTTCAAATTTACAGACAATATTTCCAATGCGATCATTTAAGTCCACCAATTGATAGGTAAGACCTCGTTTGTCTATTTCCTTCTGAATTTTCTGTATATCACTATCTGTTAAAATCTCTTTCAGGTTCTTCTTTCGTGCATATATTTCAAAAATATAGTAGCTACCCATAAAATTTGATCCATACAGAGATTCTTCAACAGGAATTGAACTCCGATAAATACATCCAGCAGGTCCGTTTTCTGCAACATATTTTATAGAAGAAACAAATGGGTCATCAACTTTTTGGCCTTCTTTTATATAAGCATCTTTATAGTCCCAAACATTGGAATTTATTGTAGCATGAACACAATGCCAAAAATTTTCTTTTGTCATTATGTAATGTGAAGCAAACAGTATTAATCCTCGATTCTTGTTGATGGTTGTTTTCAACCGGCAATCTTGGTATGGCGTTGAATCTTCTTCAGCTTTATACTTTTTTGAAAAATGAACGTGAGTGAAATAGTTCCATGCTATACCGGTTTTTCTATCTAAAAGGACAAACTGATCCACATAGCAGTACTTATAGTTTCCAGTACTCTTGCTATTAAGCAATACGTATAGATCTCTCTCCCATGTACCACCATCTGTCAGATGAATCTTTTTGTGCCAAAGAAGTTTTCTTAAAATTTTTGAAAGATTCATCTGCATGACTAACTCTCCTGACATTTGTACTATCTGGTTGACTAAAATGACGTGTCCCTATCTTTTAGTCTATCCTTTATCTGTAAGATTGTCAATTCGTAACGACAATTCTCTAATTAGAACAAAACGCAGCTTCCATTCTTTCCGAGTGAAAGCCGCGCTTTTACGGTACATCGTATTTTATTGTAAATTGAGATGCGATACATCTGAACCCCATGTGAGTTACATCTCAAGGGCCTGTAGCTCACTTGTCCGCCAACCATATTACGCCCCAAACAGCATCATCTTGAAAATCAGCGGCTTGGAGACCATACTTGCGAGCGAGAAAGGTCGTTTGGATGGCAGGACATTTTATATGAACGAATATACGTTGATTTTTCTTTTCTCACGGTGCATAAGGTGTTCACAAAAGCGAGACTGTTGGGAGAGCGTTCGGTTCGCATCCGAAAGGTCGAGGGTTCGACTCCCTTCGAGTCCATAAAACGCCGTATCGTGTTAAACGATACGGCGTTTCTTTTTGCCGTTCTTTGCAAAATCGTGCATCATTCGTCTTGACAGCGCAAAGTGACGTGTGCCGAACTTTTCGGCATAATGTTCATAGCTTCACCAGAAGTTTTGTCAAAAACGACGATTCCCCCATTCGGAGTACCCAGCCCCCTAACGGGTGCTTGTTTAAGGTCCGTTTTCCGCCCACTCGGAGTACGCACCGAGAGCGAATGACTCTTAAATTCTTCAAACTCCTCCAGCGGAACATTGAGGATGATCTCAATATCATAATCCCGTCCAACACGGACTTCCTTGATGAACTGGTTGAGGATTGCCTGCCGCTGCTGAAAGGATGCGTTCTGATAGGTGCTTGCCCAAGTGAACAGATTGCTGCAATCATTTTCAGCTTTCTTGTTTTCCTGCTCAATCTCCTCCAGCTTGTTCTGTGCAGCGGTCAGGGCGTCCTGTGCTGCTTGGATCGCAGCTTGATTTTCATCCAGAAGCTGCTGGATCATATCACGGTCAATGCTGCTCTTTCCCCGGATGACGCGAATCATTTCATCCTTCAATGCATTTCGTTCGTCGTCCTTGAGGTCGAGTTCACTCTTTGCGCGTGATACTTCTTTCTGCGCTACTTCCATGTCCTTGCGAAGCATATCCTGAAGCAGCTTGCTTTTGGAACACTCTAAAATCTCCGAAAACTTGGTGCATACGATACTCTCTACGATTGCGTCCAGTTTTGTTACACCGTAGCCGGACTGTCCATCGCATTGACCCGGATGCCGTACATTATAATGGCAGCTATAACGGAACCGCTTTTCCTTCACCGTGGAGCCATCCGCACGCAGTCTGGTGCGTCCGCTGCTCGTGATGTTCAGGCGATTTCCGCAGTGTGCACAGAACACCTTCCCACAAAGCAGAGCATGGGGACTGTAACTATCAGAGTCTTCGCCCTTCTCTCTGCGGCGGGTATCACGCAATTCCTGTGCACGGTCGAACACTTCCTGTTCAATGATCCTCAGTTCCGGGCATTCCTTCTCAACGTTTCCGTTGATAAGATAACCGGTATAGCACTTATTCCGAACCATCCGAACAAGAGTTGTAGTGGGGATGTTTTTCCCATTTCTCCCCATTATATGATTTTCCACAAGGTAGTTGCAGATTCGTTTCACGCCGTATCCTTCATAAACATACTTCTGAAAGATCAGGCGCACGATTGCCGCTTCTTCCTCGTCAATCTCCAAATCACAGACAGCTTGATTCTTTTTGTTCAAGCGACCTTTCTGGACACGCTTGTAACCAAATGCCACCGTACCGCCAGTGTAGTGGCCTTCCTCCGTAAGCTGTTCTATACGGGTACGAGTACGGATAGAAGTTTTGATACTTTCGCCGGATGCCTGCCAGTAGCGGATGTAGTTCATCAGCTTATCGACATGAGAATCAAATCGCTGCTGACCTTCGTTTACGCTCCAGACCTCGACCCCTTGCTTCGTGAACCATTCCACGATAAAGGGCGTTTCGTCGTCACGCCGACCCAGACGGTCAAACATGAACACCAGCAGAACATCAAACTCTCCGGCAGCAGCAGCCTGCTGAAGCAGTTGGAGCTGATCGCGGTCTTTTGCAGATTTCTTAAAACCGGAAACGCCTTTTTCTGAAAACTCCTTGACGATTTCCCAGCCCTGCCGTTCTACAAATTCGTGGCAGGCTTCTTTTTGCATGGGTATGTCATCCTTTTCGACCTGTCCAATGGTCGAAACACGGTATAAGGTATATACACGTTTTTTCATCGTTGTCACTCCTATGTAAACTAAAACAACGATACTGTGCGCACACTCGTTTGATTGAATTGGTTGCTGCATCAACTGTACCATTATTTTAGTGCTGGGCTATCCTTGTTGCAAGGATGTCGATTCAACTATAATTCTTGGCTTCTTCGCAGAGGGTATCATGAATCAGTTTCTGAAGAACCTCCATGCTGTCACCATCTTCTGCATAAGTGATTTTCACTTTGCAGCCATTAACGATATACGAATCCTGCGACACAGGAATCACATTCATATTGGTCATATCTAGCCCTTCTTTCAAAAGTAGCGATAGCGCGATATAATTATGTAATAAGAGGCACCCGCAGCTTGCAGGTGCCTCTTGGCAGAGAAAATATGTTTTAGAACTTCATCGGCAGAGCGTCCTTGCGGCCTTTGCCGTTGTAAGCCATGTAGATGGGAAAAACGTATTTCTTCCATCCGGGCAGCTTTGCAGGGTTATCCCTGCCGACACGGTAAATCTCCATGGGGTGGACGCTGCCAAGCGCACGAACCAGCCGTTCCTCGCTGAACTCGCCGTGATACAGTTCCACAAAGTGCATCATACCTCGCAGGACAGATGCACGGAACGAATCGGGTTTGCCATCCCACGCAGCCACGATCAACCGCAGGGATTCGCAGTAGATCTTTTCGCCCATCTGATTGTACAGCTTGAGAGCGGTGCCCACGCAGCTGATACGGTAGTCGCTCAACTGCAAACTGTCATAGTTGAATGCCAGCCCCACCCGGTTGGTAGCAGCGAGAAATTCTTTGGAAGGAGCATCATCGCCCGCAACCTTTGCTCGCAGCTTGATGCCCGCAGACAAAGGGGCAGAATGGCCGTTCTGTTCGGCAAAGAGCAGGGCTTCCTGCTGCATGGTCATACCGGTGTAGACCTTGCAGAGAATCGGCAGGGCTCTGCCGCCGTTACGAAGGATGCGCGCTTCGATGGTGTGCTGGCCATCCACCACATAATACTTGCCGTTGCGGAAGCTAATCTTCGGCTCATTTGCAACGTATTCGTTGAAGTCAGCAGCAATCAGTTCCACCCGCTTGCGCTGCACACCCCGCTGGTAGATTTCACGGGGGTAGATCAGCTTACTGCTGTGAATCACCCTCATTTGGTAAGGCGGGGTGATATTGAAGGAAGCTGCAAAATTTTCAGTGTCATTCTTCAGGCGCATCTGATTTCCTCCTTAATTCGCCAAATGTATTTTTCAGCTTCGGTCAAAATCTCAGTCACTTGCTTCTTACGCTTCGGGCTGGTGAGCAAGCTGGGATTAAAGGTGAAGCTGTATTCAAGCCGCTGGATCATTGCATGAACAGCGGATTGCAGTTCGGTGTATAACATCATTTCTTCGACTGTTCCTGCATTCTCAAAATCGGATTTGATAGGAGTGTAGGGATAGACAGGCGGCTTACCGTCAACTACTTCTGGCGGTGCGTAAGCCGCCGTAGAGCGGATGATAGGTTTGAGCTTTTGGATACTCCCCATCGGGTTCAGTGCAAGACTGATTTTTACAGCATCATCGACCCGCCCCATCTCTTCTGGGGTGAGGTGTCCGACAAATCTTTTGACACGGCTTTTGTCGATGGTGAAGATTTGCTCAGCCTGAACGATGGACGGCTCCAGCCCTTCCGGTTCCACCAGACAATGCGTTGGTTGCGTAGCTTTCTTTTCTGTCTTACTTGTCAAAGTCGCAACGATCAATGTCGGTGAGCAGGAGTTTCCCACATCGTTTTGCAGGATGACCGCTGGACGGGTTCCGCTTTGTTCGGAGCCCGTGCGGTTGTCAAGTCGAACGAAGTAGATGTCTCCGCGTTGGAATTTCAAAGTAGATTCCAAATTGCGAAACCTCCGTTTGGATATGTAAGAAACCCGCTGCACCTCCTAGGCAGCGGGCTTCTGTTGAAGTATGGGAGCAATTCTTTTTATACGATACACATCACTTCCTCCGATGATTGAAATGAAGCACCAGCATCAGCGGTGCATTACAACATAATCGTAACCGCGCCGGGTCTGACAGACAGTGCAAGTGTCCATGCTGTTGTCTGCACTCGGCACGATAGCAATTTTGAAAGCCTTGGCTTCTACGAAATGTCGCAGACAGGTTGCACAGAGGGTTCGGATGGACTTGATCATTTCCGGGGTCAGTTCCATCTCCTCATAAATCTCCTGTTCGCGCACCGTAGGATTCAACTCGTCCATTTGAGTAGTCCTCCGTGTTAGTAAAGGTGATTAGCGGATAAATATGTAAAAGAACAGGAGTGACCGGAGACCGAAAACAGCATCCGGTCACTCCTGATAAAATATGTTCAGGTCTCGCATATTCGCCCTCGGCTCCCTGCGAGTGGGGCATAAACATCTGGCAGCGGACTTGTACCGCTTCATTGGCATTTCAGCCACCCCGTCTGCTTTGTGACCGGGCCGCGAATTACGGAAGTATCATTATCGGAGTACCAGATGACGGAACTATTCAGTTTTCAAGGTCCCTGAGGTCGGACGTTTCGCCCTGCGGCAGGTGCCGCTTGGGAAATTGTCCTCTCACTTGGTAGCCGACGAGAAAGGTCAATTCGTAGCATTGAAATTGAAGTTTTTCAAAAATTTAGTAATTCTCTTGATTTTGATACTAATAGTGGGCCGAGATACGCCGTAGACTTTAGAAATTTCAGTGATGTCGTATCCCTCGTAAGCGTACATGGTGATGATTTCCAAATCTTCGGTTTTCAAAGTTTCGAGTGCAGTAAGCAACTGCTCATTCTCAATCTCACCAATCCATGCAAAACGGCTTTTAGTTTCGTGGTAAGTATCTGTCACGGTAATCGCATCCTGATAGCGTAGCATCAAAGGCGACGCTTCTTCCTCAGAGCTTTCATACGCAGGAGCGGTGAATTCCTGCGTCCGCTCGATAAAGGTACGCTCCGAATTGAATTGCTGACGGTCATAATCGTACATCTTCTGGATGGCCTCTTTCGTCATTCCCGCAGCTGCGTACTCGATGCGCAACTTTTCCCAGTGTGCTTCAAACTTCTTCAACTCATAGCCTTTATTAAAAGACATCGTAAACCTCCAAATTTTCGATAAGTCGTAAAAAGTCGAAAATTTGGAAGGCTACGGATATTTCGCCGCTTGGGGCATCCACGAAAAACGGACAAACATAAAGCCTGCTCCTTTTTACGGGAGCAGGCTACCTGAAGGCTAAAAAAATAGCCGGACAACAGCCAACTGAGGGATCTTCAAAGAAAATCTCTCAATCAGCTGTTGCCCGGCTATTTGGAGCGCGTTTCATTCATTGCCTTGCGGCAATGGCCCGTTGCTCGGAGCGAACAGTCCATATTCAGGGTGCAGTGCACCCGTATTTTTTAAAATGACTGGAAAATCACCGGCGTCTGAACGCCAGATCAAGCCTCAGGGTCTCCTTGCACTTACTGCATTTTACTTGCAGTGTGCCGGAACACCCATCAATTTTTTTGTATAGCTTATTACCGCAAACAGGGCAGAACCTCCAGCCGATGCTGAATTGTGCCTGCTGTATATTGCTCAGCGGTTTATTTTTAAAAGAACGATTATTTGACTGAATCATGTTCATTCTCCAAATCGGATGATGTCCAATGGATGGCAGTGGATGGGTTTTCCTTTTATGACCTGCATCTGCTGTAGTCTGATCCTGATAGCAGACCACGATACTCCCATCCGCGCAGCCATCTCCAGAATTTTTTCATAGTTCGGGTCAGATGCGGATTTGTACAGGATTCCATTCGGCAAACGCAGCGCTGCCCGTTCTATTTCGGCGTTAACTAGAAATGTTGGCATCAGCAGCTCTGCTGCAAGGGTATTCGCTTGCCATTCTTCCCACGAGGGCTGTCCGTTTCGTTCCCGATAGGCAATGTGCCCACGGTACATGACTGCTTTTCCGTAGTCGTTCGGGAACAGGTCAGCCAGAATATGGTGTGCCGCTTCATGCGCTATCGTGAAATTCCGGCATCCAGTGCAGCTGTCTGCCGCAAGGGCGGAATCGATTACAACGTCCCTTGGCATAAAAACCTCTACAAGCTTTGTCCCATCCCCCAAGATTACAGTAAACCTGCATTTCTGGAAAACGGTCAGTCCAAGGATGCTGCCATCGCTGCACAGCGGCAGCATTTTCACATTCAGCCCAAGAACAGAACTTGCAAACTGCTCTAGGTTAATAGGTGACGGGTCATCTTTGCTGATTCCGAAGCGGGTATAATACTGGTCGATATACTTACCCGCTGTGCGCGAAAGGTCTGCACGGGATAAGTACCTTGCCATCACGAAGCACGGCTTTCCGGCACGGAGCAGTAGGCTTCCACGAACCACTTGCCCTGTTCAAGCCAAAGATTCCGCTTCTGCCCGCAGATCATGCAGGTGAAGCACTGCCCCTTCCCGCCAAGGCGCGATGTGCCACGCCTGACAGCCAAAACACGGTCGATTCCATAGATATGGCTTTTGTCGTAGTTGATGGCAAGAGGGCGGATCTTGCCATCAGGTGTAAAGCGAACGTCCACTTCAACGTATCTCTTTTCACGGTAGAGCTTGTTGTCATCACGCATCGAGGGGCCTCCTTCTCATTTTTTAGGTTGTTTTGCAATGGTTTAATTTGGACTTTTTAACACCAAATTGGTGTTTTCCGCTTGATTATACCGCGATTGGTTTTAGTTGTCAACTACAAATTTACGAAAATATTTTCGAAATCCTGTTGATTTTACTTAAATCACGCGTTACAACACAAGTCACAACCGTTAGTGTTCCTTCACTCCCATTTTCTCCTTAACCTTGTCCGGCACGTCGATCAGGCCAAATCGGTAGAACAGCCCATAGATGTACGACACACCCCGGATATCTCCCAGCGCCTTGGGTCTGTCCACTACCTCTCCGATTTTACCGATATTGTGATACGCCAGCATCACGGAGCTCCACGCAAGACTCTTGCTGTCCTCTCTGCGGTCGATCCACAGCTCCTTGGTGAATTCATCTCCCCTGCCCTTCTTCAGCATATATGTAAAGGGCAAGCCGGACATCGTCTTGAACTTGTATCCCCGAAAAGCCACTACGCACTTCCAGAGATTTTCTTCGCAGGGGTCCTTTCTCAGCGCAACCACAGCTCGGTAGTGACGCTGCCGCTCTGCCCCGGCACTGATATTCGCCGCTTCAGCTCCCTCTGGGAAGTACACGCCTTTCTCATACGGCAGATAAGAGGTCGCAGAAGGGCGGGACAACTGCAAGGTAGCCATTGTGGAGGTGACGGCAGCAGAATAACTCTGCGTTTCTCTGAGGGTATTAAAGGTCTGTTGGACGAGCTTTGCCGTGTCCGACTCGTAGACCCCGGCTGTGATGAGCAGCTTCCGAACCTTGATAGGGTTGAGGGCTAGTGCGTCTGCGATGGCTTGCAGGCTCATTTTGTCCGTATAAAGTTCAGTAGCTGCTTTCATCTGCTGTGTTAAGTTCTTGGCTGCACTGTACTCTGGCTTTGATGGCTTCCGACCACCGCCGGGCTTGCGCGCACGTGTATTACCCACTGATTTTCACCTCGTTTTAATTTTCGTCACAAACTATATATCGTGCTCAAGAATATGCCGTGTGAACTTCTGGAATTCAGTTCACACGGCGTACTATTTTATTTCAGCTTTGTGAGGATCTCGTCTGCTGTCATACCGGATGCAAGCAGTTTCTTCAGCACAGCTTCAGCCTCGACCTTCTTAGCAGCTTCGGCAGCTTTCGCCTCAGCGGCAGCCTTCTTAGCCTCCAGCTTTGCGATTGCCTTTTCGGTCTGCTTGATCTCCGCCTTCTGCGGCTTTAGGCTTTCACGCAGGGATTTGATGTTGGTCTTCAGCCTTTCGATCTGGGCGACAGTCTTGGCACCCCCTTCCTCCAAGAGAGCCTTGTCCTTCTGCAGCTTTGCAATCTGAGCATCGCAGTCGGTAGATGCGGTAACACAGTTCTTGCTGCCCTTGGTTCTGGGCATAGGATGATGCCTCTGATAAGATTATGTAAGATTTGATGTTAATATAGCACTATGAAAAAAGGGTTACAATGAGAATGCTTATATTTCCTCTGTTGATTCCAATGAATAGTACTGCACCCCTTCAAAGCTCTCCAACGTAAATGTTTGAAACGATTCATTGCCATCTACATCTTCAAAATTGATGTTAAACCACTTCGGAATCCCACGTTCCGTTCTTTCATACTCTGTTTCAAGTATTCGAGCAATAACGGCGACTTTTGTGTCGGCATCTGGTGAATCCGAATAAACCACATAAATATCTTTAGGTTCATTCGGTTTAAGCAACTGAAAATAATATCGGTCAAAAATAATAACATTTCGAATCGGAAGCTCTGCAACATTTTCAATTCTAATGTGAACATTTCGGTGCTTAGGAAAATTGCTGGAGCTATATAGTCCAACCGCTTCAGCTGTGCCAGGAAGTTGTTGATCTATATCAATAATCTCCACCGAAAAGATTGGTTGAATCTGTTTCTTTCGAACAGCTAAATCCCGGCTGTGTTGCTTTTTCGCATAGATGTGAGTTTGTACCAATGCTATTACACTTACTAATGTCGCCCCCACAAAGGATAAATATGTACCCAAAAAAGCAAGCCAATCACCTTTCGTTAAGTATTTCCCTGTTGGAATAAAGCCTTTTCCTGCAAAGGATAGATAAATTAGAATGTAAAGTAGGATTACACTGGATGCTAACACCAACCCAATAATCCAGTAGTTTCTTCTTTTTTTTTCAGTTTTCTTTCCGTTATTCCCCATCGTAATTCGTGCCTCAGTATTCATATTTCTTGCTACTTGCATCTTAGCCACAAACACTTGTGTTGCCTGCCGCCCACCACGTAGAGGTGTGCAAAGTTTCGAGTGGCAAAGCTGTGAGAATTTCCCACAGCTAATTATAATCATTTAAAAATCATATTTAAAGGCACCGGTGAAATATACATCAACCCGCATGCTGCATCAAAGTTGCGCTCAAACTCCGTAGCCTCTGCTCTTAACGGTCTCCACGACCTGAGACACATACTTCTGGCAGGTATCGTGGTCAGGGGCTTCCACCATCACACGCACGACCGGTTCAGTGCCGGACTCACGGACAAGGATACGGCCAGTGTCACCCAGTGCCTCGGCTACGGACTTGACTGCTGCCTGCACTACTTCGTCATCCTGTGCGGCCTTCTTGTCGGTCACACGAACATTCTCCAACACCTGCGGGTAGATTTTCAGGGGCTCAGCCAGCTTGCTCATGGGCAGTTTCTTTGCCAGCATGACTTCCATCATTTTCAGACTGGTCAGGATACCATCACCCGTGCTGGCGTACTTGCTGAAGATAATATGACCACTCTGCTCACCGCCGATACGGCAGCCGTTTTTAGCCATATACTCATAGACGTACTTGTCACCCACTGCAGTCTTGGCGTAGCCGATGCCCTTCTCATCAAAAGCCTTGTACAGACCAAAGTTGGACATGACCGTGGTAACGACGGTATTGGTCAGTAGCTTGCCACGCTCCTTCATGTAGCAGCCGTAGATGTACAGAATATGGTCGCCAGTGATGACATTGCCCTTTTCATCCACACACAGGCAACGGTCAGCATCGCCGTCATAGGCAAAACCGATGTCCAGCCCCTTCTCTACCACGAACTTCTGCAAGCCCTCGATGTGTGTGGAGCCGGCATTGTTGTTGATGTTCAGGCCGTTAGGCTGTGCATTGATGACATAGGTATCTGCACCGAGAGCATCGAAAACAGACTTGGCGATATTCCAGCTGGAGCCGTTGGCACAGTCCAGACCGACCTTGACGCCCTTAAAGGAGTAGATACCGAGGCTGATCAGATAGCCCATGTAGCGGTTACGACCAGAAACATAGTCCACCGTGCAGCCAATGTGTTCCCGGTGAGCGAAAGGCAGCTCCGGCCAGTCTTTATCAAACACGTGCAGTTTGCCATCAATGTAGTCCTCAACTAGCAGCAGGATTTCTTCGGGCATCTTCTCGCCATAGCAGTCAATCAGCTTGATACCGTTGTCATAATAGGGGTTGTGGCTGGCAGAGATCATAATGCCGCAATCAAAGTCATCCACGCGAGCGATGTAGGCCACAGAAGGCGTAGTGGTGACGTGCAGCAGGTAAGCATCTGCACCGGAAGCGGTCAGACCGGCAACCAGACTATACTCGAACATATAGGAGCTGCGGCGGGTGTCTTTACCGATTACAATGCGTGCAGGCTCGTTGTTGCCGTTGCGTTCACGCAGGGCATTATAGTACCAGCCTAAGAAGCGGCCTACCTTATAGGCATGATCTGCCGTTAATGTAATTCCAGCTTCGCCACGGAAGCCATCGGTTCCAAAATACTTTCCCATTATAGTTTTTTCCTCATCCAAAGAGTGAATTGACGAATATATGCTTTAGCCGAGATAGACTCTCGTTGCCTGCTGCTCACCACGGAGAGGTAGCATACTTGAGCAGCACAGCCATGTGGATTAACACATGGCCGATAAATCCTCGAAAACGCAGAGTTGTTTATCACGGAAGATTTTTTTCTATGAACTCAGAAACTATCTTTTCGTATTTCTCTGGATTTGTTCTATAGCATTCCTTATGTGTTGCACCAGAAACTATATATAAGTCTTTTTCGCCTTGACAACTGTCATAAATCTTATATGCCATCGACAGAGGTGCTCGATTATCTTTATCACCATGAATAATTAGAATTGGCACATTTGTCTTTGATACCGCTACGCTTGCATCTGCGTCTTTCAAGTCAAAATGGCCCCAGATTTTTGTTCCCACATTTACCATCTGAGTAAATATATCACTTAACAATTCATAACGCAGTTTATTCTTGCTCCCTACCTTTATCATTTCTAAAGGCGTTGTAAAGCCTGCATCATCAATGATTCCACAAACAGACTTTGGTAAATTCAAGTCACTACTCATCAATACGGCAGCCCCGCCCATAGAAAATCCCATAAGATATATAGGCACCTGTTCTCCAAATTCAGAAGCCACCCAATTTGCCCAGTCACAACAGTCATATCTTTCCAACACACCAAGTGTCGAAATATTTCCTCCGCTCTCACCATGTGCTCGCAAGCTTACTAGTAGGAGGTTCCATTTATGCTCTTCTGTAATTCTGTAAATTGGCACTCCACATACATAGCTATCAGACCAAAGTCCATGAAAAAAGATGATAATTGGTGCATTTTTCTTTCTTTCAAAATAATGGCCGACTAATTTCACTCCATCAGATGCCGTGATCGTAATCTCCCTATTTGGCTCATTCTTTATCTTGTACGCTTCTGTTATTATTTTATACTGCCATTCATCAGCGATTTCTAAATCCGGCCAGTGTATTTCTCTTCTCAGGCAGGCTTTCTGAAAAGAGCATTTACTTATTCCCAGCAGTGTCAATATTCCAATACTTAAAATCAACAGGATTATTAAAATTTGCCTTCTATTTACGCATATTTTCATCATCGCAATTCCCATACATTGTATCAATTTATTTGTTTTGATACGTTTCCAACTCTGCTTGATACTTTTTGGCATCCTTCAAGAAGCTCGCCGCAATCATCACGATGACTGCGCCAATGGGGAATGCTGCCACGATGCTGACCGACTGCAAGTTGTTCATGGAACTTTCCGCAAACAGCAATGCAATGGGCAACAGAATCAGCAGGATGCACCACATCAGCTGGATGCCCTTATTGGGCTGTTCATCATCCTTGAGGGTGTGGTAGCTGTAGCAGGATGCCGTCAGTGCGATAGAATCAAAGGATGTTGCGTAGAAGGCGATCATCGTAATCAGAACAGCCACCATAACGACCGGTGCGCCGGGCATAGTCTTGATCATATCTACGATCATACCGTACATATCGCCGTTTTCCAGATACTTGGCGATAAAATCCGCCTTGTCCGTCATCTGCAGTCCCATGGAGTAGTTACCCAGCACAATGAAGCTGGTCAGTGTAGAGCCCACGCCAAACACATAGCCGCCCAGAATCGTCTGACGAACCGTTCTGCCACGGGAAATGCTGCCAATAAAGAACGGTGCTGCCACACACCAAACCATCCAGTAGGCCCAGTAATAAATGGTCCAGTTTTGGGGGAAGTTGGAGGTACGCAGCGGGTCGGTAAAGGTGGAAAGGTCGATGAAATTCTGCATCATCCGTCCCAGCGAGGAAAAACCGGTTTCGATAATATACCGGGTCTCGCCGCCAAACAGGAGGACAAAGGCAAGCAATCCAAAGAAAAGATAGATGCAGACATTGGCCAATTTGCTGATACCCTTGAAGCCATGCAGCAAAGAGTAAGTATACACGGCGCAAGTGATCAACAGGATGATAATATTGATGGCCGTGCGACTGACAGCAACATGGAATAGCTCTCCGATGATGGTTGCCATCAGCGGTGTTGCTACGCTGAAAGTAGTGGCTGTACCCGCCAGCAAAGCGAACACCGCCAGCAGGTCAATGATGCGACCTGCCCAGCCATCGGTGTGCTTGCCCAGAATCGGGCGGCAGGCTTCCGAGTATTTCTGGCGGGTTCTTTTTCTTACGTGCAGCATAAAGCCGAATGCTACCGCCAGCACCAGATAGAAGCCCCACGGGATAAAGCTCCAATGGAACAAGGGATATACCCCTGCCCAGTCCTGAATGCTGCCCATCTCTGCCAGATGGGGGTCGGTTGCATACAGCACCCATTCCGAAAAAGAGTAAAACAGGATATCCGCAGCAAGACCGCAAGTAAACATCATGGAGCCCCATGCAAAGAAGGAATACTGAGGCTTTTCGTTGGGTTCACCCAGAACAATATCCCCGTACTTCGAACACGCAATGTACAGTGACAGGATGAAAATACCCAGTCCGATCACCAGATAATAGGTGCCAAAGGTATCTCCGAAAAAGAACCGAATCTGGCTCAGGACGGCGTTAGACTGTTCAGGCACCAAGAAGAACAGGATGCACAGAGCCACCACAATTGCCAAGGGTACCAATGTTATCATCCAATCAATTTTCCCACGCACTCTCTTTGGATTCATTTATCCTTCCTCCGCATATTTTTTATAGCTGGAATCCAGAGCAACCAGTTCGCTGAAGTTGTCCACCTCGATGATGTCATCCTTATTCATCGGACGGATTCCCAGTTGATATTCTTCCGGATAGCAGAACAGTGCCACATCATCCCAGTAAATCTGACGATTCTGCTTCTGTTCAAACTCGATTTCCAGATGGTGCTTCAGTCTTTTTCCGTCCTCTGCTGTCCAGCGAGAAATGCTATATAACTGCCATCCACCCTTGCCGCCTGTGCGGCTGCAGGAGATCACGATGCCATCTTTTACCGTTTGCAGCCACTCATCCGTTTCCTCGTCCGTCCATACGCTGTTGTAACCGGAACGCTCAAACTCCGGAGCCAGAATATCCGGGTTATAGATAATTTGATCGCCATCCAAAATAATCGCATTTTCGATGTGATCTCTTGCCACATACAGGGATGCGATGTTGTTGCAGGTATCAAAGTAGGGGTTTTCAATCAGTCGAACGCCGGGATACTCTGTCACCAGCGGAGCGAACTGTTCTTTCAGATAGCCCACTACGATGTATATCTCCGAAATGCCGTTTTTGTGCAGTCCCTCAATTACCGTATCGATCATCCGCTTGCCATTTACTTTGACCAGCGGCTTCGGCGTTGTCAGCGTGACCGGGTGCATCCGGTTTCCCAACCCTGCCGCCATAATAATGGATCTTTCTACTTTAGGCATTTTTCTGTGCCCCACTTTCCCCTGATTTCTTCAGTTCATCCTGAACGATTCTGTAGTAGTCTTTTGCGTAGCGATACTGCCGCAGGGAATACTCGCCAAATTCCACACCCAGATTCCGCTTATACTCACACCAGTTGCTCCACAGCAGTCCACAGGCAGCGATGTAGCAGTAAATCTTGATCCGTGTCGCATCATCGCAACCGTCCGTAAAATATGCCGCAATCAAGCGATCTACCTGCCGCTTGTTGTAAAGCGAATAAATGCAGAACATTGCGATATCCACATGGGGATCCTGCATACCCGCATACTCCCAGTCGATCAGACGAATTTCCTCTTTTCCATTTTTCTGGACAAACAGGAAGTTATCCGGTACTGCGTCAATATGCGTCAAAATCTTCTCACCAGTGTGAGCATCAATATAAGGCTTCAAAGACCAGACATTCGCCTTGGTTTTCTCATAGTCCTTGTAAACAGAAGGCATTCCATCCCACAGCGTTTCGTAGAACTCCATCTGCCCGAAAATATCAAACTCATGCGCAACTTTCAGCTTCATCGCATGGAAATCACGCAGACGGCTCATGCACTTCTTGACATCTTCATAGTCGGTAGGGTCGCATACCCGGGCGCCCTCCAGAAACTCTGTGATCTTATAGCCGTTCTCCGGGTTAATATAGGCGATATCATCACAGATGTTTTTATCAGCAATGGCATGATATACCGCTGCTTCCTGACGGCGGTTGATAAGCTGGTCTGTGCCCTCTCCTGGAATGCGCATAATGTACTTTTTGTCCTTACAGGTAAACAGGAAGGAACGGTTGGTCATTCCCTTTTTCAGGACTGTGATGTCCGTGACTTCCTCCGGTTTTGCGCATAATGCCTTGCAGATTAAACGAATCGCATCCGTTTTCAGTTGGTTGGAATCGCTGTCGATTTCACGAAGCTGCTCATAGGTGTTGATCTCCACAACATCTGTCGAATGCACCACCCGGGCTGCGACGATCATGCGATCCTTATTATAGAGTGCTTCTTCCCAAAACGAACCATCATACTGTGGTTTTTTGCAGAGCTCCTCGGTACGTGCAGAAACCGTATCGGCGTCCTCTTTTGTAAGGTAGCTGATACCGATCATCGCATTGCCACCGGCGTTTTCCGGTACAGTTACCAGCTCCATCTTGCGGTTTACACGGACATTACTTTCGTTTTCCACAAGATCGCTGACCATATACCATGAGTACAGCTCGTGACGGTGAAATGGATTGCGGTCACACCAGATGTCGCAAGGGATGATGTACGCATTCTCTAAATGCTCTTTTACCAATCTGAGAGAGTGCAGATTGTTCTTTGTAGCGTAGTCCGGGTTGACCACCAGTTCTACGCTGTACTCATCCATCAGGTATTCATATTTTTCCTTCATGAAACCCACAACAACATAGATTTCCTGAATTCCCACTTCATGAAGCTGCTTGATGATGCGTTCAATCAAAGGCTCACCATTGACTTCCAAAAGCCCCTTGGGCATTTCTGTGTTGATGGGGACCATCCGCATACCAAAACCGGCTGCCAGGATAATTGCTCGTTTGGGAGTCTTATTCTTGTACTCTAACACAGCTTTGGCTGTGGGACAAATTGCTTCGTTCAGATACCCTGCCTTAATGAGTTCCTTGAGGGAACGGTTTACTACTCCCAAGGAATGACCCGAAACCTCCGCTAAAACACGCTGATTGATAAACGGCTCAAGTAGCAGAGCGTTCAGAATATCGCTTTCTTGTTTATTCATGTACACTCCTCTATCGCTTTTTGTGAACATTATGTATAATTTAAAGCCACCACCAGATGAAGGCAGCCTTAAAAAAGCAATTAATCTGTGCGGAACAGGTCGCGGCCGTAGACCTTCTCCAGCACATCATCCAAGCAGCTGTCATAGCGGTTAGCAATGATAGCTTAGTTATATTGTGTGACAGCCCAAATTAAGAACTGGCATATTTTCACTGAATCCGCTGTAACGCCCCTTTTTACTTAAATAAGGCCCACTAAGTTTTCTTATATCTAATTGACCATTACTGCTCCATCAAATAGCACTCCAAGTGATGTTTATAAAATCTCTCATTTTCTGGTGGCAGTTGCATATAATCGCCAAAAGATCTGGTCAATACCTTGTCGATTTCTGAGGGAGCATAAAAATACCTTCCCTCAAATTCAATTTCGATTCTATTTTTCAGCCAGTCGCTTTCATAAGGGATACCATCCCATGGGAGTCCCATATATTTTGTAGGTTTTTCATCGAATTTCATGTACCGTTTATGCATTTTTAGCAAAACCTTATGGGCATCAAATAATCTCGAAACATAAAAGGCCACATTTTTACCTATTCTTTGCTTTAAAGTATGCCCTTGTCCTGGCATCAGTTCTGCAGAATGCTGCACAACTCTTGCCCAAAATAATTCCTTATCCCGATATTGAATCCGGGCACTCACCTTTTCCGGTAAATAGTCAAATGGGAAAACGTCAACAAAGGCACCATATCCATTAATATGCCGATATCTAGATTCATTTACCACCGTCTTTGCATCACACACTTTCGCACAGTAGTAAAAGGTATCATCTCTATTACTCACATCAATATAGTTGAGTTCCAATTCTGGGTGTTCCACAATGTACTTTCCGAGCTTATAGTAGTCATCTCTAGGCATAACAATATCTATATCATCATCCCATGGGATAAATCCCTTGTGCCGTACCGCACCTAAAAGTGTTCCATAGAACAACATATAAGTGAACTCGTTCGCTCTGCAAATTTTATCAATCTTAACAAGTACTTCCAAAACCCTCTCTTTATATTCCTCAATTTCAATTTTACGCATTTCATTTTCCCTTCTTCAATTTAAACGTCGCTACTGAAAAGTGAGATACCAAAATTCGATTGCAATTTCAGCTTGCTTCTTTATGTTTAGCCCTCATTAGGGTAATGAACTTCTTAAAAAGAAAAGAAAGGTCATCCCTATTAAAAAGAACAAACGCTACAGCTGCAATCACAGAGCATAGACCAATATGGAAATCAAGTGAAACCGCTATCGCCTGACCAATAATAATTCCACAGGTTGCAATGAAGGTCTTCCAGTTAACGGTTATCTCTAGGTAGCGGTTCACATCAGCCATTCTAGCAAATGCAACAACAATATACGCTACAACTGTACCTATTACGGCTCCCCAAATTCCTGTAGTAGGAATTAAAAGCCCGTTAATTGCAATATTTATAGCTGCAGCTAACAAGGTTGTTAGCATATTGTTTATAGATTTTTTCAAAGCGCCATACATCGAGCCATAATATGAAGCAACCGCTGAGAACACAGCACTTACAAGGAGTAGAGGAACATAATGCCATGCATCTGAAAATGCACTACCAATATAATAATGCATAAATATCTTTATTATGCTCACAAAGAAAATGCAAATCCCTGATGTGAAAAGGAATAAATATTTAAGCACATCCGAATAATATGCGTTTTCATTTTCAGACTCTATTTCTTTTATGGCAGAGATTCCCCATGCCTGTTGAAATACTGAAACCACAACATTGATTAATGCTGGAATCTTTGCAGCAGCCGTATAGACACCTAATGCAGCTGTGGACACCATAATTTCCACCATAATCTTATCTGACGAATGTATAACCCACCATGAAACATTATTCAAAATTAAAGGTGCCGAATAAAGCACCATATTTCGGAATAGCACTCCGTCAAATTTTGCCCTTAAAAGGTCTTGCCAAAGTTTTTCCTTAACAAAAGCGATGAAATCCACAACCAAAGTCGAGATTATATACGCAAGTAAATATCCCCGTACACCGAGTGATTTGATTACCAAAAAATAAACATTCAAGCATGCCATCAATCCCGTTTGGAAAATGTTCAATGCCGCATACTGTCGGTTTCTTCCAAGCACCTTAAGATAGTTGAATTCGATACTATACAATATACTAGCCAGCACATATATGTACAAATACCATTTCCATTCGGTAATTGTTTTATATAAACCAATTACTGGCGTGATTATGGCTCCAGAAATTGCCGAGAAAAACAGTACGACAAATCCAACAAAAAGAACATTTTCGCGTTTTTCTCTGCTGGAAAGGCCAAAGCGAATTACAGCATCGAAAATCACAATTGACAGGAACGATGTCATGAGTTGGGCAATTGTAAAAATCAAATCTGCAGTACCGTACTCCGCACTTGACATATAATTTGTATATAAAGGAACCATAAGAAATAGAATCAGTTTTGTTCCTATACTGCCAATTGCGAATATAGCGGTATCCCTAAATAGTTCCTTATATCGCGACATAGCTCAATCTCCTCTAAAGTGCCACCATCTTTACTTTATGAATAAAATCTCTATTCTTTTATATTGTTGCTATATTATTTGACAATCATGCTAAGACGATTGCACTTCTCTTTTAGCCCTTTTGCTAACGTAGTTTTACATATAGCACATACTATTTTGTCCATTATGGCCCTATCTACTATTATTGAAGAAGCAAAAATTGCCATTGGAATTAAAAATACAGTTACTAGATATTTCCAAGTAGCACACGCCTCAAGATATTCCAAAAGGCTAGGATTCCAAATCAAATCACGTACAATTGGCTTTTCATGGATAAGATATACAGCAAACACCGAAGGTGAACACCATCTAACCATTTTTCCAATAATAGGTTTGATATTCAATTGTTTAAAAAGAGAAAACAGCGCAACTGCATTAATCAACACGAAGGCTGTGTTATTATGATAAAGAATCCCTGTCCCAAAATTAAAGTTCTTATATTCTACGATTGCCTGTAAAATCAATTTTGATAGAAAAATGACACTAGAAGATCCAAAAAGCATAATGATGCAGTATTTCTTGTCAATATCTTCGCATTGTGATATAAACGCTCCTATAAAGTACAAAGTAATAAATGCAATAATCCCGAATCCTTCCGTTTCATCGTACTGATAAAACACAACTGAAAAAATAGGTTCAATGTAAAAAACACAAATTAAGGCGACAACCAGGTATTTAAGTTGTCTTTTAGATAGTGCTTGAATCGTTGCATTAAGGAATGGAATCAGTAGATATAATAATATGTATGTCGTAAAAAACCAGTACTCATTTCGAAGGATGGGGAAAAAAGCGTCCAATCCCCCCCCCACTGTGAACGGAACTCGTCCTGACAACACAAAAACAATCCAAATCGTAATCGAATAAATCAGCACCTTAATCCAGAGCTTTATTCCTTTCCAAAGATCATACGGTTTGGATGACATATAGTATCCTGTAATTATTACAAAAGCATTGACCGAACACACTGTCACAGCCTGTACCACCCATGTAAAAAGCCATTTACCGGATAGGAAAGCCACCTGATTTCTTATGTCGGTATGTGCAAATAAGTGTCCTACGATAATGAAAAACATTAGAACACATCTTAAAAGATCCACCCCGTAATTACGTTGTTTCATGTTACGACAATCTCCACCATTAATTCAAAACACAAAGAATTTGTATCCACACAAATTTCCTCGTGTACAAGCAATCAAAAGAACAACCATCAGAATTATGATTGTATTTCGCCTTGTCTTTCCCCGATTACAAGCGTATTCACAGCTAAAAAACTGCATAACAACTGGGATAGCACAAATTAAACAAACACTAAAAAACCGTTGACAAATGGAATAAACATTAAAGAAAATAAGTGCATAAGCAATTATCGCACTCAAAAATCGTATGGACGGCTTCAATTCGCGCCATTTATCTGGATATCTTTTTTTTAAATTGTGTATAGTCGTCAATATTAGCACAAAGCCAATCCCCGCAATTAAGTACTCCCAGACATATGAATACACATTATGTGAAGTATATGACATTGCTTTATCGAACGCTGCATCAATATAATCACTTCCCAGTGCAACGGCCATCAAAGCACACAAAGCGACAAATATCACATTGAGAAAAGTCAGTATTGTATTTCTTTTCTTCTCAAAGATCATACACATAAAGCGGATAGCAATCAAAGGTGTGGCTGCTGTATGCAAGAGAACAGCCACAATATATAGTGGTATATGTCGTACTACACCCTTCTGCATCCGCATTTCATCATATGCACATCGAATCACTATCGAGAGAGCTAACATGCATCGGACACCAGAAATGACTTCAAGGAAAACTCCGGTCGACATCACAAATAATAATGTCACCGCAACGGAATCAGAGTTGACATTTTCGCGTTTGCTTTCGCATTTCATCATGTGGAAAACATTTCCAAAAAAACCAGCTGCACAAAACATTGGCAAAATCCCATCGATTCCAGTTTTCTGGCATAAAAAGACAAGCAAATAACCAGCCGGCACAGTTGACACTATTACACGATTTTCTAGAAACCACATTAGATCAGCATTTTTCCAAGGTTCAGCCATTGCACGCCAACGTGAAAGATCAGCCGATGCACCTGGAACATAAAAGAATGCCAATATACACAAAACAATGAGGTAGTGATTCAAGTACTTTTCTATCTTTCTAGAATCTTTCGAGCATCGAATCTGATTATAAAAGTACCCAAGTGCTAGCACATAGGCTCCCACGCCAAACAATCGCTCAATTAACATTGTCGATTGCAAAAAATCAACTATCGAATTCATTTGTCACCTCAGTCCGAGGTAATATTCCTGTAACTTGATAGCCTCAACTTTAATATCGAAGCCATGGCTGATTACCTCGGTATAATCGTACCGATTATTATCCCTATTATTTATCATTTGCTTTTCAGCTTCCTGCGCCCATACCAACGGTGGCTCTTTTATCGAAAGGTATGTCATTCCCTTCATATCAACACTTCTCGTAATTGTATCACTTAATAGACACGGCAAGCCGGATGTACGCGCCTCTATTGCAGAAACTGGCGTTCCTTCGAAAAAAGAAGGCATTATAAAAATATCAAGTCCGGATAAAATCGCCCTGATATCAGTTCGTTTACCTGTCATAATCACAGCATCATTTAATCCAAGTTCTGCAATTTTAAGTTCTATTCGACTGCGAAGTGCCCCATCGCCAACCAGTATCAACTTTGAATTTTGATTTCTCTCATGGAATGCCTTAAACATTTCTACAATAAAACACTGGTTTTTTTCAACTGATAATCGTCCCACACTGCCGAGTAAAATAGTTTCCGGCTCTATTCTAAGCTCCTGTCTGATCTTTGCACGAAGGCTCTCGCTGAATGCATATCGTTGCAAATCAATTGCATTGGGTAAAACATAGACTTGCCCATTTTCTGCCCGTTTCTTCCCTAGAAGTTGTGCCGCTTCATCATTGCAGGCTATGTAATCTGTTGCAAAAAAAGAAATAAACCTGACAATTAAATAATTTCTTGCAGCACTAATTCTTTTTTCAGAATATTTTGTAGAATGTGCATGCTGAATAATGTGGCGTATCCCACTTCTCTTAGCCGCCAGCGCTACTACTTCTGAAGACCAAATTGGATGGCAATGAACGGCTGTATACTCACCTTTATGCGTTTCAAAAAAATCTCGCAAACGTTTTTGATCTTTCGGTTTAAAAGTAGGGCGTTTCATATAGTAAGCGTGTCCGCCAAGTTTTTCAATTTCGACTTGATGGCTGTCCTTCATCTCTCCAAAATAAAGGAAATCAAATTGAACCTTACTTCTATCGATTTTTCGATAGTAGTTCATTACCACGCTCATCATTCCTGAGTTTATATTAAGTGATGGAACCACTTGAAGTATCCTAATCATTTTTTGACTCCAACTTCCTTTGCTATCAAATTCCAACAGATGATTTATGCAAAATACATTTTGCGAAATTACGGTGTGAAACTGCTTTCACGACATACGGCACCCTTTACCTGCTCTGTCATTTCACGAGCACATGGAATATCTCCATAGAAATAATTCGCATGGATTTTCCAAAAGCAGGGATTGCCATACCCGCTTGGGCAAATGCCACTACATTAACGGAATGGGTATGTGCAATTCCTTTGATTTCTTGGTATTTACGATATAACTTCAAATGTGTTTTGGTATACCCAAATCATCTCTGAAATAGTCCATGATGATACTTCCGAGATGAGAAACGGTCAAAATAACTTCTGTGAGTCCTTGGTCACACAGACACTCCAGCTCATGCTTCAGAATAGGCTTTCCTTCGATTTTTATCGTCAGCTTGGAAGATATCACTGGAAACAGAGAAAATCCTGGTGCCCCTGCTGCCTGCCATTATCACTGTTTTCATCTCATTACTCCAACTTTTGCAAATACTTAATTACTGTTTTCTTGTTGCTTGATTGTATATGTTTCCTTTAGGCCCTGGCATACCGTATAGAGTGGCATCCAACCTAGGGCTTTCAGTTTAGTTGTATCCATCAAGGCAAATGTAGCCTTCGACACCGCCGAGTTATCTTCGATTTCAAATTTCACTTTCTGATTCGAAAGGGTCGCAAGATACTCAGCATATCCTCGAAGTGTTCTTCCATCATCATCATCGGATATATTGTAGGCCTCACCGTCTACTCCATCCAAAAGAATCTTGATTAGAGCGCTTACTGCATCTGCAATATAAACATAAGAGTAGCGTTGTTCGCCATAGCTTTTCATCACTATCTCATCGCCTAAGACCGCTTTGTCCATGAATTGGCTCATTGCTTTTGTGTCTTTTTTCTTGTCTGGGCCAAAAACTCTTGCAAATCTTACAATGACAGCATCAATTCCGAACCGTTGACGATAAGATTGTGTCAATGCTTCACAGGTACGCTTTGCCTCGTTATAGCCAGCTCTTGCTTGATTGCAATCTATATATCCGCAATAATGTTCGTCCATTGGTTTCTCGGTTCCCTGACCGTATATTTCAACACTCGATGCAAGTAAAAAACGAGCCTTCTTCTCAACTGCCAGTCTCAGCAGGTTGTTACATCCATCTATATTAGTCAGAATCGTTCCGATCGGATCTTCTGCATACTGTTTCGGATGCGTGTTAGATGCAAGATGAAGAATAAAATCCACAGGAGCTACATATCCTATAGGGTTGCAAACATCGGTCGTCAAGTTCTCCAAATAATCATCAGACACTCCTCCTCTTCGGGAAAGCGAAACAACCTTAATTTTATTTCCGAAGTAATCTACTCGATAGCGCAAAACCTTGATCAGAAACGATCCTATAAAACCAGTTCCACCTGAAATCAGTAGAACCTTATTATCAAATCGACTCCAATCATATGGTAGTGATGCGACTCGCTTCACCGATTCCATTTCAAGTTTCGTCATTTTATCCATTCCTCATTCTTGGCACTCAAGAGAGCCTTGAAAATCTCAATATCCTCAACTGTCGTGATTTTGAGGTTTTTCTCGGAGCCCTTAGAAAAATAGGTTTTCTTTCCCAGAGCTTCCATCAATGAGCACGAAGCCGCCGTGTTCGTAATACCAAGTTCTTTTGCCCTCATGTGGGCATCCCACAAATCGCTCAATCTATAAGAGTGCGGTGTCTGCGTTCTCTGGAGATTTTCGCGTGGAATAGATTTATCCGAATTCATCTTATTTTCAGAAACAAAAACAACCTCAGTGCATGGAATTGTTGCTACAGCTGAGCCAAATTGTTTTTGTTTAACAAGATTATCTGTGATAATATCCTGACTAATCATCGGACGATTCCCATCATGGACAATCACAACATCGTCATCCTTATGATTCTCTCGAATAGCTTTCAATCCATTGAAAATCGATTCCTGACCGGTGGCACCACCTGTTACAACATACTTCAGCTTCGTTATATTAAATTGCTTTGCATATGCCCAGAGGATCTGGTCCCATCCTTCCAAAATAGCAACACAAATCTCATCAATATTAGGATGCTGCTGGAAGGCTTCCAACGTATAGATAATGATCGGTTTATTATCAACATTTAGAAACTGCTTTGGAATATCCTGATGAGTGCGTGAACCAATACCACCAGCGGTCAAAATTGCAATATTTGCCATACTCTTTCTCCTTAATCCTTCCAATATGCTTTGAACATATGATGACTTACCTGTTTATCCTTTGACGGAAGTTTCATATAGTCGCCATAAATGCTCTTCAGATAGTCATCATACTTTTCAAAAGCCATAAATCGTTTTCCCTCAAATTCGACTTCAGCAGTAAATGTATTAAGAACTTCTGTCGGAAGGATTTCTTTTTCACGGTAACCTCCACAAACCACTGCCGCATACTCACTTTTAGATAATGGAAACCTTAAATAGTATCGGTCTATTTTCTCAATCAATGTATTAGCCCTTACAAAGCGGCTCATAATCCAAAACGCAAACCGAATAGGTTCAATATACCAAGCATGAGTTTTGCTTCGGAAAAACCGTTTCCAGTTTCGCGCCACTAACAATTCTCTTTCAAATCTGGTTGCTTCAAAATTTGACTTTGCTTCTATCTTGCTGCCCAAACCATCAATCGGGAAAATGTCAACGTAAACACCAACATCTGCACCGTTAGGGTTGAAATTTTCTTCCTCAATTACAGTATTTAATGCGCATGCTTTTGCAAATAGATATGCATATCTTTTGTCGTTGATTGTTGAAACAATTCTAAAGCCGCATTCATTTTCATTGGCAATGCAGTAATTAAGAAATTTGTCATAATCGTCCCGAGGCATTGCAATGTCAATGTCATCATCCCATGGTATATATCCCTTATGACGAATGGCTCCTAGAAGTGTTCCACCACATAATGAATAACGAAAATTGTTTTTTCTACATACATAATCAATCTTCGTTAAAATATCCAATTCGATTTGTTTCAGCTCGTTGCTTTTAATGATTCTCATGTGTCTTCCTTTCTTCATAATATCTTTCTGTGTTTAAAGGTAATACTTGACTACGCCCTTCACAGCATATCTCACAAACGCCCACGCACTTGTTACTACATTGAGTTTTAGCGCCTTGCGGTATGTATTCCACCGTTCCTTTGCCGCATTGCTCTTCTTGTTTGATCTCGATCCAGTAACCTGACGGTAGTGCATCAGCACTTTCGGATCACCGTATGCAGTTGGGCAAACCCGGAGCAGTTCCATCCACAGGACATAATCCTCATGATAAAAGTCTGCATTGAAAGGATGCGCTTGCATCAGTTCTGTCTTGATAAAACTAGTGGAACAGCTAATAACGCTTGATGCCAGCATTTTATTAAAGTTCGTCTGCTGCGGAACGATAAAAGGCTTCTTAATGGGGTTGTTTTGTTCATCAATAAAGTCATAAGAGCAGTAGACAATATCTGCGCCATTTCCCGCCAGCGTAAGCTGACGCTCCAGCTTGTCCGCAGTCCAAAGGTCGTCATTGTCCAGAAGGGCAATGTACTCTCCTCTTGCCTCTTTAATTCCGACATTTCTTGCATTTGCCACGCCAGCATTGTGTTCCAACGCAATTACCTTAATTCTTTTATCGCTCTGCGCCTTTTGCTGGATGAGACTTAACGAATCATCTTTCGAGCAATCATCTACTACCAGCAGCTCAAAATTAGGGTAAGTTTGATGAAGTACACTGTCGATTGCCTGCTCAACAAAACGATGACCATTATAGTTCGGCATTACAACAGTAATAAGTGGCTGCTTCGTAGTTCCCATCTTTTCTTCCTCTCCGCATATCAAAGATTACAGCCCAGACTCAATCTCAAAGAGTCTGAGCCGTTTTATTTCATTCCCGTTGCTTCCATTGACCCCTGCGTTTTGGCACAGGGGCATCCAGCAGGCAAGAAATCAATGATTTCCGCCGCCCATGGCAGTTGTCTGTCCTTCCTCTACCCCCTCGGTGCTTTCAGGCATAAACAGGATCTTCACGGTTGCCAGCATAATTTTCAAATCCTCAATCAGGCTGGGATGGGCAATATACATCAGATCCATCTGCAGCTTATCGTAGGGGGTGGTATTGTATTTGCCATACACCTGCGCATAACCAGTCAGACCAGCCTTAGCCTGCAGCCGCAGCGCAAACTCCGGCATTTCCTCACAGTACTGTGCGGCGATCTCCGGGCGCTCCGGACGGGGGCCCACAACAGACAAATCACCCTTCAGGATGTTCAGCAACTGAGGCAACTCGTCCAGGCGGCAGGCGCGGATAATGTGACCGACCTTTGTAATACGGTCATCCTTGTCGCCGGTGGAAAGACGTGCCACGCCATCCTTTTCTGCGTCCACACGCATGGAGCGGAACTTCAGAATCTCAAACTGCTTGCCGTCCTTGGTCAGACGCACCTGCTTGTAGAAGGCGGGACCACCATCGGACTTGACTGCAATGGCCGTAATCAGGAACAACGGGCTCAGGATGATCAGTGCCAGCAGTGAGATCACAATGTCCATCGTGCGCTTGATGAACAAGAACTCCGGGCTTGCCATGTAGCGACCGACGCGCAGCATCGGCAGGTGGAACATATGCATCGGCCAAGCGCCGCTCATAATAACGTCGCCAACGCGGGGAATGACGAACATATTGATGCCCTTCCCTACGCAGTGCTTCAGGATAATGTTTCGTTCATGGCTGTGAACACCACTGACAAAAACAGTCTCCATGCCGTCCAGAATGCTCAGGTCTGCCAAGCACTCCGACACGCTCAGGGTAACCTGCACATCGTATTTCTGACTCAGACCGTACTCGTTAATGAGCTTTTCCATGCCGTGTCGCACATCGTAGACCACAGCGGTCTTCTGCGGCGGAAAGGTCGTATAGTACCATTTATGTGCGCAGGATGCCCAGATCGCAGCCATCACCAGCTGCCCCACAATTGCCGCAATACCCGGCAACAGATTGCAGAGCTTTGCCGACATCAGGCAGATCACGATGTACAAAATACCATCGGTTGCCATAGCGCCAAGGATCTGGCCGTACACCAGCTCCGAGACCCGCTGCATGGACATCCAGAACGCATCGTAGATTTTACCCAGTGCAATGTACAGGATAAAAAACAGCCCCAATATCGCAAAATGACCCTTCCATGCCAGATTGGCATAGGTCTGGTGCGAATAGTACAGGAACCAGCAGGCCGCAAACGGCAGTTCAATCATCAGAACATTCAGTATCTTCACGACCCGCAACATCACATCATGCTGAAACTTTGACATAATCCTCTCCAACAACTCCTTTAGATTTTTTACGACTCACTCAAATTCTCCGACCCACATTACAGCAACTGTTTGGGGTCGAGCTATTAACTACACAAACCGATTTCTTCCCCCGTTTTGTGCTTAGCCGAAACATTCAGATTTTCACTTTTCCTCTTGGACTCTTGTGACAGTTCTAACCGGCGCAGCCTCGAATCCGCTTTCCCCCACCGCATCCCGATGGCATCCAGCTTTGCGATCCGTTCCTCTGTCAAAACAGCGCCGCTTTTTTCAGGATTCTGGCGGGTATACCGCTGCCGTTTGACCCAATTTCCGAGGTTGTAACCGCCCGGTGACACATATTCTGCTGGAACGTTCAGGTCGCCGTGGGCATCAAAATAGCGCTTTGCCTCCTGATACCCCTCGTTCCACTTGCGGTCATTGCGATTGCCCCAGTACATCCCGATCCGGCTGAGCCGCTCGACCTGCTCGTCTGTCAGCTTGCCTTTTGGGTACGCCCATTGCTGGCTTTCGACCCATTGTCCCAGCCGTTCGCCAGCCGCTGTCACATAGGAACGTGGGATATTCAGGTTGCCGTTTTCCTCATAATAAGCCGCAGCCAGCGCATAAGCCTTTTCCCACTTGGCATCGAAAATGTTCCACACCATGCCGATCTCATCCAGCTGTGCGATGCGTTCTTCTTTTAAGCGGCCATTCAGCTTCTGCTGCCGGGTCTTGATGATCCACTGTCCCAGTGGGTAGCCGTCCGGGTCTACATATTTTCCGGGCACCATCAGGTTCCCGTAGGTGTCGTGGTATTTCTTTGCGACCTCAAATCCGTGCTGCCACGCAATTTCCTTCCGGTTGCCCCAGACCATGCCGATGCTGTCCAGCCGTTGAATCTGTTGTTCGGTCAGGATGCCTTGAATTTGTCCCTCGCGCACACGACGCTGAGTGACCAGCCACACGCCAAGGCTCAGACCGCCGGGCGTGGTATACAGTTTCGGGACATTCAGGTTGCCGTGTTCCGCATAGTAGATGCTTGCCTCGGAGAAGTAGTGCTCCCAACCGGACGAAAGGCTCGCTTGCAGCTGCTCGAACAGCACCCGGCAATCGTGCACTTGCTCGATGACCTCAAACCGTTCGGTCACAATCTTGTCGCCCTCGCCGTTGGCATAGAGCCGGTGGACCGCCTCCTGCATCTCGCCTTGCAAACCGGAAATACTGGTCAAGCCCTCGAAATTGTTGACAACATCTAGGATAAGTGGTGTCGTATTATCACCAGCGGTCAGGGCACGTCCGATCTGCTGCTTGTAGATAATGGGCGAAATCGTTGGTCGGAACAGGATGACCCCGGAAATTCCCTCCACATGGACGCCCTCGTTAAGCATATCGATGCAGAACAGCAGCTTGAGCCGGTCACTGGTATCAGTTTTGAAGTCGGCAAACGCCTTGTCCGTGTTAGGGTCATCCGAGTAAGCCTGATACACCACCACATTTGAGTTGACCCCGGCGAACCACTCCGGCACATGGGACACCATTTCGTCCATATGCTCTTTGTTTGCGCAGAATACGATGTATTTTCCACTTGTCTGCGTGATATGATGTTGAAAGACAAGATCAAGTCCGTCTGCCTGTTCCAGTGCCCGGCGCAGTGCGTCCAGATATTTCTGATTCACATCCTGAATGCCCGGTGCCCGCAGGTTGTCCACTCGTGCCTGATACTTTGCAAGCGTTTTCTGGTATTGATAAACAGTGGTCACATATTTCGGGGCAGGCAAAATGCCCCTGACGACTGCTTCGCCAAGGGTCATGTCGCTCGCCGTATGCCCATCAAAGAGTTCTTCGGCCATGTCACGGTTATTATCCAGATACCGGATGTTTGTTGCCGTCAGCCCCAGAAGCTTTGCCTCCGGGCATAACTTTAATAAAGCCACCGTGCTTTCGCCCCAGCATTCCGCACCGGCACGGTGGAATTCATCGAGTATAATATAGGCAGGCTTCTGCGCTGCAATTTTCTCCAGCTGCGCCTGTGTACAGCACATCAGTTTGGCATAGGTATAAAAGTGAACATTTGACAATGGAAAGCCCGGGTCGTTCTTTTTCAAGCTTTCCAACTGGGTTTTGAAAATGTATTCACTGGGAGAAAGCCAGATCACGACCTTCTCCGGGTTTTCCTCGATCAGCTTGAACGCAATGTAGCTTTTTCCGGTGCCGGTGGGGTGGACAATGGCAGCTTTGCCATATTGGTCCATCATCCGGACTGCCGCACGATATGCTTTCTCGTTGTGCTCAAACAGACGCAATGCCACCTTGTCCACCCCTTTCCGCAATAAAGGGGTATCCTTCACAGTGATAATGGAGGATACCGATCTTTCGACATCGTTGTTTGAATTCTCCTATTATTTTATCATGGTTATATCTGGGAATCAATAGAAAACCATACAAATGTATCCCACCCGACCTTAGAAAAAACCTCGCAGAAGCTGAAAGTTTATTGCACATTGCCCATTTTTGCATGAAAAACCCAGCTATAAACGATGGTGGACAAAATAAGTGGTCAGGTGGGTGTCCAAGCCGCAGGAGGAAACAAAATGGCACGACGGGGAGAAAACATTCACAAACGCAAGGATGGTCGGTGGGAAGGCCGGTACATCAAGGCGCGCACGCCGGAGGGCAAAATCCAGTGGGGTTACGTCTACGGCATAGTCTATGCAGAGGTCAAACGGGTGCTGATCCAGAAAAAAGCAGAGGCGGGCTTCTACAACCTGAAAAGAACCGACCTGACCTTTGAAGCACTGGCTGAAGTATGGCTGCACTCCCTGCGGAACAGTATAAAAGAATCCACCTATGCGCATTATTCGTACACCCTGCACAAGTATCTTCTTCCTGTTTTGAGCAAAGTGCCCGTTGCGTCCCTTGAGGAAAGCTTTCTGGAACAGGCCATGCAGCAGATCATCACGCCTATGGATGCTGCACACAAGCCACTGGGGAAATCCTCTGCCCGGGAATGCCTCTCGATGCTGCGCCGCATCTGCAAATATGCCGCGCATTTACGCCTGATCCGTCCGATGGAGCTGGAAGTAGCACTGCCAAAAGCTATCGACAAAATTTCTGCGCCTCTCTCCCCGGTGGAACAGCAACGGCTTTATCAATATGTGCAGGAGAATCCAACAGTGCGCAAGATTGGGCTACTATTGGGGCTTGAATTAGGTCTGCGTATTGGTGAGATTTGCGGCCTGCAATGGGGTGATTTTGACCTGAAACTTGGAATACTGAAAATCAATCGGACGGTCTGTCGAATTTCCTGTGGAAACGGTCATACAAAGGTAGTCATCCAAACGCCGAAAACCCGCACCTCGCGCCGGGAAATTCCAATCCCGAGACAACTGCTTGTTATCCTGAAAAAGCTGCGCGGAAATACCAGTAATTCTACATGGTTTCTGTCCGGAAACGAGTCCAAGCCTACCGAACCCCGCTGCTACCGGAAAAGCATCAAAGCATATCTGAAGCAGGCAGCTGTCCGGCAAGTGTGTCCGCACGCGCTGCGTCATACTTTTGCTACCGCCTGTCTGCAGGCGGGGTGCGACGTGAAAACACTCAGCGAATTGTTAGGACACGCCAACGCCAACATCACCTTGCAGCGTTATGTGCACTCCGACCTGACTCGAAAGCGCAGGGAGATGAACCGGATATTTTCCCATCAGGTGTCTATGAGGGGTGGGAAAGCGTTAAATCCAATGGAATAACGCCGGATTTTGCACATAGTCTTTCATTATCACTATGGAGGATACTTTTTATTATCGCAATTTTTAAAAACAGTGCCTATCAAAACGGCATATTTGCGATATGCAGTTTGCGAATGTTGCTTGTGCATCAAAAACGCAAACTGCTATAAATATATTCCTTACCATTACGCAGCCGCGTATTCTTTGCATCATGAGGTACTTTTGCGTACGCAATACTGTACGATCTTCTGCACCTCATATTAAGGTGATCTTTAGATAAAAATTCCTGACGCAGTAGTTGACGGAAACATCTACGTGGCAAGCAGTGCAGACGTATATACATCTGCTTATTTTGCTTTGCAAAACGCTTGTTGGGGAATGCCCCAAGCCCCTTTGATCTGCATTTCCCAATGCAGGCTGCGCATCCCTTCGGGACGCTTTTTACCCGGTGATGTGCTCTGGGTCATTCAAAACTTGCATGAGGTGAGAAGCGGCTTCTGCAAGAGAATCGTACTTCATCTGTTCAGGAACTGGCGTTTCCAGAAGAGAAACGCCCCACGCCTGCATACAGTCCGCAAGTTCTTTCTGTGCCTGCAATGCTGCCGCCTTACGCACATCCGGGGTGGTTTCTGTATCCAGAACGTAGGCTGTGGAGTATTTTCCGTTGCGATCTTCCGTCAACTGCACCATGGAATAGTGCTCATTCCAAAAGCGGCAGAAGCGAACCCTGCCGCCGATATTCTCCATGTCATGGCACAGTTCTTCTTCGCTGCTCCATTGTGGAGTCTCGGACAAAATGCAATTCAGTTCCGAAAGAGCCAGCCGTTCTTCCGCCGATAGCTCTCCATGCAGGCATTCACGTTTTAGATTATTCTGCCAATACGGGCTCAACTTTCCATTCCGGGCATCTTCCATTGCTTCTTCGATATTGGGTAGCATCGTCATGTCGTTCACCTCAAGCACTCGCCATTAGCGTTATATACACGCTTATAGTGTTGATTATAAACTATTTGAGGGCAAAAAGAAAGAGCGTCAGCGTTATTCGCTGGCGCTCCGATGGCAAAGGCTTATCGTTTTGTGATATAAGGAATGTTGTCAGTGTATGCGTTCAGGATGTCAATGGCAGCTTTCTTCTGCCCCGGCGTAAGTTTGCTCAACTTTTTGCTCAGTTCGTCATCTGCCACATGGGATGCGGATGGAACGGAATCCCGAATAAGCACATCTGCGGATACACCCAACACCTCAACGATTCGGATAAAGGTTTCCAGTTTAGGGATTTTTACTCCGCGCTCTAAGTCTCCAACATAATTTGCTGACAACTCGACCCGTTCTGCAAACTGCTCGATTGTCCATCCTTTTTCTTTGCGCTGCTCTCGTATTCGTTGACCCAAAAGCGTATTCATAGCGACCTCACATTCTAATTGTGTTTGTTACACACCAATAGCATACCTGTCGCAATGTTTGTTATACACAATCCACCCGTGTTCATTCAACGCCAGTTGGGTGATTTCAATGTGAAAAATTTTTGCGCGTATCTTTGGTCAAAAAAGCAATGGTCTTTTGGGACGGCACATGGTACAATAGCAAACGTTGTGCCCTTGGCACATGAACGAAGGTAAAAGGAGCTGCTGAACGTGGATACGATCTATC